>Ga0209415_10003797_pt1 | contig 27992 bp, 22 predicted proteins | sample PeaSoiSIISIP2007_FD_187696 | JGI IMG/M metagenome (GOLD analysis project Ga0209415, IMG submission 187696) | Peat soil microbial communities from Weissenstadt, Germany - SII-SIP-2007 (SPAdes) (version 2) | ecosystem: Environmental > Terrestrial > Soil > Wetlands > Peat | place: Germany... | reverse complement strand
GATTCGAACCCCCGGTACCCTTCCGGGTACAGTGGTTTTCAAGACCACCCGTTTCAACCGCTCACGCATCCCTCCGGGCAGTACTTAACAGCAGTTTAGCAGAGTCCTTTTTTACCATGGTGCGGGTCCAGGCTGACTGGGCAGCGCAAGAATGGTGAGTTGCTCGCCGAGTCGGGTGAGCGTTACTTCAGAAGACTCTCTCCCTGCCGATTATCTGTGCTGAGCCGATGAGCTACCGAGAGAGCATTCTCCCATTTACCTCCAGGTGTGAAGCCCATTCGCTCCCGCCGCTAGAGTTCCCAAACTGGCGGGTTCGACGGTGATGACATCTTTCCCGTGGGTCTTGCCGGCGAGGATCGGCTTATTGGGAATAGTTTCGTAGGCATAGCCGGTCAAAACCGCACTCACCGTTGATTCTGGATTGCGATAAATTCTTACGTTGAACCGGGCCCAGCCATAGTGAGTTTTCCCTTTGATAATAAATTTCAGGCCCAGATAGCGACCCTTGACAGGCTTACCCGCGTCCGCCCACGGGCCGGAGTATGTTGGTTGCGAACGGAGGAACAACGCAACTGCTCCCATGATCCCTCTGCTGGTGTTGAAACCCGCCTGCGGTCCGATCGAGGCTCCCGCGCGCAATGCAGAAGCATAGGGCGCTTTACCAACTACTTCGTCTCCCTTAGTCTGCGGATAAGCGAACAAGTCCGCCGCATCCCAACTTTCGCAGGTACCCCGGTGGGCAGAACAATCCTCCTCCGATGTCAGAATGTGGAATCTAAGGTCGTTCGTCCCGTCATGGTTGAGATCGAGAAAAAAGTCATTGTTAATCGGGAGTCTCTTGTGAGCGGGGGTGTAGACAATCTTGGCTTGGGCTGGCTGGGCTAGTGCCAACAGGCTCACTCCCGCCGCACTGGCCGCGAGCGCATACGAGTTGAGCCGCTGATGCAGTGAGTCGGTAAGCGCCGACGGTTTCCTGGATGTCCGCTTCATAGTTCCTCCCAAAAATGGCGGCTCCAAGTATCCTCGCACCTTGCGCGGGAGTCAATGAGCATTCGCGAAGCGGACGAGCGGTCAACCAGGCTGGGCTTTCGAGATACGGCCGTGGTTTATGGTCTGGCGCCGATTGACTTTTTCTGCCGCCAAGCCGGAATCGCAGATGCGCCTTGCGCCAGAGGACCGAGACTGGCCGGTTCGAAGCGATGAAATCCGGTCCCTCGGTCTGGCCGGCGATGATTAGCTTGTTCGGGAACCGTCCTTGAGCCCCAAGAGACAAACGCGGGTGCTGCAATACCACTACAACGATTTCAATAAAAGGCCACCAGGCTAAAAGCACTGGCGGCCATACTCTCCCTCACTGTAACCACTAAGACGCACAAGTCCGTGAATTTACTAACACCGGGTTTTCAAGCCAGCGACCTCCATGGCAATGCGTCGCACGCATCGTGCCTTTATTTCCCGCCGCGCCAGGCCGAAATCGTCGACGCGCCTCGCGCTAGGTGACCGAGGCTGGCGTCCTGAAGGATGACGACATCGTTCCCGTGAGTCTTGCCTGCAATGATCGGCTTGTTGGGGGTGGTTTCGTAGGCGTAGCCGGTGAGGGTAGCAGTGATATGAGCGCGTTTGCCAAGAGTCGTATTGAGCCGCGCCCAGCCATAGTGGATCTTTCCCTTAATCACGAATCTCAGACCGAGGTAGTGGTCCTGAACGCTACACCAGAGGGCCGAATGAGAGTAATCAGTCGCGTGGCACATTGAGGGGCTAGGAAAAGTGTTGGAAAAGAATCGTGCCTTCTGCCCGATCGTAGCCCCCCAGCTAGAACAGAGACATATATGGTTCCAAAATTCACCGTATGCCCCTCAACGCCGTTGGGGGAGTGAGAGGGGAGAATGGACAACCACCCTGTTGGACCGAAATCAGTGTCCACAAACCACAAGTCGAATATCCTGAAGTCCACCGTGCCGTCGTTGTTGAGGTCCAAGGGCAGAGATTTCGCTGGGTTGGAGCCGTGCAATACCTTGTGAGTAGGCGTGTAGACGATCTTGGCTTCGGAGGGCGACGCCAACGCCAGCACTCCCACTCCGGCCGCACTCGCCCCAAGTGCATACGAGTTGAGTTGGCGGTGCAGTGATTCAGAGAGGTTCGAGGGCTTCCTGGATGTCCGCTTCATAGTCCCTCCCAAAAATAGCGGCTCCAAGTATCCTCCCGACTGGCGCGGCAGTCAATGAAGGCTTTCTAACTGCCTCATCGCAATTTCCTTAACTCAAACACTCTTGACCGGGCGGAAGGACCAGGTCATGGCCCAGGAATAGAAAGCAACGATGATCAGGATATCGAGTGGTATGCCGAAAACAATGTACAGCACGGGCATGAACAGTACCGTCTTTTGCAGCACCAGCGCCTGCAGAAGGATCTGAAAGGGCAGGAATAAAGTAAGGTAAGCCATCGTGATGCAGGTCAGCAGAGCTTTCCTCAGCAGTCCGAAATCGAAGATGTAATAAACCAGTCCGAGTAAAAGCGGAACCGTAGAAATCAGCGCCGTCCCGGAGCTGATGAGGCCTTCGATATAGCTGTCTGGAGTGTGCGGGAAACGTGCCGGCAGGAGCGCAAAGTACAGCAGGCCCGATACTTGTACCAGCAACACCCCGCGCGCGAGATAGATGATCGGGATCCATTTCTTGGAAAGAAAGAACGTGGCGGCGAAGAGCAACAATGTGGCGACGCCAGCCAGCCACCAGGTTTCGGGAGTCGGCAGCACCGGTTCCATCCGGAGGTAGGGAATATCGAACCTGATTGAGGAGGCTAGACGGTGCTGGGACAGTGCGAGTTCTGCACGCAAAGGTAAAAGACGGATTCCGGCCGCCAGGATCCGTGCCCAGAAGCGGCAGAGCCCGGGCAGCACGAACAACCAGACCGAAGAAAAGAAGACAAACAGAGAAATTGCGGCAGCCAGGTTCATGGGACCGAGGCGAAAATGGGCAAGCGCCCGGTGCATGGGAATGACGCCGCCGCGATACCCGCGGAAGCGCGTCGGGTCCGCCGGGGCGGAGCGGGCGGGCCTCTTTGCCGGCAATTCGCGACCCTCAAAACTCCTTGAAGAATCCAAAGCTGCTCCCGCCCCGCATATAAAAAGGACTGCGGTAATAATCGCCGACGAAATTGAAACCCCAGTTAGTCCCAACCCACTGCCGCCAGGTGAGGGTCAGGGTCTGACTCTGGAAATCGTTAAGCGTGGCGGTCGGCCCGATGAGTTGATAGGCCTCTTCTCCAAACCCGGTACGAACCGTAACGTAGTGCCGCTTGTTGCGGCCCTGGGTCAGGGCGACGAAACCTGCGGGCGCAAACACTGCTCCGGGATGGCTGAGGTTGAAGTAAATCCCTTCTTCGACCACCCAGGGCCGGTTGAAATAATAAGTGCTGCCCGCGAAAAAGGTGTGATCGCGGTGGACGTCTTTGGCGATGTTGTAACCGACTCCGAAGGTCGTGACCAACTGCCTGCGGCCCAGCCACTTCTTGTTGAGAAACCCGTCTGCACGGAAACGCGGCCAGAAAAAACCCCCGGCGCTGGAACCCAACGTGAGCGAACCATACCAATCGGGATTGAAGTTATAGGTATCGCCGGCGGCAAAATAAACTCCGGCGTCGCCAAATTCGCGCTGGCCGTTAATCTCGCCGTTCCAGATGTTCTTCCCTGTGGTCACTACGCCGCGACTGTATCCACCCGCCCAGTAGCCGAAGCCGTTGCTCAAAGTTAGATAACTGCCTCCACTTTCGACATAATTGGTCAGCAGCTTCGGCTCAGTTTCGGAAGGCCCTGCGGTGACCGGCGCTGGCGCTTCGGGAGAGACCAAGGCGGCACCTGGCGCCGAGGCACTCTCCTGGGCATGCGCTGCCGGCAACAGCGCAAGGCTCAGGATCAGGAGCCAACCCACAAGTTGGCAAAGTTGTTTCACGATCCCGACCGGAATAATTCGACACTTCATGAGGATCACATCATTTCCCGAGGCCTGACTGCACTCTCCTAGCGGCGAAACCGACAGGTGTCCGGATTCATGGGTAGTTTGATATGGAAGCGAGCCAAACGCGCGATTGTTGGGTCGCAAAGAACGCGACCCCTTCGCGCGGCTCGCCCAGATCCCTCGCTGCGCAAAGAGCGCTTGCTCGGGATGACAAATCAAACTGAGCCCGATTTGTGGGAACGCCTGAGTGCCCTATCGGTTATTCCTAAATTGTATTGGGGGTTGGATTTCGGTAAAGGTTACCAATGTCACCTGGTTGTTGGACAGTTCTTCCGGGCGGTTCCGCAGCCGCATTGCCCTCAGCGGCTGGAGCCTCCCTCGGCGACCTGTAGATCAAGCGCCACCCGCTCACCGTTAATCAGGACAGTTCCGGCGTCGATGAGCTGCTGGCCGGTGCAATCGTATTTTTCGTAGCAACGCAGGGCGGGAAAGGGGAAGAAAAACTCCACGGCTTCCGACATGGCAGCGTTCGCCTTGCCCGCGACGTGAACCGTGGTGCTGAAACTGATGCCGTCAAAACTTACGTCCTCTTTGAAGTAGGCCAGGATCGGGCGGACCAAGTGGGCCACGTGGTCGTCGAACGCCATCGCCGCAACCTTGTAACGGGATCCGCCAGCCGTCTCCGGCAGATTGCTGTTGATAGACAGCTCGAGATAGATGCTCTGACGGAAAGCCACGAAATTCGGAGCCGCGTAGGCGACAAAGTGGGCTTGGGGATTCAGTTCTTTCGCCAGCTTGGCCAAAACCTCCTGGTTGGAGGCCTGGAGCGCGGACAGCGCCTGGGGGGAAGTGTCCCGCGGCGGCGGCGGGGGCTCTTTCGGCTGCGCGGTGCTCGGAGGAGTTGATGCAGTCTGCCGGTCGACGTTGTTATTCTGTACTACTTCCACACCCGCTTGCGCCGGACCAGCGTGATTGTCGCCTGAACCATTAGTGCCCGGAGCACCGGCGTCCAGGCGAGGTCCTTCACCGCTGAGCCAAATCGTGACCGCCTCGGCGTTCAGGAAAGCCTGCCCTTGCAGCAGAGCCGCTTGTTGTGTGGACTCATCTTTCGAACCGAGCAGCCTCACTGCGCTCGCCTGCGGCAGAAAGACCATCAGATTCTCCGGCCGCTCCATGGAAACTCCCATGACCGTCCCCAGAATGTGGTGAGAAATTTCCACGGCATAACCCTGAATGTGCTGGTTGCTCTGAAAGCGCGGCACCGCCGCTTTCAACACCGGCATCACCACATTCATAAAAGTACTTCGAGCCCGCTGGTCGCTCGTGGTCTTCTCGGCGGAGTAGGCGGCGTAGTAGTTGCCGGTGATGGCGAGCACGGTTTGACCGTTGTAACGGTCGAAGCGGATAGAACGCTGGTCAGCGCGTTTCTGCTGCGCTTCGTCGAGATCAAGTTTGCGGCTCAGGTAAAAAGGATATGCGAACTGATCCGCAAGAATGTCGCGGCCCACCGCCTGCAAGTCGTCCATGTATTGCTGCTGCAGTGAGCGCAATTCTGGATCCTTGATTTCAGCCGGGGACACCGCCTGTGCCATCATCCCGACTGCGGCCAACAGAACCAGAGCTAGACCAGTTCCAAGGCAACAGTGGGCCAGTTTCCTCAGGGGCTGAATCCCACATCTGTTTGGGTATGCTTGCGGCACCAGTGAAGTCATGATTATTCACTTGAGAAAGGGTAACGATTGAAATAATACTTGGCACAAGGTTTCTGCAAGACATCTGCCTGCATATTTGGCAGAGATGGAGTTCCGTTTCAACCGCCGGAAGCGCTCGGATTTGTTCATTGACACGCTGCGTCATATGGCCACTGCTGATCCTTTAACTTTCGAGCGGCTGACTGCTTGAGGATTTTTTTATATTCTCGACAATACACGTGCATCACCAGCGCCTCCCGTTAACACTGTACCGATGCCATTTCCAACCTTAAAACTAAATCGGTACATTTTGTCACACTCAGATTTGGCAGGGATTGGTGAACGGCATCGGAAACGGGCTAATCGTGCGCCGCCTCCGTACCCTTTGTCAAGTGAACAATCAGGAGTTTGCTCGTGCCACCAAATGCGCTTCAACAGCGCGCGCTAGCGGCTGAGGGCAGGTACAACCAGCTTTCCGGCAATCGGAGTACAATGCCGATTTCCAGTGACAAAGGAGACTCTCGTGGCGCGAACAGCTCGTGTGATTTTTCTTTTGCTGATGGTCTGGCTGCCTGCCACTGCCCGCCCGGCGGCCAAACCCAATGCCGAGCAGAGAACCGAACGATATATGGAGTCGATCCGGCGGCAGCCTTCTCTTCTGCTGGCATTCCTGCGCGAGATGCCGAAGGGCGGCGACCTGCACGTGCACCTGAGCGGCGCGATTTACGCGGAGAATCTGATCGATTTTGCCGTGTCGGACAATCTGTGCGTGGACCGAACCACATCGGTGCTGATCGCTCCGCCTTGCGATGATTCCTGCGAGAAGTACACGAACAAACCAGCCGTCCGTTGCGCCTATGGAGATCACGTGCTTTACAACACAATGATCGACGCGTGGTCGATGCGCAATTGGGAGCCGGGCGAAGAATCGGGGCATGATCATTTCTTTGCCACGTTCGACAAATTTTCTTTGGCAATGCACAACCATACTGCGGATGCTTTTGCTGAGGCCGCGTCACGCGCGGCCGAAGACCACCTGCAGTACCTTGAATTGATGCACACTGCGGATCGAGCGCAATCCGGCCAGTTGGGCGCAAAGTTGGGGTGGGACGATGACTTCGCGCGCATGCGCGAAAAGCTTCTGGCCAATGGCCTGAAAGACATCATTACTTCTACCAGGAGGTGGCTGGACGAGGACGAAGGCAAGATGCGTTCCATGCTCAAGTGCGAAATGCCGGACGCGAGCCCGGGATGCGGTGTCAAAGTTCGTTATCTGTACCAGGTGCTACGCGGACTGCCCCGCGAGGCTGTCTTTGCCCAGATGCTGATGGGGTTTGAACTGGCCAAAGCGGATCCCCGCTTTGTGGGGTTAAATCTGGTGATGCCGGAGGACTGGTATGTCCCCATGCACGATTTCGACTTGCACATGAAGATGATCAATTACCTGCATGAGATGTATCCAAGAGTTCACATCAGCTTGCATGCCGGAGAACTGGCGATGGGATTAGTGCCTCCTGAAGGCTTGCGGTTTCATATTCGTGATTCAATCGAACGCGGGCATGCAGAGCGGATTGGGCACGGCGTGGATGTGATGACCGAGGACCATCCTATTGATTTGTTGCAGGAGATGGCGCAGCGCAAGGTCCTGGTGGAAATCTGTCTGACCTCGAATGACGTGATTCTGGGCATAAAGGGCGACGACCATCCATTGCCGTCATACCTGCGCTATGGAGTGCCGGTGGCGCTGGCGACCGATGATGAGGGCGTGTCGCGATCCGACATGACCCATGAGTACTTGCGAGCCGTTCAGACCTACGACCTGACCTATGAAACGATCAAGCGCATGGCGCGACAGAGCCTCGAACATAGCTTCTTGCCGGGCGCCAGCCTGTGGGCCACAATCAAACCACTTCGCGCAGTGAATACCTGCACCTCGGATCGGCCCGAGGTGGACAAGGTCTCGCCCAGTTGCCAGAGATTTCTTGATGACAACGAGCGGGCTCGCCTGCAGTGGAAGCTGGAGGCGGAGTTTGCGGCATTCGAAAAAAGGTTCTAGAACGGCTCCGCCCTTTCGGTCCGGTCGTTGCCGTTTGCTTGGATGAACGGCAGAGGGCACGGAGTGCAGTTGTGATGCTAAAATGCGCCCTCCGGCCAGGAGTTGGAAGCCAGAAGCTCTCTATGGACGAATTCGCACGCGCCGAATCCGCCGCGCAATTCCTACTCACGCAGACGCCGCTACGCCCCAGGATTGCGGTTATCCTGGGCTCGGGGCTGGGTGCTTTTGCCGACGAACTCTCCGAAGCCACACGAATTCCCTACACGAACATCCCTTCTTTCCCACGCTCGACTGCGATCGGGCACGCCGGAGAGATGGTAATCGGGAAGGTTGGCAACGTCGCGGTCGCAGCCATGCTGGGGCGTGTTCATCTTTACGAAGGTTATTCGCCGAGCGAAGTGGCCTTTCCGATACGCGTGTTTGGCCGCATGGGCATTCGCGCGCTGATTCTCACCAACGCAGCCGGTGGAATCAACCTCGAATACAAGCAAGGCGCGCTGGTGGTGATCACGGATCACATCAACCTGCAGGGACACAATCCGCTCGTGGGTGCCAATGACGACCGTTTCGGGCCGCGCTTTCCCGACATGACCCAGGCCTACTGGAAACCTTATCGTGAGATCGCGCTCGAAGCCGCGCGTACGCTGGGCAAGACAGTTTACGAGGGTGTGTATGCGGGGCTGCTCGGTCCGAATTACGAGACTCCGGCCGAGATCCGGTACCTGCGCACGATCGGCGCGGATCTTGTGGGTATGTCCACAATCCCGGAAGTGGTTGCGGCCCGCCACATGGGAATGAAAGTTTTGGCCATTTCCTGCGTCACCAACATGGCCGCGGGAATTCTTGACCAAGTGCTCAATCACGAAGAAGTGCTTCAGGCCGGACGCCGCGTGCAAGGCGATTTCGTCGCGCTGCTGGGGGCAGTGCTGGTGGAAATCGAGAAAGACGCGGAACCAGACTGACCGGGCTCGTGGCAAACTGCGGAGCTTATTTCCCGAGCACGGCGAAAGCAGAGCCGGGATAGCCTTGATAGGGCGTCCAAACTCCGTTGGCCTGCCCGCAATAACCCGTGGTCGAATAGCAGTAATAGGCTTGCGGGATGCCCTCCGTGGAAAGCTGCCGGGTGTCATTGTCGTTCCAGGCAGCCCATACGTCTGACTTCTTCTCGGTGCTCACAACGACCCAATATTGAGTTCCGGCTGTAACTGGTATGCCGGCGCTACTCTTGGTCTCAACCTTGCAGCAGCTTCCAAAGTTCGGCATGCCTGTCACCTTCCACTTCGCGATAACGGTCCCCGGCCTCCCGGTACCGTCGTCGTTGTTCAGACTCAAGAGCACATCTGTGTATGTCCCGGCCAGGTATCCCAGCGCCATTTCGATCTTGGTCAGCTTCAGGTTTGTGCTAGGTGTGAAAGCAGCCGCCTGCCACCATTCGGGGCCGCCTCCGCCGGAGCCCTCGATCGTGCCACCCGCGCAGCACCAGTACAACCCGTCGGGGTACTGGTGGGCTAGATTGTCAAAGATAGTGGTGAGACCAGCGTTATTCTCGATGTAGGGCTGACCCTTGGACGGGCCGTTGGTGCTGATAGTTTGTCGTCCATCCCTGCTGAGTACGATTCCATCTTTACTGGCAGCCATGGCGGCCATGGTGAAAGCCAGCACTGTCAAGCACAGCATCAAGCCGATTAAGGTCGTCTTCACTTGTGTGTCCTCCATTTTGAAATCGGTGGTATGGTACTTCATTTCAGAACGTAAACTTCGCCGCCAACTGTATCACGCGGGGGCCGCCGCCTCCCAGGCCAGGGTTCGTTTGTGCCTGATCCGGGGTTTGTGTGATCAGCCCTTGATTGGGCGATGCTCCAGTAGCGGTTCCGTCAGCATTGAAGGCCGGCAGTATAAAGAAATTGGGCAAGGCGAAATTCGGGTGGTTGAAAATGTTGAAGAACTCCGCTCGAAGTTGCAGGTTCAGTCGTTCGAAAATGCGTGTGTCTTTGGACAAGGCAAAGTCGACGCTCCAGAAATGCGGCCCGTAGATGGCGTTGCGTCCCAAATCGCCGAAGCTCCCGACATTGGGTACGGTGGGGTTCAAAGGCTGGGCAAAGGCGTTGCCGTTGAGATAACCGATCACGTCCGGGGCCGATTCCCAGTTGGAATTGATCGGGTTGACGCCGGGAATCAGGTCTGGGCGTTGATGAAAGTTAGAGGGCGTGGTAAAGATGCCGCTTTCAGCACTGGTATCGTTTGCGCTCACGATGGGCACCGGGCGGCCGCTCTGTGCGGTCAGAATGGTATTGACCTGCCAGCCTTCCGCTAGGTTTCGCGGGCCGGCCAGCCGCGGCACCTGATAGGTGAACGCGGCGGTGAACCGATGGCGGGCGTCGAAGTTCGAGGGTCCGCGCTCGGCCGCAAGGTCGTGGCCGTTCTGCGGGAACGCCACCGTGGCGAAGTTATAGTCAATGCCGTCAGAGGCGTCGTCCAGAGACTTGGAGAAGGTGTAGCCGGCAAACCCGGAGAGACCATGCCAACTGCGAGAGCGAAGAGTTGCCTGAAGTGCATTGTAGTTGGACGAAGTCACCGGAGAGAGCGAGTCGATGGCACCGTAACCTCCGTTTGGCCGTGTGCCCGTGGAATCCGGCTGGTTGAGATCCAACAGGCGCACCAAATGGGTGCCCTTACTTCCCACGTAACCAAGCTGGAGGCCAAAGCTCTGCGAGAGTTCCTGCTGAAGGTTCAGATTCCAGTTCTGTGAGTAGGGATTGCTAAAGTTTCGAGGAGTGACAAACACGCTGCAAGGACAGGGCGCGGGGTTGGCGGTAAAGACCGCGCCCGGAGTCGTGCCGTTGAACGCCCCTGCATTGAAATTCAAAGGCAGAACCGCCGACGGCCCGATGGGGTTCGTCACCAATCCCGCCGAAGTGGTGAAGTTCGCGATCAGCAGGTCTTGCGGAACGTAGTCATAGTAAATTCCGTAGCCGCCTCGCAGGATCGTTTTCGAAAGAATGTTCCAGGCAAATCCGAGACGCGGGCCGAAATTGTGCAAATCGCGGCTGTAGGCGCCGTTCACGCCATCTGTACCAACCATAGCGAGATTGCCGTCACTGCCCAAATTCGAGAGCAGATTATGCGCCTCGCTCAGTGGCCCGAAGTATTCCCATCGCAATCCATAATTCAAAGTAAATCTCGGCGCCACGCGAAAGTCATCCTGGGCGAAGAAACTCAGGCCATTGTTGTAGGTAGTGCGCTGAGTGTTTCCTGCATTTGCGGAAACTGAGTACGGCGCTCCAAGGTAAAAGTTGGCCAGGGTTGTGACGCCAGGATCGCTGCAGAATTGAAACCCTGGGGGACAAACGCCGCTCCCACCCATACCGAACGTCGACGATCCAAACTCGACCTGCCCGCGCGACAAGCTGTCGTTAAAACTGTCGATCACGATGCGACGGACCTCGCCGCCAAATTTGATACTGTGCTTTCCTTTCACCCATGTGAAGTTGTCCAGAAACTGGAAACTTCCGCTGGTGCGGCCGTGAGGCAGGAAGGCGCTGGCGCCCAGATTCTCAAAGGTTCCGCCGAAGTCGATTTCAGGCACGCTCAAGCGGCCTGTGCCGAAGTTCAGGCCGATGGAATTTGGGTCGAAGCTGGCGTCCTTGGGCTCGAACGACGTGCGATAACGGCTGTAGCCAAAGCGCACTTCGTTAATTTTTGTGGCACTCAGCGTGGAGAGCAGACTGATGGAAACGATTTGCACTCGCGTGGGCGAAGTTTGCGCAAACTGCGCCAGGCGCGAAGCGGCCCCGCCTCCCAGACCTCCCAGCGGAAAAACTTGGGTGCTCTGCGCGAAAGCGTAGCGCCCGGTCAACGACTCGCTGGAACTGATCGCGTGATCAATTTTGCCGATGAGACTGCTGACGTCGTTCTCGTCCGCCACCGTGCCCGGAACCGTGCCAGCGGTTCCGTTGAAGCCCGTCGGAGTGGGGAAAAAGCTCAGAAGGCTGTTAAGAGCCGGGTTAGGGGTTGACACACCATTCGCCGCAGCCAGAATCTGGGCATTTTGGATCTGCTGGGAGGTCGGCACCTGGAAAGAGAAAGCGGACCCCACGCGCTCGCGTTGGCCCTCGTAGGCGCCGAAGAAGAAGGTTCTGTCTTTGATGATGGGGCCGCCCAGCGAGCCGCCGAATTGATTGTTCTTGAAGCCGGTTTTGGGAGCAGGATCTCGATTGAAAAAGTTTCTCGCATCCATCGCGTCATTGCGAAAGAACTCAAACGCCGAACCATGAAACTGATTGGTACCGGACTTGGTCAGAATGTTGATCACGGACCCGCTATTCCTTCCATATTCCGCGGGAAATTGCGATTGCAGATTGAACTCCTGAATCGCATCGATAGGAAGAATAGAAGCCGGTGCGCCGCCAATTCCAGTCTGATTGAACGCTGAATTGTTGAAGAAGGGATCGTTATTGTCGGTTCCATCGAGCGTGTAATTATTGGAGCGGTCGCGGTTCCCATTGATGCTGAATTGGCCGAATCCGCTCTGCACCGCAGCCACGCCGGAAGGTTCCACGGTTGCGCCTGGCACCAACGCAACTAGTTTGCCGAAATCGCGGCCATTAAGCGGCAACTCGCTGACCAGCTTTCTGTCCACCACCTCACCCAGCACGTCGCGCGTCTCGTCGACCACCGGAGTAGTGGCAGTGATGGTCACCTGTTCGATGTGCCTCTCGACTTTAGTAAGGTCGAAGTCGGCGGTCGTGTCCAGGCCCACGTTCACTATGACATTCTGCGCCACCGGCGACAGCCCAGCCGCCGACGCCGTAACCACATATTCCCCGGCGGGCAACTCCGCTAATAGATAAGCGCCGTCCGCCCCGGTTACGGTTTTGCGCTCCTGTCCGGTCGCGCTGCTCCTGGCCGTGACATCGGCTCCGGCGATGACGCTGCCCTGAGGATCCACCACCGTCCCTCGAATCGAACCCCGAAAACTCTGCCCGAGGAGGAGACAAGGCATGAGCAGCGAAGCGGTGAAAAGAACGAGGTATAGGAACCTGCGATTGTTGGTGGTTGGCTGACAGCTGCTCATGTCTCCCCTCCTCAAGGAATACGTCGGGCCACAGAGCCCTCATTTTTCGCCTGGATGAACCGGAGCATTGAACGCTCTAACATCCTGGGAATGTTCATTACTTCCCCGCTCGCGGGATGAACAGGGTAACCGGCGGTTTGATGCCATAAGTCGCTGCAAAGCTTCCTTGGTTGACTGCAATGCCCACCCGCCCGCGCGAATCGATGTAAAGCAGCGGCTGTTTCAGTGGCACATCGCTGAAAGTGCGCACAAAGGGGATATTCATTTTGGCGTTTCCAAGGCTGATGGAAACTGTCTCCCCCCGCGCGTAGCCCAGTTTAAGAAAATCATCAGCGCCGATGTTGGTCACGAGATTGCCGAATGGCCCGTCGGTAGCGATGACGTTCCCGGTCAGTCCCTGATCATCTACCTTGGCAGCCGCAAGATCCAGGCGGACGAGTTTGGCCACATCGAGTTCCGGCCCCACGTGGGACCAGTCTTCGCCGTGCGCCAGATGGGCGCCGACCGGCGAGAAAATATCGCGTCCGTGAAACGTGGACGAGAGTGCCGCGCCGATCATCCAGTCGCGATTCGTAATCTCTCGGGCACCGTCGAGCCCGTCGCGATCCTGCACCAGCGTCATCAAGCCGTTATCTGGCAGGACAAAATACTGGCGGCGTTTTGATTTCACGACCACCGCTTTTCGCGTGCTGCCCACGGTCGGGTCGACGACGACCACGAACACCGTTCCCGCCGGATAATACGCAGTCGCGCCGTAGAGGAAGCGCGCCCCGTCGGGAATGGAGAACGGCGTGACCTGGTGGGTTAGGTCCACAATGCGCAACTCGGGGGCGATGGAGTACATCACGCCTTTGCAGATCGCTACAGAATCATCTACGGTTCCGAAGTCGGTCATGAAGACGATCGTTGGTTTCGGCAGCGTAGGGTCGGCAGCATGGGCATGCCCTTGAGCGCACAGGACCAGCAGAAAGCACGCGGTGACAAGTTGCGAAGATTTGCGCCAGTAGGTAGTGTTGCGCATGGTGCGTTCTCGACAAAGCTGCCAAGATTTCGATTGAAGCGAAAATTGTAAATGCTGCAGGCTCAAACTAGAAGGGGCACACAGCACGGCAGCAGGAAACCTCCGTGCCGTCTATAATTCTTTCCATCGCGTTGGCAATGCTACTGCAAGGAGGTTGTGATGGCTGAAGTTATCCCGGAGAAATATCGTGATCTGTTCAGCAAGCGTGCGTTTGCCAGTTTGGGCACGCTGATGCCCGACGGCCGCCCGCAGGTGACCCCGGTCTGGTGCGATGTGGAAGGCGACTTCGTCATCTTCAACTCGGCTAAAGGGCGGCAGAAAGATCGCAACGTAAGGCGCGATCCTCGCGTGGCAATGGCGGTCATCGATCCCGACAACCCCTACCGTTATCTTGAGATCCGCGGCCGCGTGGTGGAAATCACCGAACACGGCGCCGACGCGCACATCGATAAAATGGCCAAGAAATATCTGGGCGTGGACAAGTATCCCTACCGGCAGCCCGGCGAAGTACGCGTTATATACAAGATTCAGCCCGAACACACAACAACGATGGGCTGAGGATTATAGGGCCGGTCCTTCGACTTCCCTCAGGACAAGCGAGCCGGCTGTTCCCAGGGCACCGATGCCTTTCGCTGAGGGCCAGCCTTGCGATTGGAACTGTTCAGCAGACCAGACGGGGAGGCGAACCATTGCTGTAGAGGCATTGCTGCAACGCCCAGACCCCGGCACCGAGAGCCAAATGTCAACCCCAGACCCTGAAACGGCAACTAAACTCGACGTTGCCTGGGTTCGCGCGCAGTTTCCATCGCTTTCCCAAACCGTCAACCGCCAGCCCGCGGTTTTTCTCGACGGTCCCGGCGGCACGCAGGTTCCGCAGCGGGTTATCGATGCCATCTCCGATTATCTGAAGCACAACAACGCCAATACCGGCGGGGCGTACGCTAGCAGCCGGAACACTGATTCCATGATTGCGGGCGCGCGTGCGGCCATGGCGGATTTTTTGGGCTGCGATCCGGACGAGATTATCTTTGGCCCCAACATGACCGCACTGACCTTTGCCATGAGCCGCTCGATCGGGCGTGAACTCGGTGCGGGCGACGAAATCGTGCTTACGCATCTCGATCACGATGCCAACATTTCTCCCTGGCAGGCCCTCGAAGAGCGCGGCGTAACCATCCGCATGGTCGAGATCCACGAAGAAGACTGCACGCTGGATATGGAGGATCTGGCCCGCAAGATTACCAGCCGCACCAAGCTGGTCGCTGTCGGCTACGCTTCGAATGCGGTGGGCACGATCAACGACGTGAAGAAAATCGTCCGCCTTGCGCATCACAATGGCGCAATGGCTTACATCGACGCCGTGCATTACGCGCCGCACGGGCCCATCGACGTGCGTGCGCTGGACTGTGATTTTCTGGCCTGCTCCACCTACAAGTTCTTCGGACCGCACATGGGTGTGCTTTACGGTAAGCGCGAGCACTTGCAACGATTGCAGCCCTACAAGGTTCGCGCCAATACCAATGCCATCCCCAACCGCTGGGGATCGGGCACGCTGAACCACGAATTGATCGCCGGGATCACGGCTTGCGTGGACTACCTGGCGGATCTGGGACGACAGGTCAGTCCGTCGGCATCCACGCGCCGCGCGTCGCTGCTCGCCGCTTACGACGCGATTCAAAGACACGAGCGTGGTTTGATGGAGAAACTCATCCACGGACTAATGGCGATCCCTGGCTTGAAGCTCTACGGTATCAGCGATCCCAAGCGATTCGATCAGCGCTGCCCGACGATTGCTGTGCGGATCAAGGGTCACACGCCGCTCGAACTCGCCACCAAGCTCGGGGAGCTTGGCTTCTTCACCTGGGACGGAAATTACTATGCGCTGAATCTCACCGAGCGCCTGAATGTGGAGAAAGACGGCGGTTTTCTGCGCATCGGGCTGGCACACTACAACACGTCGGACGAAGTTGAGCGGCTGTTGACGGCACTGCGGAAGATCGCGGCTTGAGCCGCAGAACCATCCTCGTAGCAACTCATGCCAAAACCGGCCATCGCCGGAGCCGCAATCGCGCCCCTGCGCTGAAAGTCTCTTTGACATCTTGTCCCGGAGGGATGGATGATTGGCGTTTGGCAAGGAGGGGTATTGTGACGAACCCGGCGCGATTCTTAGGCTGGATTTCGGGGCTGCGTCTGCGAGCGACAACTGCGGCCCTGGCGGTAGGTTTGCTTGCGCCAGCTGTGGCTGCGGCCCAATCCGGGCACGAACCTGCCTATAGTCTTAAGGTACTCTACGACTTTTGCTCGTTGACGAATTGCACGGATGGGGAGCTTCCGTCGGCTGGCTTGATCTCGGATGCGCAGAGCAACTTGTATGGCACGACCCTCGATAACGTGTTCCGGTTGACCTCGGCCGGCAAGGAAACTGTCCTGTACACCTTTACAGGCGGGACGGACGGTGGGTTTTCGACTGCAAGGTTGGTCCGGGATTCAGCAGGAAACCTCTATGGCACGACCCAGTCCGGAGGCGACCTCAGCTGCAACGCGCCGTACGGCTGTGGAACTGTGTTCAAGGTCGATTCGGCGGGCCATGAGACTGTCCTGCACAGTTTTGCGGGTGGCAAGGATGGGATGAGACCGTGCGCCGGGTTGACCCGGGATTCGGCAGGAAATTTCTACGGCACGACAGCGTTAGGCGGCAGAAGTTACTGTAGCTTCGTCGGGGAGGGTTGTGGGACCGTTTTCAAGCTGGACAGCGCCGGCAATGAGACTGTGTTGTACGCCTTTAGTGGAGGAGCGGACGGTGGCATACCCGAGGGAAATTTGATCCTGGATGCCGAAGGAAACCTCTACGGGACAACTTATGGAAACGGCACTACTCTCCCCGGGACGGTGTTCAAGCTGCCTCAAAAGGGCAAGGAAACAGTGCTGCACGGTTTTCGAGGCGGCAAGGACGGTGAAAACCCCGCCGCAGGCTTGATCATGGATGCGAGCGGGAACCTATACGGCACGACCTCGGGAATCGGCGGCGGCTCCCTCGGAACAGTCTTCAAGCTGAGCCCAAGCCGCAAGGAAACCGTCCTGCGGACCTTCAAGGGGTCACCGGACGGTGCAACTCCCTTCGCAAGTCTGATCCAGGACGCGATGGGGAACCTTTACGGCACGACATACATCGGCGGCGATGCCGGCTGTTCCGATGGTCAAGGTGCAGGGTGCGGAACGGTGTTCGAGGTGACCAAGAACGGCAAGGAGACCGTGCTCTACAAGTTTAAGGGACCGGACGGGCTGAATCCTCTGGCCGGCTTGCTCCAGGACAAGCAAGGCAACTTGTACGGCACAACTGAGTATGGTGGCCACTCCACTGCCTGCCCGTTTTATTACGGCTGTGGAGTGGTGTTCAAGCTGACTCCTAAATGACGGCGGACTTTTGGCAGACTGCAGACCTCAGCCGGAGTCGGCGCTGCTGTGGCAGGAACTCGCGGGCTGCAGCTTTGTTAGACCCTCATAAAGTGACGGCGACCGTCGGCAGGAGCCATGTTACCTGCATTCCAGCGCCGTCCTAGTCCGCCATGTTTCTTGTGGACTCCTCGTGGCGCAGCTCCACTACCTGGTCACCTTTCGCAATGAGGACTATGCTCGCCATATCAATGAACAGACCATGCTCGACAACTCCGGGCATGGCTTCGAGCTGGCGCGCCAGCGCAGGTGGATCGGGAATATGGCCGAAGCTGCAATCGAGGATGTGGTGGCCTTCATCCGTCACAAAGGGGTTGCCGCTGGCCGACTGACGAAGTCTCACCGTGGCTCCCAGGGCTGCAATTCTCTTCGCGATCAAAGCCTGGGCAAACGGAATTACATCGACCGGCAAGGGAAACTTGCCCAGCACCGCAACCTGCTTGCTGGAATCGGCGATGATCACGAGTTGCCGCGAGGCCGAGGCGATAATCTTCTCCCGCAGAAGCGCGCCGCCGCCGCCCTTGATCAGCCGCAGCCGTGGATCGACTTCATCAGCGCCGTCAATCGTGACATCAATCTGCTGAAATTCGTCGAGGGTCGTGAGCGGAATTCCTGCACTGGCGGCTAAATCTTTGGTCTGTCTTGATGTTGGGATGCCTCGAATCTTCAATCCCGCTCGGACCCGCTCGCCGAGAAGACGCACGGCATGGGCCGCAGTGGACCCCGTGCCTAGACCCACAATGTTGCCGTCTTGCACAAAACGCAAGCTGGCGCGGGCAGCGGATTCTTTCTCTTGCTCGTTGGCCATGTCGGAGTCGCGATTCCTGCGACCGACTACTCTACCGCTTTCTCGATGATGGGGCCAACTCCCGCGATGTTCTTCACCAGGTCTTCAGGGATGCCGTGGCGCTGCTTCAGGTATTCCGGGCTGTTGTAGGAGACCCAGACCTTTCCGCCGTCATCTTCCCACACCAGAGCTTTCAGTGGCAGGTCAATGGCCAGGCTGGGTGCTGCGACCATCAAGGGCGTGCCACCCTTGGGGCTGCCGAAGATCAGGAGTTGGGTCGATCTCATCTGGAGCCCGGCTTTTTCCGCTTCACCACTGTGATCGATCAGGGCGAAAACCTTCAGCCCGCGGGCCTCCACGATTGCTTCAAGTCTTTTCAGCGTTTCCTGGACTGAACGTGGGCTTGCGACGTCGATGATCCCGGTGATAGTTGAAGGCATAGCTCTGCTCCGTTTGGGAAATTAGCGATGGTAGTTAGACTCCGAAGCGTGCGTATGGACGCACATTTTGTTGGTTCTCAGCTTTGTCGGCTGCGTGTGATCGCTCAGCACCGGCGATCATCATTTTGCTCGGCTTGGGATCTTAACTGTCAGCTTCTTTAAGGGAAAAAAGTTGCGGGAGAAGGCCTGTCGGACTTCTCCCGTGCGGCGCCGGATGAGTAGGAGAGGTTTTATGAACCGGTCGCCTGTCCCCTAAGGTGCTGCTTCGCTTTTGCGATGAAATCTTCCACCTGTTGCTTTTGCGGATAGGCAGGATTGGCTTTCAGCAGTTGCTCCCAGGCAATGGTTGCAGCCGCTGGATCTTGTGTGCTGTCTTGCCCATCGTATCCAACTCGTTTCAGATTCTGGTGCCGGCAAGTGCCGCTTGAGGCGTTTCCAGGTGGAACAGACGTTGCACCGCTACTGTCATCTGTTCCTGTTGCACCTGTTCTGGAAGTTCCTTGAGTTCACGGGCGAGCGATCCAGCAATCCTTTGCGTCATCCGGGATGTCACCGCTATCAACATCTCGTCCTGATCCTTGGAAAATGGCCCGCACTCTTCGATGAAGGACTCCAGTTCTTGCCGGCAAATCTCGTCTAACCGGTTGCGCAACGCGATGATGGTAGGCACTACGCGTTCCGCCAGCAGCTTGCGGCGAAAGCCTTGGGCTTCGGCAACCACAATCGTTTCGGCCTCGGCGGCCGCGCCTTCCCGCTCCCCGGCGTTGTGTCGCACGACCCTCTCCAGGTCGTCAAGGTCGTAAAGAAAGATTCCCGCCACTTCCCGCACCATGGGATCGATGTCCCGGGGCAGCGCAATATCCACGAGTACGAGCGGTCGTTTGTTGCGCTCGCGAGCGATGATCTCCGCTTCCTCGCGGCTCAGGATGATGTGCGGACATGAAGTCGAGCTGATCACAATGTCGGCATCCACCAGATGCTGCCGCAGATCCTCGAGGGGAGCAGCTTTGCCCCCCAGCTTGGTGGCCAGTTCCACGGCATGCTCGTAAGTGCGATTGATTACATGGACTTGAGCAGCGCCATTCTTGATCAAGGCTCGGGCGGACAGTTCGCTCATCTTGCCCGCACCCAGCAGGAGAACTTTCTTGTTTTCAAGTGGCTCGAAAATCTCCCGGGCCAGTTCCACGGCTGCATACGGTATAGAAACGGCTGCATGGCCGATGACGGTTTCATTGCGCACACGCTTGGAGACGGTAAGCGCTTTTTGAATTACCGCGTCCAGGAAGTGTGCCGTGCTGCCCGCTTTTTTCGCCTGTTCCCACGCGGCCTTGAGCTGGGAAACGATCTGCGGTTCCCCGACCACCATCGAGTCCAGGCTGGAGGCGACGCGGAAAATGTGCAGAAGGGCCGAATCATCGAGCAGGCGGTAAAAATGCTCCCATTCGCACATCTTCAAGCCGTATTCCCCGCTCAGAAGGCGAAAAACCGAGTTGGCAGCCAGTTCAGCGTTGCTGGCCCAGAGTAAGAATTCTGTCCGGTTGCAGGTGGCCAGCACGATGACTTCTTCAATGCCTTCGGCCCGGGCCAGTTGTGCCAAGGCTTGGTCGCGGCGACTCTCACTGATCCAGAAGCGCTCCCGCACTGCGACCGGTGCGGTACGGTGATTCAGGCCGACGACCATCAAACTGGGTTCCAAGGCAAACTCCCTGGGAGAACAGCTTCCGCCCCCTTAATGGCACCTTCCTTGCCAAAACCCGGATCTCTACAGAATCCGAACCGCCCCTTTGTTTTCAGCGACGTGCAGAGCGACCGCCGGAACGCAGGGCCTGGCGTCGGCGGTGCGATTGCGGCATATCGCGCTCCAAAGCGTGTTTTTCCGCGACGGCATTCAGCTCCGGCGCCTGCCGAATCGGCGGAATGGGGCGGATAAAGCTGGAGGAGGCAGGGCTTGGGGCGCAACCCAATCGAACGGATGTCGTCGTGGCGGTCAGCCGTGCCTCGAAGTCGATCTCTCGGCAAAAAGCTCAGAACCCGCTTGCGCCGCTCACAAAAAAAGACTAACGTGTGATGCGTCCCCTGTTTCCAAGTGCTTGATAGTACGAGCGGCGGCTGCGAATTCGCCTTATTACCGCCACCTGAGTCGGCACTTATTGGCAGGTGCTATGTAATGTATATGGAGGAGTCAGAAACCACTTTCTTAGGAGAAAAGAGAATGAAGAACGTTATGAAAGCATTCCTGGCGGTTCTGGCGTTGACAATGATGTTTTCCACCTGGTCACTAGCCGACGGCGGCGCCGATACTTTCAAAGGGAAGTGCGCCATGTGCCATGGGGCTGATGGCAAAGGCGAAACTGCTATGGGCAAGAACCTCAAGATCCGTGATCTGGGGTCTGCTGACGTGCAAAGTCAATCCGATGCCGACCTGACCAACATCATCGCCAACGGCAAAGGTAAAATGCCCAAGTACGACGGCAAGCTGACCAAAGACCAGACTGCAGACGTCGTGAAGTACATCCGCACACTGAAACACTGAACATTCGTAAGATGATCCAAACCGTCGGCCGATCGAGGACGTAAGTCATCCGCGGTCGGCCGCATCATTACTATTGCTCTTCTCGCTCCACGGCAAGTGGACCAGCGAGCAGGTGCTGCGCTTTGCTACGGGCTAACCGAAGCATCGCTGGCGGGTCCAACCCTATTTATCCGGTAGGTATCAAACGCTGGTAGTCGCGACGGAACGAATTTCCATCACTTGGAGGTTAGGATGCCAGAGGACGATCCGACGAAGCCAATTGAGGAAAGCGCCGGACTTTCGCGTCGCGACTTCCTGAAGATCTCCAGCATTTCGGCCGCAGCGGTACCGATACTGGGGACGAAGGTTGTACAAGCGGCCGGTGCGCCGGTGAAAGTCTATGGACCGGGCAAGGTCCCCGTCGAACTCACCGTGAATGGCAATCAGTACAACTTGCAGCTTGAGCCACGGGTCACGCTGCTGGACGCCCTGCGCGATCAACTCAACGTTACAGGCGCTAAGCGTGTCTGCGACCGCGCCGAGTGCGGATCGTGCACCGTGCTCATGGACGGCAAAGCTGTCTATGCCTGTGCGGTTCTGGCCATCGAAGCTCAGGACAAGGCGATCACCACAATCGAAGGGCTGATGCAGGGCGACAAACTCCATCCCCTTCAGCAGGCATTCGTCGATAACGATGCCTCGCAGTGCGGCTTTTGCACGCCTGGGTTCGTCGTCGCCACTCAGGCATTTCTCGCAAAATACCCCAATCCGTCCCCTGAAGACATCCGCCGGGGCCTGAGCGGCAACCTGTGCCGCTGCGGCACTTACCACGGAATTCAACAGGCAGTTGCGCAGATGGCACAGAAGGGATCCTGAACATGCCGGACTATAGTTGGCCGGATGCGGAACACCGGACTCTGCTCGGCAAGCGCATTTCACGCGTGGACTCGACGGTGAAGGTCTCAGGTCGCGCCAAATACACCTACGACTACCGCGGCACGAACATGCTTTTCGGCAAGATCGTGCGCTCACCTTACGCCAGGGCAAAGATAGTCAGCATTGATACCGGCGCAGTCGAAAAGATGCCAGGCGTGAAGGCCGTCGAGATCATTCAGAAGCCCGGCGCAATTGTGCAGTGGACGGGAACCGAAGTTGCTGCGGTCGCCGCGGTGGACGAGTCCACTGCCGAAGATGCTGTCCGCCTCATCCGAGTTCAATATCAGCGGCTGCCGCACATGGTTAGCGACGCGGAGCCCCCGGCAGGCGCTGCCGAAGCGGCTGGGCCGATGAGCGAAGATGACGTATGGGATGCGGTAGACAATCAGATGCCCGACCAGCTGTTCATCCAATACCTCGGAGAGCATGGCATCAGCTTCCACGCGGATGAAGATCTGCTGAAGGGATTCAAAGGAGATGGCGCATCGGATGAGGTGCTTGATGCCATCCGCAAGGCGCGGTATCACGATGTCAAGGGCGCTCCCTCCGCTTATCAGAAGGCAGCGTCGCAAACCCGCGGCGATCCCGGCAAAGCGTTTGCCGAGGCGGACGCTGTATCGGAAGGTCTCTACGGCGCCTTCGTCATTACCCACTGCTGCCTGGAATCTCACGGATCGACAGCGGAATGGCCGAACTCCGATCATCTCTTCGTTCACATCTCCACGCAGAATCTTTCTGGCATCGCGGATCAGATGGCGGAGCCGCTGGGCGTTCCCGCAGCCAACATCCGGGTCCATCAGGACCATATCGGTGGCGGCTTCGGCAGCAAATTTGCCGCGGACCGCTGGGATGTTACCGCGGCCAAACTTTCCAGAAAGGCGGGCGGACGTCCGGTTCGCATGATGCTGGAGCGCGATGCGGAGTTGGAAGTCGCCGGGGCGCGTCCTTCGGCCTATGCGCGCGTCAAGGTAGCGGCAAAAAAAGATGGCGCCATCACCGCCTGGCAGTCGCAATCGTGGGGCACCGGAGGTCCCGGTGGAGGAGGCGCTCCGCCGATTCCCTACGTCTTCAACATACCCAACCAGCACAAAGAACACACCGCCATTCGCAACAATATCGGCCCGGCTCGGGCATGGCGCGCCCCCAATCACCCTCAGGCTGCGGTCATCACCATGGGCGCGCTGGACGACCTTGCCGCCAAGCTCAACCTGGATCCCATGAATCTGTGGCTCAAGAACCTCGATATTACTGGGCCGCGACAGGAGACTTATCGCGAAGAGTTGGGCATCGCAGCCGAGTTGATGGGCTGGAAAGACAAATGGCGTCCCCGCGGCCAGAACATTTCGGACAGTATTGCTCGCGGGCTTGGGCTTTCCCTGCACACCTGGGGAGGCCGTGGCCACGAAAGCAATTGCGATGTCACCCTTCATCCCGATGGCTCGGTAGACATCAAGCTGGCCTCGCAGGATCTGGGCACCGGAACCCGTACCGCCATCCTGGCCGTGGCTGCAGAAACGCTGGGGATCCCGATTGAAGCGATTCACCTGTATATCGGCGACACACTTTATCCGCCGTCGGGCGGTTCTGGCGGTTCGAGCACGATCGGCGGCGTCAGTGCCTCCACTCGCCGGGCCGCCGTGGACGCGCGCGAAGCGCTTTTCGCCAAAGTTGCCCCCGCGCTCAACGCTCAACCTGCAGGTCTGGAATGTCTCAGCGGCACAGTGCGGGTGAAGAGCGATCCTGGCCGGTCGTTGAGCTGGAAACAAGCTTGCGCCAGGCTGGGCGCAGTGCCGCTCACGGTACGAGGCAAGAACCCCGACACCAGCAGGCCTCCCGACCTTACCAATAGCGGTGTGGGCGGGGTGCAGATGGCCGATGTTGAAGTGGACATTGAAACGGGTGTGGTCCGAGTCAAGAAGATGGTTGCGGTCCAGGATTGCGGCCTCATCATCGACCTTAAGACCGCTGAGAGCCAGTGTTTCGGTGCGCTCACCATGGGCATCAGTTATGCCCTCTTCGAAGAGAAAGTGATGGACCAGATCACCGGGCGCATGCTCAACCCGAATATGCAGTTCTATCGTTTGGCTGGCCTCAACGACATTCCCGAGCTGGTGGTCCACATGATGACCGGTAAAGGCTACGACGAGCGCGGCGTAATCGGGCTGGGCGAGCCGCCGGTGATTTCGCCGGGTGCGGCGATTTCGAACGCGGTGGCAAATGCCATTGGCGTACGTGTGCCGTTCTTACCACTGACGCCAGACAAAGTGCTCGCAGCACTTCAGCAAAAGGCAGGTGCGTGATGCGACCTTTTGAATACGCCAGTCCAACCACCAAAGAGCAGGCTGTCGGCCTGCTGGGCACGACCTGGGGGCAAGCCGAAATCCTTGCTGGCGGCACCGATCTGCTGGCCTTGATGAAAGACGACGTCATTCAGCCCAAACGGCTGGTAAACCTCAAGCAGATTAAGGATCTCGAAGGTGTCGCGGCTGACTCGCAGGGCCTTCGCATTGGCGCGCTCACCACGTTGGGCGATCTCGCCGACAACGTGAATGTGGTCAAAGACTACCCCGCCCTGGCCGAGGCAATCAACGAGGCCGCCAGTCCGCAGATTCGCAATATGGCCACGATCGGCGGCAATCTCTGCCAGCGTCCGCGCTGCTGGTATTTCCGCGGTGGCTTCGGTCTCTTGCCGAAGGATGAGTCCGGTAAAGACCTCGTCGGTGAAGGCGAGAACCGCTATCACGCGATTCTCGGCAACGACGGTCCGGCCAAGTTCGTCAGCCCTTCCACGATTGCTCCCGTGTTGATCGCTTACGGAGCTTCGGTCCGGCTGGTCGGACCCAAGGGAACGCGGCAGCTTCCGCTGGAAAAGTTTTTCGTGATCCCGAAAGCTGATGGGGAGCGCGAACATGATCTCAGGCCCAACGAGATCGTGGCTGAAGTGGTTCTGCCTAGGACCAACGGGATGAAGGTCGCTCATTACGAAATTCGCCAGAAGGCAGCGTTCGACTGGCCGCTGGCCGTGGCGGCGGTCGCGCTGCAGATGAATGGCTCGATGGTACGGGCGGCCCGTGTGGTGATGGGGCATGTCGCGCCGGTGCCGTGGGTTTCGAAGCAGGCTCAGCAGGTTTTGCTGGGCAAAGCCATTTCCGAAAACACGGCCAAAGCAGCCGCCGATGCCGCCGTCCAGAATGCCCAGCCGCTCAGTCACAACGCCTACAAAGTTCAGCTCGCGCGCGTGGCCGTCAAACGGGCCATTGTGAAAGCCATGTCGGGAGGCGCCGCATGATTCACGAATTCATGATCTCCGAATCGAAGCCACAGGAATCAGATCGCTTCCAGATCAATCATCCCAACCTGTGTCCCGCTCTGCGCTGGAAAGGGCAATTCATCCAAGCCGAGCCGGATCCAACGGTTCCTGCTTCGAATGACGGCTTGTTCTGGTGTCTGCACACGCAAACCTGCATCGGACCTGACGGCAAGCTGGCGGAGCCGGGTAACTGCTCGTCCTCCCGCCGGAAATGCCACGGGACTGGGAAGTGCAGTAGCGAGTAGTCGGTAGCTAGTAGTCAGTCGCTAGTAGCTAGGAAAAACCGCCGAGCGCAGTTCATGGTCCCGGAGCCGCCACCACAATTCGTGGATCAACCTTCGCAAGGCGAGGACGAGACCCTAGCTGCCAGCTACTAGCCCCTAGCTACTGGTACTCTCGGCACCGCTCCTTTCCGTAGTAAGCTTAGAGCAATGCCCTCCGAGAAAATCATGGTGGTGGACGATGAGCGCCTGGTGCGCTGGTCACTGCGCCAGAAGTGTGAGGAGTGGGGCTATCACGTGGTCGAGGCGGAAGCCGGAGAGCCTGCGCTGAAGCTGGCGCAGCATGAGTCTCCAGACCTCGTCCTGCTGGACGTCCGCTTGCCCGATATCAGCGGCATCGAGGTGCTGGGGCAGCTCAAGAAAAATGGTGATGCTCGTGCCGTCATCATGATTACGGCGGACCCGCAACTCGATGATGTCAAAACTGCGCTCAAGCTTGGGGCCTACGACTTCGTCGGCAAGCCGCTCGATTTCGACGAGCTCAACGTCGCCATCAAGAACGCGCTCGAGACTACGCGACTGCGCAGCGAAGTGCAGTCGCTTCGCGGTGAAGTACGGCGCCGCGCCGGGTATCACGAGGTCATTGGCTCGTCGGCCAAGATGACGGAACTGATGGCGTTCGTCCGCAAAGTCGCGGCCAGCGAGGCCACCACCATTCTCATTCAGGGCGAGAGCGGCACCGGCAAAGATTTGATCGCCAAAGCCATCCACTACGAAAGCTCCCGCCAGGAAAAGCCCTTTGTGGCCATCAATTGTTCGGCCATTCCCGAGACGTTGATGGAAGCCGAGCTCTTTGGTCACGAAAAAGGCGCCTTCACCGATGCCAAGCAGATGAAAAAGGGCCTGTTCGAAACCGCCGACGGCGGAACGCTTTTCCTCGACGAGATTGGCGAGCTCTCGCCGTTACTCCAAGCCAAACTTCTGCGAGTGCTGGAGGACCAGGTGATCCGGCGAGTGGGTGGCGTGCGTGATATGCAGGTAGACGTGCGCGTCATTGCCGCTTCCAACCGGGATTTGGAAAAAGCGGTGCGCGAAGGCCAATTTCGCCAGGATCTTTATTACCGGCTCGCTATCATTGCCATTTTCATTCCACCGCTCCGCGACAGGAAGGAAGACGTTCAACCGTTAGTGGACTTTTTCATCGAACTCTACAATCGGAAGTTCAAGAAGGCGGTGCGCGGAATCACCGCCGACACCAAGCGTTTGCTGCTAAGCCACAACTGGCCGGGCAATGTTCGCGAATTGAAGAATTCGATCGAGCGGGCCATGATCCTGGAGGATGAGCCGCTTCTGCATTCCATTTTCCTGCCGTTTTCCGTCGCCGAATCGGGTGGGCTCACCGCCTTCGAGCGAACCTCCTCCACCGAAACCTCGCAACAACTTCCCAACGGACGCACTCTCCCGCGGCTGTACATCCCAGAGGGGGGAACATCGCTCGAAGAAGTGGAGCGAGCGATGGTGGAACTGGCCATGCGGCAGGCGAACAACAATCAGACGCATGCCGCGCGGCTGCTCGACATCTCCCGCGATGCCCTGCGCTACAAGCTGAAGAAGTTCGGCCTCATTCGCGTCGACGACGAAGAGAGCGAACCGCCTCTCGATCGAGCGGTGGAGAATTAGCGGGACGGGTGGACGACACCTGGCGACGTACAGCGGGGCGGGTGGCCCATTCATTCGCGTTCTGTGCGAATGAGTGGGGTGCGCTGAAGCCGGCACCCACCGAAGGTTTCCCGCGCGGACACGGCTTGATTTCCAGCGCCCACTCCTGAAAGTTAACCCGTACCCCGCCGGTGTCGCCATACGCACAAGACCGGAAACTGCTCCGTAGCCATTGCTCGGGCTGGCTCACCAATCCGCGCTTGACCGGATTACGGTGCATGTAACGCAGTTTCTCGCTGCGCCTGGCCTCCGCCAAACGGTGAAATCATAGAAGCGCCTCTGCCACACGTTTGCCGGTTCAGTCCCGGACTGGCCTGCAGACCGGTCGCGACCATGCACCGCGCGGGCGAATTCCTGCTTGACCACCTTTCATCACCAGCGACGGGTCGTCTTTTTCCGGTTCGCTGATCAGCAGATGAAAGTGCTCGGGCATCACCACCTGGCCGACCACCACAAAGCGGTATCGCCATCGGGTTTGTTCCAGAACTCGTAGAAACAAATCGCGGCGCTGGGGCGTGCCCAGCATAGGCCGGCCATGGCAGCAACTGCAGGTGATGAAGTGCAGGTGTTTCGCGCTATAGTATCGCTTGAGGCGACTGGGCACGATAGCAGGCTACCGGTGGTTGCAGTAGGAGATCTGTGATGAATGAACGTGGCATAGTTGTGCGGACGGCATCTTTCCCCACTCATTCGCACAGAACGCGAATGAATGGGCCACCCGCCCCCTCGGAAGGAGATGGCCTCCATGAAGCCAAACCAGCACTCTCACCTAGTAATGTTTCTGCTGGCGACTTTGATCGCTGTGGCGATATTAAC
>Ga0209415_10003796_pt1 | contig 27994 bp, 21 predicted proteins | sample PeaSoiSIISIP2007_FD_187696 | JGI IMG/M metagenome (GOLD analysis project Ga0209415, IMG submission 187696) | Peat soil microbial communities from Weissenstadt, Germany - SII-SIP-2007 (SPAdes) (version 2) | ecosystem: Environmental > Terrestrial > Soil > Wetlands > Peat | place: Germany... | reverse complement strand
CCTGCCCTCTCGGGGAGGGGATTTTGGTTGCTGCCCCTCCGTCCAGAGGAGGGGGGATTTCTGTTGCGGCTCCCTCCCTCCAGGGGAGGGAGGATTCTGGTTGCTGTTCTTTCCCTCTTGGGGAGGGAGGATTCTGGTTGCTGCTCCTTCCCTTCGGGGACAGAAGAATTTTTAGTTATTAAAGGGCGCCGTAATCGTGTTCGAGTTCTTCTATGTAAAGCTTGCTGCCTACTGTCGCGTTGGGGTCGCCGTATTGCTGGGTCAGGGTGTTAAGGAGATCGGTTTTCGACAAATGGCCATTTACGTAGAGCCAGGCATCGGCATCCGCCAGATTGGCGCCTTGCAACTGATAGGCGGGGTCCTGGCTGTAATTCTGCAGGAATGCACTTACGCTCTGGCCGGCGTAGGTCTGTATCTGGAACTGGCTGAGGTAGTCGGCAAGGGTGAAGTCGAGGACGGGGTTGGTCTGGGACAGGGCTTGCTGCAGGGTCTGACTCGCAGCTACTGTTCCCTGGGCACGGCTGGACTGCAGCTTGGCTACGGCGGTGGAAACGGAATAGAGATCCATCTCGCCGTTCATGGCTACCTGCAATTGGTTCGCTTTGACGAAGCGGGCTTGCCAACTGGCGGCATCGGCGGCCGAAGGGCAGACGGTGCCGTAGGGTTGCGGACTTGCGTCGGTGCGGCATTCTATCCAGCTCTGTGCGTCGTAACAGGGCAACAGGGCTGCGGTAAGGTCGTCCAGCGAGGTGAAATCGGTACGGCTCAGGGCGGCGTCGCACGCCTGGCCGAGCAGGGTGAGGGCGCCGACTTGGGCACCGTTGACGGTTACCGCGCCGGTATGGGAGTTGAGATAGACGTGGTTGTTTTTGACGAACGCGTCCGCGGTGGTGGCGGCGGTTCTGGATATCATGACGGCGGGAAGGCCGGCGCCTAAAGCGGCCATCAGCGGGGCGGAAGCGGTTCCGACCGAATACATGTCGGCGCCGCCGGCGGTGAAGAGGTCTTCGGCGGTGGGACCGCGGTGGGTCAGGCCGACTATCTGCCCGCCGTCGTTGAGAATGGGCGAACCGCTGTCGCCGGGAAGGATGTAGGCGCTAGTGACGACCCACTCGCCGGCAACGTCGGTGACGTAGCCGCTGGTCCACTTTTTCAGGCGCCCCTCGGGATGGCCGACGACGGTTATGTGCGTGCCGAGCAGCGCTTGCGGCTGCATCGAGGTGATGGTCAGGTAGTCGGGGGTGGAGATCTTGGAACCGCCTTGGCCATTGTAAACCTGCACCACGGCCATATCGAGCCCGACGTCGACGGACTGCGGGACGACGTAGTAGATCGCGGGGGTCGAGGTCCCCCCCGGCTGCCAATTGAAGGAGAGTTCCACGTAGCACCCTTCAACGGGGCAGACACCGATGCCGAGGACGTGGTTGTTGGTGAGCATGAGTCCGTCTGAGGAGATGAAGGAGGCGGTGGCGGTGCTAAGGGCGGTACGGACGCGCACGACGGCTTTCGCGGATTTCTGCACGACGGCAGAAGCGCTGCCGACGTCGTTAAACCCGGGAAGTGAGGTGCCGTTGCTCGCAGAGGATGAGCCGGAGCCGCCGGAACAGGCGGTGAGGCAGGTGGAGGCAAAGACGAGCGCGGCCGCAAGCCGCGGCAGCGGCAACTGGAACAGGGACAACGGACGCAAAGCCTGCTTCAATGAGCCAATCAACGTTCCCCCTTACGTGGCCAAAAACCCTTCGAATAGGGTGGGCCGCAACAATGCATAAAAGTGCTTCAAAGGATAAAACGGCAGGTTACAGCTGAATTTCTGCTTGTATACAACAGTTACATGAAGTTTTAAAGCAATTTATAATGGAATCTGGCAAATAAAAAATGTTAAAAAAATTAACACTGCCTTGCAAAAAGCTCGCAAAAACAGCGAGATAGAGACGCAGAGAAAAATGTTAATTTTTTTAACATTTTTGAAACTGTATCTGTGAAATCAACTAGTTGAAAATTCGATGAAAATCTCTGGAATAAAATTATTTATTACCAATAGGGGCGCTTTCTGGAAGTATGCGATGCAGGAAGGATGGGAGGGAAGGATTGGACGAGGATTGCTGGATGTGTCTGCTGTGATTGTCATCCTTCGCTGACGCTCAGGATGACAGGCTTACCGGAACTCCACTGTGAACTGTTGCGAAAGGGGAACCTGCCCACCGATTCAAATTGAACGCGTGGGCACGGGGTGCCCACCCTACGAACTGCCGTGATCCCTGCAATCCGCCAAATCCGTGTGCCGGTTTTAGGACAGGTTTTTATCTACTTGTCGATTCTATCCAAAAGGCGCAACAGGCCGTCCAGGATGGTTAGGGGGTGCGGGGGACAGCCGGGGATGTAAAGGTCGACGGGGAGCAGGTCGCCCAAGCCGTCGTTGTGCTCGGGGGAACCGATGAAGGGGCCGCCGTTGATGGCGCAGGCGCCACAGGCGATTACCAGCTTGGGTGCGGGGATGGCTTCGTAGGTCAAAAGCAGGGCTTCGCGCATGTTGGCGGTCACGGGACCGGTCACCCAGAGGGCGTCGGCATGCCGCGGGGAGGCGACGAACTGCAGCCCGAATCGCCCGATGTCCCAGCCGACGGTGGCCAGGACGTTGGTGTCGGCCTCGCAACCGTTGCAGCCGCCGGCTACGACGGAGCGGAACTTGAGGGAGCGGCCGAAGAGTTTCAGCATCTTAGCGTCCAGGGCTTGAGCGAGCCTGCGCTCTTCGCCTCCCTTCACTACCAGGTCTTCGCGACGGTTGGCGGCCAGACGGGCGTCGTTTGTGTACTTGATGCCGCCGTGCGGACAGGCGTCGACGCAGTCGGGACAGAAGAGGCACTTGCCGAGATCGACGGAGAGCCCGGCGCTGCAGTCGATGGCGCCTACCGGGCAGGCATCGGCACAGAGCCGGCAGTTGGGCGGACAGGAGGGGCGGTTCAGCTCGGGAAAGCCCCGCAGGCGATCGGGAAGCGGCAGGGGCTCTTTCGGGTAACGCATGGTGCGATGGCCCTGCTTGATGCGGGCCAGGATGGCTTTGATCATAAAAGCTCCTGAAAACGTTCTACGTTCTGCGTTCTACGTTCTACGTTTCAACCGTTCAGAGGTCGAAGCCGCAGTAGGAGAGGTTGAAACTCTTGTTGCATAGGGGGAAATCGGATATCTGCCCGTCTCTGAGGGCCATGGCCAACCCGGTCCAGTTGTGGAAGGACGGATCGGTGATCTTGTAACGGCTGAACTTGCCTTCGCCGTCGGTCAGGGCCACGTGACAGATCTCGCCCCGCCACCCCTCGGTCAGGGAAACGGCCAGCATGTTCGCACCCGCCTCGCCCACCGGATTGCGGATGTCGGCTCCCGGCAATTGCGCCAGCTGCTCCTTGATGAACTCCAGGGATTTTTCGCACTCAAGCCAGCGGATCAGGGTGCGCGCATAGACGTCGCCGGTACGGGCGGTCTCCACGGGAAGCTGGCTCAGGGCGTAGATGCCGAAGGGATGGTCGCGCCTGATGTCGCGGTTAAGCCCGCTGGCCCGCGCCGCCGGCCCCACCAGCCCAAGGTCCAGGGCGGTCTGCTCGCTTACTACGCCTGTCCCCTCAAGCCTCGCCATCACCGACGGGGTGTCCCACAATAGCCCCACCGCGTTCGCCAGGTCGTCGCCTGCCGCCGTAAGCCGGCTGCCGATCCGCTCCACCCGCTCGGACTCCAGGTCGAAGTTCACCCCGCCGGGGACCACGAGTCCGCGCCCGAAACGGCTGCCGCAGATTTCTGCGCTTAAGTTCAGGAAATCGCCGCGGATCCTGCCGCAGAAGGAGGCGGTGGGGAGATAGCCGACGTCGCCGGCAATGGCACCGAGATCGCCGGTGTGGTTCGCCAGCCGCTCCAGTTCCAAGGCTATGCCGCGGATGGCGTGGGCGCGGGCCGGGACGCGGGCGCCGGAAAGCGCCTCTACGTTCATGGCGTAGGCAAGGGTGTGCCCGATGGTGGTGTCGCCCGCGACCGCCTCCATCTGCTTCAGGGTCTTCCCCACGGGACCGCCGACGGTCATACTTTCGACGCCGCGGTGCTGGTAGCCGAGCGAGATCTCCAGGTGCAGCACTTCCTCGCCGAAACACTGGAAGCGGAAATGCCCCGGCTCGATGATGCCGGCGTGCACCGGCCCCACGGCCACCTCGTGGATCTCCTCTCCTTCCACCCGGTAGAAGTCGGTGACGCCGATGGTGGCGGGCTTCTCCGGGTCGGCGCCGGGGGCGTTCCCCAAACGGTGCTGGAAACGGACCGGCTTGAACCAGGGATGCCCCTCGAAGCTCACCCCGTACTGCTCGCCGATCTCGCGTTCGAAGAGGTGCAGCTGCGGTACGCTCGCCACCAGCGAGGGGAAGGAGGGAGCGGTAAGGAGCGTGCTCATCACGCCGAGCGCCGCCTCGGACTTATAGGATAACAGGCAGTAGAGCTTAAGCGCCGCACCCTCCCGGGCGCCGAAATAGGAGACGACCCGCCACCCCTCGTCGACGCCGGAGACGATCTCCGTCAGGAACTCCTCGCCGGAAAGGAGCGGGACGTCGCTCATCGGCACCGCGCCGCCGTTTTGCAATAGAAGATACTTTCGGCTCATTCGCCACCCCCAAGCATCCCCGCCGCCTCACGCAATAGCCCCTGCAAGGGAGCGGGTATCCAAAGCCCCAGCATAAGCACCACGCCCATCAAAACCAGAGGGGGGAGCACGGTGTGCACCGTGTCGCGGTAGGGGGTCTTCTCGATGTCGCCGGGGATCTTGCCCATCACCACGGGGAGCACGGTGGAGGCCATGCCGATGAAGATCAGGGCCAGGAAGACGAGAAACAGTGCGCCTCCCCAGTAGTGCCCCTGCACGAAGGCGGAACTGACGATGATGAACTCGCTCACGAAGGGGCCAAACGGTGGGGAACCGGTGATGGCGAAAAAGGCCGCCAGGAAGAGGACGCCGGACCAGGGGGTGCGCCGAAGCGCGCCGCGCACGAAGTTCGTGCTCTTCGAGTTGTAGGCGCGGTGGATGTTGCCGGAGGAGAGGAAGAGCACCCCCTTGGTCAGGGCGTTGTTGAGCATGTGCAAAAGCGCGCCGAAAAGCGCCCCCTTCCCGAGGCCGAGCGCCACGGTGAGGATGCCGACGTGCTCGACCGACGAGTAGGCGAGCATGCGCTTGAAGTCGCTCTGCCTCGCCATGAAGACCGCGGCAAAGGCCATGGAGATGAGCCCCATGGTAAGCAGCACATCCTGGAAGAGCGCACCTTCGGTGGAGGCGATCGCCACCTGGTAGACCCGCAAAAGCGCCAGGAGCGCGCAGTTCACCAGGCCGCCGGCCAGAAGCGCCCCAACGAGACCGGGTGCCTCGCCGTAGGCATCGGGCTTCCAGGTGTGCAGGGGCGCGAGCCCCATCTTGGAGCCGAAGCCGACCAAAAGGAAGATGAAGGCGGCGTGGCGCCAGCCGGGATGCAGGCGGGGTGCGTCGGTGATCAGCGAACCCAAAAGGAGCGAGACGTCCTGCTTGGCGACGATGGTGGAATAGGCGAGAAAGAAGAGCCCCAAGAGCGCGATGGCGATCCCCACGGAGCAGATCAGCAGGTACTTCCAGGTCGCCTCGATGGAGCGGGCGTTGCGGTTGAAGTAAATGAGCGGCGCCATGGTGACGGTGGTCGCCTCCAGGGCGATCCAGAGAAGCCCCAGGTGCTGGCTCACCGTGACGAGCGTCATGGCGGAGAGGCAGACGAGAAGCGCCGAGCAGAGGATGCGGTTGGGGCGCTCCTGGCGGTAGCTCAGGTAGCCGACCGCGTAGGTGGAACAGCCGGCGAAAAGAAGAGAGTTGGAAAGGAGGATCAGCTTGCCGAGCGCGTCGAGCAGGATCCACCCCCCCGGCGAGGCGGGGGGCGTGTCGGCCAGAAGCAAAAAGGTCAGCACCAGGTGCGTCAGGCCGAAGAGCGGCAACAGGAAAGGGCGCTTGGAGCCGTCCGGCATCAGCCAGGCGATGGTAGCGCCCGAAAGCGGCAGCAAAACGATGAGCCACAAAAGCATAGCCGTTATTCCTCCCGCAACGCGCTCAGCCGGGAGGTGTCGAGTGAGGAGAACTCGCGGCTGATGTGGTTGATGACGATGCCCATGACGAAGACGCCGACCAGAAGGTCGAGGAGCGCCCCCGCCTCCACCATGACCGGCATGGCGTCGGCCAAAAGCAGGCCGAAGATGAAGATGCCGTTTTCCATAAGCAAATAGCCCAGTACCTGCGAGATCGCCTTGCGCCGCCCCATCAGCACCAGGAATCCGCACATGAGCGTGGCGATGGAGGCGGGGACCACCAAAAGCCCCGCGTGTTCCGGCGCGAGCGGCAGCCGGGCCGCGAAGACGAAGGCGAGAGCCGTGAAGAGCGCGCCTAAAACCAGCGAGGGGATGTAGCCGATGAAGGGCTGGAACTCGCGCTCGATCTCCGCCTTCTTGACGGCGCGGATGATGAGCAGCGGGATCACTCCCCCCTTGACGAGGACGATGGAGACGACGATCGCCGCCACGTGCCAGGAGAAGGGATGCACGAGCGCAGGGAGCACGCCGAGCACCACCCCCTGCAGCGCCACGGCGCGTACCGAGAAGCCGAGCCGGCTGGTGCCGAGCACGGCGAAGTTCAATAAAAGGCAGAGCACGAGCAGTTGGTCCGCCCAGGAAGCCAGGGGGGAAGTCATTTCATCACCTCACTACCAGTACTAAGGAAAAGGCGGTAAGTATTGCGGCCGCCACCAGAAGCTGCGGCACGCGGATCAGCCGCAGGCGCGCCATCACCGATTCGACGACGCCGATCCCCACCGCCAGGGCCAGCATGGCGAGAGCGAAGATCACCCAGTCGCCAAGGGCGTTGCCGGTGGAGAAGGGAATGGCGATGTTCACGAAGAACGCCCCCAGGAGGTAGAGCTTGAGCGCCGCCCCGTAGAGGATGCAGCCTAAGTAGGGACCGGAATGGTCGAGCACCATCACCTCGTGGATCATGGTCAGTTCCAGGTGGGTGTTGGGGTCGTCGAACGGGATGCGGCAGTTCTCCGCCAGAAGCACGATGAAGAGGCCGAAGAGCATCAATAAAAGCGAGGCGCCGGTGCCGGCCCAAAGCCCAGGCGTTACGTAGGCCAGCATCGGGGTGAGCGACATGGCGCCGGAGAGCCTCGTCAGGGTGATCAGGGCGAAGAACAGGGTCGGCTCGGCGAGGCAGGAGAAGGTGACCTCGCGGGCCGCCCCCATCCCCTCGAAGGAGGAGCCGGTGTCGAGAGCGGCCGCCGTGGTGAAGAACCTCCCCAGGGCGAAGAGATAGGCGAAGAGGATCAGGTCGCCGTGGAAGGAGATCGGCGCCGGATGCCGCCCGAGCGGGATCAACAGCGCGGCGAAAAGGGTGGCGGCCAGCGTCGCCACGGGACCCGCCTTGAAGATCCAGGTGGTCGTGTCCGAGATCACCACCCCTTTGCCGAAAAGCCGCCTGAGGTCGTAGTAGGGTTGCAGGAAGGGTGCGCCGACCCTGCCGGCGAAGGCCGCCTTGGTCTTGCCGATCACCCCGAGCAACAGCGGGGGCATGGCAAGGACCAGCGCCATGTGCAAAAGCGTGTTCAACATATGCGTACCTCCAGCTAGCGTACCCAGAGCATGAGCAATAGCAGCGTCGCGAATATGTAAAGGATGTAGAACTGCATCTCGCCGTGCTGCAGCCTTCTTAACCAGGAGAAGCAGATCCCCGCCACCTCCAGCACCGGTACGATCACCCGGTAGAGGATGGTCTCCTCCGGCTGGTAGCTTAAGCGGACCGGGGCCGGGGCGAGACCGGCAAGGGCCGCCACCTTGATCCGGGTGCGGATCAGGGGGGCGGCGAGCGAACCGAAGAACACGCCGAAGGAGCTCGCCGTGTACTGCATGCGGGGCGCGGGGCGCAGGTAGCCGCAGCCCCAGGTGGGGCCGCGCTCCTCGCAGACGCCGCGGGCGCGCTCTTTGAGCGCGAAGAAGAGGAGCGCCGCCGTTACGATGAGCGCCCCACCCAAGGCGGTGAGCCAGAGCGGGTTGAAACTCAAGCCGCCGTACCCCTTGGCTTGCGGGAACACGCTCCCCAGCACGGGGGTCACCAGGGCCAGGAAACCTTGAGGGAAAAGCCCTCCCGCCAGGCAAAGAAGCGCGAGCAGTGCCATGGGGGCAAGCATCGACGGCGGGGACTCGTGTCCGGCGGCCGCCTCGGCGCTTCTGGGCGCCCCCAGGAAGGCTGAGCCGAAGAGCTTGACGAAGGAGAGAAGCGCCACGCCGCCCACCAGGGCAAGCACCGGCGCGCCGAGCGCCACGTAGGGCTCGGGGGCGTCGACCGCCTCGCCGAAGAAACCTAGGTAAAGGAGCAATTCGCTGACGAAACCGTTGAAGGGGGGAAGCCCGCAGATGGCGATCGAACCGGCCAGGGTAAGGAGGGAGCTTGCGGGGAGGCGCTTGGCGAGCCCCCCCATGCGGTCAAGATCGCGGGTCCCCGTGGCGTGGATCAGGGAACCCGCGGCGAAGAACATGAGCGGTTTGAAGAGCGCGTGGTTCAGGACGTGGAAGAGCGCGCCGGCAAGCCCCAGCCAGACGAGGCGCGGCGAGTTCACGCTCTGGCCGATGAGCGCCATCCCCACCCCGGCCGCGACGATCCCCAGGTTCTCGATCGAGCTGTAGGCCAAAAGGCGCTTGACGTCTTTTTGCGCCGAGGCGACGCAGATCCCCATGAGTGCCGAGGTAAGCCCCGCCACCAGGAGGAGCGCCCCCCACCAGAGCGGCTTTTCCGGGAAGAAGGAGACCACCCGCAGTATCCCGTAGATCCCCATCTTCAGCATCACCCCGGACAACAAGGCCGAGACGTGGCTCGGGGCGTTGGCGTGCGCCGAGGGGAGCCAGACGTGCAGCGGCATGATCCCCGCCTTGGAACCGAAGCCGACCAGGGCCGCGACGAAGATCAGCGAGCTGGATACGGCCAGGGTGCCGGTCGCCGGGAAGAGAAAGCTGCCGGTGGCGAGCTTTAATTGCGCGAAGAGGAAAAGCAGGAAGGCCGCCCCCAGGTGGCTCGCCACCAGGTAGACGACGCCGGCGGAGCGGACCTCGGCCTCTTCGTGCTCGGTCACCAGGAGGAAATAGCCGGATAGCGCCATCACCTCCCAGGAGATCAGGAAGAGCGCGCCGTTTCGGGAGAGAACCACCATGGCCATGGCGGCGCTCAACAGGCCGTAAAAGAAGGTGACGGAGGGTTCGGTATGGCGGTGCGAGCGGGCCGGCCAGTAGCCTGTGGCATAGCAGGCACCGGCGGCGAAGACCAGGAAGATCGGGATCAGGAAGAAGAGCGAGAGCGGGTCGAGTGCCAGTTCACAGGCGCCGAAGGGGAGGTTCAGTTCGAGCAGGTAGCGCGCCCGGGCGCCGGTTAAAAGCATGTACGCCAACGAGGGGAGCGCGAGCAGGGCGGCCAGGCAGGCAGTGCCGGCGGCCAGCCGCTGCCCCAAGGGGGGGTAGCGCAACACGAGGCCGGGAACACCGGAAAGCGCGGCCAGCACCGTCGCGATCATCACGAGGAGGGAGGGGTCTGCCATCATGTCATGGAACATTGACTTGCCTTTCGGAACCAAAGAACGGCTCGCCGCCGGTGGGACCGGCTGCGGGCTTCCATCTATCCAGCACAGCTCGACGCACATGAAAACATCTGAATTGCGGTCTCATTTATACGTCGTTTGCGCCACCCTACTCCCTGTCGAAGGATTTGTCAAAAAAAAGGTAATCTCTCATGCGGGTTTTCCAACTAAATAAAACACCGTCAAATGACGTAACGTCAAGGATGCCAGTAATTTTTGCATACTCATAAAATTTCTTGCACAACTTTTGTAACGTCGTTATATTGATTGGGCAACAAGGGTCCGCCGCATCATTCCGTCAACCGCAAGCAACCGCAACAGCAGAACTCGAAACCGCAAAACGGCGTCGCGCCACCCCCAAACACTTCCCCCTTCCCTGGCGGGAGGGGAATAACGGCTACCACTGGAACGCCACCGCCACCTGGCGGGGGCAAAGGAGGAGGGAATTGTGAAGAGTCATGTCTGGCGACCACTCTACGTCGTGCTGATCGTCATCGGCGCCGTGCTGGTACTGCGCAAGATCATGGTGCCGAGCGATTTCGGCATCGGCGCGCGCGGCTACATGTACGGCTGGCACCGCGACGGCAACGAAAAGGACTGGAAGAAGGTAACGGTGAAGTATCAGGGCGCCGAGTACTGCAAGGAATGCCACAAGGACAAGTGGGACGAGATCAAACAGTCCCCGCACGCCAACATCAGCTGCGAGAACTGCCACGGTCCGGCGCTCGGCCACCCGGACGACCCGAGGTCGCTCCCCATCGACCGGAAGCGGGAACTCTGCGCCCGCTGCCACTTCCGCCTGGAATACCCGACCTCCGGCCGGGGACACATCCGCGGCATCGATCCCAGGACCCACAACCCGGGGCTTGAGTGCGTGACCTGCCACTGGCCGCACGACCCGAGAAAGGAGGGGCACCACAAATGATTTCACGCCGATCTTTTTGCAAGAAAACACTCCTGATCGCAGGCGGCCTGGCGATCCCTTTGTCCGCGCTGGAGATCTTCGATCCCGGGCGCCTTGAGGCCGAGAAGACCGACGGCAAGCCCACCCGCTGGGTCTTTCTGGTCGACACCGAGAAGTGCGTCGGCTGCGGCTTCTGCGTGAAGGCCTGCAAGACGGAAAACGAGGTGCCCTACGACGCCAACGTCACCCGCACCTGGGTGGAGCGCTACGCGGTCACCAAGGACGGCAAGACGCACATCGACTCCCCCAAGGGGGCGCGCGACGGTTTTCAGACCACCAAATTCGACATCGGCGAGGGTAAATTCGAGGAGATCAAAAGCCAGGACATCGACAAGGCCTTCTTCGTCCCCAAGCTCTGCAACCAGTGCGACAACCCGCCCTGCGTGCAGGTCTGCCCGGTGGGGGCCACCTACCAGACGAAGGACGGCGTGGTGCTGGTGGACAGGACCTGGTGCATCGGCTGCGGCTACTGCGTGATGGGGTGCCCCTACGGGGTACGCTTCTTCCACCCGGTCTACCACGTGGCCGAGAAGTGCAACTTCTGCTACCACCGCATCTCCAAGGGAATGAAGACCGCCTGCGTCGGCGCCTGCGCCTTCGGGGCGCGCCGCATCGGCAACATCAAGGACCCGGGCGATCCGGTGACTCGGGTGATTATGACCGAGCGGGTGAACGTACTGAAAGAGGAGTACGGCACCAAGCCGCAGGTGTTCTATCTTGGACTCACCAAGGAGGTACGCTAGCCATGGTTCACGGAGAAGCCTGGACTCTCAAGGAGTTTTTCACCTACCCCAACGAATACATCTACTGGACCATCCAGATCGTCATGTACCCGTTCATGACCGGTCTGGTGGCCGGAGCCTTCGTCCTCTCCTCGCTCTACCACGTCTTCGAGGTCAAGGCGCTGAAGGGGATCGCCCGTTTCTCGCTGGTCTTTTCCTTTGCCCTCCTGCCGGTGGCGATGCTCCCCTTGATGCTGCACCTGCAGCAGCCGCAGCGCGGCATCGAGGTGATGATGACGCCGCACTTCACCTCGGCCATCGCCGCCTTCGGCATCGTCTTTTCCACCTACGGCATGATCGTCGCCTCCGAATTGTGGTTCGTCTACCGGAAGCATTTCGTGGAGACGGCACAGGGGCTGAAGATCCTCTCCGAGAAGACGCCGGTGCAGAAGTTTCAGCAGCTCCTCTTCTCGGCGCTCACCCTGGGGGCCCGGGACATAAGCCACGAGGCCCTGGAGGCGGACGAGCGGGCGGTGAAGAAGCTGGCCGGCGCGGGGATACCGGTCGCCTGCTTCCTGCACGGCTACGCCGGTTTCATCTTCGGCTCGGTAAAGGCCAACGCGCTCTGGATGACCCCGCTCATGCCGGTGATCTTCATCTGCTCGGCGGTGGTCTCCGGCGTGGCGCTCTGCATCCTCACCTACATCGTGACCATGGAGATCAGGAAGTTCCTGGCCAAGCGGAAAAAGGCCGCCTACCCGGATCTCCCCTCGCCGGAGGAGCTGAAGAGCGCCGAGGTGCACGTGGTGACCATGACCGCCAAGTACCTCTTGATGTTCATGGTGGCGGCCATCACCCTGGAACTGCTCGACCTGATCTTCCGCGGCTACACGGCGGTCAAGTCCTGGGACATCTTAAGGAGCGTCATCTACGAGCGGGACTTCGTCAACATCTTCGTGATCCAGTATGGCCTCGGGAACCTGGTCCCCTTCGTCATGTTCCTGCTCCCGGGGCTCACCATCCGGCGCGCGGCAGCGGGGAGCACGCTCGTGCTCTTAGGCGTGTTCATGATGCGCTGGAACGTCGTCATCGGCGGCCAGGCGTTCTCCTCGTCGCTGTCGGGCTTCATGCACTACGTGCTCCCCATCGTGCCGGACTCCGTGGAGACCTTCAAGGAGGGGCTCTGCGGCGCGCTCGTCGTGGCGGTGGTGCCGTTTTGCATCTTCTGGGTGCTCAACAAGGTGATGCCGGTGTTCAAGGAGACGCACTAGCCGAGCGGAGGGAGTCATGGCAATCGAGAAGGCGTTGGAGCATCGGGTCGAGGAGTTGACCGCGGAACTGCAGGCGCTTAAGGCGCGGATGACCCGGATGGAAACACTCACGGCGGGACCCCGGTTGCAAGCAGCGGGCGGGCCTGCCTTCGGCGAAGCTGCCGCGGGGGCGGAGGGGGAACCGGCCTTCGCGGCACGCGCTGCGGAGCATGCCCCCGCCTTCGCTGCGACCGCTTCGGCGGACAGGCCGGAAGAGATATCGGAGGAGATCCTCAACTGGGCGGGACGCACGCACCTGTTCACCCGGGCCTCCACGCTCTGCTTCCTCCTGGTGGTGGCGCTTTTGTTGCGCACGATCACCGACAACAAGCTGGTCGACACGCTGGTCGGCTCGGGGATCGGCATGGCCTACGCGGCGGCGCTCATGCTCTGGGGGGCCTGGCGCTACGAGAGGAAGAGCGCGCTGGCGCCGGTGTTCGCCTGCTGCGGGGCCGGCCTGATGAGCGTCATCGTCCTGGAAACCCACACGCGCTTCGCCTCGCTGCCGCTCGTTCCCGCCTACCTCACCCTGATCGCCACCGGCGGCGCCATGGCCTTCGTCAGCTACCGGCACCGGGCCATCCTCCCCATCTCGCTCGGCACGCTCGGCATGTGCCTGGCGGGGGCGGCCATCGACTACCCGCACCCCTTCTTCCCCTACCTGGCGATGATCCTTTTCGCCGCCAACATCCTGGGCTTTTTCGCCGCCCGGCTTAGAAGCTGCTCCTGGCTCCGCTGGATCGTGCTGGTGGTGACCATGGTGATGCTGCAGTTCTGGGGCGCGAAACTGGGGATGGCCCTGTACGCCCACCTGCCACCGACGCCGGAGCTGGCCGCGGCCTGGTTCCTGCCGACGCTCGCCCTCTTCGCCCTCCTCTTCCTGGCGATCGCCTGCGCCGGCATCCTGCGCAGTTCGGGGGAAAAGATCGCCCGTTTCGACTACGCGCTTCCCACCCTGAACGCCCTCTGGAGCTTCTCGTGCGCCTGGTACGCGGTGAGCGCCATGGGAGGGAGCGTGAAACTTTTGGGGTTGATCGGGCTTTTGGTGGCGCTCGGCCACCTGGGGGTAACCTTCTGGCTCACCGGCCGCAAGGTCGCAGGCCACCTGGGGACCAACTCCTACGCCTTCGCCAGCGCGGCGCTGTCGGCGCTGGCCCTCCCCGCCCTCACCGGCAACTGGCTCGCGTCGCTCCCGGCGCTCTGCGCGCTCGCCTTCTTCATGTCGATCCTCTCCCGCCAGTGGCAAAACGGCGGTATCCGCCTGAGCGCCTACCTGGTGCAGATCTACGCCGCGGTAGCGCTTTTGGTCGCGCTCCAGCTGAACCCGGCGGCGGCCTCAGACCCGGTGACCGCGCTGCCGGCGCTGCTCGTCTTCCTGCTCACCCTCTACCAGTACCAGTGGTGCCGGTGGTATCCGCCGCCGGCCGGCTCGGTCTTCTCCCGCTTCGACAGCCAGGACCGCTCGGCCGTACTGCTGCTCATCGCCTCCCTTTCCAGCGCCTTCCTGCTCCTCAAGGTCGCGCTTTTGCAGGGGGTGGCACTCTACGCCGACCCGAAGATCGCGGCCGACGTGGTGCGCTGCGGCGGCTCGGTGGCCGTCAACCTGGCGGCTGTCGGCATCATGTTCGCGGCCTACGCGCGCGGGAGCAAGGAGCTGAGAAACGTGGCGGTGCTGGTGATCCTGGTGGGGGCGGTGAAGGTCTTCCTCTACGACCTTTTGGGGACGCACGGCCTGCCGCTGGTGGCAAGCCTCTTCACCTTCGGCCTGGCGGCGCTACTGCAGTCGGTGGCGCTCGGGAGATGGAAAGGAAGAAGCGTTTCGTTTTGAGTTTTGAGTTCTTGGTTTTGAGTTGAACCCAAAACTCAAAACTCTTGACTCAAAACTGATTTTTACCGGGAGGTGACGGCCAGGAGTACCAGGAGGGTGGTGAAGGTGTAGGCGATGTAGAGGTTGAGCTTGCCGTGCTGCAGGTGGCGCACCGGGGCGGTCTTCAGGTAGAGGTATTCCAAAAACGGCAGGTAGATCCGCTCCAGTGTGGTCTCGGGGACGTGGCTTACGAAGTGGGTCGGACGGGGGAAGAGCCCCCGCACTTCTTCGCGGTGCTGCTCGGGGGCGAGCACCCAGCGGAACCAGGCCACCAGGGTGGCGGCGAAGGAGGAGGCGCTGTACTGCATGCGCGGCCCGGGACGGAGATAGCCGCATCCCCAGGTGACGGAGGTGCCGGCGGGGAGCGTACGCCCGCGGCGCGCGATCAGCCAGCCGCCTGTGAGGGCGAGCACGCAGAGGGCAACCGCCAGGATACTCACCCACCCCAGGGGGGCGTGCACGGCAAGTCCGTCCGCCGGGAGCGTGCTTTGGTAACCGAGCAGGGCGTTAGCAAGGGGAAGCCGGATCAGCCGGGGCGCCAGGCCGATGAAGGCGCAGACGCCGCAGAGCGCGGCCATGGGATAAAGCATGCTGACCGGCGCCTCGTGGCGGGCGGTATGGCACTCCTCGCGCGGCGCCCCGAGAAAGACCACGCCGTACACCTTGACGAAGCAGGCGACCGCCAGCGCACCGATCAGCGCCAGGGCCGGGGCTGCCATGGCCGGCAGCGCCTCCGCCACCCCTTCGCTCGCGCCGATGGCCGAGAAGAAGCCGAGATAGACCAAGAGCTCGCTGACGAAGCCGTTCAGAGGGGGGAGCCCGCAGATGGCGACGGCCCCCACCAGGAAGGCGGCGGAAGTTAAGGGCAGCGCCCGCGCCACCCCGCCCATGCGCTCCATCTCCCGGGTGCCGGTGGCGTGGATCACCGAGCCGGCGGCGAGGAAGAGGAGCGCCTTGAAGGTGCCGTGGTTCACCACGTGCAGAAGCGCCCCCGCCATCCCCAGGACGATCAGCGCCGTATCTTTCTGCGCCTCCCCGATCAGGGCGGTGCCGATCCCCATCATGATGATGCCGACGTTTTCGATCGAGTGGTAGGCCAATAGCCGCTTCAGGTCGTGCTGCCCCAGTGCGAAGGCCACCCCCGCCACCCCGGAGATCCCCCCCAAAACCAGTACCGTGCACCCCCACCACAAAGGAGGGTCGGCGAAGGCGGAAAAGACCCGCAGCATGCCGTAGATGCCGGTCTTGAGCACGATGCCGGAGAGGATGGCCGAGATGTGGCTCGGGGCGTTGGCGTGCGCCGAAGGGAGCCAGACGTGCAGCGGCATGACGCCCGCCTTTATCCCGAAGCCGATAAGGGCGGTTACGAAGATGCCGGCGGCGAGTCCCCCCTGGGCCGAGAGCGTACCCTGCGCCGGGAAGAGGAAGGCGCCGGTCGCCCCCTTCAAAAGGGAGAAAAGCGCGAAGAGTGCCAGGGTGCCGATATGGGTGGTGATCAGGTAGAGCACGCCCGCTTCCCGCACCTGCGGTTTGTCGTCCTCGGTGGTGAGCGTGAAGTAGGCGGAGAAGGCCATGATCTCCCAGGCGAACAGGAAGAGGATGGTGCTGCGCGCCATGAACAGCACGCTGAGCGCGGCGCACAGCAGCCCCAGGAAGAAGGTGAGCTTGCCGACGTTGGGCGCGTGCCGGCGGGCGGGCCAGTAGCCGAGCGCGTAGACGCCGCAGGCCCCGGTGACCAGGTACATGGGTAAAAGGAAGATGGCGGAGAGCGGGTCGACGCCGATCTCCAGCGGCCCGAAAGGCAGCCCCGAGTCGACGACGAAGGAGAGCGACGCCGGCCAGACGAGCACCCGGAGCGCGCCCGCGGTCCCGAGCAGGGAACCTGCGCAAAGGAGAGCTGCGGCCACGGCCTGCGCCCCGGCGGAGCGTCTGCGCAGGATAAGCGGCAGCGCGGAGGCGGCCTGCAGGGTCACGGCGAAAAAGAGAAGCGTGAAACCGATCGTCGACTCGCCGGACCCGGGCATGGCTACCTCCTCATATCGTTCTCGAAGCGCCTGGCAGCCTCGAGGAGGCCCGCCGCGTCGCGGGCAAGGTTCAGAGAGGTGCGGAACTGCTGATCGTGGAGGGCGTAGGCCAGGCGGGACAGGAGGTGCAGGTGCACCTTGACGGTAGGGCTTGTGAGCAGGAACAGTATCCCGACCGGCAGACCGTCCAGGGCGCCGAAATCGATGGGGTTCTTAAGAAAGCTCAGGGTGATGGCGGGGGTCGGCTTGTTCTGCAACAGGATCGGGTTGCGCACGTGCGGGATGGCGATGCCGTTGCCGATGGCGGTGGTCCCCAGCGCCTCGCGGGCCAAAAGCACCTGCAGCAGGAACTCGGGGTCCACCTGGGGGGGGAGCTTAAGCAGGGCGACCACGTTTCGCAAAACGCTCATCTTGTCGTCGCCGCCGACGCCGAAGTGGACCCCGCCGGCCTCCAGCGCCTCGGCAAGCGAAGGGAACTGCAGGTCGGCCTGGACCGCCTCGTAGAGCTCCGGCGGCACCTTGATGCCGTGCTCGGTCGCCCACTCCAGAAGATCGACGCGATTGATCCGGTAGCTCCCCCGGACCATGGTCGCCGGGAGCTTCTCCTTCTTGATCCACTTGAGCACCGCGCTTTCCGGCACTTCGAGTTGCATGGCTACTTCAGTCGCCTTCATTAACATTAGGGCCCGCTCCTGTGGCAGAATTAAGGGTGGTATAACACCGTTAGGGAAAAGAAACAAGGGGTTGTTGGCGGCGGGGGGAGGAGCACGCAAAAAAGCCCCCGGGGTTTCCGGGGGCTTTCGGGTTGCCGCGATCGGGCTGGTGACTACTTGTGCTGCTCGCCGCCGGGGACGTCCTGGCCGCCCGCCAGGTGGCAGTCGGAGCAGTTGGTCTTCATCAGCTCGTCGCCGATGTCAACCGGGTGCACGAACGCCTTCGGCTGGGTGCCGGCGGGGATGTTCTCCTGCTTCTGACCCAGGAGGGTATGGCACAGGTTGCAGTCCTTGGAGATGTACTTCCCTTCGCCCGACTTGTGCTTGCCGTCGTGGCAGCGGAAGCAGCCCGGGGTGTAGAAGTGGCCGAGGTAGCTCGGGTAGGTGCTCCAGGAGACCTTCATCTCGGGGAAGAAGTTCCGCTCGTAGATCCCCTGCACCTCGACGACCGCCTTCTTGATCTGCGCGGCCTTGGCGGTTGCGACCGCCGGGTAGTTCTTCTCGTAGTAGGCCGGGAGCTCCTTGCCGATCAGGTCCTTGGCTTCCTTGGCGGTCTTGTAGGTCCTGGTCATCAGCTCGACCGCGACCTTCTTCACGTACGGCAGGGACTGGTCGATGCGGCCGGCCACGAAGGCCTCGTCCATCTCCACGCCCGGCGCCTTGTAGATGTGGGTCGGACGGTTGTGGCAGTCGGTGCAGTCCATCGCACGCTTCTCCAGTTTGGAGATCTGCTCCTTGGTGAGCGCTTTCTCGGTGCTCATGAACTCGGTGACCTTGCCGTCCTTGCCCACCACCTTGATGTAGGGGATCTCGATCCTCTTGCGGTCGGTGGAGATGTAGGAGACGTCGGTGTTGACGTGCCAGTGGATGCCGCGGCCGTGCTCGGCCTTCGGGTTACCGCCGATGTTGATAAGCAGGTTGATCTCGCGCGGGGTGTTCTGCTCGTTCGGCGCGTAGTGGTAGAACACCTTCTGGCGGCCTGCGTAGAACTTCTCCGGCCAGTGGCAATGCTCGCAGGTATCGCGGGCGGGCCTGAGGTTCGTGACCGGGGTCTCGATCGGGGTCGGGTAGCTGTGGGTGGCGACCGCGTACAGCTGCCGCATGCCGGAGATCTTGGCCTTGACGTACCAGGCGGCGCCGGGGCCGACGTGGCACTCGACGCAGCGCACCTTGGCGTGGGGCGAGTTGCTCCAGGCGGTGTGCTCGGGCTCCATGACGGTATGGCAGAGCTCGCCGCAGAAGGTCGGCGATTCGGTGAACTCGAAGCCCTTCAGCGAGGCGATGGAAACGATCAGCACGAAAACGACGCTGGCAAGGATGAAGAAGATGAACATGTGCCGCTTGTGGGGGTCGTTGAAATCGACCCGCGGGAACGGCGGGATGTCCTCTTCGGGACGCATCCGGCGCCGGTGTCTCACCCAGAGCATGCCGACCGGCACCAAAAGCAGGCCGAAAATAAGCATGCCGGGGAAGGCGAAGTAGGTAAGAAGCCCCAGGTACGGGTTTTCCACGCCGGAAATTTCCTCGTACGAGAGGAAACCGATGATCAGGCCGGCGGCGGTTATTGCCAGAACCATGCCCGCGAGGCTTAACAGGTTCCAGGCGTAACCGGCTGTCTTTCGAATTGCCATGTCCGTTTCTCCTTGCATTTCAAGTATATGGGTGCTCTAAAATCGCGATACCATACATTACCGTATACACTTTGTCAAAATAAACTACTCTAATTTTATTTTAGTGAATACGACCATTTAGGTCCGTTACTCGTAGCCGAACTCCTTCAGTAGCCGGCTGTTTTCGCTCCACTCGCCGCTCACCCGGACGAACAGCTCCAGGAAGACCTTGGTGTCGAGCAGCCGCTCGATCTCCTGGCGCGCCTGGCTGCCGATTTTCTTGAGCATGGCGCCCTTCTTGCCGATGACGATCCCCTTCTGGGTGTCGCGCTCGACGTTGATGGTGGCGGAGATGGAAACCAGGCCGTCGGGACGCTCCTTGAAGCTGTCCACCACGACCGCGGTGGCGTAGGGGACCTCGTCCCGGGTGAGGCGGAAGATCTTTTCCCGGATGATCTCGGCGACGATGAAGCGCTCCGGGAGATCGGTCAGGATGTCGTCGGGGAAGTAGCAGGGGCCGTGAGGTAAAAGGGAATGCACGAGCGAGACCAAAAGCTCGACGTTGTCGCCTGTGGCCGCCGATACCGGGACGATCTCCTTGAAGGGGTAGGCCGCGGCGTAGCTCTGCAGCCGCTCCAAAAGCTGCTCCTTGGCCAGCAGGTCGATCTTGTTCAGGGCGAGGATGACCGGCGCGGAGACCCCCGCCAGCACCTCCTTCAACATGCCGAATTCCTTGTCCGGCTGGGCCGAGGCCTCCACCAGGAAGAGGATCACGTCCACCCCCTGCACCGCGGCGAGCGCCTCGTCCACCATGTAACGGTTGAGCTTGGACTTGGCCCGGTGGATGCCCGGGGTGTCGATGAAGACGATCTGCCCGCCGGGAACGTTGTGGATGCCCTTGATGCGGTTTCTGGTGGTCTGCGGCTTGTCCGAGGTGATCACCAGCTTCTCGCCCAGGATGCGGTTTAAAAGGGTGGACTTGCCGACGTTGGGACGGCCGACGATGGATACGAATCCGGAATGGAAATCCGTTGTGGACATGAAATACCTCCAAAGGCGCTGCGTAATGTAACTGATGCAAAAACACCGGGCCTTGACCGTCGTCAAGGATCCGGCTTTTTCGGGGTGCGTAAAAAATCCAGGGGGGGCAGCCCTCTCCCCGCCAATCCGTTTCGTTTTTCATTCGTCTGGCGCAGCAAGCGGAAACCGCGTGGGCAGAGGGCTGCCCACCCTACCGGTTCAGGAGGACAAACGGTTCATCGGCGGAGCGAGGAGATCGCCGACCACACGGCCGCCGTCCCACTCAAGGACGAGGAGGGTGGGGTGCAGGCTCGCGTCCTCGCGCACCTTTTCGACCCGCACTCCGTGGCGGTCGGAGAGCTTCTTCAGGTTTTCCCTCCCCTGCCCTATCGCGTCGGAGAGCTTGCCGGACGGGACGGCGAAGGTGACGGCAGCCCCTTTTGGGAGCCCCTCCGCCAACCTGCTCATCAGCCGGAAACAAAGTTCGGACTCCACCAGCTGGCCGAAGGCGGGATGCTGCGGACCGGCCAGAATCACCCCTTCGGCGGCCAACTCGTCGGTCGGCTGCAAGCCGAGCCGGATCACCGGCACGCCGGCGCGCCGCGCCGCCAAAAGCATGTCCGCGCAGAGTTCCACCGCTTCCGGCAGGGTCTGCGGGGTATAGACTCCCTCACGGTAGAGCCGTGCCAGCTCGGTGCCGGCAATGACCACGGTGGGGTAGATTCTCAGGAAGGAGGGGGCAAGCGCGAGGGCCTCGCGCAGGGAGGCTAGGGAACGCGCGGCGCTGTCGCCGGGAAGGCCGGTCATCAGCTGGACGCCGACCGAAAATCCCCCCTCCTTGAGCCATGCCACGGCGCGCCTCGCGTCGTCGGCGGTGTGGCCGCGGCCGGAGAGGGCAAGCACGCCGTCGTCAAGCGACTGTACGCCGAGCTCCACGGTGCTCACCCCCATTTTGCGCAGGAAACCGACGGTCTCCGGGTCGACGGCGTCGGGGCGGGTGGAAAGCCGCACCGCGTCGAGGCGGCCGTCGTCGACAAGCGGTTTCAAGGGGGCGAGGAGCCCCAGCTGCTCTTCGCGGGGAAGCGCGGTGAAGGTGCCGCCGTAGAAGGCCACCTCCAGCTCGCGCCCGGGCGAGGTCAGCCGGTAGCGCTCGATCTTGTCAAGTATCTCGTGGGTTTCGGGGATGCGGCCGGCCGCGCCGGAGATCTTTAGCTGGTCGCAAAAAACGCAGGCGTGCGGGCAGCCCAGGTGGGAAAGGAAGAATGGGACGACCGTGCGCTTCAACCGTTTTCCTTCAAAAGCAGGGTCGCGGCCCGGGCGGCGTCCTGCTCCGCCTCTTTCTTGGTCCGGCCGACTCCCTCGCCCATCAGTTCGTCCCCCAGGTAGAGCTCGACGGTGAAGACGCGGTCGTGATCCGGACCGGTTACCTGCTTTAGCTGGTAGCGGGGGAGCTGTCCGCGGCTCAGGCGGGCGCGCTCCTGCAGATCGGTCTTGAAGTCGCGGCCGGAAAGGGCCTCGCTTGAGGTCAGAAGCGGCGCGAACTGCGTCTCCACCACCCGGCGGGCCGTCTCGATGCCGCCGTCCAGGTAGATGGCCGCCAGGAGCGCCTCGAAGGCGTCGGCCAAAAGGGAGCGTTTCTGCCGCCCCCCCCCCTTGTCCTCGCCGCGCCCGAGTCTCAGCACGGCACCCAGGTCCAGGGCCGCCGCCATCCTGGCCAGGCTCGCCTCGTCCACCAGCGCGGCCCGCATCCGGGTGAGCTCACCTTCCCGGCTCTCCGGAAACTGCGCCAAGAGCATGTCGGACAAAAGGAAATCGAGCACCGCGTCGCCGAAGAATTCCAGGCGCTGGTTGTCCTTGCCGCCTCCCGCCTCGTTGACGAAGGTGCGGTGCGTCAGGGCCTCCAGCAAAAGTTCCCGGTTCTTGAACCGGTAGCCGAGCCGGGCCTCGATCTCGCTCAATTGTTCCCGTCTTTCTTCCATGTCTCGCATCTTCCCGTTTCGCTGCCGGCACTTCGACGTCCCGACAATCGACCAAATATAGCCAAACGGGGCGCTAATGGCAATAGCCATGCGGCTTTGCCGGGCAGATAACTGTTGCATAATCGTTACCCCTCCCCTATAATCCAGTGATTTCATAGGGATCATGAGGCCGATTGCATGGGCTTTTTCATTACATTCGAAGGGATCGAGGGGTGCGGCAAGACCACCCAGCTCAGACTCCTGAAACAGCGGCTGGAGTCGGCCGGCGCCCGCGTGCTCGCCACCCGCGAGCCGGGGGGCTGCCCGATCGCGGACCAGATGCGCGCCATCCTGCTGGACGCCGCCAACGCCGCCATCACGCCTTTGGCCGAGCTTCTGCTCTACGCGGCGGCGCGCGCGCAGCACGTGCAGGAGGTGATCCTGCCGGCGCTGGAGCGGGGCGAGACGGTTCTGTGCGACCGCTTCACCGACGCGACCATCGCCTACCAGGGGCACGGCCGCGGGCTCGACGTCGACACCATCACGCAGTTGAACCGGCTCGCCACCGACGGCCGGCACCCCAAGCTCACCATACTGATCGACTGCCCGGTCGAGGTCGGCCTGGGGCGGGCGCGGGCGCGCATCGAGGCGACCAGCGGCGCGCGCGAGGAGCGCTTCGAGCTGGAGTCGGTCCGTTTCCACGAGCGCGTGCGGGCGGGGTACCTGGCCCTGGCGGCCGCGGAACCTGAGCGCTACCTGGTCGTGGACGGCTCGGGCGACGTGGCCCGGACCGAACGCGCGCTTTTGGCGGCGGTCGCCGGGCGGATACCGGCGTTGCGCAAGGCCGGCGCTGAGGCTACGCGCTGATGCCCTTTGCCGAGGTCGTCGGGCAGGAGCGGGCCGTTTCGGTTTTACGCCGATCCATCGCCATGGGGCGGGTGGCGCACGCCTATCTCTTTACCGGCATCGAGGGGTGCGGCAAGAAAAAGACGGCGCTCGCCTTCGTGCAGGCGGTCTTCTGCGGCAAGGACGAGGCCTGCGGGGTCTGTCCCTCCTGCCGCAAACTGGCGGCGGGTCAGCACCCGGACCTGCACACCCTGGAGGCGGACGGCGCCTTCATCAAGATCGACCAGATTCGCGACCTGCAAAAGGAACTGTCCTACCGCCCGTTCGAGGCGCCCAAGAAGGCGTGCATCATCGACGGGGCGGAGCGGCTGAACCTCTCCTCGGGGAACGCCCTCTTGAAGACGCTGGAGGAGCCGCCGGGCGACGCGCTGATGATCCTGTTGACGCCGCAGCCCGCAGCCGTGTTGCAGACCATCCTCTCCCGCTGCCAGCCGCTTGGCTTCCAGCCGCTGTCGGCCGAGCTGATCGAAGAGCGATTGTTGCGCGACCGCTTCGCGCCCGAGGCGGCGCGGGTGGCGGCGACCCTTGCGGCCGGGAGCTTAAGCCGTGCCATGGATATCGCGGCCGACGGCGCCCTGCAAGGGCGGGACGGTTTCCTCACCCGGGTGGTTACGCTTACCCCCGGCGAGATCGCGCCGCTTTTCGCCGCGGCCGAGGAGTTCGCCGCGGACAAGGAGGGGCTGCCGGGAATTTTGGAGCTGCTCCTCTCCTTTTTGCGCGACGTCCTGCTCTACCCCTCCACGCCGCAGGCTATCGCCAACGCGGACCTGGAGCAGCTGATCGCCAAGGAGGCGGCGCAGTGCCCGCCCGGGCGGGTCATGGCGCTGATCGAGGAGGTCATGAACGTAAGAAGGCTCCTCTCCCGCAACGTCAACGCCCGTCTGGCGCTGGAGGTGTTTTTCATGCATTTCAGCGGGAGAAGGGGCTGAAGTATCAACGAACCAAAGCAATCTCATCGATCTGCTTTTTGGAGGCTTTTTGGCAAAGATAGTAAGGATTCAGTTCACGACGGCGGGGAAGCTGTACGACTTCTCGGCCGGCAAGGTGCTGCCGCAGCCGGGCGACCGGGTGCTGGTGGAAACGGAACGGGGCAAGAGCGTGGGCCAGGTGGTGGCGGGCCCGATCGAGGTCGAGGAGAGCATGCTGCCGGAAGGTATCAAGCCGGTGCTCCGCCTGGCCGAGCCCCACGACCTCGCCATGCTGGCCGCCAACGCCCACAAGGAGAAGGAGGCGCACAAGTTCTGCCTGACCCGCATCAAGGAGCGGGGCATGGAGATGAAGCTCGTCAAGGTGGAGTACCTCTTCGACGGCTCCAAGGCGATCTTCTACTTCACCGCCGACGGCCGGGTCGATTTCCGCGAGCTGGTGAAGGACCTGGCGCACGCCTTCCATACCCGCATCGAGATGCGCCAGATCGGCGTGCGCGACGAATCGAAGCTGGTGGGGGGAATCGGCATCTGCGGCCGGGAACTCTGCTGCTCCTCCTATCTTCGGGAGTTCGAGCCGGTCTCGGTGAAAATGGCCAAGGAGCAGAACCTGGCGCTCAACCCGAGCAAGATCTCCGGCCAGTGCGGCCGGCTTTTGTGCTGCCTCTCCTACGAGTTCGAGACCTACTGCAGCCTCAGGAAGGGGCTCCCCAAGTGCGGAAAAAGGGTGCAGTGCGGCCAGGTCGACGGCGAGGTGGTCAAGGTCAACGTGCTGCAGGGGACGGTAACCATCAAGAACTGCGACGACACCATGGTCACCATGAGCGGCGAAGAGATCAGCCCCGAGTGCGTGAGCGACCGGATCAAGAAGCCGCAGGGCAAGGGCGAGGGTCCGCAGCAGGGCGATAAGAACAAGGCGGCGCAAAGTCAGGCCAAACAGCGCCGCGACCGCCGCCCCCAGGATGTCAAGGAGAGGAAAAAGGAGAAGCCTTCATGAAGCCCACGTTCTACGTCACCACCCCCATCTACTACGTAAACGACGTACCGCACATCGGACACGCCTACACCACGCTGGCCGCGGACGTGCTGGCGCGCTACAAGCGGCTTAAGGGTTTCGACGTCTTCTTTCTGACCGGCACCGACGAGCACGGGCAGAAGGTGGAGAAGGCGGCGAACACGGCCGGCGAGACCCCGCTGGAATTGGCCGACCGCGTGATGAAACGCTTCCAGTCGCTGTGGGAAAAGCTCGGCATCTCCAACACCGATTTCATCCGCACCACCCAGGAGCGCCACAAGAAGGGTGCGGCCTCCATGTTCGAAAAGGTGATGCAGCAGGGCGACATCTACCTGGGCGAGTACGAGGACTGGTACTGCACCCCCTGCGAAACCTTCTGGACCGAGACCCAGCTGATCGATTACAAGTGCCCGGACTGCAACCGTCCCACCGAAAAGCTCAAGGAGGAGTCGTACTTCTTCCGGATGAGCAAGTACCAGGAGCAGTTGCTCGCCCACATCGAGGCGAACCCGGACTTCATCCAGCCCAAGAGCCGCAGAAACGAGATCCTCTCCTTCGTAAAAGAGGGGTTGCGCGACCTCTCCGTCTCCCGCACCACCTTCCAGTGGGGCATCCCGGTGCCGGGTAACGAAAAGCACGTGATCTACGTCTGGTTCGACGCGCTTACCAACTACCTTACCGCGCTCGGCTATCCTGCTGAGGGGGGCGACGTGGCGAAGTTCTGGCCGGTGGACGTGCAGCTGATCGGCAAGGATATCCTCCGCTTCCACACCGTCTACTGGCCGACCTTCCTGATGGCGGCAGGTCTTCCCATTCCCAAGAAGGTGTTCGCTCACGGTTGGTGGACGGTGGAAGGGCAGAAGATGAGCAAGAGCCTGCAAAACGTGGTGGAGCCGAACATGCTGATCGAGAAGTACGGCGTGGACGCGGTGCGCTACTTCCTTTTGCGCGAGGTCCCCTTCGGCCTGGACGGCGATTTCTCGCACGCGGCCTTAGTGAACCGGATCAACTCCGACCTGGCGAACGACCTGGGGAACCTTCTGAACCGCTCCACCGCCATGCTGGGCAAGTACTTCGGCGGGGTGCTTGAGGCGCCCGCCGAGGAGACCGCCTTGGACGCGGCGCTGCGCGAGAAGACGGTCGACATGGTGCAGCAGGTGAACCAGCAGTTGGAGGAGCTTGCCTTCTCCAAGGCGCTGCAGTCGATCTGGGAGGTCATTTCGGCGGGGAACAAGTACATCGACGAGACCGCCCCGTGGACGCTCGCCAAGGATCCGGCGCTCAAGGGGCGATTGGGAACGGTGATGTACTACATGCTGGAGTCGCAGCGCGTCGTGCACAGCCTTTTGTCGGCCTTCATGCCGAAGACCGCCGAGAAGGCGCTGGGGTATCTCGGGGTGACCGAGGCGCCCGACGAAAAGAGCCTCTGCTGGGGCGGCCTCAAGCCCGGCACCGCCATAGCCAGGGCCGAGGCGCTCTTCCCGAGGATCGAGGAGAAGGGGGAGTAGTCGGTCTAGCTTTTCGTAGGGTGGGCAGCCCTCTGCCCACCAGTCCGATGCAGAGATCGCCAGACTAGTGCTGAATATCTGGTCGGAGCACTCGGATGACCGCGTGGGCACGGAGTGCCCACCCTACATAATTTCAAAAAAAGGATGCTCACGGCATCCTTTTTTATGCACTCATCACTAACGGTTGAAAATATCTTTGTGGTTCTCCATCGGATAGATCCTCGTAAATCCTTTCGGCAGCATTGCGGATCTCAGGTGCGACATTGAAAAGGTAGTCCGGAGTCCCGGCTACGACTGCCCTTAACGCCTCAATCAGAGGCCGGCAAGTTTCCCACACATCTGCTTGTTCCAACACTGCCAACGCCCTTTTTGAATGACTTGTACCAACAGCGACTTTGGCAAAATCAACCAACACATCTATCACGTTCAACAGCTCGTGGTCCGACAGGCCGGCAAAGGCATCCATCAAGGTCTCTTCGGCCTCTTCTATCTTACCGGCCCCAAGCACTGCAATAGCGAGTCTAAGTTTTAGCCTAAGGTCTTCGGGCTGAAGAAGAATGGCTTTTCGATAGGCAATTTCAGCACTATCATACCCACCGTACGACATCATTAAATCGGCTAAATAGCTCAAAACGACAGGATCTTCACCACCCGACGATATAGCTGCGTTCAATACATTCTTCGCCGAACCTCGACGTTGGAGCATCCCCACAATCCCTGGCACAACTAAAGCAATAGCTGATTGCATTCGGGGATCTATAGAAACAGTCAGAATACGTGGTTCCCCAAGCACATGTACTGCGGATTTTGCACCTTCAACGTCAGACCATTGACTCATCAAGCCATCGCTTATTGCTTTGTACAGCGTCTTGCACAAAGCCTCATCCCCTATAATTTCTTGCACTACTTCAAAGAACCTGGAATGGAGTTCAAAAGCTTGGCCACATTCTATTCCGGTAGTGAGTATTAATCCTACCAAAGCTGATTTAATGGTGGCGTTGAAGAATGGGCACCCACATATCAACTGAAAAAGCTCTTCTCTGTCAACGTCGGCACAGTCGATCTCTGCATTTAAAAGCTGCTCTTTCATCTGACTCATGGTGAAGGTAGGTTGATCCATCTCTTCAATCCCGAATACAGAACAATGGTCGTCACTCTGAGTTTGTAGGTCCAGCGCGATTTTCGATGCCATATGTTCAAGTGCACGACGCCAACTGCTGTCATCTACAGCTTCAGCGAGTGCAAAGCCATACTCAGCGTGTTTCAACATGGCGACGGGTTCAATTCTGGCAGCGCTCTGCAGGAACCGATGTGCGAGCTTACACAGATCGTCCTGAGTATAAAAGCTCTTGAGGAACTTCGAGAGCCAGATGAGCCTCCGCCGCATGCGGCGGCTGGCCCTCATCAAGTACCAGATATTGAAGAACCTTTCACTCAGTTGAAAACCCGTCTTCTTTTTTGGGTACAGCCTTACCTTTTCGACGAGTCCCTGTTCTGACAGTCTGTTGAGGTGCGAAGAGACCGTGTTGACATCCAAATGAGCGGTGGCAGCTACGGTCGCGGCAGAAGCAGGGTCCCAATTAAGAGCCAACGCGTCAACCACCTGCTGCGCCTGGTTCGACAGCTCTTCGAAGCGTGCCTTGTAGAGTGGCGTACACTGATCGAGAAGCCGCTCCAGGTCGGTGCGAACATCGCCATCGATCCCCTGCGCCAAGACGCCGAACAGGAGAACGGAGGTTCGAGGGTTTCCGCCTGTCAAATCATACAGAACTCGTATCCTCGCCGGATCATGCTCCAAGAT
>Ga0209415_10003795_pt1 | contig 28003 bp, 13 predicted proteins | sample PeaSoiSIISIP2007_FD_187696 | JGI IMG/M metagenome (GOLD analysis project Ga0209415, IMG submission 187696) | Peat soil microbial communities from Weissenstadt, Germany - SII-SIP-2007 (SPAdes) (version 2) | ecosystem: Environmental > Terrestrial > Soil > Wetlands > Peat | place: Germany... | reverse complement strand
AGGCCACTGTTAGGAGCATGCGCATGTTAAGGCGCTCCTTCCTGCCCCAGGGGATAGGCATTCTATCTCTGCTGGATTGAAGCGACTACTGCACTTCATAGCTTCACCTGGCGGATAGATCGCCAATGGACGGTGGTCGTATCACATTTATTTGCCCAGCTGGGTGATGCCATCTGGGGATCGTAACTCGTTACAAACCACAGCGATGGTGGTAGAAAATACCCTCTGGCTTCGAACCGGCCCGCTGACCGCATGGCCCTCTGTCGCCGCGTGTTCTATCTGGCGTTACATCTTCGTGAATTTCAGCGGCTTGTGTTTTGTCGGGTCTGGAAGAATGCTTCAATCCGTGACCACGACGTTCGCGAACGCCCCGTATCCGATGAAGCCTGCGATGGCGCGTTGGACTGGATGTTGAAATGAACCGATTGCGCTAATAATCCGTTGAATAAGGGCCCGCGGTGGGCCAACCGATAGTTCAAACCGAGGCAACAATCGCACCATATTCGGCTGGACGCTTGCGTGGCATCGTAACTCGGGTATGGGCGGTGAGGATGGCTGCCGTTGCGCCGAAGTGCCTGGTTTTTGGGATCATGCAGAGATGGCTGATACCCGGCATCAACTATCGAGCATGCACATTGCGACCCTCTCCAGCGGAATGGATCTGGCGCTTCCGGTGATGACCATCGACGGGGCCCGAAAAGGTCCTGTCGTGGGCATCTCTGGCACCGTTCACGGAGACGAAGTAGTCGGCGTACAGGTGATTCGAGATCTCTGGCGCAGTTTATCGGCCGACCAGATCGCGGGCACGCTGGTGATGATGCCGGTTTGCAATCCGCTCTCCTTCGAAGCCCTTAGCCGCAACACGCCGCTGGACATGTTGGACCTGAACCGCACGTTCCCGGGTTCCGATGAGGGCTGGCTGACGGAGCGCATTTCGCACGCCCTTGCCTCGAAATTCCTCAACCAGATCGATTACTACATCGACATTCACGCGGGCGGTACGTTCCCGGTAGTGGATTATTGCTATTCGATCAACGACGAACGATTCGCCCGCGCCTTTCTGTCTCAATTGCTTTACCGCCCCAAACAGATGTATCCCGGCGTGAGCGCATCCGTGACGCTGGCACGAGGAGTCCCGACAGTGGTGATCGAATTGGGCGGCGGCTACATCGGGCAGGCCGAATATATCGCGCGCGGCGTTCGATGCATCCGCAATATGCTGCGCGCCGCTGGCATGCTGGAAGGCGACGTCGAAACCAGGACGGGTCAGATCGCACTGAATGAATTGAAGGTGATGCGCCCGAAAAACGGCGGCCTATGTTACCCGGCGGGCGATCATCGCCCCGGAACGGAGTGGCCCGGTGGCGTGGCACTTGCCGAAATCGTAAGCATAAGGACCTTTGAACCGATCGAGGTGATCGAAACGCCGTTCGAGCAGAACATCATGGTGCTTAACCGCAACTGCGTGACGCGAGTGAATCCCGGTGACTACGCGTTCATGGTCGGAAATATGGCGAACGCCGAGAGGCTGGATTAACCGGTGCTCCGGTTCCTGTTGGTGCTGTTGGCCGGCCTCTTCAGCTATGCCGATTCGATCTCAGTCGAGATCACACCGAACAGGCACGCGATGGTGCATGAGCGTTATTCCCTTTCGAGCCCTGGCGAGTTCGTGTTTCTCGCAAGCGCCGGCGTTCGTGTCGAAAAGATTCAATCCGCCGGCGGACGCCCCCTGGAAATCAGCGGGTCAGGACCGTGGTTCACCGTTCGAATCCCGCCAACGCACGCCGTTGATCTGATCTATGAAGTCGTGCCCATGCTCCCGTTGCCGCGCACCAGCGGCGTCCCGATGGTGATGCCGAAGCATGCGGTTGAGTCTGTTTCAGTGACCATCACGGATTTCGGAAGCGGATTAAGCCGCGTCTCCGTTCCGCATCTCATCCGGCATCCTGATTCGAAAACCTGGTCCGCCACATTTCCGGCCGTTCCTTCCCATTTGCAGCTCGAATGGGAGACCGGCAACGCTCCGCCGGCACCGAGCGCAGGTCCGGCCGGACTCTTTGCCTGGAATTTCTGGGGACTCACCGGCGTGCTTGTCACCTGGACCGTCGCGTACCTGCTCTGGGCTCGGCGTCAAGCTGTGTAAATCATGCAAACCTCCGCGCTGATGCTGATCGCCACCGGATTCTACATTCTTTTCGTGTGTGCGGTCGGCATCTGGAGCTCGCGCAAGGCCAAGGACGAGGTCGGCTTTCTCGTGGCCGGCCGCAGTTTGGGTCCGATCCTCGGCGGCGCTACGCTGATGGCCAACCAGGTGAGCGCCGGCACCACGGTCGGCATTGTCGGATTTCACTATTTTTCCGGCATCAGCTTTGCGTGGACATGGCCGCTGACGTGGGTCGGTTGGATGGTTGCCGCCCTCTTTGTCGCGCCCAAAATGCGCAACTTCGCTGGCGTGACGCTGTCGGACTATCTCGCGACCCGGTTCCAATCGGAATCAATTCGTGTGTTGGCGTCGGTCTTGATCCTGATGGGCTACACGTTCCTATTGTCGGCGCAGTATCAGGCCGGCGGATTGATCTTCGGCATGGTAACCGCGATGCCCTACACACGCGCGGTGCTGCTGGTTGCGTCGATCAGCTTTCTGTACACGGTGCTGGGCGGAATGTACAGCAATGCCTATATCGGACTACTGAAGGCCGCCATTCTCATCACCGCGTACTGCTGCGCGATACCGTTTCTACTGCAGCAGACCGGCGGTCTCTCCTCGCTCGCCGGTTCGCTTTACGCGATCGATCCGAAGCTTACGGGCGGATGGTTCAGCGTTCGGCAGCTGATCGCGCTCTCGCTCGCAGTCGGGCTCGGCACGGCGACGGCCCCGTACGAGATCACGGCGTTCTATTCCCTGGCAAGCCAGCGAGCGACGCGACTGGCCATCGGCTATTCGTTCCTGTTTCAGGCATTCGTCGCGATCGGCGTGCTGATCTGCGGGCTTGCGGCGAGAAACCTGATGCCGTACCTGTCGAGCCCCGATCTGGCAGTTCCAACGCTTGGTTTGCACGTGCTTCCGCCCTGGATGGGAGCGTTGCTGCTGCTCGCCGTTGTGGTGACGCTTACCCGCACGGGCGGAGCACTGCTACTGACCAGCGCCTCGTCGTTTTCCCACGATGTCTACCTGCACTTCCTGCGGCCGAAAGCCTCAGAACAGGAAAAGTTGATTGTGCACCGGGTCATGATCGGACTCCTCTCTTTAGCCCCGATCAGCATCGCATTCGCCAAGCTTGACTTAGTGAATTTCGTAATTCTCTTTGCCGTCAAATTTCTGGCGAGCGCGTTTTTCGCCCCAGTCGTGATCGGCCTAAACTGGTCCGGCGCGACGAGAGCCGCCGCCACCACGTCGATGGTTCTGGGGCCCGCGGCAGTCATGGTTTGGGCCCGCTTTCAGCATCCAACTCTGCTTGGAATGGAGGCGGCGGAGGCGGGACTGCTTGCCAACACGCTGAGCTTCATCGCGGTGAGCTTGGCCAAACCTGGCATAGTTTCCGGGCGGCGGTATGGATCCCAGCTTGTGGATTGACTCGATGGAACCGCGCAAAATAACGGGATGCCCAGGCGGCTAACCTCGACGGCGATCCGCTGGCGATCTCCAACGCCCTTTTCTGATGGAAGAAGATGCATGACACCAACAATCCCCCGATCGCATGCAGACAGGGTCAGTATTGCTTAAAACCAGCGCGTTCCAATCCGCGTTGAACCTCGGCGCTCTTCATGAATTCGCTCCACACGAAACCGGTGCGAAGATTTTCCGCCATCAGCATCGTGATTCCAGTGTCGATTCCGATGACGTCAGTGTCATACCAGTTCGTGAGTGGATTGAACGCGTTGACAAAGCCATACCGCGTCCAGGCACGCGTACCATAGCGATTCTTGATGTTCCGCAGCACGCGAAGAGTTGCATCCGGCACAAATGGCAGCGAACCTCCCGCAGCGCTTGGCACCACGGTTCCGTCGATGGGACCAATCTCCGGGGGCCCTCCCCACACGACATAGCCGTGCCGCGAATCGGATGCGGTAATGCCCCACAAATCTTCGCTGTAGTCTGGAAATTGAGGCGCCAGTTCCAGGCAGAACAGCCGATGAACCTGCGTGCTGATCGCAGAGTTCTTGAAGTAATCGGCGTACCGGTCGCGTTTGTCCCGGAGATCGAACCACGCTTGCGTGTACTGATGCACGAACAACGGCGCATATGAACCGATGTAGCGCAGCCCATCGTATTCGAATGTAGTTCGCTTCCAGGCGGACCAGGAGCCATCCGGCAAAGGGTATCTGGACGATCCGAGACCCAGCAGATACAGCATCATCAGCTCGCTGTAGTTTTCCCATCGATACGGAAGAAAGCCTCCCTCCGGGGTCCAGCCATGCGACAACACCGCGGTGTCTTCTGCTACCCAAGTCCAGTCGACCCGGTTCAGAATCGCATTGGCCAGCCCCGTGATTCCGGGGTGGTGAAAATATTCGCGGCACAACAGGACTCCGCACAACAGGATGGCGGTATCGATCGAGGAAACCTCGGAATCCCAGATACGCTCCCCGGTGGCTAGGTTAGCCCAATGGAAGAAAAATCCACGATGAGTCGGCATCTTTTGCCACAAGAATTTCAGCGCGGCGATGACACGGAGGATGATCGAATTCGGCGCAGCGTATCCACGCTTATGTCCGATGCACAGCGCCGATAGACCGAATCCGGTCGCGGCCAGGCTCGCAACGAGTTGTTTATCAGGCGCCTGGGTGGTATTGCAGCGATCTCTTACCAGGCCCGTTCCAGGATTTGCCTGTTCCCAGAAGAAGAGGAAACTTGCCTTCTCCACCTCTTCAAGCAACGCGTCATCTTCAGCCGACAGAACGACTTGGTAGGATTTTTCGCCGGCGAACGCACGCAACGCCGTCGCGCCCAGGCACTGCCTCAGTAAGCTACGCCGCGATATCATGCTGAGACTTCTGGCCCTGTCATTAGATAGATGGCTCATCGGCGCCCCGCGTTGCGCGCCTAAGAAACTCTATGTCTTTTCGAAACATCCACCTAAGAGGGATGAAGCGCCGCGACAAAGCAATCCTAGGGTCTGCGTTCGCCCTTATGCTCGCGACCAGTGCGTATGGAATCATCCGGGCTCGCAGTATCAAGACCGTAACGGGCGCGGTCCTCCGAGACGATCCCGACCCGGCCAACCAGCTGACGATACCGGACGCGGAGATTCGAGTCAGCGACGAACTGGCCGATGGCGTCGCAAAGTCGGATTCCACAGGATACTTTCAAGTAAAGTTGCGTCAGGGAGTGCGCAAAGGGGAAATTATCACGCTACACGCCCAGCATGCCGGTTACTGGGATCGGGACCTCACCGTGGCTGCGTCGGATCAGCTCTGTATCGTCCGTATGACTCCCGCTGGCGGCACTCCGGTTCCGTCGGCAAACGCGGTTGCGATTAGCGACGTTCGCCTGCGCTATGCGGTCAGAAGCGTGCGTACCGACAACGTCGGAAGCCTGGTGAAGGTCTTTCAAGTCGCGAATAAAGGCGATGAGCCGTGCGGACCCAAGTCGCCTTGTTCGCCCGACGGAAGATGGAAGGCCGCCATCGGCGGGGTTTCGCTCGATGCAGGCGACGACAATGAATTTCAAGACGCCCGGGTCTACTGCGTCGCCGGACCGTGCCCATTTACCAGGATCGAAAAGGACTCATTTTCACGTGGCGGGCGAAGAATCAGCGTCCAGGTGCGAGACTGGTCGGACCCGGCCAGTTTCGTGATCGAAGCGCAGGTGATGCACACGATGAGCAGCGACACAATCCTTCAGTCCTATCCGGTTATCTTCAATCAGACCGCGAGTTTCACTCTGCCGCCCAAGGCGCAAGGGCCAAGCATCGAAGCAACCATCGATCAACAGGAAATTGTTTATCCGCTCGGACCGAATCCCAAGCTGTCGTGGGCGGACTGCGATGTTCAAACCAGAAGGGATTCCACCAAGTTGTATCGTTGCGTCCTGAAACCAGGATATCGGTTTCAATAGCCGCCTCTGGAACGAACGCCCCTTCTCGACGCATCTCATTCGTGAGTTCGCCAAATGAACGTCTCGCCCGAAAATGCAGAACATTCTCAACAGGATCCGTGGCGGGAGCGCATCGCGGCATTGAAGAATTTGCCCGGCGCGATGAGCCTGATATGGCGCGCCGCTCCGCGCCTGGTAGCACGAGCGTTGGTCTTGCGTTTTCTGGTCGCGCTGATACCGTTAGGGATTTTGGCGGTCTCACGCAGAATCATCGATGCGGTAAACATCGGAAGCGCTCGGCACGCGCATGATACATCCCAAATCTGGCCTTGGCTGTGGATGGAATTCGGCCTCGCGGCGGGCAGCCTGGTTCTGACGCGCGCCATCGATTATTACGATTCTCGGTTGGCCGACGAGTTCAGTCACAACGTTAGCCTGCGCGTGATGGAACAAGCCGCAGCCCTGGACTTGGCCTATTTCGAGGACGCCTCATTCTATGACAAGCTGGAACGCGCCCGTGTTCAGGCTACCGACCGGGTCGCGATCTTGACCGCAGTGGGGTCGTTGTTCCAGCGTACGATTTCGCTGATCTCGTTAGCATCCGCAGTCATCTGGTACTCTCCCTGGCTGTTTGGACTACTGTTTGTCTGCGTTCTTCCCGTATTTGCGGGAGAAACGCATTTCACTTTTCTGGGATACTCGCTCGCCCATGCGTTGACGCCCGTGCGGCGGGAACTTGACTATCTTCGGGTGCTGGGAAGCAGCCGCGAGAGTGCGAAGGAGATCAAAATGTTCGCGCTGGCGGAATATCTGCTTTCCCGATTCCGCCTTCTCTCACAGAACGTAATCGACAGCAACCGGAGGTTGACCAGCCGACGATTCCGATGGGGAGTGCTACTTGCCGCGCTGAGCGCGTGCGGCTACTACGGAGGATACACGTACCTGGTGTTTCGGGCCTGGCAGGGTAGCATCACCATCGGAACCTTGACTCTGCTCGCGGGAGCGATCGCCGGCGCGAATAACGAGCTGCAAACCGTCTTCTCGCTGTTCTCGAACATTTCCGAGCAATCTCTGTTTCTGACCGACCTGTTGATCTTCCTGGAGCAGCCTTCGCGAATGAAATCGGGTCCTCGATCCAAGCGTCCCCCTCGCCCCATTCGCCATGGACTCGAATTTCGCAACGTGTCGTTCCACTATCCCGGCTCCAGCCGGATGGTCTTGAAGAATCTGAACCTGCGGATCGACGAAGGCGAGCGTGTCGCTTTGGTTGGCGAAAACGGCCAAGGTAAAACGACGCTGGTCAAGTTGATCGCACGGCTCTACGATCCCACCGGCGGAGCGATCTTTCTGGATGGAACCGACTTACGAGAATACAACGTCGATGAATTGCGGCATGAGATCGGTGTTCTTTTTCAGGATTTTTTCCGCTTCGACATGATGGTCCGCGAGAACATCGGCGTCGGGAGGGTGGATCTGATCCGAAACGACTCAGCCCTGTGGAGGGCGGCAAAGCGCAGTAAATCAGAGGAAACCATCGCGAGGTTTCCGGATAAGCTCGAACAAATGCTGGGACGCAGATTTGAAGGCGGGATCGACTTGTCCGGAGGGCAATGGCAGCGGCTCGCTTTGGCTCGAGCCTACCTACGCGACGCTCAGATATTGATTCTGGATGAGCCTACTGCTTCGCTCGATGCCGCCGCGGAAGCCGAGGTATTTGAAGACTTCGCCGAGCTGACGCGCGGGCGGATCGCGCTTCTCATCTCTCATCGCTTTTCGACCGTCAAGATCGCGGATCGGATTGTAGTACTTACCGGAGGTCAGATCACCGAGGAGGGGACCCATAATGCACTGGTTGCCAATAGCGGTCTTTACTCGCGTCTCTACCATATTCAGGCCGCGAGCTACCGTTAGGTTCGATCGAAGGAATTGTTGACCGCCACTACATTCAGCGTGGTTCAAGAAATATTTCAGTTTCGCTCGATCACTAACAACGCGAAGGTCCCGGGCAAAACCGGTGGCCGGCCTTTGCTGCCGTCGGGTACCGGTCCGAATTTTGCCGACACGACGAACACACGGTGAGTGAGCGGATCAAGTCCCATGTTGCGCGACCGCTGTGGAGTTTGCACCGTTTCGCTGACGTGATATTTATCCGGATCGTCCTGGTGAATCACGGTGAGGGTGCCGTCCGCGTTGGACGCAAATGCATCTCCCGAGGCGGGATCGAACCCGGCCCCGTCAACACCCGTGCCGATCGGCAGCGTCGCGACCACCTTTCCGGCTTGATAATCGGAGACCGCCATCAGCCCGCTGCGGCATCCGCTGAACAGCCGGTGGTGCCCGATGTCGATCGCCATGGACACCGGTTGTTTACACGGTGCGGTAGACCAGCGCCGAGCCACCGTAGCGCTCTTCGCGTCGATCTCAACCACCTCGCTGATATCGGTGAGATTTGCGTACACCTTACCGTCCCCGGCCGACGCGCCGTATTCCGGTTTGCCGCCCAGCGGAATATTGGTGATTAACTTCCCGGCTTTCGGGTCGATCACCGTCGAGGAGTGCGCGTCTCCGTTCAACGTGAACACGCGATTCGAAGGCCCGTCGTAGACGATCGCGTCGGCATCTTCCGCGGCCGGTATCCGCCCCAGCACCTTGAACGTCTTTAGATCGAACATGACCACCGACTGGTCGTTGCCGGAAGTAGCGAATCCGTGTCCGGTGCTTTGAGTAAGGGCGGTTCCGTGCGCCCCATTGATCCCCGTGACTTCACCGAGCAACGTGCCTTTGTCCGCGTCGACCACCATCACCCGGTTCTGTCTGGCGATAAAAATACGATGATTGGGCGGGTCCGGAACGACATAATCCCAGCTTCCTTCTCCGCCGAGCATATAGGTGTGTGTAATCCGATAGGAGCCGGCTGACTGCGCGAACACAAACGAAGCCAGCGTCAGCGCGAGCGCAATTCTGTTCATAAGCGATTCCTTCGTTGGGAGTATAACTCGAAACTTGCGATTTGCACGACTTCAGGAGAAGCCAACGTGATGGCCGGGGGCGGGGTAAAGCGAGGCTTCACCTTCGGCGAAACCGACGACTACTGCTATAACGTGGTCGCCAACCCGGTACATGTGCACGATTTGCAGGCAACCATCCTCCGCTGCCTCGGTGTGGATCACCTGAAGCTGACTTACAAATACCAGGGCCGCCATTTCCGCTTGACCGATGTCCACGGGGAGGTGGTGAATGAAGTGTTGGCGTAGCGGGTAGAACTGGTAGATGGCAGGCTCGGAGAAGGCCAAGTAAGTCAGGCTACCGCTGAGTTCTCTCCATCGAATGAGTCGCTGCAACACGGGACTCAGGCGTGGCCATCACTCTTCAAGAGAGCGCTTTAAGCAGATTGGATCCCTCCGGGCTTCCCAGGCCCGTGCATGGATCCCAGCCCGGGCCGGACTTATAGTCGCCGTTGTCGCCACTCGTTACGTCGTGAAAAGCAGCCGCGGACTGAGGGAGGTTGTAAAGGAGCTGATTCAGGAAGCCTGAGGGTTTGTCAAGACCCTGATTCAATCGCGCAATCAAACCAGCCCACAGCGGAGCCACGGCGCTGGTGCCGCCGACCGGAGGTATCTGGTTCTGTGGATCCGGAAATTGCTGCCCGTCGCACAGCACGCGGTAGCCGGAAGCCGGAGCGGCATCGCCTGCGACATCGGGAACGCCTCGCATCACCGGACCGGGAGGGTTTGCAGCCGGCGGGATCTTCGCGTTGGCCTGATAGGCGGGGAGCGGAAACGCGCGGCTCACGCCGCCGCCGGTACCGTCATTCACTCCGTCTTTCCACACGACTTCGCCGGAAAGAGCGCCGGAGGAGATGCTGATTCGCGTCCCGCCGCAGGCCAGCGCGAAGGGATCGGAGGCGGGAAAGTCGACGTGCGCCTGTTGGTCCCAATCGGGGTCATCGGCCGCAAAATCGGCCGATCCGTTGTCGCCGGCCGCGACGCAGACGGTCACGCCGAGATGAGCCGCCGATTGCAGCATCTGGTCGAACTCGGTTTGGAATTGACTGGTAGCGTCCTGCTCCGGGCCGCCCCAACTGATGGAAACGATCGAAGGCTTGTTTACCGTGTCTTGAAGGATCGCGTTCATGACGCCAAGAAAGCTTTGGTCGGAGGCGTCGGGTGCGAAATAGACGACGATCTTCGCGCCGGGCGCGGTGGCGCCCACAACCTGAATATCGAGCATGACCTCGACATCGGGATTCTGGGGATCGAGGGCGTTGGTGCCTGGGCTGTTCGAGCCGCCGCCCGTATAACTCGCCACGGTCACATTTGGCGGTGCGATGTTGATGGATTGAAAATAAGTGTTCAGTTCGGACTGCCGGAATCCACCGCCAAGTTCGAGGATTGCCACGGTTTGACCGGAGCCGTTGAGGGTTGCCGGAAAATCGTATAAGCTCGCGACTTGGGCTGGCGTAAAGCCAGCGGGAAACTGCGCTTGAGCAACCGTGGCGGAGCCCGAGGCCTCAGCCGCACGGTCGGTGTCGCGACGCACGCGAAAATGGGGACGCGCTACCGGGCGGTTATCGAGTCCAGTCACGCTGGTGATAACGCCCTGAAGTTCTTCGGGAATCATGATATCGCCCTCGCGCCCGCGGAAGGTGCGGCCCTTGTAATGGTAGTTCCGCAGTTCGACTTCGAAGGCGCGCCGGTAGGCTTCGGCGGTGCCGGACAGAATCACGTGGCGTTTAGCGGCATCCGCCTCGACGACGCGAAGGCCGTTAGTTTGGGCGAAATCGGTTACCTTGCGCAGATCCTCCGGCGCAGCGCCGTGACGGGCCGCGTGCTCCTCGCGCGAAAGATATTCGCGATCGCGCGGCTTTTGCAAGGATTGAGCCGCGAGCGACGACAGAGGTTCTTTCGGGCGCACCATGACGGTAATCTGGAATTCGCCAGCCGGAGTTTCGCCCGTGGGCTGAGCCGCGGCAAGGCGACGCTTGGTACTTCCCGGCAACCGGACGTTCATAGAATCAAGCCTCCTTGAATCGTGTTTATTCCTCAGCTGCGACAACAGCCACCGCGGCCGCAACGCCGACCACGACCAGCACGATGCCCAGGACGACGCGCCAATCGACACCCAACTGGAGAGTGCGGACGGCGACGTGTTTATCGGCCATCACCAGCGCGTTCGCGTCCGTTTCCGTAGAGGTGAAGGGATCGGTATCGGTGGTAATGAAGGCGGCCGCAGCGACCTTATCGGGCGAAAAACCGATGGAATTGAAATTGACGTTGAACTGCACTACTTGCGGCGTGCGCGAGTCGAGCGCGGCGGGCAGCGTGCGATAGGGATTGGTCGGATCCGCAAAATGCCACCCGGTGCTCAGCCACGTGCTGGTGTCAGCGTTCTGAAGGCGGGTGGCGAAGTCGGCGGCCAGTGCGGGCAGCGGGACCGAACCATCGGCGAGCAGCAGCAGCGCGCGGACTTGAGAGCCGTCGACGCGCGTCTTACCGCGGTTGTGGACTTCCACGAAAATCTGATTGGTGCCGAAGGTGTCGTAAGTGTTGAGATCGGTTTCGAAGTCGTTCAGAGACGCAAAGCCGACGAAGTCTGGAGTTGTATCCAGGGTGCTGTGCGAGCTTCGAAGCACCTTGATATCGGGGCTCGCAAGCTGCGTCAGCGTCGTGCCCTGCGTGGTTGGATCGGCGAGGCCACTGAGCCATGCCGGCCGCGGCACGCGCCCCGAATCGGCGGGATTGGCGCGCAGATACAGATCGGGGTCGGGCACGGAAGCGACGTCCAGTGGAATTTCCCAGACTCCGAGACCGTGCGTGGAAGCGCGCAGAACTCGCGTTCGCGGATGGATGGAAACGTTCGTGACGGCGCATTCCGGCAGGTTGTTGCTGAACACAGTCCACGGGGCCCAGGTGCTGGCGCCGGTCTTTACGGCTTTAAACACGCCGACGTCGGTCGCAAGATAAATCTGTTCGGTGTGTGCCGGATCAACCGCGAGCGAATGGCACGGAACGTCGAGTGTGGCTTGGGCCAGGCCCGCGCTGACCCATGTATTCGGACCGGGATCGAAATACCACACATGATCGACGTTGCCGCCGCCGAGCGTGACGTAGATTGTCCCCGTGGCGGCATTCTCTACTGCAATCGAAGTGATGAAGCAACCAGCGGGGAGACCGGTGACCGGCAAAGCGGTGGGCGGATTCGGTGTCCAGTTACCGCCGCTCTGGTCGAATCGATAAACCGAAGATTGGGTTGCGACGTAGACGCGGGTGGGAGACGCCCAGGCAATCGCGGTCACTGCGCCGCCCAGTGCGTCGACCGTAAGGTTGGCGCCACCCCCGGCGTACGGATTCGTATTGGTCGGGATGGTGACCCAACTGTCGCCCCAATCCGGCGTAGTCCATAGACGGTTGGTTCCGAACGCGGTGAGCGTGTGGGTCGCATCCACGGCGACGGCAGCGATGGGAGCATAGAAGGCGGTAGAGCCCGATTCAGTCTGCGCCGCCGTCGTCTGTGCGGTGGTTGCGCCTGAGCCGATGGGCGGGAACTTCTTCGCGTCCTGAAGATCGGTCCAGTTACCGCTATTGCCGCCGTCGGTGGCTGTGAACAAATCCGCCTGGTTGTATTGGCGCATGAGACGATACCCATTGGTGGGATCGTAGGCGCATCCGCCGCCATCGCCTTCGGGGTCTTCAAAGCAAACCTCATCGCCGCGGAAGCGAACCGAGCCCTGGTCTTGCGCGCCAGCGAACAGAACGGAATCGGTGTCGGGATGCAGCGCCATATAGGTGATCTGCGTCACGGCCAGCCCGCGATTCCGGGGCTGGAAGCTGCCGCGCGTACCGCTCTGGGTGGATTGAAAAACGCCTCCATCGCATCCGACCCAAACGTTGGTGGCTTCGTGGGTGCCGTCGGCATTGGTTGCGAAAGCGATCGCATGGCCGTCGGCGTGAACACCCTGCCCGATCCAAGTCGGATCGCTCGCGACGTGGCTGGAATCCTTGGTCGCGCCGGTGCCGGTCATGTCGTTTGCCGAGTTGAAGGGAAACACGTAGTTGGGCGCCGATCCGGTGATGGTTCCTTTGAAGAAGGAGAGATTCCAATCGTCGGAGACCACCGTATCGCCGGCCATATAGACAGTATTCGGATTGGAGGGATCCACGGCGAGGGCAATATCGTAATAGCCTTGGCCGCCGAAGAAAAGGGCCCGCGGGACTCCGGTGACCGGCTGAAAATTCCCGCTAGGCGCGGCGTCGAGGCGGAACAAAGTGGCCCCCTGATCCAGGGCGTAGACGATAGGCGGCGTGGCGCCGGAAGCTGGAACATCGCTCGCCGCCAGCACCACGCGCCCGGTTGCGGCGAACCCGCCCACCGCCGTCCAGGGGGTGCTTAAATTCTGAGTGCGAAAGACGCTTCCTCCCCACACGACCGCAAAATAAACCTTGTTTGCGGCGCGGCCCGCGATCACGATGTCGCATACGCTGGAGGCGGCGGGAATTCCCGACGTGATCGCAGTCCAGGTGTCGAAGGGAGCGGAGGTCGGACGTTGGAATAACCCGGCGCTGGTGGCGGCCAGAACGATTTCGGGATGGTCGGGATCGATGGCGATACGGAAAATGCCGTGGCCCGCGAGATTCGTCGCTTCAAGGGTCCACACCGGGGCTGTTCCTCCGCTGGGCGAGGATTTGATTCCAACCCCAAAGTAGCTATCGCCTTTATTGGGAGCCGAGACGGTAGGTTGATCGGCGGATTGTTGCGGCTCGCCGGTTCCGACGAAGATCTGGTCCGCCGCCGCGGTCGCGCCAAACTGCACTGCAATCGCGCCGGTGGCGAGCGAGTCGGCTTCCATGTGCGCGAGCTTTGCGGGCTGGCCTGTCAATGCGTAAAGGTCGATAGGAGTCCACGATGCGCCAGAGTCCTCCGAATACCAGATGCCTCCGTTGGCCGCGCCGGCGTAAACTCGGTTTCCGCCGGGGCCGGCGGCGATGGAAGTAATACGTCCGCTGACGATGGGGTGTCCGGCGGCCTGGCCGTGCGCGACGACCGAGGGACCGAGCGGCGTCCAATATGGATCGACAGCGGGTCCGGCAACGCGCGGGCGAATTTCGCGGACGCGGGCTGTAGCGGCCTCGAGGGCTCGCTTCTGACGCGAGCCGCGCGCGATCGCGTCCAGAGGGAGCGTCCCATCCGGGAGCCGGCGCCGGTCATAAAACCAGTCGTGCCGATTGGTATGGCGGTCGCCGGTATCTCCGCTTTCGCGTTTATTTCTGCGGGTAGAGTCGTCTGGCATAGGTCACTCTATGAACTCGAGCTGGCCGGAGGCGGGCCGAGTTTCAGCCAGCCTTCGGTTCCCTCCGCCGGATCCGGCGGGATGATCGCGTCACCGGTGGAGTTGATCACTGGATCTTCGGCCCAGGTGGAGACGTCGGCGCGATGGTCCCAACTCCAGGTGCCTTTGATTTCGTTGGCGACCGGCATCCGGACGCGTTTGGGGTCCACCAGCAACGGGCCGAATCGAAAGGTCGGCGAAATCTGCGCCAGGGCCGCGGCCACCCATTCGCGCCGCATGCCGATTTCTTTTCGAGGAAGCAATCCGGTCGTGGCGTGCACCACGCACTGAGGCTCCACCAGCAGGGTCAGCAGATAGTCCTGATTGGGAGCGATCCACACGACGCCGGATGTGTCTACATACGGGTGATTCACGGGAGAGTTTCCCTGGGTGACATTCGCCCCGAGGTCGTCCGAGAACTGCTGATAGAAATCGGGCACCAGATTGATCTGCTGCAGGAAGCCGCGATTGGGACCGACTTCGCGCGCGAAGCCGGCAGCCGCGCCGTCGGAGCAATATAGCGTCGTGTAATCGTCATTGACGAAGTAGCCGAGCAAGCCATCCTGCCAATGCGTCAGCGCACCGAGGCGCAGTGGGAAGCGGGCGGTGTTGATCTGATCGGGCGTGACCGGTTCTTCGACTTCCAGATGCACCCGCGCGCGCATCACCGCGACTGGATGGCCGACCAGCAATGACAGATGCTCGTCGCCGGTGTGACCAAAGGGATCGACCGACCAAAGCGTCGAGTCGACGATACGCAGGAAGGCGCTCAAAGCGTCTTCTCGCGCGCCCGGGACCATCGCGTCGGAGAGCCCCCACTGGATGAGCGCCTGGGCGATGCCGGCGAGCTTGGGATTGGGAATCGCCCGTTGCGGATCCGTGCCTACGGTGGCGGGAGTTCCCGGCGCCTCGTCCCACACGATGCCGGCCTGCGGGTCGGGGCGAACCTCGCCCAGATTGGATCCTTGATCGTCGAAAAACTCGACCGCGCCGTCGAGGTGATTCGGTAGCACATAACCGCAAACCGGACTGGTGCTCGCGGTGGCATCCTGCGTGTCGTCCGTGGATTCGAGATAGCGGAACCACAGACGCGCGGGCGAAGTGAATCGCGGTGGAAGAGCGGCGATGCCGGGCGCCTCAGGGACCGCGGCCGGACCTGTGGTGATGATCTGGCTCGGGTCGACGTCCTGCTGATCGCTCGATCCGGCAAGATCGACGAACTGGCCAAAGCCGTCGACAAGTCGCAGCCGGTGAATTTTTAGAAATCCGGCGCGCACGGGAATGAATGGCGACGGAATGGGGGATCCGGGCGGTTGCGGAACGGTGAGGCCATCGCCGGTGAGGCCTCCCCGGAGGCGCGTATGAAAATTGTCCATCGCGCCGGTGAGCACGTCCATATCGTCGAGCGCGGAGATGATATCGTCCAGCGGCGAGCGATTGATCGCGCCCGTGGTGGGATTTGCCTCCAGCACTGCGGTCAGCCCATCCAGATGATTGAGCATCGTGAAGGCCAGATTAGAGTAGGCACGTTCCGGTCCGCGGACGGCGAGAGGTCCGGTGCCGGCTGTGCTCGCGGCTTGCTGCAACGCTGTGCGGACTGCCTGCGCGGCTGTGCTCGCCGCACCGGCGGTCAAATGGACGCGTCCGCAAAGAACGATTCCGCTCGCGCCGGGGGTGGTTTGGGTGACGTAGTCGATCTCGTCGAGCGACCAATCGGCTGGGCCTCCCGCGGACGGCAGATATTCGATTTTCCAGTCGAGATGAATCGGATTCCAGGGCCGCACCGGGAGATTGACGGCGATCGGAGAGGGGAGCGTGCCGCTAAAACCGCTGCGGGCGATCAGGGGACCTGGATCGAAACGCGGATCGCGTGTCGCCCACCACGCCGTCTGCTCCACCATAAATCGATTGGCGACGGTGGCGACCATCGCTCCGGTGGCGCCGATGGCTTGCGCGGCATGCAGCGCGGTTCCGGGATCGGCCAGCACCACCTCCCGCAGGATGTCTTCGCATTCATACGGGACACTGCCGTTCTCGACGCCGCGTTCCAACACGTCATCACCGGTGATGGAAGGACGAATCGGCTGGCCCGAAAACGCCATGCACGCAAGTTCCGTCAGGCAGAATCCGGTAAGGCGGCAGATGAGCTTTCCATCGGATGAATAGCGGCCATCCTCGCCATGCTTGAACGACCGCGCGCCGCCCTGCACCAGGATTACCGGATCGGCGGGCTGAAAATAGCGGGGAAGCGTACGCTGTACCTGAATCGTCTTCGCCGGTTGAACCACGGGCGGTTGGGGCTCCGGGAATACCAGGCCGATGACGTCGCTAATGCGGCCCTTGACGATGGTCGCTTCGCGGACGCGGTCCGGCGCGGAGTTGTGAATCGGCTGCGCGAGGCCGATGGCGCTCGAGAGCACGGCATTGCCGGTAAATCCAGCGAGTGGCGTGACAGAATGCTGCTGGTTCGCGAACACGCCGGGATCAGGAGTGACCGGCGTGGGTTTGGCGGGCGGCAGATCCGGCATGGGCGGCTGCTGGATCTGGTCGGGTGTGGATCCGCCGTCGCGCGTCGCAAACGACGATGAGTGCAGCAATGCGTCGACTTGGGCCTGTCCATCGGCCTTATCCACTTCACTCAGAGCACCCAGAAGGTAGGCCTCGAGCATCTCCGCTTCCTGCGGCGAATTATTGACTCGAGCTACCAGCGCGCTCAGAGCCTCGGTAATCGTGTTGCCGACCGCGACATTCATGGAGGAAGCCAGCGGAGGTCCGCCGAATTCGCCGGCCGCGGTGCCCAGCGGTTCGGACGGCTGGCCGAGAATCCCATTAGGAACGCCGGACCATCCGACTCCGGGCCAACCGATGCCGACCACGGATCCGTGATAGAAACTGCCCTGCGGCCACCACGCCCCGTTGGTCGTATACGAACCGCCCACCGGATGACCGGAAGCATCGAGCGGCGCGGGGGTCGAGCCGACCATGGTTTGGGTCAGCCCGGGATTGAAGGCAGTCTTCACCGGCACGGCAGAGGCGCGAGCCGCGGGTTGCGGATTCACCGCCACGCCTGAATACTCCAGCGTCGCGAGGCCGACTAGGTTGGCGGCTTTGACGCGCTCCGCCATCTGCGAAACCGCCTCGTTGAATTCGCCGTCGTCGATGTGCCACAACAGCTGGTTCATCTCGGCGTCGAAGTCGGAAAGTGAGTGGATGTTCGGGTTGCCCAGCGGATCGTCTGAAGGATTCGAATACCAGCCGCACACGATGTAGGCAAGCGGTCCGCTCTCGATTCCAGACAGGTCGTCGTAAAACGCGAGCCGATTGACGACGTTATCGTAATACGCCGCCCACGCCGGATCGCCGTGGCCCAGAGCGGTCAGGGAATTCTTCACCGGATCGGGTGAAGGACCCGTTTCCAGCCATTGATCGAGCGGCGTTATGGCTGGCGTCTTGTCGCCGGAGCGAAGCACCCAGCCGGTAACGGCCCGTCGCGACGCGATCTTAAGGGAGGGCGAGAGGCGGAGCACCAGCCAGCGGTCCGGAATCATGGGGAAATTGCCGGTCGATCCGTCGCTGGTGCCGCTGGTGAGGGCGTCGGGAAGCGCCCAGTGTAAGTACGCTCCGCGGGGCCGGGCCGTAGTCGCGAGCTCGGTGAAGGGAGCGGGCAGCAAATCGCGGCGTTGCTGGACGCCGGCATTGGGATCCGGTGTCGACATCAGGCAGTTCGCGAAGGTCTCGCCTTCCTGGCGAACCATCATCACGTCGAGCTGGATCGGAACCAGAACGCGCGGCGTGCGCGAAAGAAATGGATTCCATGTCGCGATGGTGCGCGGAGTGATGTTGTGCGCAGCGGCGAGCGCGAAGGCGGCGGGGGTCACTGCTGGACTGGTCACTGCTGGACTACTCATGGCTTGACCTCCGATTGGATCGCGGTTTGAAGGGCGGCTTTGGTGGCAGGCTGCGCGACGCGGACCGCGACCGAAAGCGACGAGAGGAATCCCGACGATTGCTGCCCGCCACCGCCGCGGTTGTCCTTGGTTCCTTCGAAGCGCTGGCGCCACGGCGGATTCAGCACCTCGACCGCAAGCGATGCTCCACCCGTCTGCTTGGGCATGGTCGCGTCGCTGTTTTGGGCGGTGAAAAGGGCGCGGCGGAGAGACGTGATGGAAAGAACGCGGGTGTTGGCGGCGCGTACGGGCGCGAATACAGTCTTGCTGACCTGATTGGGCGCGACGCCGACCAGGATCTGGGTTCCATTGGCGTGGCGCTCATCGATCTGGAAGCCCCCGAATACCGGCTCGACACCGAACTGGACACCATGATGCGGCTCCTCCAGCGTCACCAGGGCAGGAATGCCTTGAAACAGAGCGATCATCACCGAGGGTGAAAGAAGCTCCAGCCGGAGCGTCCGGAGTTGGGCATTCTGTGCGTCCGCGCTCGACGGATCGAGCGGCTCCGGGATGTCGGTGCTATAGGCGCGCACATCCATCTGGGGCCATCCGCTGACTGCGGCGGATCGCAGAATGAATCCCGTGATCACATCCGCTGGACCGTTGGTGGCGGGATTGGAATCGTTGACGGCCTTCAGGTTCGCGAACGATCCGAGTTGCATCTGGATGGAGCGCACGATGCGCTCGGTGATGTCGAGCTGCTGGCGTATGGCCGGCTCGTGGGCCTGGTGATGCGCCTGCTCGCGCGTGCCGATTTTGCCTACGGCAATCGCCCCGTCGACCACGCGGTCCGCCCACGAACGATCCAGAAAGAAGAAGCGGATGGATTCATCCGGCAACAGCCTCGAATCGGGCACCAGGTATTCGAAGGGAACGCCGACCAGCACGCGCAGATGGGCGAGAAACGACTCCATGTAGGGCGGCATCTCCGCTTCGGGCTCGCCCGGAGCCACCTGCTGCGGCTGGATCATACGCAGGCGGAGCGCCTCCTTAGACTGAATCCAGGCCTGCCTCATGGCGTTCCTCCCACTTTCTGCGCGGCATTGGCGATCAGCCGATCGCGCGCGGAGCTCAGGTTGTTGAGCGAAGCTGCATCGGCCGCGACGGCATCGATGGTGGTCGCCGGACGCGGGGTGGCTGCCGGAGCCACGACGCTGGCGCCAAGCGTGCCCGCGTCGCCGCCGAGGATGTTCTCGGCTTCTTGTGGCGTGCTCAACTGCCAGGCATCCTGAACCGCGGCCGGCTGCAATCCAATCACGTTGCCGATGAAGTTCACGCCGAATCGATCGGCGGCCGGACCGCGCCCGTTCAGCATGCTCGAAGTGGCGCTGGTGGCGACGACGGGAATCGCCGGGGTATGCACGTCGAGCGGTTGAACCAGCGGCAGCGTCGCGGAGACGGCGCTGAAAGTATCGGCGCGGGCGGATTGACGGTAGCCCTCGCGACGCCAGCGCATCAATTCCTGAGCGAGCCGCGCATCGGCGGCCGCGAGCAGCCGTCCGACTTCGAAGGCGCAGGCATAGCTTACGTCTTCGGCTCCGGTTTCCGGAGTGACGCGACGGCATTGATCCGCGCTGTGATACGGACCAAGCGGATCGCGCGTGAGCTGAAACGGAACCAGTGGGCTTCGATACATCACGGTTTCCTCGACACCCGCCCGGTCGCCCAGTGAAATCTTGATGTGCCCGGTATCGGCTACCGGCGGATGGCCGGGATTCGCGACCGTGCCGAAGAACGCGACATCCAGCCCCTGCATCAGATCGCGAAACGACCCGGGTCCGATGCATTCGAATTTCCAGCTATACAGCAAGACCAGCGACACGTTGATCTGAAATGGAAACGGGTTTACCTGAAGGATATTCTGGCCGCGGGAAATGCCGCCCACCGCCAGTCTTGAAACGGCCGCAGGCGCGGCTGCGACCGGCGCCTCGGCGACCACGCGGATCGGCGCGAAATCCGGCGGCGGATCTTTGGCAATCACGTCCGACCGTTCTTCCAGCGACACCAGACAGGCGCAGCACTTCGAGTTCGGCTCCGGAACGCGGTTGGACATGACCACCGAAAACCATCCGTCCGCCGATCCGGCGCTCAATTCGCGATCGTCCTTGTTCACCTGGCGCACGTGCGCGAGAACAGTCAACTCATCGAGCGACGGCATGATGGCGTTGAGGATCGGGAGCGTGGTCTGGACCGCGTCGCAGTTGATATTGGCTGGGCTGCCGAGACGCTTATAGACGTCCGAGGGGACGACATCCTCGAGTTTCTGATTTTGAAGGATGGTGTACTCGCCTTCTTCGAACAGCAGCAGCCCGACCCATGGCGCGGGCCCGACGGGACGCGGCGGATCGCCTTGCTTCGCAGTCGGGATTCCAATCAGGCCGCTTGGATCGAGAGCGCGCTCCCAGGGCAGAGTGCGCCGCGAAAGAGCAATGTGCGGAATGTTGTCCTGAAAGCTGCCGTGGCCATTCCGAGGCGGAAAAACTCCGGCGACCAGCGATGGCGTCAGCGTGAAGCGCGGACCCTCAACATTGAAGTAATTGGTGGCGCCGGGAAGATTCTGGTCGGCGCCGTCGATGGTCGTGTCCGTGGACACGTTGAACCGATAGGAACCATCGAGCAGCGGCGGAGTGATGTTGTCGTAAAGATACATCTGCCCTTGGGGCGGTTCGTCGCTCAAGCGGGACCTCCTGTAGTCGAAACCAATCGAATGGTGACCTGGCCATCGGGCGTCAGCGGACCTTCGGGGACCAGGTGTTCGGGAACGCCGCCGTTCATGCGGACAGCCCAGTCCTGCGCCTGGCCGGGAAGCCCGACCACGCCGGATACACGCCATCCCGTGATGCTGGCGGCGGAAATGGTAATGCTGGCGGCTCCCGGATTCACCTGTGCGACCGGATACAGGAGCGCGAGCCGGGTGCCTCCTTCCACCCGCAGCGGTGGCGTGGAAAGAGTCGCGCCATCGGCTGCGACACCGAAATCGCCGGCTGCGGCGGCGGTGGCGTCCTGCTGGTCGAGCAGAATCATCACCACGCCCGTCTCGACGGGAAGGGAAGTTTCGACCGCCGTTTCGTTCCGCATGATTTCAGAAGCGCGGATCGCGGTTTGATTGGTTTTGAGTCCGGCTCGAACCGCGGTGAAGGGACGCGGCAGGCGAACAGTGGCGCCTCGCGCCAGGAAAATGGAGCCGCCGGCCTGCATAAGCATACTGGCGCTCTGCCAGCCGGTGACCGCGAAATCGCTACGCGGGGCAGCGGTCGCGCTGATCGCTCCGAAGCCTTGAGGAAAAACCGTGGCGGCGGGAGGATTCCCCAGGCACTGCCCGACCAATCGTTCCGTATTCTGAGGAATCTGGATATTCGTGCCCTTCGCTCCCGGGACCAATTCACGATCGTCGAGCACGCCGCCGCTTCGCGACAGGAAAGTGAGGCGAACCGCAGCCGAGCCGGTTACGGCAAGCGCTGCCGTTCCCGGAGGAAGGTCCCAAACGTGGTTGGCTCCGGCGGCGAGTGTCACGCCAGCGGCGGAAAAATCCGTCGCGGCCTGCTTCATTGCCGCGGAATGAACCGCGCCGGCGGCCCAACCGACTTCCGCATTGCGCAGGGTCTTCGCCGCACGTGCGATCGCAGTGGGGCGCACTCCGTTCGGCGCCGTGGCGCGTTGCAAACTGGCGCCGGCGACTACGTCGAGACGCGGGGGCGCCATCCGCGGAACGCCTGCCGCCGCAGCGACTTTCGAAACCGTGGTTCGATATGCCGTGGGCGCGTCGGCGATGGGTTGCGGGCGAGCCTGCAATACGGCGCGCAATCGCGGCTGCGCCAGGGGAATCGATGCGGCCGGCGCGATCACGCGAATCGCCGGCGGGGGCGCGAGACCGACGGCTCGCATAGTGAGCCCGGTGGTGATGGGCGTGATGAGAGGCGGCGCCGATCGCGCCTGGAGCGCGCCGAGTTGCACTGGCGTAAGGCCCTGTGCCGGAATTCCAGCGGCAGTGCGAGCGTCGCCGAAGAATCCACTGCCCGAGAGAAGCTGCGCGGCCACAGAGGTGGTCTTACCGCTCGCCACCGCAGCCGAAAGCGAGCTGAGCTGGTCCGCCACGACACCGTAGCCCAACAGTACATCGATGTAAGTTGTCGTTAATGTCGCGAACGGTAGCGGACGGCTGTTGGTTGCGTCGACCAGCGTGGAGATCGGGATCAGTGCGCTCTGATTGACTGTCACCGCGAAGCCCGTGATCTGCAAGCCCCCCAGCGCAGGCACCGTTCGCGCGGCCGCAGGAATGTTGTCGTGATCGATGTAGTGCCAGGTCGCTTCGGAGAACTGGTTGATCACATCGGTCACGGTGAAGTGATCCGCCTGCACCACCGCCGGAACCCAGCTTCCGTCGTTCTGCTGTTTGTCGAGGCTGACCTGGTGCACGGTCGAGACGTGTGGATGCGATAGGCCCATCGGTGCGAAGTCGACGTCGGAAACGGTGGCCAGCGCTCCGGACGCGCCGAGCACAAAATCCACCGAAGAGGTTGCGGGCATGCGTGTTTCCGTCTGGAATGAGAATTCGGCTCCCATCCGCCACGGCTGATCGGAAGTGCCGGGCGCGGGCTGTCCACCGGCCGGCTCGGGCGGCAGCAACCCCGTGAGGACGTGCGTCGCGACCGCGTACCCGTTAGGATCGTTGCCGTACAAATACTTCAGCGTGAACGCGCCAAAATCGGTGATGAACTGGCTGTTGGGATTGGGGCTTGGGCCGAAGGCGACGGTTACGGAGGCGATGGCCAAGTCCACGGTGACTTCGCCATGCAGCGGCGGTCCGGATACGTGCAGCGACGCGCCGAGCGACACGCTGATATCGATGTCCACGCATCCGATGAAGCAGATTTCCATGTGAAACGCGGCGCCCACCGAGATGCCAATCTGGATGTCGTAGTAGAACGGGTCCCAGGAGAGCAGAAAATCGGTATACGCCGTGAACCAGATGTGGATGCAATCCGGACCGTAAGTCGCTTCCATGCGCGCGCCAGCCATGACGCACGTGTTGGTCAGCGCGAAATACGATTCGCCCTTGATATTGATCGCGCCCAACAGCGACCAGTGATAGCCCAGGCGCGGCACGTCTGGAAATTGCGTGGGTTTCTGGAAGTTCGGATTGTAGCCGCCGATGGTCAGCACGAACTGCGACTGCGGAAACCACATGAAATACGCGAAGCCGCCCGTAAGCTGGCAGTCCTTGCTCAACAGCCACGAATTGTCGGTCAACTGCGCCTGGATCGACAAAATCCCTTCGGAGGTGGAAAATCTCGCCTTGAGTGCCAGCTCGATGCTGACCAGCGCCGTATCGTCGGAAGGCAGCGCCATGCGGGCGACGCCCAGCACTCCTACTTCGACTCCGCGATCGAGCGCGACGTAGACCACGGCCGTCACGTGCACGATCACAAACGACGTCCCGTGCAAACCGACGGCGAGCCAGAAGCTGCCGCGCTTGGCCGGGATCGAATCGCGGATCGACATCAACTCGCCCATCGGGTCGTTGGCCAACTTACCCGCATCGTCGAGCGCGGCCACCAGAATGAAATTCGGAATCTGGTTTATATCGTCGGGCACGATCAACTCGCGGTTGTATCCGACGCCGAGACCAAAGCCGTCGATCTCGATAATCGGCGGCAGCCCGACCACGATGAAAATTCCCGCGAACACGAACAGCGACGTATACTTGCCCTGCGCATCGCTCGGCTGGGAGTACGCGCCCACGGCGACAAACCCGAACTGCGTGATCTGGACCAGCAGCATGCCGTCGTATTCGATGGGCGGTCCCGGATTCTTCAGCAGTCCGCCGGCAATGGTCACGCCGGGCGACGAAAATCCGATGGCGAGGCCACCCAAGTCGAGACTCCAGCCCGCCGGATTCGCGATCGATTTGAACGGAATGGTCACGCCCAACTCGTTTGCCTGCGCGGTCAACCCGTCGACCTGGACGCTGCCGTCGATCAGCAGGTCGACGCCGGGGTCCGAAGTGACACCGACGCCGAGCTGATCGATATAGATCGGCCCGAATCCGGCGTGCACCGGAATCCACAGCGTCTGGTTCTGGTTATCGCCGAAGCGAATATGGAAATTTCCGTCGTTGGCGGGACCGGGAACGATGGCCGTAGGCACGGCCCACACGGCGATATCGACGGCCGGATTGACCGGATGATTATCCCCCGGCGCTCCGCTCGATTGGAGGAGCCCCGCGGCCACCGGATTGCCGCCGACATCCCCGCCGGTCGCCTGGCCGAGAGGAATTCCAAAGGCGTCGAGCTGCAGGCCGGCGCCGAAATTGGAAAAGCTGACGCCGCTTTGAAACTCAACGTCGAAGAAAACGTAACCGTCCAGACCGCCCAGCCGGAACTGGTCTGTGTTGATCAACGGCGCATCGTCCTGACCGGTGATGCCGAGCCCGATGCCGACGCAATGCAGGCCGGGATTGAATTGAAGGCTCGCGCCGCCACTCTGGAACAGGTACAGGCCGAGTCCTTCATCCATCCCAGCGGCCCAATCGGCGGGGGCGCCGAAATGGACGTTGAGACTGAAGGAGCCGGCGGAGAATTCCTGCACGCCGCTCAGCGCGATCCCGAATCGATTTCCACCCGAGCCGCCGTCGCCGATCAGAGAAAGGTTAAGTGTCGAAGAAACGGGAATGTGGACGCTGCCGGCGAGCGCCTGCAATAGCCCGCTGACGATGGTGGCGAGATCCGGCAGAGCCGCAAGCGTGTCTTTGTCGGGCGTCGCACCCTTGGTAATCAGATGCGCATCCACAAGCACGATCTCGATGGTTGGGCCGCCGGTCCACAGGTTGTGCGTCAAGTTCGGCTTGACTGCGTCGAGCGCAAGGCTGCCTGCGAGCGGAAGCAAAACATGTGTGACGAGCTGTTCGGCGCCGCCCGTATCGAGGGTGACGCCGGGCGTCGGAGCGATGTTTACGGCCAACGGTCCATCGCCTGCGCCGCTCGAAAGTGGAAGCAGCGCGACCGCGAATTTCCCCGCGTTCACGGCCGCATGAAGTTTTGGCGTGACGTCCAGACCAAGTGTCGACTGGAGCGACAGGCCCAAGTCGGCCGAGCATTGCAGGTTGCCCGAGGAGTAGCCCGCGCTGACCGAGGCGGTCAGCCCTCCCGAGGTGAGCTTGACGTTGCCGAGGCTCAGCGCAGCCGTCGGGCCCGAGCCATCCCAGCCCAGCGAGATGGCTGCGGTTCCGCTGATCGCTCCACTGAAAGTTTCGCTCCAGGTGACCGTTCCCGCGCTCGCGGTGACGGCGCCCGGCAGGCTGCCGCCGAGGGCGGGAATCGCGAATAAATTCGAGATCGCCGTAGCGACGCCGCCACGCGATGGTCCGGCAAAGGCGGCGAGAAAGTTCCCTTGCGTCAAATCTCGAAGGGCTTGCGCGTTGGCAGCGAATCCGCCTGCGCCATAAATGCCGAGAGCGGTCGCGATGTCCAGCGCGCCCTGAAGCACGCTTCCCGGAGTGGGCGGCCCGAGATCGGAAACGACTTCATCCAGCACTTGGGGCAAAAGCGCTTCGAGCGCCCCACGCAAGGAATCGCCGAGGCCGCTGAACGTCGGCAGGATCTGAATCGGCGCAACGCCCGCCAGTTGCGGAGCAATCGTCAGCGAAACGGCCGACGGGCTCGCGCCGAACGTGATTCCGATTCCGCCCCAGCTTCCGGGCAGCGGCACATTGATCGTGACCTTGCCGGAAGGCGTGACGTGGAACGTCGCGTCGATGGCAGCGGAAAGATCGATGCCCAGGACACCCGCGATGGGAGCCGTGGTGAGCAGGTGCAGCGCGGTTGGATCCGCCGTGGTGCCGGTTCCTTCCGCGATCAATTGCAGATTGCCCGGGAGATTCAATCCCGATCCCGACGGCGCGTGCAGCAGGTTCGAAATGAGCTGCAAAAGCTGATTGATCTTGGGCGCCGACAGACCGGATCCGGTTCCCATTGCCTGGGAGCCTTGCATGGTTTGACCCGGCGAAGAGAAGAAGGAATCGATCGGCGGGACCTGATAACCGGCGCCGAGGATGCCTTCGAGTACCGCGGTGAACGCGCCGGAAAGCAACAGCCGCGGCAGAGCGTTGTTGAGCGCGGCTTCGAGCGCCGCGGCGCTCGGGGCCGGAATCAGCCCGATGGAATTGAGCCACGGCGAGGCGCTCGCCGTCAGCGTTCCATTACTCCAGACGAGCTGAAAGGCGCCGATTGGAAACGTGGCGCCGATCGACGTGGTGCTGAGATCGAAGGCAAGCGATACATTCGACGCCAAAGCAAGCGCCGACGTTCGGAGCCCAGCCTGCGCGGGCGCCGCGGAAACATACAGCTCGACCGGTAATCCCGAGGTTTCGAAAACCCATGGCCCGGCCCCCGTGAACCCCGCGATTCCCGTATTCAAGGCTGTGCCGAGACGTGGCGTCAAATATCCGGCGGGATCTAAGGCAATCGCAGACCATGCGTCGGCGGAGAGGCCGAACGCGCCGGTAGTGTGCGAATCCGGCACCACGATTCCAAGCGCCTCCAAAGCCGCGATCAATCCCGCGAGGGAAGATCCGGCCACGAGTGCGGTGGAAGTGATGCCTTCAAATACAGCTCCAACTAACGATTGCGCGGCGGCGTCCGCGAAGGCAACTACGCCCGTGTTCATCGGCCCGTGAAACGACGTCTGGTGCAGCGCGGCATATGGCGTTACGGTCGAGCCGATATCCAGGCCAAGTTCAGCCCAGCGCACGCGCACGTCGACAAAACCGGCCACAGGATCGTACGACGATGGTCCGCCGACCAGCCAGTCGCCCGGCCGGCTCAAGCGGATGCGGACCGAAGCTGCGCGCTCCGGACGCGTGATCGGGGCCTCCGGTTTGGCCAGCGCCACGCGGAACGCATCGACGCGCACGGTCGCCGACGCCTCAACGGCGTTGGCGGGCGTGTTTCCCAGGCTCAGGGCGGCACGAAGCCCGAAGCTGATGTGAGTGGGCGCGGGCGTAGCGGCACCCGCGGCGGCGGTCGCCATTGCGGCGATCGCCTGCTTGACCGGATCGAGCAGATTGCCCGCGAGGCTTCCTCCCAGGGCAAGCGCGCTCACTCCGCCGGTATCGGTGGTCCCGGTGCCCGTGAAATTGAAGGCCGCAACCGGGTATGGCGAAGCTGCCGCGACGGCGTTCGCGGTGGCTGGAGTGGTGTACCCGTCGAGCGCCCGCACGATGTGCGCCAACGCGGATGCCAGAGGTCCGGCCGGCATCGATGGGAGGGTCTGCTGAAGAAATCGCACGCTGCTCGCCATGTTCTTGTCGGCGAAAAAGGGAAGGGGCGCGCCTGCGTGCGGCGTGCCGAGCGTGATCAATCCGCGAATCAGAGCCGGATTCGCAGCCGTAAACACGCGCGCCGGCACGCCCATGGTCGAATGCGCGACCAAGGTTACCGGAACACCCGGCCGGAGCTGCCCGATCCGCGCCACCACGCGTCCGATCTGGCCGACCAGCGACGCTGGATTGCTGGTCCCGTCTTCGAGAAGATCGGCCGTGTAGTAATCGACCGCATCGGTAACGGTGTTCAGGTTCACCGAAGAAGGATCGGGATTACCCGTGCGGAAGTCGAAATTCGCGTTCGCGCTGACTGTGCCGTGCAGTTGAGGACTGGCAAGCAGCGTCGCCCACTCCGCGTGCGTGCTAAATGC
>Ga0209415_10003794_pt1 | contig 28018 bp, 19 predicted proteins | sample PeaSoiSIISIP2007_FD_187696 | JGI IMG/M metagenome (GOLD analysis project Ga0209415, IMG submission 187696) | Peat soil microbial communities from Weissenstadt, Germany - SII-SIP-2007 (SPAdes) (version 2) | ecosystem: Environmental > Terrestrial > Soil > Wetlands > Peat | place: Germany... | reverse complement strand
CCCGGCCTTCGCCCGCCTGCTCAAGCTGGCCGCCGAGCACCGGGTCATCGTGCAACTGGCTCTCCTCATGGAAGACGAGCGGATGATGCACCCGCGGTTGCGAGTGGCGCCGGTGGACCCGGCGCCGCTCGCGGCGCTCGCCGGGCAAATAACCGGACTGCGGCTCATGCTCATCAACGCGCTTGGAGCCCTGCGCGGCGAACCTTTGCGAGATCTCATTACGGCGAAGGGCATTTGCGTCGAGATTTCGATGCTCGAAGGCGTTGGCGGCATCGGCGGCCTGTTGAACCAAGTTCGCGCTGAGCGCATATTGTTCGGCTCCCATGCGCCGCTGTTCTACTTCGAAGCCGCGGAACTGAAGCTCAGGGAATCGTTCCTCACTCCGGGGCAAACTCGGGCCATCTGCCGGGGCAACGCCAACCGCCTCCTCGCCTGATCGCGCGCGAGTCGCGAACACCGTCGGCTATCAAGCTGAAGGCCGGCAAAGGTGCAAATCAACGCAGTTCCTCGCCAAACGAAAAGGCGTGGATTCAATCGAAAACATAGCTGTCGGTTTTGACGACAACAACGGCAATGGCAAGGCCTGGCCCAGGCAGATTATCTCCCTGAAACCAGGGCAGACGGCCGCGGTCCAGTATCCGTAACGGAGGCCAAGGATATCTACCGAGCGGGCTTCGTCTGGGACCGGCAAAGTGATTGCAAAACTCCCCAAAATCCCGAATTATGGTGCATTGCAGAGGAACCATGCGTGACCGAGCAATCATAGTTGATCCTTGGGAAAAGGCGCTCCCTGCCCGCATCCGAACGCTGCTGCTTACGGCTCCCCTGCATCGGATGGAGGGTACCAAGGGCCACCGGATGGCCGAGTTGTTGAAGCAAGATCTGCGAATGCTGGCTCTCCGAATCATGGATGCTACCATCGAGCGCATGGGCTTGGGGTACGGGGCGGCTCGTGACTCGATCATTGCCGAAGTCGCGCCCCTGGTTCGAAAAGCTGATGAGAGTCTGTCGGTGGATGACGCTAAAGCCGTCGTGGAAATCGTGATCGAGGGGCTCCTCAACGATGCGGAGCGACGCCAAGCCTTCCGTGAGCCATACGCGTCTGTGGAGAGCGGAGGGATTACCTGGCGGGAATTCAGCTTCAACCTGCTCGAGGAATTCTCCCCTGACGACGACGTTTACCTGCGGGTCACCGTGGAGGGGATTCACCTTTACACGGGGATGCTGGGTTTCAACATCGAGGACGCCCAGGTGGCGAACGAGATCGTGCTGCAATACCAGATTAGCCGCGGCCGCCTCAGCGACGCGGTTCAGACGGCGCGCGAGGCCGAATTCCGCAGCATCCAGTACGATGCCCAAATACAGGGGCTGCTGAACGCAGCCAGGCGCGACATCCACCAGGTCGACTGGGTCAAAGACGCTCTCAGCGCCATCGGCGCCGCGAGGGACCACATTCTCCAACGACTGAGGATCGAGAAGCAGATCCTGGATGCCATCGAGGAAAAGTACGAGTCCGCCGAGATGGAAGAAATCCAGCAATTGACCGCCCTGAAGCAGCAGGTGAACCGCTGCATGGTTCGCCACATGCAGCTGCATAGGCTTCTGATTTCCGTGAATCCCGATTATCTGGACGAACAGCTCCAGCAAGGCTTCAAGGTTAGCGGTTTCAACCCCCTGCCAAACATCGACAAGGAAATCTTTCAGCCAGCGCTGTTGTTTACGGTGGGCCAGTTGAAAGGCAGCACGACCCGTATCCTTGGCTCATTTGCGCCTCCCCAACCGCCACACCTTCTCAGCGTTGAGCTTTTGATCGAGAAGCTGACTGCACCCATGCGGGAAGACAAGCCTCACATCCTCGACACCGAGACCCCCGAGCTCGATGAGATTGAAACGGACAAGGGCCCTTTCGGCGTCGAGGACGAGGAAAACGTACGGCTGCTCCTCCAGGAGACAACCGGCCCAACGAGGCTATCCCAGGTGCTGGAGTTCGCGCAGCAGGAGAGCATGCCTGTCTCCACGCAACGGCTGCTGGTTCTCGACGCGCTCCGCAACTTCGGGGCGGAAGACGACGAGGCAGGTTACCCTGTCCAGTTGGCTGGAGAGCAGTTCAAATCAGAGAATTTCGAGGGGGACGATCTCACGTTGGAGGTAAGGCATGAGTGAAGAACTGGCTAATATAGCGTTGGAGGCCGGCGAGTTGTTGCGATATGCGATGGATCCGCGGGAGACGCCCTTCCAGAGCAAACGCTACTCCGCCTTAATGAGCCAACTATCCACGAGCAGCACCTTCAAGTTGGTTTTCGAGAATATGGCGCAGGGGCTGGAGATACAGATTCTAGCGTATAGCCCGCACGGCGTGTTCGTCGCCGGCAGGGAACGCGGACCGTTTGCCTTCAAGATGGAGGATTACAAGAGCGGCATGCGGGTGGAGGAGCGGGTAGTCCACGGGCTCCTGATGCTGGCCATCGCGGCCTACTGTTTCCCCACCGTAGAGGTCCTTGACCAGGATGACGACATCCTGAGGCCGCGGTTCACGGTCGAACAAGTTGCCGCCTTTGTTCAGGGCCTCTGCAGGGTTTGCAAGGCCAACAATCCCGGTGATCCGGAGCAGGGAACACCGGAGCTTCAGCTGGCATGGCAGACCATCCTCGGGCTTCCCCTCACGATGAGCACTGGCCAAGGCAAGATGGCCATCGGCTCACTTGCGGGAAAACTGCAATACGCCCTGGACCGATTGGTGGAAAACGGCCTGATGCGGTTCCTCAGCGAGGACAATTGGGGCACGCTCCAGCCGACGCCGGCTTACCGGATCCAGGTGAAGCAAATGGCCGGACACCAGATGTTGAAGCTGATTCAATCCATCCACCAGGAGGCGACGGCTGCTCAGGAGGGCAGACCCAATGGCTAAGCTCACGCGCATTTACACCAGCGGCATCGGCGCCAAGGTGGCCCGGTTTTCCCCGCTAATGCTCGATTTCCGCAATGGGCAGTGGCCGGATGATGCCATCGTCTGGCTTCGCAACGGCGGCGGCAAGACCTGCTGGCTGGCCCTGGTTTATTCCATCTTCCGGCCGAGAAGCAACCACTTCCTTCTGAGGAAAGCCAAAGGGAGGGACTCATCCATCATCGACTTCGTTCAGGCCAACGACCTCGCCTACGTCATCACGGAATGGGACGACTCCGGCGACCAGAAGCGATTATTTCCTGATCGCAGGGCCCTGCGCGTGGTCGGGCAGGTTCTGGCCTGGAAGAACGGTCAGAAATCAGAGGAACGCGGCAAGCTCAAGCAGGTCTTCTTCTCCTTCCGCTGCAACGAAAAGCTCAACCTGGACATGCTGCCCGTCATGAGCATCAGCGCCGAACCCGTCAAAACCCTCGACGACTTTACCGACTGGCTGACCGATGTCCAAAGCCGATACCCCAACCTGGAGATCACCATTCCAGCGAACTTCGACGAGTGGGAGGACCATCTGACCAAGATCGGCCTGGATCCGGCCTTGTTCCACTTCCAGATTCTGATGAACCAGCGCGAGGGCGACATCGATCAGTATTTCAAGGATTACTGCAGCAGCTCCCAGAAGTTCACCAACGAATTCCTCAAGCTGGCCTTCGAGCCAACCAAGGCCGACAGCGTTTCTGCCAACATTGTCGCGCTCCGGAGCAAGCTCCAGCGCCGGGAGCCGCTGTTGAGAGAGCAGGACTTCATTGGCACCTTCCTGGCTGAGCTGGACCCATTTTTACAGGAAGTCGAGGTATTCCGCGCCTACCAGAAGGTCATGGATACCGCGCGTCTGCAGGCACGTGGAGCTCAGTCCGCATTGGCTGCCAGCATCACCAGCTTGAAGCAGGCACAGGAACAAGAGGAGGCCCTGGCCAAGAGAGCCAAGGGCCAGGCAGAGGCGGCATCCCAAGCGGCCGGCTTGCTTCGTGAGAACATCAACTTCATTCGGGTCTGCCATGCTCGCCTGGCCGTGGACGCTGCGAGGCTGAAGGAAACGCAGGCTCAGGGAGCCGTGGAGCAGGCCGACACCCACCTCAAGACCTGCAGAGCCGCCGAGAAGCTCGCGGACTTGAACGAATTGCGGAACCAGGAGCGCGCTCTCCAGGAAGCGCTCTCGCAGCAGCTTCAAAAGGAACGCCCCATTCTGGACGAGCTGCGGCACCGGGGCAGCATTTACCGAGAATTGCTCCGCGCGCGATTGTCGCGACTTGATCAGGACCTCGCCGCAACAAAGCAGTCGCGCACGACCCTGCAAGACGAGGCCCGCACTCTGACTGCGCGGCTTCAGGAAATTAGCCTGCGAATCGGCACGGCCGAGGCAGAGCGCCAACAATACCAATCTCTCGTCAACCAACGTGAGACGGCATCCCGATTGTTGCTTAACAATCGCATCCTGGAGGAGGGGGAATCGGCCACCGTGGCGCGGGATCGCTGGGAGACCGCCCTGGCACGCATCAAGGCGGATGTCGAGCGGTTGGAGGGCGCCATAGCCGAAAGGAATGCGGAGTCCGAACAGATTTCCGAGGCCATAACAGGGCAAAAACTGAAGCAGGCCGGTCTACAGGCCGAGCGCAAGCGCCAGGAGGCGTTCATCACCGAAGCGGAGGAACGGCGAGGTCTCCTGGAGAAGGACAAGTACATCCTGGATCTGACCGGGGGCAAGCTGCCCGACTTGGAGTTCCCGCGTCTGAAGGAAGGACTCCGAGCCCGCGTTGCCCATCTGCAGCAACTCGTTATCCAGGCGGAGGTGGACAGTGCCGAGGATAACCGTGCGTTGAAGCATTTGGAGCAGGCGGGGCTCCTGCCTCCATCCCTGGATGTGGAGCGCGCTTTGGAGCAGTTGAAACATGCTGGAATCACGGCCTTCTCCGCTTTTGATTTCCTCTCCCAGAATGTCCACGATCCGGAGGAGGCGCTTAAACTTCTGCTCGCAGACCCAGGGAAGTTCTCGGGCATCATCATCAACAGGCCAGACCAGATGGAAGCGGTCCGGGCCCTGCTAACTGCGCGCTCAGCGCTCAAAGGGCCGGTCCAGCTCAGCGTACCTTCCGTGGACGCCTGGCCGGGAGAGCCAGAACGGCTCATCCTGCCACCGGCCAGTTCGGGAACCTTCAATCGCCCCGCCGCTCAGGACGAGCGGTCGCACATCCAAGCACGCCTGAGCAAGCACAAGAGCAACCAGGATGGCCGCGCTCTCGAGATCAGCGAGGTCGACGCGACTATTCGTGAGTTGACCAATTACCTGGACGATTTTGCATCCAAACTACGCCAGGTCAGGGCGGATCTGGAGGCCACCACGAACTCGGAGAGCATCCTCCGCATCGCCATCGATAACAACCAGGAAAGGCTCAAATTCAACCAGCGGAGCATCGCGACTCTAAAGCGGGAGATCGATGAGCAGGAGGCGAAGATAGAGGAGCACAAGGACAATATTCGGAGTCTGACGGGGTTTATACGCGACCACGACACGCATTACGAGGCCAACAAGCAGCACGTCCAAGAGCTTGGCCAGCGGGTTACCGACCTAAAAGCAGAGAGCGCCCAACTAAACGTCGATGTTGAGCAGAACCGAAATGCGCAGGAAACCTGGACGGCACGAGAGACCCAGCATCGCGTGGACCGCATGGGAGTCGAAAGCGAGCAAAGCCGGGTTCAGTACTATGGGGAAGAGCGCGCGGCTGCGACCAGCAAGGATTGGTCCCAAGCCAAGGCCGATTACGACGCCCAGCTCGACATCTTCAACAAGGTCAGCAATAGCGAGCTCCAGTGGAGATGCAACGGCCTCAAGGCACAAATCACCAAGAAAGAAAAGGACTACATCGCCGCCAGCAAGGGGTTGCATGCTGTCCAGGTGGAGGCGTTCGCGCGCCGGACGAGTCTTCCGGGCGACATCCACGCTGCCGAAGCGGAATGCACCCGCCGGAACGGCGAACACGCCGTCGCGAAGGCTGACCTTAAGCGCCTGCAGGGCGACTTCACCAGGATCGAGCAGGAATGCAAGGACAAGATGCTGAAGCCGGATGGAGCGGAGCCCTTCAGCCTGGAGCAAGCCAAGAGCATGCAGGCGACGATCGAAAGCTTGCTTAGGGTCAAAGTGGAGGAGCAGCGGCAGGCGGAAACGGAGGCAGCCCAACACCGGCGCAACCAGGAGGAACACACCAAGAGTCTCGACACCAGAGAAACAATAATGGAGACGCTGGATTCCCTGGAATTGGGGGCCGGCGATGCGGCTGCTATAACTTTGCCCACCGATGACCACCAGTTGCTCAGTCACGTGAGGGAGGTCCAGCGAGCGCTGAAGGATGCGGAAAAGAACCTCGACCAAAGCCAGAAGCAGCTGGACGACCGATTCAAAACGATCCAAGACCTGCTCAGCAAGCCCGACGCGCCGGGCTCCGAGAACGCGATGAAGATTAAGCTGAGCGCGCTTTCCCAGGAAGCGCTGATTCAGGGAGCGACTGAGATACGTGAGAGCGCCAACACTCGGCGAACGATCATCCAGAAGGACCTGGAGGCCATTGAGCAGGATCGGCAGGGCATACTCACGGAGATCGAGATCATATACTCCCAAGCCCGGCATCTGCTGAACAGCGCCGAGCGCATCAGCCGGCTGCCGGAGAATATGAAGGCCTGGGCCCATGAGCCCTTCCTGCGGATCAAGCTCAGGGAGTTGGCGCCGTCAGACGTGAAGCTCCGGCTGCAGGAAATGCTGGACGCTATTTTACACGAGAGTGAAAGCCCAACCGGGATGGAGTTGGCTTACCGCAGCGTGGTGCAGGTCTCCGGACAGGACGGCATCGACGTCACCATCCTGAAGCCGGATGTCATCCTCAGCGCCGATCGCATACCCGTTGAGAGCATCATGCACTTCAGCGGGGGCGAGGGCGTCACCACGGCCATCCTGCTGTACTGCACACTTCTCCAGCTTCGCTCCCAGACCTACGGGCGGGTAACGCAGAGCCGGGATGCCGGCGCCCTCATCCTGGATAACCCCATCGGCAAGTGCTCGCGGCCGGACTTGTTGAAAATGCACCGGGAAATCTCAAAGAAGATGCGGGTTCAGCTCATTTACCTAACCGGCGTGAGCGACATCAGTGCCATTGGCACGTTCGACCGCATTATCCGGCTTAAGAACCAGCACAAAAACATACGGACCGGAGACCTCCATATCGCGGTCGATGACAGCAAGATGGAAAAGGCCGAAATCCAGATGGCAACCTCCAATGCTTGATAGTGCCAGATTTTTCAAGAAGCTAGGTGATGGCAGCCGGATCCGGCTGCCGATTGCGGAAGCATGGCGCGCGTTTCAAAACCTTTACCCCAAGCTGTCCATCTCGACTGAGGCCCGCAGTCGGCTCGCTGATCTGCTGGCAGAGTTGGTCCAACAGGGAAAGCTCCGGTTTCCGCAGGGCAAGAAGGCGTGGGACCTGGGCACCAAACCTCCTCTGCCCCGCTGGATTGAGATTCTCCGGGAGAAAACCCCTGATGCAAAGCCCGGCATGGACGAAATCGCATGGCCCCCAGAGCTGCTGTTTGCTGCCAGTCTGAAATCCAGGATCCACCTGGAAGTGCTGTTGCGCATCCGAGAATGGTTGGCCGGTGGCGGACGCAAAGCAGGGCTGGTGCCCCTCAAGGAGCGCTCGGCGGAAATCCTCGGCGACGAGAAACGGCTCGACCACCTGCTTAAGACCGACCTTTTCGCTCCTGGGGCCCTAAACCTGAAAACCCTGCGGTGCTACCCCGTTTACCCGGATCTGATCTGGGAAAAGGGGCGGACAGATGCGATGACACTCTTGATCATCGAGAACTCCAACACCTTCCATTCATTCTGCCGCTGGAACATGACCTCCGGGCAGTACGCCGCCTGCGTTTACGGCCACGGCTTCATGATACATCACACATACCAGGGACTGCACAAGGTTCTGCACGAGACCAATCCCAAGGCAGGTTTCCACTACTTCGGGGACCTTGATGTCGCTGGCATCCGTATCCCCACCGAGCTGAGCCGGCTGCTTCAAAACGATGGGTTGCCAATCGTGGGTCCCGCCGAGGTTTGGTATGGCGTTCTACTCGATCGCTTCCCGGAGGCGCTACCCAAACTGCGCAAGGTCCATCCCGGCATCTGGTCCGAAAAAGACTTGGAATGGTTCCCTTCATCCTTACGCGGCCGCGTTGAGGAAGCATTCCGGATGGGTTATCGTATCCCGCAAGAACTCGTCGGGACGGGATGGCTTCAGGGAACCAAGTATTAGAACAGGGAGGACTCGTTGGGCACGGGTTAGTGCCAAGCCTGACATCTGCGTGACCAGCCTCCCGGGCGCGGGCGCGCACCACCAGGGCGTCATAAGCCTCCAGCCTGGCCGGTGCCCGGGCTGCCAACCGGATACTACCGCTGCTGGCAGGTTCGCCAAAACCGGTAGCGGTCATACACGCACCGCCCAACGACCGCCTTCCGCCTCGGCCAGTTCGGACCGGGCAGTCTGGCAGGGAGCGGCCCCGACGTTAAGCGGAGGCACCGCAGTGGACTTTTCGGCAATGGACAGCGGAAGAGGTGCGGACGGTTCCGGCTGTTTCCACCAGTTGACCGGCCGGTCCGTCCAACCGTGGACTTCGCGAACGGTGCCAATGACCCCGGCTTGAATCCACTCGCGGATCTGGCGCAGACCCTCGCCGGCGTGGCGTTGGTTGCCCAAGCGTCGCACGGCCCGGGAGTTCGTTGAGCAGCGGCGCAGAGCCGGCGATCGCAAGATCTGGTATGTGGATGGGCTCAAGATGCTCAACCCGGACCAGGCCGCCAGCCTGGTTGATGGAGTGCATTGCAACTCCCTGGGCTTCTACTTCAATGCTCTCGGGTTGGAGCCGCACCTCCGAAAGGCGCTCCGGTAGCGGCCTGCGGACCTGAAACTCGACCCATCCACGGGAAGAACGCCTTGCCGGCGGCCTGGTAGGCTGCCGCAATCAGGCCGGAGTTGAGAATAGCTGCTTCAAGTGCTGCGGCAGCGGCGGCGTCCCCCCGGCCTGCGAACAGACGTATGCCGCCAGTTCATTCGCACGCCAGTTGATCTCCTCCAGGTCCCATGCCGCCAGCAGGCCCAGCGTCATCGCGGCCGTGAAGGCGTCCCCTGCGCCTACTGAATCCGCGACCTTCACCGGCGTGCCCGGGTGATCGGAAAACCGGTCTTGGGAGTAGAGGAGGCTCCCTCGCGCGCCGCGCGTAAGCGCGACCAACGACAACCGAAAGCGGAGAGCCAGCTCCCTCAGTTGTTCGGAGGTGTCCCCGCGCAAATGGAACATGTCCGCCAGAACGGGCAGTTCCTCGTCGTTGATTTTCAGCACCGTCGCCAGTTCCAACGAGCGGGCGATGACTTCCTGTGAAAAGAAATGCTGGCGAAGGTTCACGTCGAACACCCGCACCGCCTGTGGCGGTGTTCCGGACAGAAGCGCGCGAATTGCGGCCCGAGCGCCGGGGCTGCGCTGGGCCAGGCTGCCGAAGCACACCGCATCGGCGCGGCCGAGCACCTCGTGAGCGGCCCGGGTGGCCGGCAGGTTATCCCAGGCTACGTTCTCGTGAATCGTAAAGCGCGGTTGTCCATCCGCGGAGAGTTCGACCGAGACGGTGCCGGTGGGTGCGACAGGGTCGACGGTCACCAAATCCGCCGGCAGGCCCAGGACCTCGAAGCGCTCCAGGATTTCCATGCCGAGCTGATCGTTGCCGACTCGGCTCACCACCCAGGCCTCGGCGCCGAGGGCATGGGCGTCATAGGCGAAGTTGGTCGTTGCGCCGCCGAGTTGTTTGCCGCCGGGCAGCAAGTCCCAAAGCAGTTCGCCCACTCCGGCCACGGTCTTTCTTCGAGGTTGCGTCGACATGGTTGCGTCCATGGATTTGTGCTGGCATCAAGGCGTCACGCCGAACCATCCTGGAACACAGGCCGGTTCTGTCAACAGCAAGTCATCCACCGAAGCTTGGCGGGGATCGTGGTGCAGGCGGCTGACGGCGGCGTCCGCTGTCCTGGTCCAGCGCCGCAATGGAAAGGCGATAACCTGTATGCTCAGGACAGTTCTTCTATTGGCATGCCTCCCCTTGGGCGCAGTGAAGGCGCTGGCACCGAGGTCGTTCTTGCCCGCCAGGCTTCGCCCCCGTTAAGCTCCAGTTCACTGTGAAGAAACCAGTTCCTGCCCATAGGCCGCTCGCTGTCTTCGCTCTGCTGCTCGGCGCGTTCTGCCTCACCTCCACCATGGCTTTGGCCGCAGAGCCCCTCCCGCTGCCCAGCCCACAGCAATTGGCCTGGCAACGGCACGAGTTTATCGCCTTTGCCCACTTTGGCATGAACACCTTCACCGACCGCGAGTGGGGCGAGGGCAAGGAAGACCCAACATTGTTCAACCCGACCGACTTTGACGCCCGCCAATGGGCGGCTGTGCTCAAAGACGCCGGCGTCAAGCTGCTCATCCTGACGGCCAAGCACCACGATGGGTTCTGCCTCTGGCCCTCGCAATTCACCGAGCACTGCGTCAAGAACTCCCCCTGGCGCGGCGGCAAGGGCGACGTGGTGCGCGAGGTGGTGGACGCCCTGCGCAAGCAGCAGATTCGCGTGGGGCTCTACCTGTCCCCCTGGGACCGCAACCAGCCCGCCTACGGGGATTCGCCCAAGTACAACCAATACTTCCGCAGCCAGCTTCGCGAGTTGCTCACGAACTATGGCCCGATTGACGAAGTCTGGTTCGACGGCGCCTGCGGCGAAGGCCCCAACGGCAAAAAGCAGGAATACGACTGGCCCAGCTATTACGCCCTCATCCGCCAACTCCAGCCCAACGCCCTCATCGCGATCTCCGGCCCGGATATCCGCTGGGTCGGCAACGAGTCGGGCGTTGCCCGCGAAGATGAGTCCTCCGTGGTCAGACGAGGAGATCAGGCCTCGTGGTACCCTGCCGAGTGCGATGTCTCCATTCGCCCCGGCTGGTTCTACCATCAAAGCGAAGACGGCAAGGTCAAGTCGCTCGGCGCGCTGGCCGACATCTATTTCAAGTCCGTGGGCCGGAACTCGGTCCTGCTCCTGAACATACCTCCGAACCGGCGCGGCCGCATTGCCGAGCCCGACGTGGCCCGACTCAAAGAGTTCCGGGCGTTTCTGGATCGGCTCTATGCGACGGATTACGTCAGGTCCGCCACGATCACGGCTTCCAGCCATCTCGATGCCGCCCACAGCGAAAGCCAACTCAGGGATGGCGATCTGGACACCTGCTGGATGCCTGCCGCGGGCCAGACCACCGGCCAGGTCGAGTTTGACCTTGGCCAGCCTCGGACCTTCAACATCGCGCGCATCCAGGAGGACGTCGCCCTGGGCGAGCGCGTGCAGGCCTACCACGTCGAGGTCCTCGACGCAGGCAACTGGCACACCATCACGGCCGGCCGGGTCATCGGCCAAGAGCAACTGCGCCGCTTCCCCGCAGTCACCGCACAGCAGGTGCGGTTGGTCATCGACCAAGCTTGCGCGCCGCCTGCCATTTCGGAATTTGGCCTCCACTTCAACTCGCTGGCGCCCGCCGGCTCAGGCGCCCTGACGGCAAATCGCCCGGCCACCGCCTCCGACGTTCACCCGGGCGGGACCCAATACGGGGCGGATAAGGCGGTGGATGACGACCCGGAAACCCGCTGGGCCACCTCGGACGGCACCAAACAAGCCTGGCTGGAAGTTGAATTGGCGGCACCTTCCACCATCTCGCGGCTGGTTATCAAGGAGTTAGAACCCCGCCTTTCCAAGTTCCAGCTCGAATACCGCCTGGGCCGGGACCAGGCCTGGCAGGTCGCTTACGAAGGCACGCAAGCCGGCAGCGATTTCACCGCCACTTTTCCTCCGGTGCAGGCGCGCTACGTGAGGTTGAACATTCTCGACTCGACCCGCCCACCCACGATTTGGGAATTCCAAGTATTCGCGAAATAGCGGATTATGGCCCGCATGAACGTGCGCTGGACTATGAACTCACCTCCTGCCTTTTTGAGAGCGTTTGCAGTCCTCGTTCTCGCCACGTCCGCCTTGGCCCAACAAACCACCGTCTCCCTCGAAAACCGGGCTCTGCGCGCCGAACTGGACTGTTCGAGCGGGGCCATCACTCTCCACGACAAGCAAACCGGTGTGAGCTGGGAACTCGGTTGCCCGGCAGCAACGCTCAAGAGTGGCAGCACAGCCACGCCGCCGTCTCTCCGGCTGACTCATCGCGATAAGAGCACCCTGCGATACCGACGCGAGGGCATTGGGGGGTTTTCACTCAACCTGCTGGCCAACCCGCCAAGGCTGGAATATTCCGTCGTCCCCGAGCAGGAGGTGAACGAACTGCGCCTGCTCAGCAAGACCCTCCCGGTTGGCCCTGGGGGAAACAGCTATTACGCTGTCCCCCACCGGATGGGGATCCAATTGCGAGCCGAAGGCGATAAGCCCTATAGCCGCCATTTCCGGGACAGTTGCTCGATGGCGATGTTCGGGGTGGTCAAAGAGGGTTCAGCGCTGCTGGTCACTTGGACAGATCCGTACACCGAGGTCCAGGTGGATTACAGCATTCAGCCGTCGCCCCAGCTCAGGATGGGGCTGGCCATGCGGGAGCGGGGGCAGTCGGTCCGCCTGCAGCCTTTGGGGCGCGGCGGCTACGTCGAGATCGCCAAGGCCTACCGGGCAGTGGCCCGCGAGCGGGGTTTGTTGAAAACGATTGCCGAGAAAATGCGCGAGAACCCCCGTGTCGCGGAGATGTTCGGCGCGGCGGATTTCAAGCCCTTCACCTACATGCGCCTGGCCCCGAACACCCCCTGGCACAGGCAGGACACCTGGGGCGCGCAACTGAACTTCACGTTCGAGGAGTGCGCCGACCTCGCGGAGCACCTGAACCGCGACCTGGGCATTGACCGCGCGATGCTGGTCCTCAACGGCTGGATCAATGGCGGCTACGACAACCGGCACCCGGACATCCTGCCGGCGGCGCCCGAAATCGGCGGCAACGACGGCCTGTCCGCGTGCAGCCGGCGGGTCAAGGCCCTGGGTTGGCTCTTTGGGCTGCATGATAATTACCAGGATATGTATCGCGATGCCCCATCCTGGAACGAGGAGTTCCTTATCAAGAACCGGGACGGCTCCCTGCGCAAAGGCGGTGTCTGGGCCGGCGGTCAATGCTGGCTCATCTGCTCCCGGAAAGCTGTCGAACTGGCCAGCCGGCCGCAGAATATTCCCCAGGTCAAGGCGCTCTTCGCTCCAACGCTTTACTTCTCCGACACGATCTTCGCCGCGGGATTGTACGACTGCTTCGACCTGAACCACCCCACGACGCCCGCCGAGGACATGAAGGCCAAGCAGCAGCTTTGCGACTACCTGCGGGGCCAGTTTGGCCTGTTCGGCAGCGAAGAGGGGCGGGAATGGGGCGTGGCGCACGCGGACTATTTCGAGGGCCTGATGTCCCATCGCACGCATTTCCAGCAGCCCAACGACACCGACATCATCATTCCGCTCTTTGAGCTGGTCTATGGCGATGCCATTGCGATCTATGCCCACCAAAGTGATCGGCCCCGGCCGGACAACCCCGACTACATCCTGGACCACATCCTCTATGCGGAGATGCCGGTGTACAGTTTTGGGAACCATCGGTACTGGGGCAGCCCCGACGGCGATTTCAAGCCGCCGACGGGTGCCGAAGCCCGGTTAGTGTTCGCGCACAAACCTGGATTAGGGCTGACCGACGGCTTCATCAAGAACACCTACGAGGTCCTCAGTCCCCTGAACCGCCTGACCGCGCTGATGCCCATGACCGATCACCGCTTTTTGACCGCCAACCGCAAGGCCGAACGCACGCGCTTCGGCAATGACGTCGAGATCACCGTCAACTGCGACGCAGCCGACCTCGTCTTAAAAAACGCCGTTCTGCCCCAATATGGCTTCCTCATCGAGAGTCCAACTCTGGTTGCCTTTCATGCCCGAGGCTATGGGGCCATGAAGTTCACCCAACCCACGATGCTGGTCATCCGGAGCACGGACGGCAGGACCCTGAAGTCCTCTCGGAATATCCAAATGTACAGCGCCTTCGGCGACCGCCCGGTCAAATGGAATGGGAGGGCCGTCACGGTCAAGCCCCGATAGGGAGCATCCAGGCGTGATGAGAATCAGATTGAGTCACCTGGCCCGCATCGCTGAAACGTTGGCCTGTCGTTTCGTTTGTTCTGCGCTGCTGCTGCTTGCCCTTGCCACCACGCAGGCCGCCGAGACGGAGATGCTGACCAACGGGGAGATGGAGGCTCCCTTCGTTAACGGCCTTGCCCAAGGCTGGGCACCCAATTGCTACGGATCGAACGCGGTGGTCTTTGCCCAGGAGTCAGCCGATGTTCACGGGGGAAAATCGGCCCAGCGTGTGACCTGCGCGCGTTTCGATGACGGGGGCGTGCAGTTTCACTCCGGCGACATTGCCGTCCAGAAGGGCAAGCCCTACACCCTGCGCCTGTGGATGAAGGGCGACGTGACGGCCCCGGTTTACGTCGGCATTCGCAAACACGGCGCGCCCTATACGCCCTATCTCAAGCGCGACATCCGGGTGAGAAAGGACTGGACCCCCTGCCTGATCGTGGGCCAGGCGAGCGATTCCGATGCTCGCTGCGGCATCTACATCATGTTCGCCGGGACGGGCACGTTGCTGGTGGATGATGTGTCGCTGAAACCAGGCCTTCAGGAAGATGCCACTCTTGAGGTGGGCGGACCCGTGCAGAAAGGCAACCGCATTTACAACAGCGGCTTCGAGGCTGGGCGGGAAGGCTGGACCCCAGTGGACGGGTTTGCACTGGACGATCACGTGGTCCACTCGGGCCGGTTCAGCGCGCGGTTGGAGGCGAGTCCGTCCCGGGGCGAAGCCGCGGGCATCGAGTGCCGGCCCTTCCCGGTCCGCACCGGACGGCGCTATACCCTCAACGCCTGGATCAAGGCCGCCGAGCCAAATACCAGGGTTCGGCTTCGGCTCTTCGAGTGGGCCGACCGGGGCGGGGATTTCCCGGAAAATCGCCACGAACGCGAGGCGACCATCACCGCGACGACGCAATGGGCACGCTATCAAGTCAGCGGCATCGTGCTGCCCAATTTGCACGAAGGCTACGTGGCGCGCATCGTACCCTCCTCCAGGATCTGGCTCGACGACGTGCAGGTGGAGGAGGGTGGCCAAACCGATTATCAGCCCGCCCAACCGCTCGAGGTGGGCGTCGAGACACCCACTCGCTGGTGCCGCGTCGGCGACGCCGTGGAAGTCACCGCTTGGGCAGCATCCGGCTCACTGCCCGAAGCAGTCACTCTCGAGTACACCCTTGAGGACCTCTGGTCCCGGCCCCTGACGAACCTGATGCACCAGGTCAAACCCGGCGAACCGGAGCGCGCCCGCTTCCTGCTCCGGCAACCCGGCATGTACCGGGTGCGGGTTCGGGCCAACGAGTCGCCCGCAACCGGCGAGGTGTGGTTCGGCGTCTTCCCGCAACGGGATCGCCGGCTGCGGCCCGATTCGCCCTTTGGCACGCACGTGGCCTCAATGGTGCCCGAGCCGGGCAATGCGCTGCCGGCCTCGGCGGCGATGGGGGCGCGCTGGGTGCGGCTGCATGATTTCGGAGACTTTTGCCACTGGTGGCGGGTGGAACCGGAGAAGGGCCGGTTCGTCTGGCATGACCGGGAGATTGACGCGCTCCGCGAGCGCGGGTTCCTGATCTTCGCCAACCTCGGCCATCCGCCACGATGGGCAGGTCGCGGCCGTGGACAGAACCAGGGCACTGGCTCCTGGACTCCCGCGCCCCCGCGCGACGTGGGCGAGTGGGAGGATTACGTGTTTCGCACAGTGGAGCATTACCGCGAGCGCATCCGGCACTGGGAAGTGTGGAACGAGCCCTACTGGAAGGGGTTCTTCACCGGCACGCCCGAGGAGTATGCCGAGCTGCTCAAGGTGGCCTACCGCGCGATCAAACGCGCCGATCCACAGGCGGTGGTTGTGGGCGGATGCTTCACGCCCTCGGAGGAGGCCTGGACCCGGCGCGTGCTCGCTGCCGACGGCCTGGACTTCATGGACGCGCTCTCGTACCACGTCTATTGGAGCCCGCCCATGACTGAGTCCACGACCGCCGACGCAGCCCCGCTGGTTGCCCGGCAGGTGCAACGTTACATGGAACTGATGCGCGAACACGGTCAACCCAAGCCGATTTATATGTCCGAAGGCGGCATCCGTTGCCCGCCTTTCGCGTCCTGGCTGGCGGCGGATGGCTTCGAGCGCAGCGCGCCTTTTGGGACGTACACAGGCGCGGGGGTTGCGTTGACGGGCCTTGACGCGGCTGCCGGGCTGGTGCGCGGCCTGGTCGAAATGCTCTCCGCCGGAGTGGAGAAAACCTTCTACTACTACAGCGGCCATGGAAACGGCGCCATGCCGTGGTTTTCCACGATGGCCAACGGCTACTACGTGCTTCTGGACTACGACGGCCGGCCCAAGCCGACCATGATGGCTTACAGCGCACTGGAGTTCATGCTGGTTGATGCCACGCCTGCCGGAGTGGTGCGCCGGGACGGCCTCACGGTCCACTTGTTCGGGCGCGGCAGCGGCGCCGTCGCAGTCGCCTGGAGCGCCCGCGCGCGGCCGCTGTCAGTGCCACCAGAGGTCTCCGTGTTCGATCTGACGGGCAATGAGATGCAATCGCCCGCGCTCAACATCTGTGAACCCGTTTATGTCCTTGCGCCGAGACTGAAACCAGCGCAACTCCCTGAATTGCTGCGATGAACGCCCAAGAGTGGTGAAGAAACCGATTTTCTTGTTGCTGTGCCTGACCACGGCCCTCGGCCTAGCTCGAGGTGCCGCCTTTCTGGAGGATTATACCAATGCCGGCAACGGCATCAGTCTGACGGCTGGTTTCATCCCAGACGCTCCCCGTATCGTCGTGGGCGAACCCGTCTTCCTTACCTTCGTAGTCAGCAATCACGCGGCGCAGCCGTTTGAGTTCTCGCATGTGCGCAACGAGATCTTCGACATTACTGCCACCAACGCCGCCGGGCGGGCCGTGAAGAGTCGCTACTTTGGCTGGGTGGACGCCAATGGATTCGTAGTGCGGGAGACTGTTTGGCCTCGGGAGAGCTATGCCCGGCGCATTTTCCTCAGCGAGCGGTGCCAATTCGAGGAACCTGGCGATTACCGGGTGACTTGTCGCTGCGACTTTGGACGCTTCTTCAACCGCAGCAATGCTCTGGGACGGGCCATCGTTACGGTGTTCACTTTCTCGGTTCTGCCGCCCAATCCCCAGCGCATGACGGAGATCATCCAAGGGTGGGGACAGGTGGTCCAAACCAACGGGGCGCTGACTGAGGCTGCGCAGGCGCTTGCCGAAATCGATGACTCGCGGGCCATTCCACCCTTGGCCTCCCTGGTGGCGAAAGATGTGCGCGATTATATCGCCGTCCAGGCCCTGGCCCGATTTACCAATGCCGCGGCCGCCGACGGCCTGCTGGCCGTGCTGAGGCACGGGGAAGATTACCTTGCCGGCATCGCCAGCGCCAGCCTGCGCAGGTCGCACCAGATCGACCGCGCCGCGCGCACGTTGCTGCCTGAACTCGCGAATTCGGATTCTGCCGCGCGCACCCGAACTGCGCGCGCGCTGGGCTGGACGGGCTCCGAGCTTGCTTTTGCCCCGCTATATTCTGTCTTGCAGACTGAGACCGGTTCGGTTCGTTACGCCGCGGCGACAGCGATCGGCAGATTGGGCGATGCACGTTCTTTTGAGGTACTGACCAATTGCCTGTCCGACCCGGATTTTGCGCTCCGCCTGGCGGCGGTCAATGGCCTGCGAGCACTCGGACGGCCGCTCCAGGCAGCCTGGGTCAAACCCATGATCGTGTCGGGCGGTGAGAACATCTCGACGTTTTACGAGGCCATTGATCTTCTGCGGATTTACGGCGGCGACCAGGCGGCGCCCGGCTTGGCCAGTTGTTTGCGCTCCGACGATCCCTCGGTCAGGCATGGGTACAATTTCCGGCTGATACTGGCCCTGGAATACAGTCCCAACGGGCCGAAGTACTTTCACAATTGGCATCACGATCCGAACCGTGACGGCACGGAAGCGGAACTCGCGGAGAATCGCCAGATTCTCTATGATGTGAGGGCCTGGCTGAGTCGACAACAGCAGAACTAGGCGGGTGGCAATGTCAGAGCGATCCAGAGAGGGGCCCTGTGAGCCGAGCCGTGGATGCTCGTGGAGGGGTTGCGTCTGCCATGCGTCGGGGGCGCCGCAGAGCCCCTGCCGTCGAATCGAACGAACTGGGGTGCGTCAGCTAAGCTAACCTGCTACGCTTCGGCCATGACGCGCATCCTGTTCCTCTGGCTGCTCTCTGTGCTGCAGGCCCTGGCGGCCGCCTCCCCAGGCCCGCGTCCCAACATCCTCTTCATCCTCGTGGACGACTACGGCATCAAGGACGTGGGCATCGAGGGCAGCACGTTTTACGAGACGCCCCATATCGACAGCCTGGCCCGGAGCGGCATGCGCTTCCTCCAGGGCTACGCCAACTGCCAGGTGTGCAGCCCGTCGCGCGCCAGCATCCTGCTGGGGAAATACCCCACGCGGCACGGCATCACGGACTGGATTGGGGCTGGCGTGGGCGAGGCCTTCGCCCGGGAGCGGCACGTCAAGCTGCTGCCTCCGGATTACACCCGTAACCTGCCCGCCGCGGACATCAGCCTGGCCGAGGCGCTGAAGCAGGCAGGCTACGCGACCTTCTTCGCCGGCAAATGGCACTTGGGCAGCAAGGGTTCGTGGCCGGAGGATCACGGTTTCGACATCAACAAGGGCGGCTGGGACGCGGGCAGTCCGATAGGCGGTTACTACGCTCCGTGGCAAAACCCCACACTGCCCAGCGGTCCGCCGGGTGAATCGCTGACCCAGCGTTTGGCCAACGAGACCATCGCTTTCATGGAACAGCACCCGGACAAACCGTTCCTGGCCTACCTGGCGTTTTACGCGGTACACGGGCCGATCCAAACCACCAAACCGCTCTGGAGCAAGTATCGCGACAAGGCCGCCAAGCTGCCCGTCCCGGCGGCCCGCTTCAAAATAGATCGCACACTGCCGGTCCGGCAGGTGCAGGATAATCCCATCTACGCCGGGATGATCGAAGAACTGGACACGGCCGTGGGCCGGGTGTTGAGGCGCCTCGATGAACTGGGCTTGTCAGACAACACCATCGTCATTTTCACGAGCGACAATGGCGGGGTTTCCTCGGGTGACAGCTTTAGCTCTTCCGAACTGCCCTACCGCGGGGGCAAGGGCCGCCAATGGGAAGGCGGCTTGCGCGTGCCTTTTTACATCAGAGCGCCGGGTGTCACCCGGCCCGGCAGCACTTGCGACACCCCGGTGATCGGCACCGACTTCTACCCCACCGTTCTTCAACTGGCCGGCTTGCCCTTGCGGCCGCAACAGCACGTGGATGGGGTCAGTCTGGTGCCGTTGCTCAAAGGCGGTCAGATCCCGGCGCGCCCGCTCTTCTGGCACTATCCTCACTACGGAAACCAGGGCGGCGAACCATCCTCGATCATCCGCAAAGGCGACTGGAAGCTCATCCACTATTGGGAGGACAACCGCAACGAGCTGTACCACTTGCCCGGGGACCTCGGTGAAGGGCACGACCTCGCGGCCAGAGAGGCGGAGCGAACCGGTCAACTCTGGACGGACCTCCAGGCCTGGCTCAAAGAAACGCACGCCAAAATCCCGCAACCCAATCCCGAATATACAGAGGCGATGGCGGAGCAGCACCGCAAAGACGCGCAAGCACTCAAAACCCGCCTCGAAAAAGCGAATGCCGCCTGCCTCGACCCCGCTTGGCAACCGGATCCCACATGGTGGAAGAGCCTCGTACCGGAAGACTGACGGCACGCAATACGAGGTCATCTGCCTCCAGCCCTACTCGCAAGTCAGCCCGCATTGAGTTCCCAGCCCTCGCGGCACTCCCGCTTCACCCAGCGGTTCAGCTCCGGCAGGTTTGGGCACCGCAGGTTGGCGCTGTCCCATTCCACTTTCGCGTCCACACCCGCCTTGATGGCCAGGTGCCCGAGCAAGAGGAACTCGGTTATGGCCGAGGCATAGCCGAAGTCCGCGCAGGTCGGCTTCCCCTGCTTGCAGCTTTGAATGAAGTGATCGAAATGCGAGCCTTTGATCCGGGAGATGCGTGGTTCAGGCACCGGAAACGCCCGGTGCGCCGCCTCCGGCCACAGCCGTGGTCTTTGGCCGTAACAACCCGTGTGCATCGCGCCCTTGGTCCCGATGTAGAGCGTGCCGCCGTCCCAGCCCTCGTGGAAGTCCCATTCGTACTTCTTCTCGAACTCCGCCAACATCGGCGGGTAATTGGGCGCCTGGATGGGACCTTTCCGGTCCTCGGCGGCGTCGGCGGGGAGCTTACCCCCGTCATACCAATAAGCCTGGAACGCGGACAGACCCTCGCGGGCCGGGATGTTCCAGCGGATGACGCTGGCCTGCGGGTATTTCTCGCCGCTGCCCCCGATGGTCCCGAGGCACTCGACGCTCGCCGGTTGACGGGGTTTGAGGGCCCAGAAGACACCGTCCAGGTTGTGGCAGCCCCAGTCGCCCAGGCCGCCGGTGCCGAAGTCCCAGTAGTAACGCCAGTAGAGCGGGTGCAGACCCTCATGATATTCACGGCGGGGCGCCGGGCCCAGCCACTGGTCCCAGTGCAAGCCGGCCGGCGCCGGTTTGGCCGGCGCGCGGCCGCCGGTGCCCCCGTTGACAAATCCGCTCCAACTGTGGGTCGCGAGGACCTCGCCGATGGCGCCAGCCCAAAGGTACTCGCAGAGCCGCCGATAGCCCTCGTCGCAATGGCCCTGGTTGCCCATCATGGTTGTGACCTTGTGTTCGCTCGCCGCTTTGGCCAAGGCGCGGGCCTGCCAGAGGTCGTGGCAAAGGGGCTTCTCACAAAACACGTGCTTGCCGAGCTGGATGGCCCGCATTGAGGCCGGGGCATGGTGATGGTCGGGAGCGGCCACAAAGACCGCATCGATCTCCCGGTGCATCGCGTCGAACATCCGGCGGTAATCGGAAAAGGCTCGTGGCTTGGCTCCGCTCTGGGCAGCCTGCTTGCCAGCAGCCGCCAGACGGCCATCGTCCACATCCGCGATCGCCACCAGTTTTTCGCCCAGGGCTGCCGCCAGGCTCGCTTCACCTCTGCCGCCGCAGCCGATCACGGCAGTTGCGAGCCTCGAATTAGGCGAAGGATCGGCCAGGACGAACGGGGTCGGGAACAGGCGGGAGGCCCCCACCAGGCCCGCGCCGGCCACCATGTTCTTGAGCCACCATCGCCGGGTGTATCGCTTTGTCATACTCTCAGGGTTTGGTGTTGTCACCTCTCACAGGTTACGAATCCGCGCCGTGACCCGCCGGTCGGCCGAGCCGTTGAAAGCCAGTGAAGAGCGAAAATCCAGTTCGGGCCACCTGGCTTGCAGGCGCGCCAGGACTTCATTGCCAAAGCCGATGCAGAAGGCGCATGAGGTCTCGTCATTGTACTCCCCGGGCCTGGCCTTCCACTCGTGAGCTCCGGCGGTGCGCGCCTTCTCCTCCCGCTCTTTCATGCCTCGGTCCATCTGCCGGGTGAGCCAGGAGAAGTCCCACCTCCCGGTGGCGGCAGGATCCTGCAATTGGCTGACGCCTTGGGCGCTCTTTGGCTTTTCTGCCGAGCCCATGGAGGCAGCTTCCGCCCCCCAGGCCGCTCAGCACGGTCAGAGCCGTCTTCTTCAGAAAATCACGTCTGGTATTCATGGCGGCTCGGGCCAGGAACGTCATTCGGGCCGATGCAGTCATCTGGCCAGAGGTTGTAGCACAAGGAAGGGGTGCTGGCCAAGCGGTGAAATCTCGAATCACCGTCTTGACGGGCGGGTTCAGACTATTCTCAACACACGCTTGAACGCCGCCGCCTTTTCTGTCTCAACCCTCATCGTTATAGCCAGCCCAGGAATCGTGAGCATCCTCCTGCTGCCGGGCGCTGGGGCATCCTTTACCTGCGGGGATTGATCGACAGCGAGCGCTTCCGCCGCCACGACAAAATGGAGCGCGCCGTGCTCAAGAAGGCTCTTGGTGAATTGACCAGGATATACCACGCTGAGAAAGTCCACGGAATGCCCGTTCGGCCCACCCCAGGTGTCACCGGCTGAGCATTGATCATTTCTGCTTTCTGATAATGGTCTCGCCTTGACTCCATTGTTTCTCATGTTCAGTTTTCAGCCGCGAACTATGACCAAACGCCTTCTTGTGCTGAGCGGCTGGCCGCGGAAAGGGCGCCTTTGTCTGGCCCTCCTCATGCCACTGCTCGCCTGCTCCTGCGCCTCCGAGAAAAGCCAAATCAAGGCGCTCCAGCCGGCGATGGCCAAAGCCTCCTATATCCCGACCGGACCGGACGACCTCAGTTTCATCGACCCGATCGCCAGGGGGAAGAAGGTCCTCTTTTTTGGTGAAAACCCGCACTGCGTGCCGGAGATCCATGATGCGGTTCTCAGGCTTTCGCTGCACTTGCGCAAGGAATTGGGGTACGGCGTGCTGGGCTACGAGTTCCCCTACTCCGGACGGGCCATCGTGGAGGATCAAAGCCTCGGGGGCGACGCGAGGATGCCTGACGCGATCGATGCCAAATGGCGCCTCGGCCAGGACAATCTGCCCGCGTGGCTTGATCTGGTTCGCTACAACCGGAGCGCTCCCGAGGACAAGAGACTCCCCTGCACCGTGTTAGACATTGATCAAATTCTTGGGAACCAGCAACTAACTGTCCTCTATTTCGGATACCTTGCCTCCGGGAGCTCGTCCAGCGAGGCCAGGGCGGAAATGGCCAAGGCGATTCCGCGTTTGGTTGGATTAAAGGACCGGAAAGCGCTCCATGCCTGGCTCGACGACCTGGAACGAGGATTTCGCGCCGCGTGGGACACTTTCTCGCCGGCCGACCAGAAGGAGATTGCCTACACGCTCGAGCTGGAGCGGCCCTCGATCGATAACCAGTGCCTTTCCGCCCTCGGGCACGCCTTCAAGGAGCAGAAACTCCGTGGCAAGTACATGAGGAAGAACATCGAGCGCGCCGTGGCGATAGCGGAGAATTCGGGCGGCTCCTTGATCTGTTACGTCGGGGCGAATCACGCGTTTTTCACCCCGCACGTACATCTGGGCGGTGATGCCAGATACATCCGGCAGGAGTATCCTGGCTGAGTGGCCTCAATCCTAGTTGAGAAGGTCAGCGAGACCCACCACATGAGGAGGTTGGTGCGGGTGTCCGGCGATTTCCGCCGGACGGCAATGGAGGAGGCGGCGCTCGCGTGCATGGGACAGCGCGCTCGCATGTTCGTGGACCTGAGAGGCGAGGTTTGGAATGGCGTGAAACATCGCCCAAGGAGATTTTTCCCCAAGGAGGGACCGAGTTTCGACGGGGCCCTTTTTATCAAGTAACCCGCCTTGACGAGCGGGTTCATGGCTTATGAAACCTCTCCTCCGCACCTTGACCGCGGTGTCTCTGGCCGGCGCCTTCGGCGCCTGGGTCACTGCCGGGGCGGAGCCTGAGCAATTCATCGTGCTCAACGCCGTGCCGGCGTCGGACCTCGATCAGATTCGCCGCGAGTTCACCAACCCGCCGGGCGCCAGGGCACAGGTGGGCGTGGCGACGATCTTCTCCTATCTCGACCAGCCGCGCGCCAAAACCGCAGCCGACTTGCGCGAGTTCCTTCGCCGTTCCCAGGCAACCGGCCTGCCGATCGTGGTCCAACTCGATGGCGAGAGCTGGTGGGGTGCCCGCCCGGATTTGTGGAACTGGTGGGACCCAACCGCGCCGGGCTATTCCACCGCCAACCGTGAGAACGTGGAGTGGACCGGATGGTCGCCCGAGGACGCCATCAAGATCGCCTGGCGCGACTGGGGAAGGCAGTTGCGCGTGCTGCCGCCGCCCAACCTGATGAGCCCGCGCTACCGGGCCGCCTGCCACGCGGAAATGGCCGAGCTGATCCCCGTCCTCCTCGACTGGTGGAAGGCGTTGCCGGCGGACCAGCGGCGCCTGTTCATCGGCCTCAAAGTCGGGTGCGAGTCCTCCATCGGCGTCAACGCCTGGTACTATCCCGACGGCAACGCACTGCTCAGCCAGCCTGAGAGGCTCGATCCCGAGTCCGGCTTGCGCGCCGACCAGCCGCCTGCGCGCGGCGTAGCCCAAATCGGGTACGCCGCCGTCAAGACTGCGGGGTTGCGTCGCGAGGGAGCCATCTCCGAAGCCGACCTGGCCGAGGTGGCACGACGGCATCTGGAGGGCCTCTCGCGCGAGGCCCGGCGGCTGGGCGTGCCGCGCGACCGGCTGTTCACCCACGGCGCGGGCTGGAAGGATGGCGAACTGCTTTACCAGGCCGCAGTGAACGAGTTCAGTTGCCCGGGCTGGAGCTTCTACCGGCATGCGGAAGCCCCCGAAAGAGACCTCGGCGTGCAGTTGGCCCTTCGGCATAGTGACGCGCCGTATTGGGCGGCCGTCGAGTGGCTGTATCAAGGTCCCCGCGAACGCGAGCCCTGGCGTCGCGCGCTGGAAGCCACCCTGGGCCGGCCGCGCTGCCGCTACCTCTGCATCTACAACTGGAGCGGTATCCGGAACCGCCGCGAAATCCTCGATGCCATCCGCGACGTTGCCGCCGCGCACGGCCGGTGAAGAGGCCCACGATTTGTGGACTTCCTCAAGCGGGGCACTATCCGAATTGACCCCAAGATCTCCTTCGGGGGCGTCTTCTCCGATGCGAACACGGCCAACCAGAGCATCCGCTTGTTCTGGCTTGGCTGCGGCACCGAAGATCGCCTCCACGGCGCCGGCAAGAGTATGCACAAAGTCTTGACGGCTGCCGGGGTTCAGCACCTTTGGATCGAGGGTCCGGGCTCCCACGAGTGGCAGGTCTGGCGCAAACACCTTCACGATTTGGCCCCGCGCCTCTTCTAAAGAACATCATGAATCCAGCGCCGTGGCGAACGCGGCCTGGTGGGGATTTAATAAATCCGACTCGACCCCACCGCTTCAGGCGGCGGTCCGTTCCGGCGCCAGAACGCTGACCATTCCTTGCATGGGCCAGGCTGGGTTGAAGGTGCTGGCTTCACGGCGCGAGCGGCCCGCCGAGCGCCGCGCGGCGCAGGGCCCCCGGCTGCGACATGAGCTCCTTGAGCAGCGCCAGATGGCCCTCATACACGCCCCGGGGTGTGGTCTGCTGGCACACGCAAATCCACGCGGCCTTGCCGACGATTTCGCCCATCATGCCGCACGTTCGCATCACGCGGACCGGGCCAAGCGCCTCATGGTCCACGCTGATGTCGCGGCCGGCCATGAAGAGATTCGCGACGTTCCGGCTGTAGAGGCAACGGTAGGGCGCCCAGCAGATGCCTTGGTACTGGTAGCCTTCGCCCGCGGTGGCCCTGGAGATGAATTCCTCGCCCTTGTACCCCTGGTCGAAGGCCGGGTCCGGCGTGTGGATGTCAATGGGCCAGGAGCAGGGGAACGCGCCGTCGGGGAACTTGCGCCCGGAGCGGAAGTCGTCGCCGGTCAGTTTGATGTCCCCCAGCAACCGGCGCGATTCGCGTTTGCCGGCGATGAAAGCGGCCCATCCGAGGCGGTGGTTGGGGTAGAGCTTGTCCACGTTCTTGAGGGCGTCCTAGGCGCCTTACATCGCGCGGAAATTCAGGTCGCGAATGCGCTCGAGGTCGTTGATCTGGTCCTTGTCAAAGCCGCTCACCGCAGGCGACGCCAGCTACTGCATCGAGCCGCTGGGGGGAGCCGGGCGACTTTGACCTCCTCGCCGAACTGCTCCTGCGGGAGCTGAAGCCCGGCGAGGCGCAGGCGTTCTGAAATGCACCGGACCCGCCGGCCATCGTTTGGCTTGCTTTATAGGTCCCCTTCAAGTACGATTTCCGGGACGATGATGAAGGCCGGTCTGGGTAACATAAATGACGCATGGGTGTTGCACCCGCAGTATCCCGCAGGTTCCCGCACTTCAAAAGTGCCGCCCAGATCGCCCTGAAAAGTCGCGTTTTTCTTAGCGTCCGTAGCTCAATTGGATAGAGCTTCTGACTTCGGAGCAGAACGTCTGAGGTTGAAGTCCCGCCGTACGCGCGGCTGAGACTCAGGGGAATTGAGAATTGTCGGGGAAGCGATTTGGCCCCGACTGAAGCCAATCGCGGCCAAACCCCGATCGAATTAGGCGAGAAGGCCAAAGGCATGGAGGATCTGCGCTCTGCACGAACCGTCTCCCAAGCGGAAGCCGTCCGGACTGGTCAGGCCGATTTGCAACACGAATTGCCATGGGTGGAACATCACCTCGCAGAACACATTCCTGCCGGGTGGGTTGACGGCGCTTGCGCCCAGGCATCCTGCCGACTCGGGTGCCAATGGGCATGGCGAGCAGATCCTTTTGAAAACCCTCATGACCTCTTTTCACAGCCTTGATGCCCTGAAAGCCGCGCCCCAGGCTAGGGCCGGATTACGACACGCACGTCTTCGCTGAAACGGTCGAGCCGGTCCAGCGCGTCATTGATGGCCTCCGCCTCCAAGGGCACGACGCGGGTGATGACGGCTGACAAGTCAAGCTTGCCTTGTCTGGCCCATTCGAGGAGCAGCGGCAGTTCCTGCGCCAGATGGTCGGACACGCCAATGATTTCCGCCTCCTTGTTCAGTACTTGGGGGTAGGGAGCGATCTCGAAGGACTTGTCGGTGATGCCGGCCAGGGCGGCCCGGCCGAAGATGGCCAGCGAGCCAACTGCCTGCCGCATCGTAGCCGGAAGCCCAATCAGCTCGAGGGCCACATCCACCCCCCGCCCGTCAGTCCGGCGGAGGATTTGCCCGACCGGGTCCTGGTCGGCGGCATTGATCGGCACCGCACCGAGCTGCTCCGCCAGCTTTAGCTTGCCCGGCTTGATGTCCACCGCGAAAACTGTCAGCGCACCGAAGGCCCGGGCGAGCTGGATGGCGGAGGAGCCCAACCCGCCCGCGCCGAACACTGCCACGGTCTCGCCCGGCGCAAGCCGCGCCTTGCGCAGGGCATGGAGCGCCGTCGCGGACGAACACATGAGAATGGCCCCCTGCTCGAATGGGAGTTCGTCCGGCAAGCGGACCACGCTCCGGGCAGGCACCACAATGAACTCCGCGAACCCGCCGTCGCGGTGCTTGCCAATCATGGCGCCGGAGATGCAAAACTGCTCGTGGCCGCGTCGGCACCATGCGCAGTCGCCGCAACTCGCAAGGTAGTGCAGGCAAACCCGGTGGCCGGCCTGGAGCGCCGGCACCGCGGCTCCGGTTCTTTCGACGACTCCGGCTACTTCGTGGCCGAGCGTGAGTGGCAGCGGGTCCACTCGCGATGTGCCGGCCCGGTAATGGGCGTCGGAGTGGCATATCCCCGCCGCCTTGACGCGCACCAACACGTCCCGAGGGCCAATCTCCGGCACCGGAACGGCCTGGTGCTCGAGCGGGCGTCCCGGCTCGACCAATCGCACCGTTTTCATCATCGTCCTTTAATTGTGAGAAGCCTGCCACCAGTGGGCAAGTACAAGCCGGCTTGACACGACCTAACGCCCGCTCCCATAACTCCGGCCAATATTCGCCATCTGATCTCCGACTCCATCGCCCATCGCTATTCCATGAAGCTCTTCGAGCAGCAGCATAGCTTCTACAAACTCCGTGCGAGGTCCGGCGATCATCAAACAGCCGGAAACGAACACGTCCGTCCGGTCGTTGGATTGCCTAGCCGCTTCGCCTGCAGCCTGTTGGCGGCCGCTCCTTCGCTTCGGCTTCGGGAGGGGTCAGGAGCTTGCCGGACTTGATCTCCGTTTTGACGACTTGCCGGGCGGCCATGGCATCGGCTACAGTCTGGGCGTGCAGGCGAACCTGGCCAGTCCGAAGCCGGGAATCGCTTGTTTCCATAGGGTTGCCAGAGTAGCTCAGGGGTAGAGCAGAGGACTCATAAGCCTTTGGTCGGGGGTTCAAATCCCTCCTCTGGCAC
>Ga0209415_10003793_pt1 | contig 28021 bp, 31 predicted proteins | sample PeaSoiSIISIP2007_FD_187696 | JGI IMG/M metagenome (GOLD analysis project Ga0209415, IMG submission 187696) | Peat soil microbial communities from Weissenstadt, Germany - SII-SIP-2007 (SPAdes) (version 2) | ecosystem: Environmental > Terrestrial > Soil > Wetlands > Peat | place: Germany... | reverse complement strand
GACGCCGCCGGTAAATACCACTCGAACATCTTCGGGCTGCTCATCGCTATCGGTATGGATGTTGCCTTCGGGTTTCCGGAGTTCGGCAAGACACTCCTGCTTCCCCTTGCGCACGCCGCCATCGTCGGTAGAGATGAAGCTATCGTCTGCCAGTTTGTCCCACGTAGCTACATCGCGATCGCGAACAGCAGCCCAAATCTGGTGGCTTACTTCGCTCACCGCCTGCTCCGTAGCGGAGCATGTAACCGAAGGCTGATTCTGCTGGGCGAAAGCGTGAAGAGATGACAACAAGACGAATGCGATGGAGAAGGGTCTGACGATCATGTGGCCTCCATCGCAACAGCTTACTGTGGGAAATGGCGTTCGGCCGATGGCGCGCTCAAGCCGTTCTTTGGCTTGAGTGGGGACGTTCTCGGCGTAAGGTGAATGCCTCTCATCCACGACGGCCCGTTGACGCCGCGCCAGCTTTTGGGTGGCGCAGCGCTTCGAAGCGCTGCGGTAAAAACCCTCGAAATCAGCAGGGCTCAACCACAGAGCAAGCGGAACCAACCTTCCAGCCGCCTGGTAACCTGTATCGCAACTCGGCCTCGACAACCGAATTGGACAACCGAGCTCCAGCCGCGAAGCGGCGCCATGTGAAAGCCCGGCACGGCAGTGCCGGGAAAGGAAGACCAGAATAATTCCGAGTCCCTTCAGGGACGACACCTACCGCTTCCGAAAAACCTCAAAAATTAAATTAAAAAGCTGCACCAGCGTAATCCCGATGGTGACATAAACCGCAATCTCCAACCGCCGCCCGGCCTCTTTGGTACCGGCCAGCATCTCGAGCACTTCCTTCGTGCTCTCATGCAGAGTCTCAGCCAGCTGCTCGAAGTGCTGGGTCGACCCGCGCAATTTTTCCAGCACATGCGAGGTGGCGGAAAGCGCCGCCGCGATCTGCTCCCCATTCCGAATATCCAGCTCGATCTTGCAAGCCGACCACCACGGACTCCCCGGCGGATTGTCATACATCCGCTGCCGAATCTCTTCATAAGACCGGCTGCGCAGCAACTGCACCAGCGCATGAACCTTATCCGCGCCCACCGCCGCCGTTTCGTCCGTAATCACTGCCATAACTCGCGAGTGTAGCAGCCATCCCTAAACCCGCTGAGATACCCGAAGGACAACTCCAACTGTGCCCATAGGCCAAACTGCCCAACGTTACCCCCCCAATGAAGGGAGGACGGGCGTCCCCGTCCCCGGCTGTCATCCTGTGTGGCAGTCCCCGATCGCTCCACCAGAAATTCGTTAAAACTCTGCCTTACAAAGACCGATCTCAGCGTCCTCTGCGAATCCTCCGCGCACTCTGCGATTTAAGATTTCCTCCTCCACCATCTACAATGTCAATTCGAATGGACACCGCCCGCATCGCCGAACTACTCCAACCTTTCCTCGGACCAGCCAACGACCAAAGATTAACGAGCAACGACCTGCTTAACATATCGACGTACATCGATCTACTACTCCGCTGGAACGCTCGCATCAACCTCACCGCCGTCCGCCAACCGGAAGAAATCGTAACCCGCCACTTCGGCGAATCCCTCTTCGCGGCCCGCCACCTCTTCCCCGCAAGGACCACGAGGGGACAGCCCGCCAAGCCTGCCCTGAGCGAAGTCGAAGGGGCTGTCCAGGCCGAGCGAAGCTCGGCCAGCACTCGCCTGATCGACATCGGCTCAGGCGCAGGCTTCCCCGGCCTCCCCATAAAAATCTGGGCGCCCGACGTCGAATTGACTCTGATCGAATCCAACCAAAAGAAAGCAACCTTCCTGCGCGAAGTGACGCGCAGTTTAACATTGACGAACATCAATGTATTCGCCGGCCGCGCAGAAGCTTACTCCAACCCACCCGCGGACATAGTAACCCTCCGCTCAGTAGAACACTTCGAAACAGCCCTCCCAATCGCCGCCCGCCTGGTCGCACCTGGAGGCCGCCTAGCCCTCCTGATCGGCCAAGCCCAGTTGACGCAAGCCCACAACCGGGCTCCCGAACTAGTTTGGATACCCCCCATCCCAATCCCCCTCTCCGCAAGCCGGGTCCTCGCCGTTGGGGCACAAGCCAATAAATAGTCTCGAACGGCCACGTACCAGAATAGGCAATAAGCGCGGAAGACCAGCGGGAACCACAGAGGTAACAAGTGGGAACCATCTCCACAAATAGTGTTAAGTTTGATTTGCGTCTAGGACGAACTGGAGTGCTAGAGCGAAGTGAAAGTGGGGATCCGCAAACTCAACGGGCTGGCGGCGCATAATTTTGCGCCCCCCCCAAAAAACCCCCACCTGGAATAATGTTCCACGTGGAACATTGCGCCGGGTTTTGACGCCCCCCTCCCAAAGAAAATTTCGAGAAGTGTTCCACGTGGAACATTCACAACCAATTTCACTCCAGAGGGGGGCGGGGTGTTCCACGTGGAACACTTCTGTGGAAGATCGCGTCACAAACAGCTGTAACTCGTTTTGCATCAAGCGGAATGTGTTAACGAAGTCGTTGCACTGAAATCTGTCATTGCAAATGCGCAACGATTCGGCCTATTCTGCAAGCGTCTCTCCCGATTCTTCGAAAACTAAATGGGACGCGTCATCGCGGTTGCCAACCAGAAGGGCGGCGTAGGTAAGACTACGACCGCCATCAATCTGGCCTCGTCCATTGCCGCAGCAGAGGTCGACACGCTGCTGGTCGATTGCGATCCGCAATCGAATGCTACCAGCGGCCTGGGCTTGGTCAAAGATCCCAAACGAATCAGCACCTATCAATTACTCATGGGCGAGGCCACCGCGCACGAGGCCCTGCAGAAGACTGAGCTCGATCAGCTGTGGCTCATCCCGGCGCACAAGAACATGATCGGGGCGAATCTTGAGTTGATCGATGGCGAGCGCAGGGAGTTTCGTTTGCGGGATGCGCTGGCGCCTTTGCGCGAGCGGTTCAAGTACATTGTGCTCGACTGCCCTCCTGCTTTGGATCTTCTTACGCTGAATGCGCTGGTCGCAGCGGACTCGATTCTGATTCCCATGCAGGCGGAGTACTTCGCTCTTGAAGGCGTGTCCGAGCTTCTCGACACGATTGAACGTATACGTGCATCATTGAATCCTGAGCTTGCGATTGAGGGCGTGGTGCTGACCATGTTCGATGACCGGACCAACCTGGCTCAGCAGGTGACGGCGGAGTTGAATCGATACTTTGGCGAGAAGCTTTGCAAGACTACGATCCCGCGGAATGTGCGCCTGGCGGAGGCTCCCAGCCATGGCAAGCCCGCGTTGCTGTACGATGTTCGATCGCGAGGCGCGGAGAGTTACATCCAGTTGGCTAAGGAGATCATCGGGCACAGTCTGCCGGTTGAGATGCCTGCGCCGCCTATCGCTGAGGAGAAGCAGGTGGTGAATGCTCCGCGGTGGAAGCGGTGGATCAAGGAGCGGAACAAATTGACGACCATCAATATATTAGATCGATGAGCGTCGATGTGTTGGCGGGAGGAGTTGACGTTGTACGCGCCAGATCCTTGGCGGACTTCGTCCGCTCAGGATGACGGCGGTTTTAGGGTTTGGTGGAGATTTTAGGGTTTTGGCGGGGTGGCGAGCTTTGCTCGCCTGGACAGCCGGGGGCGGCTGTCCCCACGTGGTTCATATTTTGGAGGAGTGATGACTACTACGGTGATTGCGGACAAGGTTGTTGAGAAGCGGCGGGCTTTGGGGCGGGGGTTGGATTCTTTGCTGCCCTCGGGGCCGCGGGTGGTCGAACCCGCGTCACAGTCGACGGTTTTGCCTGAGGTGCAGGCTCAGGCGGCGCGGGGTGACGCGGTGGTCGAGATTCCGCTGGGGCTGATTGATGAGAATCCCTATCAGACACGGTATTTCGCCAAAGACCAACCGCCTTCGGAGGACTTTGTTGCGACCACGCTGGACGAACTGGCGGACTCGATTCGGGCTAACGGGGTGATCCAACCGGTTTCGGTTCGTCCGGGAACCGAGGGGCGCTATGTTCTCATACTGGGAGAGCGGCGATGCCGGGCTTCGAAGATTGCGGGCAAAGCCACGATTCCGGCGATTGTCCGCAAGGTCTCTGACCAGCAGGCGGCGGAGATGACCGTGGTTGAGAACCTGCAACGGCAGGATCTGAATTGCATGGAGCAAGCGACGGCGTTTTCGAAGTTGAGCCAGGATTTCAAACTCACGCAAGAGCAGATTGGGCAGAGGGTGGGGATTTCGCGGGAATCGGTTTCGAATTACATGCGGCTGCTGCGGCTGCCAGCGCCGGTGACGCAATATCTGCAGGAAGGGCGGCTGGGATTCAGCGAGGCGCGGGTGCTCCTGACGTTGCTTGATCCGAATCTGATTCCGAAGATTGCCGACGAAGCCGTGCGCAAGCATTTGTCGGTGGAGCAACTGGAAGACCTGGTCTTCAACACCAATGTGCCTTTGCAAAAAGAGAAGCAACCGGGAACGGCGCGCTGGGTGGATCCGAATGTCCGGCATGTGCAGACGGAGCTCGAACGGACCTTGGGGGTGCGGGTGCGGATTCGCGATCGCAAGGGTAAAGGGAAGATCGAGATCGAGTACGCGACGCTGGAGGATTTTGATCGGGTGGTGGGCATGTTGAAGGGGAAGGGCTAGTCGTTGGTCCTTGGTCGTTCGTCGTTGGCGTTTCTCCGGCGGCTTTGGCCGCCTTTTCTTTTGCTCGACGTGCTCATCGCCGAACCTGGTTTGATACGAATCTGGATCGCAAACTCGTGGGACTGCGGATGGGATTGACGGCTTCCCATACTGTCTTGCGGATCGCCTTTGCTGGTAAAGTGGGAAAATTCTCTGACGGCATCGCCGAAAGTTTCGTCGTGTGTAATCTTGTGGGCAAGAATCTGGGTCATAAACTGTGGGACGGGATTGATTCATTCGGCGGTCGAAGTGGTGAATAGTTCATGCTTGCAGCGCCACTTTTGAAGAGAAGTGGGAGACCCAGTTATTGGTTCTTGGTTCTCGGTTCTCAGTTTTGGGAATTCTATGACGGGCGCCGAAGGTTTCGTCCATTGTAATTCTTGTGGGCAGGAATCCAAGTCGTAAACTGTGGGACGGGATTGATTGATTCGGCGGTCGTAGTGGCGCTTGGTTCATGCTGGCGGCCATTATTTTGACGAGAAGTGGGATTTACTGATTCAGTTGTTGGTTCTCGGTTCTCGGTTTTGGCCTGGAGTTGTGCATGTTCGCAACGGCGGAGCTGCAAGTCCTGCAATCGGTGGCTGTGCAGCTTATGAATGGAGAGGTGGTCGCGCTGGAGGACCAGAAGCTGCGGGGTGAAGCGGGTGGGGAGTGGGCGGTTGCGGATGGTGCAGTTCAAATTGAATGGGCGGATGTTTGAGGCCATCGAGCAGAATCGTGAGAAGCCGAGCCGTTGGGGACGGCTGGCGCGTGAGAAGCATCAGGTGGTGCAGTTTCGGGATGTGGCGACGCATAAGTATGTGGCGGTCGCGGTGGATGGGGACATCACGCAGTATGGGCGGGATGAGAGTTGAGGTTGTCCGCGCCAGATCCTTCGCGGACTTCGTCCGTTCAGGATGACGTCGGGTATAGGGGCGATTGGCTCTATTGACAGGGGCTTCGGATCACATATAGTTCTTACGCTGGAAATTCGGCTCGGCCATTCTTTTGTCCTTTCGAGGAGAAAATACATGAGAGTCTCGCGTCTGGTGGTGTTTGTCGTTCTGTTATCCGTCGCCGCGTTTGCGGAGACGCCTTTGACGTTCACCTATACAACGATCAAAGTTGCCGGGGCACAGAGCACGGCGATCTTCGGCATCAATAACGCTGGGGTGGTGGTTGGATCGTACGTCGACCGTAGCGGGGTGCGGCATGGGTTCACGCTCTCGGGCAAGACGGTGAAGAAGATCGACGATCCGAAGGGCACGGATACGTACTGCTTCGCGATCAACAAGAGTGGGGCAATCGTGGGCTATTACGCGACTTCCAGCCATACGGCGCAGGCATTCTTGTATCAGAAGGGAAAGTTCACTGACATTGGCCCGGCCCACGCGACCGGTTCGCAGGCTCTCGGGATTAACGATCACGGAGACATCAACGGTAACTTCGGCGACTCGAGCGGCGTTTCGCATGGGTTTCTCTTGAAGGGCGGAATTTATAAAACGCTGGACGTGCCCGGGGCCCAGGATACGCTGGGCGGCGGGATCAACAACGCTGGCTTGATGACCGAGGTGTGGCTGGATTCGAGCTTCAGTTCGGAATCGTCGCTCTATAACGGGAAAACGTACAAAACGATTAATGTGCCGGGAGAGCCGAACTCGGATGCCGCCGCGATCAATAATCTGGGCGACATTGTTTATTCGTGGGAAGGTACGGGCGACACCTATGGCGGCGCGCTGCGGCACGCGGGCAAGGTCTACAAGTTTCACGTCCCCAAGGGCGATCGGACTTTCGGGTACGGGATCAATGACCACAACGTCATCGTTGGGGCGTTCACGGATGACAATGGGGTTCTGAGCGGATTTTCGGCAACTTATTAATTGGACTCCGATTGGACGGGCGGGGACGCCCGTCCTCCATTAAGGAATGCGGACGATCAGGCCTTTGGGGCCTACGGCGATGGCTTCGCCGGTGGGGCTGACGCTTACGGCGTTCAGATTCAAGTCCCAGCTTTTCTGCGATGTTGTTTTTTGCCCCTGCGTTTTCGCGACGTCATCTTCGTAGGCGGATTGGGACGTTCCCACAACCAGGATGGCGCCGCTTTCGGAATGCGGCTTGGCAAAGGCTACGGCGGAAAAATATCTTTGCGGCGAGATGGGGGACAGAGTCCAGGTGAGGCCGCCATCATTGGTGAAGGCAAGGTTGGGGCCGCTCTGCTCGGGATTCCGGTAGTCTCCCCCAGCGATCACGCCGTGCACCGGGTCGCGGAAGGCGACGGAGGTGATTCCCAGGGATTCATTTCCGTGGACGATGGGGGTCTCGGCGACCGTCCATGTCTTGCCCGCGTCCGTCGAACGAAATACCCTCGCAACCTTTCCTCCGGTCGCGAACCAGACGTTGGTCTTGCCCTGGACGGTAATGCAGGTTCCGCTGGCGGCGAATGCGCTTTCTCCTTCGATCGCTGGCGGAAGCGAGTCGGGCGAAATCGGATTCCAGTTCTTGCCGCCGTCATCGGTTCCGATCAGTTCAAATCTAAGCTTGCCGGCATGGTCGGCGATAGGGTCGCCGAGCGCGATGCCGTGATCCGGGTCCCAGAAGGCCATGCAATCGAAAAAGCCCTTGGGATCTCTGTAGGTAAATTGCAGGTTCCAGTTCTTGCCAGCGTCGGTGGTTTTGTAGATGCGCGCACGGTCACCCGGACCGGCGCTCAGCAGGTAAGCGAGGTCGGCGCTAAAGGCTTCGACGTCGCGGAAGTCCAGCGCCTCCGCGCCGGGGACCTGAGCGCTTTGCCATGAGATTCCGGCGTCCACGGTTCGAAGATAAGTTCCGTGACTGCCGCTGGCCCACGCGACCAGATTGGAGATCATGCTGACACCGCGAAGATTGGCGATGGTGTTGGATTTTTGGACGGTCGGATTCTGCCCGAAGAGGGGGACGGCGAGGAAACAAGCGACCAGAAAACGCAGGCGCATGCGATTATTGTGCCAGAAGTTATGCGTTTGGCTTGAATGATTTTGCATTTGAGTTCACATTCCGAAAAGAAGGAAGCCCATGGCGCAGGTTCTGCTGGAGATTTGTTGTGGATCGATCGATGACGCGATTGAAGCGGAAAAGGGTGGGGCAGGCCGAGTGGAGCTCTGTTCAGCGCTTTTTCTTGGTGGGTTGACGCCGTCGGTAGGGACGATTCAAGAGGCGAAGCGGCGGCTGAAGATTCCGATCATAGTCATGGTTCGTCCGCGAGGAGGAGGTTTCGCGTATTCCGAAGCTGAAATGGCGAGCATGGAACGCGACACGGAAGCGGCGGTTGAAAACGGTGCCGATGGGGTTGTAGTTGGCATTTTGCAATCCGACGGAAAGATTGATGTTGCGCGATGCCACCGCATTCGGCGGTTGATCGGGACGCGTCAAGCCGTGTTTCATCGGGCCTTTGATGTGACTCCTGATCCGTTTGAGGCTCTGGGACAACTTGTGGATCTGGGATTCACGCGGGTTCTCACCAGCGGGCAGAAGGATAGCGTGCCCGAGGGAGTGGAGCTGATCAAAGAGTTGATCGAGTGCGCAGGCGAGCGAATTGAGATTCTGCCCGGCGGCGGAATTCAGGCTTGGAATGTAAAAGAGACTGTCGAGCGGACTGGGTGCCGGCAGGTGCATATGACAGCGTGGGGAACAGCGTCTGACACATCGACGCAGGCGCGGCCGGGGATTACGTTCGGTGGAGCTTTGTACCCGACCGAAGATCGTTATCAGATGACGGATGCGAAGCTGGTGCGGCAGCTATCGGCGACATTGAGGACTACTTCTCGTTGAACTCGACGAAGGCTCCAGTGCTCTCGTAGTACAACCGGATGCTGCACTGCCTGGGCGCGATGTGAGCAAACGAAACCTGCAGTTGTTTGGGCGGTCCGCTGACTCCGCCGATTTCCATGGGAGCGCGTACCAGGTCTTGTTTGTCGTCGTAGGTTTTGGGATTGGTGACGTTGCGGCTCACGATCAGAGTCCAATCTTTTTTATTCGGGATCACGTACATCGTATAGGCGCCCACGGCGAGCTCCTGATGATTCAGAATCAGCGGAACTTGCGTGAACAGAGTCATGGGAGAACCGGCGGGCAGCCATACTTTGCCGGTGTGCGGCTGGTCTTTCTCGCTCATGACGGAGCCGTTATATTGCACGCTGATTTCTTTGTCGTCGGCGAAATCGCAGCTGGCGGTCTTGGTGGGATCGTTCGCGTCCTGATCCGCCTGCGCGGTGGCGATGGTGGCCAGAAAAAACTGAGAGGTCAAGACGAGGCAGACGGCTAGGCGCATGAAGGATTCCCCCGGGCTCGACTTTTCAATGTCAGACAGCTAATGCGGGACCATTGTACTTCGGAAGAGCTGTAATTGCAGGTGTAATTCACGCCTTGGAGCACTGGCTCGAGGCATCCCCAGCGCAAACGGGTAGGTCCGAGTTGTGCCACGTCCTATTCGGGCTTGGTCTTCAGTGACGTTCTCTTATGTCGCGGGCATTGCTAACGTGATAAGCCAGCAGGAAGAAAGGCTGGCTCTAATCACATTATGGCAAAGAGTGAGAAATCGTCATTTCAGCTCAAGATTCTTTACGGTGAAGGCGACGCGGAAGTGCTTGCCTCACAAGCAGTTCTTATCCAAAAGGCGGGTCACCAGATAGAGACGGCGGTGGGGCGCAAGGGTATCGACGAGGCGGTGCGCCGGGGCACATTCGATCTGGTGATTCTTGGCCCAACGTTGACCAAGAACGATCGGCATCACCTGCCTTACGTGATCAAGAAGGCGCAGGCCGCGATCCGCGTTCTGGTCATGCACACCGATGGGGAGGGGCATCCGGCGGTGGACGCGAATCTCGATACCGGGAGGAGCATTGCGGATCTGGTGGCGAAAATCGCTTCCATGATGGCGAGTGGCGAGATCGCATCGAATGGGCTGGCCAAGGGTGCGGCGGCCGGCAGGTAAACTACAGTTCTCGGTTGTCAGTTCTCGGTTGTCAGTTCTCTGGAGGCGGCCTTTGGGCCGCCTTTCTTGTTGGGCAAAGCATCTGGTTGAATACGAATCAAGATAGTAAGAGTGGATTCAACCCGGGTGGATTTGGCTGCGCCTTGGATTAATTCTTGCTCATCCTGTGCGTCTGTGGGAAGCGGGGCCTTGGGCTGCGCTGGCGCGGTAGAATATTGGCGAATGTCACTTTGCGTGAACTGGTGGATATGAGCGCATCAAGCAATGGAAGCGAACAGAAAAAAATCTATGTGACCCTCACCGGGTTGCCTCTTTCATTTCATTTTGAGTGGCCTTTTCGCAGATCCACTTCGGGGGCGGATTTTTTCTTTCTGCATGCCGACATCCGGCTGGAGAACTCAGCAGGGTTGCATGCGCCGGTAGCCGTGAATCTGTCGGCAACCGTGCGCGAGGTGTTGCCGTCGATCGAGCCGCGGGACGTAGAGAATCCGGTGATCAACGCGTTGCGCAAGGAAGTCGACCGCAGGCAGTTGGAATTTGTGAAATCGGGCAAGCTCGTGCCCGTACAGTTTTCCAGCCGTCATTATGATTTCAAGCGCAGTAAATGGATGTTCGGCAAGGCGAGTGATGAGGAGATCGCGTTGCTGGTAAAAAGAAAAGCGTACTGGCAAACACGGTTGGTCGGCGGGATGGTGTGGATCGCGGACCCGGCCGAAGTGCTTTATGTTGAAACTTCCGCGGAGCATCTTCTGGATCTTGCCAGGAAATTGGAAATGGAAGGGCTGATCAAGCTAGAGGAAGAGCGGGCCACGGCGACTCCTTTATTGATGGAGCAAGCGGCGAAGTTTGAGGCTGATATGCATGCGGCTCTGGAGGAGTTGGAGAAAAAGCATGCGTTCGAACGAGGGTAGGAGAAATCCGTCGATTGACGAACCCCCTCTAAGGCGCCGTGCCTTCTTCCATCCAGCGTTTGAACAGGGCAACTTGATCCTTAGGCCAAGGTTCATCGCAGGGCATGGTGCCATCGAGAACGCGGGCATAAATCTCTTCCGCCTGAGCCTTGACGTCGGCGAATGACGAGAGGTCGAGGCCAAAATCCTTCATCGTGTCCACGTCGGGAGTGTCACGGAACAGTGGACGAATGTCTTTGGCAAAGCTTAGAGCCATGAAACACCTTCAATGTGCTCCTGTCATCAATGGAGCCAGGTTCACGGAATTCTAGTCGCTACTCGGCCTTGACAGCATCGATGGTCCGAAAAAGCTCGTCGCTGGGTTGCTTGACTTCCACAAAGGGATGGCCGTTGGGTTTGCTGCTGACAACATAAATGGTCGGAGTGTGCTCCAGGTGAAGCGCTTTCCCCAACTCACGGTCGGCGTTGACCTCGGCCGCAAACTTGCCTTGAGGATCGACCACGAAGGGCAAATCCACCTTATGATCGACGGCAAACTTCTCCGCGAATTGGCGCAGGTTGGTGGGAAAGATTTCGGGCTGGTGCTCGAAGATGTAGTCGCGGAAGTCCAGCCCAAGCTGCCGGGAGCGGCTGTCAAAATAATGGGCGATGACCGCCGCTTCGAAAGACCAGTTATGCATGGGCAGCGGGAAGTCGTGGCGAACGACAGGAATCTTGTAAGTCTTGCCTGCTTGCGCGACCAGAGGAGCCTCGCGCCGGCATTGCGGACATTGCAGATCCTCGAAAACCACGATGGCGATCTGCGAGCCTTTCGGCGGACGCAGGGCCGGGTTGACAGAATCCTGCGCCAAAGCAACGGAAGCAAAAATCGCAAGGAAGAAAGCAAATCGAACCAGAGTTCTATTCATGGCAGAATCAGTACCAACCTTCTTAATCTATCGCAGCTAGCGTGCACCCGCACTCCTGGTGCGCGACATCACAATCGTTCCGAGGCTCAACAAAGTCAGCAAAGAGATCGCCGCGAGTGAGGCCACGCAATAGACGCACCACACTCCCAGGATATGAGCTTCCACGTGTGCCAGGTAGAGCGAAAATGATAGTCCTATGAGGGCGGCGGCAAGAAACAGCCGATAAGCGCGCCTAAAGGCAAGCATTCCGAGAAGCACATAACCAGCCATCCCGATGACAGCGACGGGAACTCCAGCGAGCACGGCGAAGGGGCTGTGGTTGACGATTCCACAATCCCAGCGCTCGTTGATGCTGCAGGGGGAACTATCCGTCCGGTAGTGTTCCCGGAGCGCAAGACCGGATGCTATGAAGCCTAAAAGTGTCAATGAAACCAAGACGTACCGCATTAAGCCAGGATCCCCCGCCGAATTAAAACAGTCCATATTTTACCCTAACTCGGCCTTCAGGCTGGGTCTGCGAGGCGAATGCAAGCTCGTTCGGACGACGCGGGAGGTTAGAGAAGACGAAGTTGACGACGTTCGAGAGCAAGCAGCTTTTCCTTGAGGGGCAAGCCGCCGCCGTATCCGGTCAGCTTGCCATTGCTGCCGATCACGCGATGGCACGGGATCACGATAGGGATTGGGTTCGAGCCATTCGCGAGGCCCACGGCTCGGGAGGCTTTCGGATTTCCGATTCTGCCAGCTAGTTCCCCGTAGGAGATAGTTTCTCCATAGGGAATATCGCAAAGGCGGAGCCAGACTTCGAGTTGGAATGGTGTTCCTTCTGGCGCGAGCTGCAGATCGAAGCTTTCCAGTTCTCCCGCGAAGTAGGCTTGGAGCTGGCGGATGGTTTCGCTAAGCGGAGCGCGATCTTCTTGCCAAGAAGACTCTGGTTGGGTTGGGTGACGTCCGTTCACGAAACGGATCTCGCGCAGACCGGCTTCGTCAGCGACTAGGAGCAGCGGTCCTAGCGGGCTCTCGATCTGTGTGAAGGATCGGGTCATTTCGTTTCGACTCCTCAACAGAATAGATCATCGGAGGGACCAAGACTGGTCGTTTTCGGACATCGACGTGACAGCCGGGGGCGGCTGTCCCCACGTGAGCCTAGAGGGCGGCGGCGTGTTCGCGGCGCTTGGCTTGAATCTCTATGTAGACGTGCACTAAGGACACTGCGGCTGGGGTCACACCCGGAATGCGGGAGGCATGGGCCAGGGTGCGCGGTCTTATCTTTAGCAGGGTTTCCTGCATTTCGCGGGAGAGGCCACTGACCGAGTGGTAATCGAACCAGTCGGGAATGGCGCGTTGCTCAGCCTTTTTCAGGCGGTCGATGGCGCGCTGTTGTTGTAGCAGGTAGCCTTCGTATTTGATTTCGGTTTCGACCGATTTGAGTTCGTTGCGGACTTCGGACGAAAGAGCGGCCACGGATTCGCGCGGATTGTCACGGATTTGTTCTCTTTCAAAGAATTCCGGATCTAGTTCGCGGAGGATCGGGGCCAGGTTCTCGATTGTGATCTCAGGGCGCTTGAGGAGTTGGGCGCAGGTTTGGCCTGTGGCGGCAGAAAGGTCGTTGGTCTTTAGCCGTTGGTCGTTGGACCCGTCGCGATTGGGGAGGACGGAAACAGCAGGTCCCTCGACTTCGTTCGGCTCCGCCTCACTCCGCTCGGGATGACAGGTTAAAAGAGCGTGCGAAATCTTTTCCAACATTGTGCTGGTGAGTTTGGTTTTTTCCAGCAATTGTTTCATGGCTTGCAGGCGCTCTTGTTTGGCTAGGTGGCCGGCCCAGGCTGGGTCGGAAATTAATCCGATTCTGCGGCCGTGCGGGGTTAGGCGGCGGTCGGCGTTGTCGATGCGCAGGTGCAGGCGGAACTCGGCGCGGGAGGTGAACATCCGATACGGCTCGTTGGTGCCCTTCGAGATCAGGTCGTCGATGAGAATCGCGGTGTAGGCTTCGGTGCGATCCAGGATTAGCGGCGGTTCGTTTTTTACCTTCAGCGCGGCGTTGATCCCGGCCATCAAGCCCTGGCAAGCGGCTTCCTCGTATCCGCTGGTGCCGTTGATCTGGCCGGCGAGGAATAGTCCGCTGATCTTCTTGGTTTCGAGCGTGCGTTCTAGTTCCGTGGGATCGATCGAGTCATACTCGATGGCATAGCCGGGACGCAGCATGTCCGCAGTCTCAAGACCCGGGATCGACTTGAGGATCGCAAGCTGAACCTCGACCGGCAGCGATGTGCTCATGCCGTTGACGTAGATTTCATGCGTGTTCAGTCCTTCAGGTTCCAGGAAAAGTTGGTGCGTTGTTTTGTCCGGGAACTTCACGATCTTGTCTTCGATCGACGGACAATATCGCGGCCCGATGGATTGAATCTGGCCGCTGTACATGGGCGACCGATGCACGTTCTCGCGGATGATGCGTTGGGTTTCCGGCGTGGTCCAGGCGATGTAGCACGGGACCTGTGAATCGTGATGAGCGACCCGCTTGGTGCGGAAGCTGAAGGGGGTGGGATCGGCGTCGCCGGGTTGTAGTTGGAACTGCGACCAGTCGATGGTGCGACCGTCGAGGCGTGGCGGCGTTCCGGTCTTGAGGCGGCAGCCGCGGAGGCCAAGTTGCTTCAGGGATTCACCCAGGAGGACTGCAGCGGGCTCGCCGGAGCGGCCTGCGGGATATTGCTGCTCCCCGCAGTGAATGAGGCCGTTGAGGAAAGTGCCGGTGGTGATGATAATGGCGTTGGCGCCGACGGTGCGGCCGTCGCGGAGTTTGATTCCGAGGCATACTCGGTCGTTGGTCGTTGGTCGTTGGTCGTCGGCAAGAGCGCTTACGTCGGCTGGGTTAGCCAACAACGAACGACCAACGGCCAACGACTCTTCGACGATCAGATCCGCAACTTCGGCTTGCTTGATCTTTAGATTCGGCTGGGACTCCAAAACCTCTCGCATCTTTAAGCGGTAGGCTTGCTTATCGCATTGGGCGCGGGGAGACCAGACGGCCGGTCCACGAGAAGTATTGAGCAAGCGAAACTGGATGCCAACCGCGTCCGTGATCTCGCCCATGATGCCGCCGAGGGCATCGACTTCGCGAACCAGATGTCCCTTGGCAATTCCGCCTACGGCGGGATTGCAGGACATCTGCGCAATGAGGTCTACGTTCAGCGTGTAGAGGGCGGTCTTCAAGCCCATGCGGGCCGCAGCCATGGCTGCTTCGCATCCGGCGTGACCGGCGCCAACCACGACAACGTCGGAATGTTCGGTGAAGGACACGCGTGGTTTCTATTCTAGCAATGAAATGCCTGGACGCCGCACCGTGCACACGTGGGGACAGCCGCCCTCGGCTGCCCACATGATTTTCAGAATTGCGGGCCACCAATATCTGTGAACACCGCTTCCTGCCATTGGTCAGAGGGGAAATACCAGTTGCTGGCTCCAGCTTCGTGGTTGTTCCCGCCTGAGCCGTAGGCGATGGTGGGCGAGCGCCAATAGTCCATACCCATCTGCAGAAGAGCTCCTTGAGAAATCCTGACGCGGGCTTTGACTGTGCAGCCTTCGAGCTTTCCGGATGATAGCGCGGCTCGAGGCGAGGGGCTCCAGAAATGCCAGACGCGATCTGGGCGTTGGCTGACTTTTAGCACAACGGCGTGGTTGGACTGATCGTAAGTTAGCGGCATGGGGTCGTGCTGATCTGTGCCGAACCAGGGTTCGCGGCGGTAGAGCCCGCCACGAACGTTGCCATTGTCATCGTTGAGGATTACGTCCTTGCCCTCGACGCGGCAGGTGAGCTGCGTCGAGGCAATTTCTACCTCGGCGGATTCGTGACTTGGGACGCGGATGTCGGCGATTGCGATTCCCCAAAGTAGCGCCGATTTGAAATCACGGGGCGGCGCAACTGGGTTCACGTAACCGGCTTTGTAGCTGACCTCATCGGGGACGCGCGGATCGTTAGAAATCACGAAGGCGAACGGACTTGAGGCCCGGCCTTGCGGTGTGACCACAGTGATTGTCGAGGTAATACTTTTATGCGGAATTAGCGTGACGAGTGTTTCAGGGGAAATGATACTGAAATCGGCGCTCGTCGCGCCCAGCAAGACAGCCGAGGCTGCTTGAAAGTTCTTGCCGGTGATTTCCACACGGGAACCCTCCGGACCGCTGGTGGGCGAAATTCGAAAAATCTCGGGGCGGATCGACTGCGCAATCACGACTGCCGAGAGGGTTGAGATCAGGGCTGCAAGCGTCGTAATTGCAATTCGCTTTCCCATGTTCGCGCCTGCAGCCAGTGGCGCCAGCACGGGCTCGGACGCCCGCGCCTACATTATCTGACGGGACTTGCTTTCGGGTTGCTTCAAACCGCGTTTTCGCTGCGATGAATTCCCGGATTGGGGCGAGTTGCACGGGCCACCTGCGCCCCGTATAGTGGAGTGTCCTGGAGGCGCAATCATATGACCACCGAGCAATTCTTCGAACAACTGGACGTGCGGATCGCGAAGTATGATCTGCTTTGTCATCCTTTCTATCAAGCCTGGAGTGCGGGCGAACTTACGCGCGAGGATTTGCGGGAGTACGCGCGCGATTACTACCATCACGTGGAGGCTTTTCCGATCTATCTGGCGGAACTCGGTATCCGCCTCGACGAAAGCGAACTCCGGCAGGCGGTGCTGGCCAACATGGCGGAGGAGAAGGGAATGGCGGATGCGTCTGGCGATGAGTCGACACCGCATTCCGAGCTATGGCTGGACTTTGCGGAAGGCATGGGCGCGAGACGCGACATGCGTGGACACAGTCCGGTGCCCGAGGTTAAGGACCTGACTTCATTCTTCCATCGCGTAGCCAGCGAGGGCACGCCGGAAGAAGCTCTGGCGGCCTTCTACGCGTATGAGTCGCAAGTACCGCGGGTCGCGAAGGAGAAGGCACGCGGGCTGCGAGAGATGTATGGGGCCGATGAGCGCGTGACTGCCTACTTCACACTGCACACGACGGCGGATGTTTACCACTCGCAAGTGTGGCGTCAGCAGTTGGGAAAACGCCTGAAGTCGAATCCACGGGCGGCTGAACAGGCGCTGGTTGCGGCGGAGAATGCTGCAAAGGCCTTGTGGCATGCGCTGGATGGAATCGAGACCCGGCGCACGCAGACGGCAGCAGCGTAGACGGCAACCTTCAAAACCAAGGAACGCAAAATGGAGCCGGTGATTCGTTAGAATCATTGGCTCTTTCTTTTTGTGGAGATTCTCTTATGGCGAAGGCAATGCCAATTGGCGCTCGCGCAACGGTTGAGGAGACGGTTGAGTTCAAGCACACGTTAACATCGCATCATCCCGAACTGCCGCCGGTGTATTCGACTCCTGACATGATCCGGCTGATGGAAACAGCTGCATTCCATGCGCTGCAACCTTACTGCGAAGGCGACGAGATTACGGTGGGCACGGCCATTCATGTGGAGCATCGCGCAGCAAGTGGAGTCGGAGCGCGGATCCGGGCTGAGGCAGTGCTGGAATCGTTCGATGGGAAGTTTTACGTGGTGCGCGTGACCGCTTGGGACGACGTCCAGGAAATCGGCAGGGGGACGGTGGGGCGAGCGGTAGTCAGCGTGCGGAGATTTTTGGAGAAGATGAACAAGAGCAGTCGTTAGTCGGGGGTCGGTGGTAGTTAGCGAAGATCCAGTCCAACATACCTCTGGATGTACTATGTTCCCGTGGAGAGGCTGCGGCAGGCTGTACTCGAATACATTCGGAAACATGAACTCCTGAAGGCCGGGGATCGCGTGGGGATCGCGGTGTCGGGTGGCGCGGACTCGGTGGCCTTGCTCCGTCTGCTGCTGGAATTGCGCAAGGAAGTCGGCATCGTCCTTTCGGTGGTTCATTTCAATCACAAGTTGCGTGGGAGTGAGTCGGATCAAGATGAACGGTTCGTGGCTGAATTGGCTCAGCGACACAAGTTAGAGCTGCGCTGCCAAAGCGGTGACGTGGCCGCCCATGCAGCGGAGAAACATCTGAGCCTGGAAACGGCAGCGCGCGAAATGCGATACCGGTACTTCCAAGGCCTGTTGTCGGAAGGCGGATTGAACCGGATTGCTACCGGGCATACGCTCGATGATCAGGCCGAGACCGTGCTGCTGAAGATTGTTCGTGGAGCTGGTGGCCGTGGGCTGGCGGGGATTTATCCCCGGTTGCCGGTTCCCCGTTCTCAGTTCTCAGACGGTTCAGCTTCGATCGTTCGTCCGCTGCTCGCGATCAGGCGGAGAAGCCTTGAAGCTTATCTGCTTGGGCTGGGACAGACGTGGCGGGAGGACAAGAGTAATCGCGATTTGCGGCATATGCGCAATCGAGTGCGGCACGGAATCTTACCGCGGCTGGAGCGTTATCTGAACCCCGCGGTGCGCGAGGCGTTGGCGGAGACGGCGGAGATTGCGCGTTCCGAGGAGGAATACTGGGAAAAGGAAGTTGCGCGAGTACTGCCGCTGCTTTGGCATGCAAAGGATGCCGGCGGCGTACTTAGTTTGTCAGTTTTGGCAGACTTTCCTCTCGCGCTGCAGCGGCGTTTGGTCCGGGCCGCCAGTGAATCTTTGGGGATGCGGCTGGATTTCCATCACGTCGAAGAGGTTCTAGCCCTGGGCTCCAACCGTGTTGGACCGGCTAAGTGCACTGTGTTGCCGGATGGGTGGGTGGTTTTGCGAAACAAGGGCGAGTTGTGCTTTGAGATGCAAAGCGATACGCCGGGCAAAGTGGACTACGAATACCGCCTCCCCGTCCCTGGATCGGTCGAGATTCAGGAGACGGAATCGCGCTTCGAAGTGGTATTGGTTTCCGGAAAGGCTGCCGAGGGTTATAATCCCGAGGATTTGTTGGATCGCGCATTATTGGCGGCGGAACTGACAGTGAGGAACTGGCGTCCTGGAGATCGCTTCTGGCCAGCGCATACTAAAGGAGCCAAAAAAATTAAAGAACTGTTGCAAGAGCGACGTGTGGCCGGACCGGAAAGGCAGCTCTGGCCGGTGGTGGTCAGTGGAAGCGATGTCGTCTGGGTCCGCGGCTTTCCGGCATCAAGCCAGTTGCGGTCGCGAAGTCAGGAAGCGGTATTGATCCGGGAGGTTCGGTTGTAGGAGTGAGTTTGGCTAAAAGCGGACGGGCGAGGCGCCCGTCGCCACACGTGCAAAGTTGCCACATGAACAAAAGCATATGAATGCCAACCCAAAACCTGAACAGTTACGCACCGTGATTCCCACCGAGCAGATCCAGAAGCGCATCCGTGAAATGGCGCGGCAGATCTCCTACGACTATCAGGGCAAAACCATTCACGCCCTGGCACTGCTGGAAAACGGGTTCATTTTCATGGCCGACCTGGTGCGGGTTCTGGAGGTACCGGTCATTTGCCAGTTCATCAAGCCGAGGTATCGGCGGGAGCAGGAGAACACCGCGGCGGGCTTTCTGGAAATCTTTTTCAGCCACGAACTGGCGATCGTCGGCCAGCATGTATTGCTGATCGAGGGACTGGTGCACTCCGGAGTGACCAGTGAGTTTCTGATGAACGACCTCCGAGGCCGGGGAGCGGCTTCAGTCAAGTTGGCTACATTGCTGGACCGGCAATCAGCCCGGAGAGTGCAGTTGCAGCCAGATTATTTCGGATTTCTGGTGGACGAAGCGTTCCTGGTGGGTTATGGATTGGGATCGCCCGAACAGACTCTTCGCAACCTGCCCTACGTGGCGTCTGCAAGCTGAACCTTCTCTGTGACTTAAGTCATGGCAAGAACTCCCTCCTTTTTTCTACAAGAAGGGTTAGAATGATGGAGTTGGTAATTTCCTCTATCCAATCCCTGCGGCTGGCATCTAATTACTTTAGGCGGAGCCCCAGTTGCGTATTTGGAACAGGACGCGACTTTCTCAGGAGTTTTTAGGTGAATTCAACAGTTAAGACCGTGGTTTTCTGGCTAGTGATCGTGCTCTCGGCGTTCCTTCTCTGGCAAGTGGTAAAGGCCGGCGGCGCGGGGCAAAAAGAGAAGGAAGTCAACTTCTCGCAATTCATGACGGATGTGGACCAGGGCAACGTCAAAGAGGTCACCATCAACTTGCAAGAAGTGCATGGCAAGTTTGCGAATGATGGCTCGACCTTCCACACTACCGTTCCCACGAACTATCCCGACATGATTAAGTTGCTGCGCGACAAGGGCGTGAATATCACCGTCCGGGACGCCAGCAGCGGGAGTTGGCCAAGCTGGCTGCTGAACCTGGCACCGCTCATTCTGCTGGCTGCCCTGTGGTTCTTCATGATCCGGCAAATGCAAACCGGCGGGAACAAAGCCCTTTCGTTCGGAAAAAGCCGGGCGCGACTGCTCTCCATGCAGCAGAAAAAAGTCACGTTCAAGGACGTAGCTGGCGTGGAAGAAGCCAAAGAAGAGCTCAAGGAGATCATCGAGTTCCTGCGCGAAGCGCAAAAGTTCCAGAAACTCGGCGGACGCATTCCCAAGGGCGTGCTGCTCGTCGGACCTCCGGGAACTGGTAAGACCCTGTTGGCACGAGCCGTTGCTGGTGAAGCCAACGTTCCCTTCTTCTCGATTTCCGGTTCGGACTTCGTAGAGATGTTCGTCGGCGTGGGCGCAAGCCGGGTACGCGATCTGTTCGAGCAGGGTAAGAAGAACGCCCCGTGCATCATCTTTATCGATGAAATCGATGCGGTTGGACGTCACCGCGGCGCTGGTCTCGGCGGCGGACACGATGAACGCGAGCAGACACTGAATCAGCTGCTGGTCGAGATGGATGGTTTCGAATCGAACGAAGGCGTCATCCTGATGGCCGCGACCAACCGTCCTGACGTGCTTGATCCCGCGCTGTTGCGGCCAGGCCGTTTCGACCGCCGGGTGGTGGTGCATCGTCCGGATGTGCGCGGACGCGAAGAGATTCTTCGGGTCCACACCCGCAAGATTCCACTGGCTGATGATGTTGATCTCTCCGTCCTGGCGCGAGGTACACCGGGCTTCTCCGGAGCCGACTTGGCCAACATGGTGAACGAAGCTGCACTGAGCGCGGCGCGGCAAAACCGCAAAGCCGTCCTCATGTACGACTTCGAGCTTGCCAAAGATAAAGTGCTGATGGGCGTCGAACGCAAGTCACTCATTCTCACCGAGGAAGAAAAGAAGGTGACGGCCTATCACGAAGCCGGTCACGCACTGGTCGCGTCCAAGCTGCCCAACTCTGATCCGTTGCACAAAGTCACGATCATTCCGCGTGGCATGGCTCTCGGCGTAACCATGCAGTTGCCAATCGACGACAAGCACAACTACACCAAGGAATATCTGGAGACGGAAATCGCCATCATGATGGGCGGCCGCATCGCCGAGGAGATGTTCCTCAACCAGATGAGCACCGGCGCAGGCAACGACATCGAGCGGGCCACGGAGCTGGCACGCAAAATGGTCTGCGAATTCGGCATGAGCGATCTGGGTCCGCTGACCTTCGGCAAAAAGGAAGAACAGATTTTCCTGGGCCGCGAGATTGCCCAGCATCGCGATTACAGCGAAGCTACGGCAATCAAGATCGACGACGAAGTTCGCCGCATCGTGGGCCAGGGCTACAACACCGCGAAGGGCGTTCTTGCGCAGGATAACGGAGCGCTGGTCAGAATCGCGCTGGCATTGCTGGAGCGCGAAGTGCTCGACGCCAACGAGATCAAGCTGATCATCGAAGGCAAGGAGCTGCCTAAGATGACGCCTCCGCCGAAATCCGATGACGGCGTGCAGCAGGTGCTGAAGCCCGAGCCGGGACGCCCAGGAATCGCCAAGGGTGGAGAAAGCCCAGCCAGGGCATAGCTCGCTAAGAATTGTCATCCCGACCGGAGCTTCTCATACCCGAAGGGGATGAGAAGCGAAGTGGAGGGACCTGTGTGTTCACAGGTTTGCGAATGCAATAGTAAATAGTGGGGCGGCCTTAACGGCCGCTCCGAGTTATTTTCATCAACCATTCACCAACTGCATCATGTGTTCCGGATACCGCGCCCCAGCCGTCGCGTCCCGCGGAAACACTTCTTCAACTCGCCGCAGATCCTCAGGCGTCAAGTGAAGGTTCAGAGCCCCGACATTTTCTTCCAGGTACTTCCGGCGCTTGGTGCCAGGAATCGGCACAATGTCATCCCCCTGTGCGAGCACCCAAGCCAGCGCCAACTGTGAAGGCTTGCAGCCTTTTTGTTTCGCCATTTCCTCCACCCGGCGCACCAGATCAAGGTTCTTCTGGAAGTTATCGCCTTGGAAACGCGGCGAATTGCGCCGGTAATCGTCGGCAGCGAGATCATCAAAACTCTTGAACTGCCCGGTCAGGAAGCCGCGTCCCAGCGGGCTGTACGCCACGAAGCCAATTCCCAGTTCGCGACAGGTAGGTAGAACTTCGTCTTCAGGATCGCGTGTCCAGAGCGAGTACTCGGTCTGCAGCGCGGTAATGGGATGGACCTTTGCGGCGCGCCGAAGAGTCTGCGGGCTAGCTTCGGACAGCCCCAGGTAACGAACTTTGCCTTCTCTGACCAGTTGCGCCATCGCACCCACCGTCTCTTCAATCGGCGTATCAGGATCCACGCGATGCTGGTAGTAAAGATCAATCGTGTCCACACCCAGTCGCCGCAGGCTGCCTTCGCAAGACTGGCGGACATAATCCGGTTTGCCATTGACCCCGCGGACATTAGGATTCTTAGGGTCGCGAACAATGCCAAACTTGGTGGCCAGCACTACCTGGTCCCGGCGTCCGCGAATTGCCTTGCCGACCAGCTCTTCGTTGGTAAACGGCCCATACACGTCAGCAGTGTCGAGAAAAGTGATGCCGAGTTCCAGCGCGAGGTGAATTGTAGCCAGAGATTCGTTGTCATCGCGTCCGCTATAGAACTCCGACATGCCCATGCAGCCCAGGCCCAGGGCAGAAACGGTGAGGCCGGAGCGTCCCAGTATTCGAGTTTTCATAAATGCCTCCTGGCAAGAAAATTAGAAGCGTGAAGAAAGCAATTCTTATCTGATAGTCCATAGATGCAGGCAGCCATGGACAAGTATCAAGCACTTGGCATCGAGTATGGCCCTCGCGTGCGGGTCAAGATCGTAAAAGCTGTCATTCCGAGCGCAGAGAGGAATCCCTACTGCGGCAACAACTTCCAGATAGGGACGCTTCGGCGTGACATCACCATTGTGAAAGCTCCTCGATGAGTCAAATCCCCAACTGGTTTGAGCGGAAATTCGAATTCTCGTTTCCAGCAGATCTATATCCGAACCTCTGCCTCCGCTTACGAGGCACGCCCGCAAGGCTTGAGGAAATTGTCCGTGCTTATCCCGGTAAGCGGTTAGTGCAAAAACCGGGAGAAAAGTGGTCGGCCCAGGAGCATGCCGGACATTTGGCTGACCTCGAGCCCTTGTGGATGGCGCGAGTCGACGATTACCTCGCGGGCGTCGCTGAACTCGCAACCGCCGACCTGAGCAATCGGAAAACTCACGAAGCAGGGCACAACACACGCCGCATCGAGGACATTCTTGCCGAGTTTCGTGCAGCCCGAGTGCAGCTCGTGGATCGACTCGGTGGGTTTCAAGCCGACCTGTTCGCCCGATCGATCCCGCATCCTCGGCTCAAAAAGCCGTTCCGCCTGGTCGATCACTTATACTTCGTCGCCGAGCACGACGATCATCATCTGGCGCAGATTTGGGGGCTCATCTTGAAATGAAGGATGCACTCCAGATCGGCGGTCTTTTCATATGAACGAGATTCTTAGCTTTCGATCACCCTCAGAATTTCGCAAATGGCTGGCCGCGAATCATCGCCACTCCGACGGAATTTGGCTACGTATTTTCAAGAAGGACTCGGGAGAACCCACTGTCACCTACGCCGAGGCGCTCGATGAAGCGCTCTGCCATGGATGGATCGACGGCCTGAAACAGCGCCATGACGATTCTTCTTGGCGGCAGAGATTCACCCCAAGACGCCCCAGGAGCGGCTGGTCCAAAATCAACACGCAACACGCGGAAAGGCTGATCAAGGCGGGTCGAATGAAGGCTGCAGGCCAGGCCGCAATAGATGCTGCGAAAAAAGACGGCCGTTGGACCGCCGCCTACGATTCCTCAAGCAAAGCAACTTTTCCTGAAGATTTTCTCGCGGCAGTCCGCAGGAACAAGAAAACGAACGCGTTCTTCGAGTCGCTCAGCAAGACCAACCGCTACGCAATTGCCTACCGCCTGCAAACCGCAAAGAAGCCGGAAACGAAGCAGCGCCGCATGGAAACGATTCTTGCGATGCTGGCCAGAGGCGAAACATTCCACTAGTTGCATTGGGGTACGACTACGATCAGGGGATGGAGCACGACGATCAACACCTGGAGCGCATATGGGAGCTTGCCTAGTCCGGTCGTCTATCCCTTTTACAACGCAAATAAAACTCGTGATCTGTTATGCGTGTCACTCTTTTCAATGCTTCCTCGGCGGCCTCTACGACGTCCGTCCAATATTCCGAAAAGGAGAAGACTCTCAAAGTGAGCCTGTATCTTTGGTAAGCCTCAAGCCACTTGTTGATAGGGAACATTTCGCCGACCTTAACGGGATGTCGGTGATCTGAATCGTAAATTAGTTCGTCCATTCCCTCAAAAGTTGGCAACCACGGGACATCGAACCATACTCCGGCGCGCCTGCATGCTACTTTTGGATCGGGAGCGCCCGAACCGCTTCTCAGCTCACTTCTCCGACGGATAAGCTCAGTGCCCACGATTGTGTCGAGCTCGTGCAGTACCTCCGCTCTGGCGTCGTCATCCTCCAGCCTGGAGAAGAAGTCCGTCAGATATGTTTCATGGGGCTCCTCAGTCGTTGGACTGATCTCGTACACGACCCTCGGTAGAAGCCTGTTCACCAGCCGATAGGATATCTCTCGTATCTCCTGATTTTCACAACCAAGAAACTCATCCCCTAGAAGGGACGCATCATCTAGTTCCAAAAACAGAGGCACAATTTCCTTGTCTGTCCTTCGGATCTTTTTTCCTTTTTTCGCTTTTCTGTCTCGCGGCCTACCCACGCCTGTTTTCTCCTGAGACTGCCACTCCCGGAGAACCCTCAATAGCAGCCTTTCAAACAAGCCCTCGGCCGCTCGTACCTTCTGGTGCTGGTAAATGTAACTCGTGAGCATCAGCTTGCAGATCATAATCTGCTCAATCGTGTTCATCGACCGCTTGGGGAGCCGCAGTCGGTAGGAAACAAAATAAGAATATTTCTCGTTTGGGCCGGGAGGGCGCTTCTGCGGAATGGGATTTGCGCTCCGGTAGAGTCTCTCGAGCTTGCCGGTTTCATCGTCGTACAAGTTCAGCCTTGGCAGAGATACTGTGGCTAGGTACCTGTCCAGATCGTACCGCAATGGAAGGCCAGCCGAGATCGCGTCCCGTAGCAGGTAGTCAAGCTTGTCGGCGTCGAACCCAGAGGAAATGATGTCTCCCATAAAGTGCTGGTATGGATGCCTTGACCTGCCCAGGATAAGTAGCGAAACATTCTCCATATCGAGGTCGCCCGAGTACTCTCCAGCCAGATCGCCGCCTCTCATAAGTTTGGCCTTCGCCCTCTCAAGCAGATCGTTCACAGCGTCGGTCTTGCTGAGGCAGAACGACAGGACCTCACCCGCCTTCTTCTTTCCGGCAGCGAGCTCGCTCAATTCCTTTGCGGCTTTTTTCAGCAGCTCCAGCTCCCCGTAGACCCTTTCGGATGCGTGGCTGAGGAGGCTGTGCCCTGTGTCATGCAGAAGGGCAGCCAATCTGAGCTCTTGGCGCCAGCGCGAGATCGTCTCCTCAAGCTTTTCAGGAGGCCTGTTCAATTGCTGCGCGATTTCTTCGAGCCTTCCCGCATACCTTTGAGCAACTGCGTCGAACACCCGCGTTGCGACCGTCACGACGCCAAGCGAGTGCTCGAATCTGCTGTGGCGGGCTGATGGATAAACGTAGTACGCGAGACCAGTCTGGTGTATCCTGCGAAGCCTTTGGATGATTGGAGAGTCTATGATTATTAGCTCTCGCCACGAGAACTTGTTCGTACCCCAAATCGGGTCGTGGATGTCCTTAGAGGGTTTGAGTTCGGCCACTGGATGTTTCGCATGCGTGCCGAAGAAAGTCGGATGTTTTGTCTTGAGGTGCTTATCCAGTAGAGCCGTTACTTTATCGAGGTACATCTAAAGTCGGTCCTCACTTCGCGAGAGAAAATGACTCCTCCGCCAGGGACGCCGCATGTTCCACAAACTTACGTTGGGCCTTGGGCAATTCTCCCACTTGTGAGTACCACAGTTTTTCCAACCCCTCGCTCAATTCCATCTTCTTGTAAGAAGGATTGGTGACGCCTACGCAGCCGGTCACGTGCAATAATTGAAGGTATCGAGACAAATCCTTGGACTTTGGAAACGGGCCTCCCCAGTCGAATATCAGACGACTCAAGAATTCTGGCTTGCCGACGAATTTCTTCTCATGCAAGCGGTAAAGGAGCACATGCCACGGCTCCTCATCCTTGAAGGACATCGGAATGTCCTTCTTGCTCAGGAGAGCGGCAAGATACTTTACAAATTCACCCAGGGTCATCCGCTTCTCAGCCATGGGCGCCTCCTCTAAGAAACCGGGCGATTCTAGCAGAAATTCTTCATCCCTGTCAGTGATGTAAGAAATTCCTTAAACCATGACCTTAGTTTACTTGACGTTATTCGTAAAATCAAGCAAAATATAAGAATATAAATGTAGCTGGTTTAAGGAAAATCTTAAATTACTACCGCCAGCCAACTCGGATCGCAGTTAAAGGCAGCGCGCGACGGGGCAAAGATGAGCGCGCTTAAGTTGAGCCAGATGGTTGGGGTCAAATCGCCGACCATTGCGAGTTACGAGTCTGGCAAGAGTGTTCCAACGGCTGACACTCTGGCCAAAATAGCTGAGGTCTTGGGCATCCACGCTGTCGAAATAGACGGATACTGGTTCACAATCACTAGGAAGGAGCGGGTGATTCCGGCCCCGCCGGGCGAGCAGTTGGCGCTGGATTTCTCGGGGGAGTACGCTTTCTCCAAGGCCACTGTCAGGCTCAGCCCCGGGAGAATCAACATCTCTTTCGACGGAGTGACACCTATTCCGATGCACTCCAAAGTGGCCGGAAGTTCTGCCTAGAGGCAACTCAGAACAGACCACCCAACGGCCGTTTTCCCTTGACGCGCGTACTCCCAAGCGGCTAACATAACTATACAAAACATTAGCTGTTTGATAACAGCGATGAACTCTGCTCTTTGACAATTGCGTGGTTCTGGTGGGGTGCGGACCTGCCCCCAAGAAAAGCCACCCTCTCTAAGTCCTTTAGAAGGGATATTTTAGAGGGGTATCCTCAACTCGCTGCCTGTTTTCATAGACTTATGAAGCAGGGAACCTGCGAGTCCTTTAAAAGGATATTTTGCGTGGGTATCTCAAAAACACTCCCTTTGTTTTCATAGATCTAGCGCGAAAACGCAAAATTTGAGGTATATACCCGTTACAATATAGTTAACATACTGATTGCATATTCACTAATGGGTAAACACAGAGACGAGCGCCCGCGGGATCGGGCTCAAGTCGCAACCGTGATCAGGGGTTTGGTCGCAGGTAATACTTCTCCGATTTCTACGGCAGGAACGCCAGCCGCATTGAGAGCCTGCAAGAGTTCAGTCGCATCCTCGGACGCGACCGAGATCAGCAATCCCCCAGCGGTCTGCGGATCGAACAGAATCGTCTTCACTTCCTCGCTGATTCCACCTTCGTAGGCAACAACACACTCTGCGAATTCGCGATTGGCCTTCAAGCCTCCGGGAATGTGGCCGGCTCGAACGCATTCCAGCGCGCCCTCAAGCAGCGGAATGCGACTGGCATGGAAGCGAAGCGAGACGCCCGAAGCAAGGGCTATCTCGCGGGCATGTCCGATCAAGCCGAAGCCAGTCACATCGGTCATGGCGTGAACCGCGAAGCGGCCCATGATGACCTCTGCGGCTTTCTTGTTTAGCGTGGTCATCGAGGCGATCGCGGCGTCGATCCAAGGCTGCTTCGCGGCTTTCTTCTTGATGGCGGTTGAGATTACGCCTGTCCCCAGCGCCTTGGTGAAGAGCAGCCGGTCCCCAGCCTTGGCCCCGCCATTGATGAGCACGCGGGCGGGATCAATCAGGCCCGTGACAGAATATCCAAACTTCATCTCTTCGTCGCGAACACTGTGCCCGCCAATCACAGAGCAGCCGGCCTCAATCATTTTGGAAAGCCCGCCGGCGAGAATACGTTCGAGAATTGCAAGATCTGCTTTTTCTGGAAAGCATACCAGCGCCAGCGAAGTGCGCGGCTGGCCGCCCATCGCGTAAACATCACTCAGCGAGTTGGTCGCGGCGATCTGGCCAAAGGTGTAAGGATCGTCCACCATCGGAGTAAAAAAGTCCACGGTTTGCACCAGCGCAGTGCCGGGGCCGAGCAGATACACTCCGGCGTCGTCGGCTTGATCAAAGCCAACCAGAACATTCGGGTCATGCTGCCGGGCTAATTTCCCAAGCACCGCGTCCAGCGCCGCCGGACTCAGCTTGGACGCTC
>Ga0209415_10003790_pt1 | contig 28073 bp, 28 predicted proteins | sample PeaSoiSIISIP2007_FD_187696 | JGI IMG/M metagenome (GOLD analysis project Ga0209415, IMG submission 187696) | Peat soil microbial communities from Weissenstadt, Germany - SII-SIP-2007 (SPAdes) (version 2) | ecosystem: Environmental > Terrestrial > Soil > Wetlands > Peat | place: Germany... | reverse complement strand
TGCCGCTCTTCATCCTGGTCGGAATCATCTTCTTCTGAGGTCCATCGCCAAATGTTCCAGCATCTGCCCATCATCCTTCTGGGGAGCGCCATGGTCGCCCTCCGCGCTCTCCGGCAACGGGTCCTGCGTTCCACCATCCACGCCCTTTCCAGGGGAGAGAAGCCCAAGCTCTTCGGGGTGGAAACCCTGGAGGTCAAGGGCAAGGCGGAAGACCTGCCCGCCACCACCCCCACGCTGAAGACGGCGTCCACCCTGTCCACCCTGCTGGTGCGCTTGGAAGCCACGGACAAGGGTGCCGGAAAACTCCCCGTCTTCGAGCTGACCACGGGCTGGAGGCGCGTGCGCTGGCTCCTGTCCGCCAAGGCCAGAGGGCCTCTGCTGGACGTCACCATCGTCCCCTCCCCCGCGGGCCTGTTCAACCTGGCCACGGTGCTCCTCCTGGTGGGCGTGATCGCCCTGATCTTCAACCCGGGATGGATCTTCGCGTCGGGCATGGCGATCCTGCTGGCGGTGGACGCATGGTTCCGGATGCGCATCCCGACCGATTCCGTGAAAGCCAAGCTGGAGAAGATGCTGGCCGTGGAGTGCTGAGGCCCCTTTCGGTCGCGCCAGGCGAAAAAGCCTGCAATACGGCGGTTCCTGAAGCGTCATTTTGGCGATGCCGGTGACCAGGACCGAACTCGCGGTCCACTTCGGGCGAGAATGGAAACGGCTGGCCCAGTGGGTGCGGCGCCGATTGGCGGACTCCGCGGATCGGGAAGGCGAGGACATCGTCCACGAGGTCTACGCCACCCTGTTCGAATCCGACGGGGATCTGCCCATCGACAACCTCTCCGCCTACGTCTACACCGCCCTGCGACACCGGGTGATCGACCGGATGCGGCGGCGCAAACCCCTGGTGTCCCTGGAGTCGCCCGTGGCCGACACGGACGGGCTCGTCCTGGCCGACATCCTTCCCTCCCCCGGCGAACTCCCGCCGGACTCCATCCACCGCCAGGAATTGTCCAACGCTCTGCACCACGCGCTTGGCACCCTGGACGACGCCTCCCGCGAGATCGTGGTGGCCACGGAGTTCGAAGGCCGCACCTTCCGGGAATTGTCCGAACTGTGGCAGGTCCCCATCGGAACCCTTCTGTCTCGGAAGTCGCGCGCCCTGCGGCGGCTGGCCGTGGTCCTCGCCGAATACAACGATTGAAACCCTGGAGAAAACCATGTTCAGACTCCTGCTCTTCACCCTCCTGACCGCCGTCTACGCCATCCTCCTGGGGTGGCCCGTCCATTGGCTGTGGAACGCCGTGGTCCCCGACCTCTTCCACCTGCCCCGCATCGACTACACCCAGGGCGTCGCGCTGGTGGCCCTGGCACGCATCCTGTTTGGGCTGCGCCTGATCGGGTTCCTGGTCTGGACCGCGGTGCTGGCCGTGGTCCTTGGCTGGCTGGGACAGTGGATGTGGAACCAGGTGGGTCCGCCTCTCTTCCACCTGCCCGCGGTGACCTGGTGGCAGGCCGGAGCGTTGGTGGGGCTGCTGCAGTTCCTGTTCGGTGCCGGCCACCACTGGAAGACCGGCCTCCACAGTTGGAAAAGCGGCGACTGGGAAGACCACCTGGAAGAACACGGCCGCATGCACAAGGACGAATGGCGGGCATTCCGCCGCGGCATGCACCGGTTCGGACACCAGATGCGGGAAGAGGGCCGCCGCTGGAAAGATCGGGCCGAAGACGCCGCGCCGCACGGGAGCCACCGCAACTGGCGCCACTTCGAGAGCTATTGGCGGGAGAAGGGGAAGGGCGATTTCGAGAGGTGGTTGGACCAGAGGGGTCGGGAGTAGGGCTGCGCTTGGCTTTTTGATTGGCCTGCGGCCGGCGGCGGATTTTTTATGGGCTGCGCCCGGCGCTTTACAGGGGCCTTCCGCGGCCCCTGTGCAACGCCGCGCCGCAAGGCGCAAAAATGAACCCTACGCCGAATGCGCCGTCGGCGGAACCACCGGCACCGCCCGCAACGGCAAGGGGCACGCCTCCACCGTCAGGTAGGGCTCCAGCTCCAACAGGCACACCACGTCCAGCGCGTTGTGCTGGAGGACCTGGGCCATCAGGCGACCGTCGCCATCGTCCAGCCACTTCAGGTAGGCGATGGGGATGAAGCCCGAGGGAAGGTCGGCTTCGCGCCAGCGGTTGCAGAGGTGGTTTTCCAGGGTCAGCAGGCGGCACGACGGGAGCACGCCCCGGTAGAGGGTCTGGGCGGGATCGAAGAGGTCCAGGTGGTCGGCGTGCGTGGGGATGGGCAGGTTGTGGTGGCTCCACCGCGACGCCAGGAAGGGCCAGTCGTTCTTGGAGCCCGAGTAGCTGACCAGTCGCGGGCGCTGCTGGAGGAGTTCCGTGATCAGGTGGAGCAGCGCCGGTTCCTCGGAGGGGTCTCGCGCCAGCGCCTGCCACAGCCACCAGCGCCCCTCGTCGAAGTAGGCGGCACCGAACAGGAACCCGGGATTCCCTCTCCCACCCTGCGTCTCGATGTCGAACCAGATCCGGGTGGGGTCCGGTTCTGGGAATTCCGGCAACGGCTGCCAGAAGGTGTCCAGGGGCCGCAGGGAGAGCCAAACCGGGCCCAGGGGTGTCGCGACTTCCCGGCCGGGCACAAGGTCTTCCAGGCGCGCGGGCTGGTCGTCTTCCAGCTCGAAGAACCGGAAGGTCTCGCGGTCGGCCCGAGCACGAGGGGGTCGGGTGGCGTCATCCGACTTGCGGTCGCGCTCGACCGCCTTGCGCAAGCCCCAGGGGGCGAGGTGTTCCAGCCCGCGGACCAGGCGCGTGATGACCTCGACGGTCAGGGGCTCCGGTGTCAGGACGGATTCGATCACGGTCTCCTGGATTCAGATCTTGGCGACTTCGACTTCCTTCTCGCGGGCCACCAACCGAACGGGTGGACTGCACGACTGGGCATCGAAGCGTCGCCCAAAGATATGCACCTCGACCCCGGAGTGGATCTTGCGGCGCACGGAGATGAAGCCGCTCCGGGTCCGTTCGGCGGCCAGGATCTCCTGGTCGTGCGCCCGGCGGCGCTCCAACTCGTGGACTTTCTCCGTCACCGCGGTGTACTGGCGCAGGAGTTCCTCGGCGTCCTCCCGGGCGCGACCCAGGAGCTGTCCCCCGCCCGACAAGCGGGTCTTGAGGACCACGACCTTCTGTTCCAGCAGGTCGCGCAGCGGCACGATCTTCTTCTCCTCGGTGTTGACCCGTTCCAGGTCCGACCGGGCGGCCTCCTCGTCGGGGTCGGACAACTGCACGATGGTGGCCGAGCCCGCGTCGGTTCCCAAGACGTCGCATTCGATCTCCCTGGAGGCCAGGACCTGTCCGCCCACGAACATCCCGCCGTTCGCGAATTTCAACGTGGTGCAGCGCGCGTTGCAGTGCTGGAGGTACTTCCCGCCCCGGAGGTCCCCTCCGGCGAGCAGCGTGGCTTCGTGGGCGAAGGCGACGGCGATGTCCCCCGCCGCTTCGATCCGACCTCCGAACACGCCTCCATGGATCTGCACCGAACCTCCGGTGCTGCGGATGTCGGAGCCCTCGGTGGTGCCGTGGATCACGATGTCCCCGCCGGCGTTGATCCGGAAACCCGCGGGCACGTTGCCCCCGATCTGGACCGGTCCGTGGTACTTGATGTTCCCCACCGAAAGGTCCAGGTCGCCCTTGACCTCGAACACCTTCCCCACCTGGATCTTCCCGTCCCTGCCGAGCAGGAGGTACCCGTCGCAGGCGGCCTCCACGACATCGGGGTCCCCGTCGCGAAGGCGCATGTTCGGGCCGGGAACCAACTTGGCGTCCAGCCCCTTGACCGCGGGGATCGGTCGACCGGCCAGGTCGATCCCGTCCTTGGCCGCCTGTCCGGGGATGCGGACGTAGACGGCGGCCCCCTCGGCGATTTCCGGCAGATCTCCCCGGTCGCGGAAATCGATGGACCCGTCCTCGTGGGGAACGGGCAGGCCCTGGTCCATCCGCACGCGGCATTCGATCACCGTGTCGGTTCCGTTCACGGGAGGCTCTCCGGCGGCGATGTCGTACCATCCCGCCGGACATCCAGGCTGGATCAGCATCCGGACCAGGTCGGAATCGACACCGTGGCTGACCCCGGCATTGGCCAGGAGAGCCCGGATCTCCTCGGGAGGGATGTCGCGCCCTTGTTCCAGCGCCATCGGGGGATCGATGCGGACGGAGGCCACGAGTTCGGTCTTGCGGACCTCCAGCACCGGCGACACCGTGGCGTCGCGGAACTCGAACGGCCTGCCCACCCTCTGCCATCCGGTCGCCTTCTGGCGGACCAGGTTGCAGATGGTCGCGGTGTTCGCGTTGACGATCCCCGCCCCGGCGAAGGCCCGGAACATGTCCTGTTCGTCGATTTCTGGCGCGTCCGGCACGATTTCCACCTGGGCCCCGTCCGGATGGTTGCGCCACCGGAGGAACGACCGGATGAAACCGAAGCCCTGGGATGGGTCCGACATTGCCCACCGATCTTCCCATAGCGCGGGGGAACGATCAACCACTATCGGACGCGGTCGCAAACTCCCAAGGACCGGGCGATCCGCTCGCAGGCGTCCTCGGAACCCAACCTCTCCCGGAAACCGGCGAGTTCCGTATCCCGGGCACCGCGTTCGTGGGCGGATCGCAGCGCCCGCGCGACGTCCATCACCACCACATCCGGTCCGAGAAGTTCCGGATAGACCTGGCGGCCCAGGATGCGGTTGGGAAGGGCGAAGGGCCCGTCGGACAATCTCCGGGAGGCCAACCACGCGTCCAGGCGTCCGGGACGCGCCGCCACCACCGCGGGCACTTCCTGCAAGGCGATTTCCAGCGTGGCCGTGCCGGGAAGCGTCAAGGCCAGCGCGGCGCGGGGCAGGGCCACCTCCGGACTCAGGCAAGGGAGACCGCGTTCCCGAGCGGATGAAGGCTCCGGATGGACGAAGACGGCTTCCAACCCCGTGTCCGCGATCCGCGCGGCTTCCAGGAACAGGCCCGCGTGCCTTCGCCGCCACGCCTCCCGGCTGCCGGGAAGAAGAACCAGGAGATCGCGGAATCCCTCCGCACGGGCGGCGCGGGGTCCGGCATATCCAAGCCAGACGGGATCGGCTCCGGCGCGATGCAGGGAACCGACCTCGAATTCGTGCATCGGATGCACGCGCAGTCCGCGCAGGACGGGCGGGTTCCGATCCCGCCAGGCCCAGAGCTGCGGGGGCGCCACCCAGGCGCATCGCACGCCCCGGCGACGGAATCCGTTCAGGAGAGGGGTATGGAGGCCGGGGGCGTCCACGGCAACCACCAGATCCGGAGCGAAGGCCGCGGCGCGGGCCAGATACCTCCAGGCGCTCCACAACAGACGCGGCGCGCGAGCGAGGACGGATTCCCAGCCCGAATGCGAGAACACCGCGGGATCGGCCAGGGGTCGCACCTTCGCGGAAACCATGGACCGGCCCGCGCAGCCCGCCAGTTCCGCGGCGGGATCCAGCCGCGCGATGGCGGTGGCGAGCGCGGCCCCGATCCGATCTCCGGAGACCTCCCCGGCGGAAAGGAGGATCTTCAAGTCCCCAGCCGCGGCAAAAGCAGGGCGGGCAGGCGACCGGCGTTCCGGACCTTCCACTGCCAGGGAAGGCCGTCCCAGGGGCGGCCGTCGCGATCGGTCCAATCGCCGCGCTCGTCCTCGTCCACCCAGACGCATCGGATGCCCAGCGCGCGCGCGGGAGCGAGGTTCTCGGCCCGGTCGTCCGCGAAGAGGATGGCGGCGGGATCGGTTCCCTCCTGGCGCAGGAGTTCGCTGTAGACCGACGGGTCCGGCTTGGAGCGCCAGCGGAAGGATTCGATGTCGTGGATCCCGCGGATCCGACCCGAGATCCCCAATCTTTCCAGGCCGCGGCGGACGTAGTCGGCTCGGGCGTTGGTGAAGACCCTCGCGGGGAGGTCCAGACGCGAGAGCGCCAGGTCCAGATCGGGATCGGACCCGGGAAAGACGGAATCCGGCAGGTCGAACACGAAGTCCAGGTAGCGCCCCGGATCCATGTCGGACTCGCCCATCATGCCGCGCAGGGTGTTTCCGTGACGCCGGTACAGGTCCATCCGCACCAGGTCCGCCGCCTCCGGCGCGACCCCCCGCTCCCGCGAGATCCACTCGGTGATCCGACGGTCCACCGCGTCGGAAAGCGGGTGCGACGCGGGATAGAGCGTACCGTCGAAATCCAGCCACAGTCGGGAGATCCCGGGCACGAGGGGAGCCTGCCAGACCCGCTCCAGGAGTCGCAGCGTCATGCCCCAGAGAGTCCCCAGCTCCGTCCGCACTCCTTCCTGCGCGCTGCCGTCCGGAGCCTGGATCGTGGTCCGCAACTCGGGTCGATCCAGATCCTCCAACGCGAAGCCCATCCAAACCTCGATCTCCCCATCCGTTCCCCGGTCCCTGCGAAATCCCCCTTGGGCCGGATCGAAGCGCCCGTCCAGAACCGCGACGAAGGGCGAAACCACGGTGTGACGGCCGGTGACGCGACCGGCCACGACGGGCGGAAGACCTCCCCAGACCATGGATCGCTCCAACCGGATGCCCGCCTCCTCGGCGCACTCGCGGACGGCGGTGTCCATCGCGTCCCCGTCGGAAGCGTCGGCCTTGCCCCCCGGGAGAGCCAGATGGCCGCTCCAGGGATCGCCCGCTCGCGTGCGACGTCTTCCCAGGAGCACATGCGGCTTGGCGTCGGAAAGGTCCAGGAGGAGGGCCACGGAGGCCGCGGGAGAGGTCACTTTCCTTCGGAGAGCCGGTGCACCAGGAAGTCCGCGAAATCGTTGTCGCGCATCTTCTTCTGGGCCTTGCCGATGTCGTAGGGCACCCGGACGATCTCCACGGAGAGAGCTTCGCTGTCGCAGACGGTCCAGGACGCGCAGGGGTTGCGGTCCCGGGGTTGGCCCACCGAACCCACGTTCACGAGCATGCGCTGCCCCTTCTCCAGGGTGTAGCTCAGGGTGTCGCAGATGCGGAACGACTGTTCCCCTTCCATCACCACGATCACCGGCCAGTGGGTGTGCCCCACGAAGCAGATGCGCTGGCGGAAGAAGCTGAAGGCGTCCACGGCGTCGTCGAGGCTGGTCACGTAGTACCAATCGGCGGGGCTCCGCGGGGAGGCGTGCACGAAGCAAAGCTCCTCCTCCACCTCGATGTAGCTGAGCTTCTGGAGGAAGTCCACCGACTCCTTCGAGAGGTTCTCCCGCGTCCATTCGATGGCGCGTCGCGCGTAGAAGTTGAAGTTCTCGCTGGACTCGCGGCCCAGCGCCACGCTGTCGTGGTTCCCCAGGATGACGAGATCCGACCTCTCCCGGATGATGTCCACGCATTCGTTGGGGTTCGCGCAGTAGCCGACCAGGTCGCCCAGGCAGATGCGTCGCTCCACGCCCAGGGCCTTCATGGACTCCAGCACGGCCTGGAGCGCTTCGAGGTTCCCGTGGATGTCGGAATAGATCCCGTAGCGCATCGAAGCTCCCCCCTTCCTACCCGTTCGCCGCGGACATCCGGTCCGCATCCTGGTGCAATCGACTTCCGGTGGTGTCCACCTGGCCCTGGTACTTGCCCGTGTACCCGCCCTCCGAACTTCCTTCCATGCGCACGAACACGAGCTGGCACACCCTCCAACCGGCGCGCAGCTCGATGGGGTGCGGAAGTCCATTGTACAGTTCCAAGGTGATGGAACCGCGGAAGCCGGGATCCACCCATCCCGCGTTCTGGATGAACAGTCCCAGACGCCCGATGGACGACCGACCTTCCACGAAGGCGGTCAGGTCGTCCGGCAGATGGACCACCTCCCGGGTGCGCGCGAGCACGAAGGAGTTCCCGGGCAGGATGTAGCTGTCGGTGCGGATCTCCTCGTAGGGGATGCTCTCCCCGAACCGGGTGAAGGATCCGGCCGACGGTTGGGGAACCAGGAACTGCTCCCCCAGGCGCATGTCGATGGAGGCCGGCTGGAGAAGCTCGTCGTCGAAGGGCTCGACCTTCAGCCGTCCCGTGCGCAGCTCGCCGCGCAACGCGCTCTTCCCCAGCACCATCTCAGGCCTCCTCCTCGTTGAACCTGGCCTGGAAGAGCTTTTCGATGGTGTCGGCAACCTGCTCGGCCTGGGGGCCTTCCGCCACCAGCTCGACCTCGCTGCCGGGCTCGGCGGCCAGGAGCATCACGCTCATGATGCTCTTGCCGTTGGCGCTCATGCCGTCCTTGGTGAGGGTCACCTCGCAGTCGAACTTCGACGCGGCCTCCACCACCATGGCCGCGGGCCGCGCGTGGAGTCCGAACCGGTTGATCACCTGCAATGTCCTGGTCGTCTTGCTCATGGTTTCCTCTCCGAAACTGATCCTATAGGGGCGAAGGGACTTCGGGCTGGCGGATCTCCAGCACGGCCCTGAACTTGGCGACTCCACCCGCGGGCACCACGACCGCGCCCGTCTGCAGGAAGGACGTCCCCTGGTACACCTTCTCGTAGCCTGCCACGCTCTGGTTGACGGTGTGCACGCCTTCCCAGGCCAGGGCCGAATCCGCGCCCGCGTCCAGCCGCAGCCGCAATCCCAGCCATTCGTCGGAAATCTGCACCGCACCGGCCGAATCGCCGCGGGTGCCCAGGCGGTGTCGGATTCCGTCACCGGTTTCCAGCCACCGGTCGGGCGCGTCGCCCGCCAGGAGGTTCACCATCCATTCCACGCCCACCGTGCCCGACACCTCTTCCTCGCCCGGGTTCTCCAGCAGCACGATGAGCTCGACCTCCCCGTTCGGGGAGATCTTCAGTCCCCGCCGGAACACCAGACCGTCGCGGGCGGCGCGCAGCTCGCAGGACGGAACCTGTCCGCGTCGGAGGGAAAGGACGTCCCACGATCCGCCCACCCAGCGTTCCTGGGGGCGGGACCGCGACCATTCCGACCGGTCGGTCCCTTCCGGGAACCACCAGACCAGTCCGGAGGTCCTGGGGACGGCGTCGTAGACGAGCGCGGCGGCGAGCACCGGGTCGCTCCCGGCGAACTGGTCGGCGAGCTTGGTTCCGCCCACCTTCCCCTCCTCGCCGCGGATGCGGGCGTGGTAGGACTCCGGCCCGCGGGTGATGGAGTCGGCGAGGTTCAGGCCGGCCCGGTCCAGGTACCAGGTGGGGATGGATCCGCCCTGTCCGGGGTGGATGGACAGGAATTGGCCACCGCTGGAGAGCAGGACCTCCTCGGTCCCGTCCAGGTCCCAGTCCTCGCGTGCGACGTCGACCGCCCCGCCGCGCAGGAGGGACTCCGCCCGGGCCAGGTGGCCGTGGATGGCGCGCCGCAGGTGGGGCAGGTAGAGCCCGCCGAAGACCCCGTGCCAGTAGCCGCAGTTGCACTGGGCCTGCCAGACGTGTTCGCGGGCTTCCAGGAGCGCGAGCCTGCGCGGCTCCCTGGGCTTGGCGTCCAGTTCTTCGCGGACGATCCTCGAGAGGCGCGACGCCATCTTGTGCATCCGGTTGCTCTCGGGATAGCGGACCAGGAAGTTCCTCCAGGCCACGCCGCGCACGAAGGGGGAGATCTCCTCCCAGGTCCCGCGTTCCTTCAGGTCCTGGCGGGCGTGGCGCAGCGCGGTCTGGCGCCGGGCGCGCTCGGCCCACTCCATCATCTCGAAGTACGACGCGGCGGGGAGGTAGGCCATCCCGCGCGCCTTGGACGTGGCGTAGGCTTCCGAGACGGGTCGGACGGAAATCGACGGATCCCGGCAGACCTGCTCGAAGAACCTCTCCAGCCAGCGCTCCCCGTAGCAGAGCACGTGGGTGCCGGGCCAGTCGCCGAACTTCTCGCCGTCGTCGCCGAAGACCACGTCGCGTCCGCCGGGCCGGGCCAGGTCGCGCAGCGCCTGCAGGGCCTGGTCCACGGTGGAGAAGGGGATCAGGTCGCGGACCCCGTCGTGGATGGGGAACACAGAGACGACCTTGCCTTCGCTCTCGGTGAGCCAGCGACCGAAGAGGTCCTCCTCGGAGAAGCCCACCTGCTTGAAGTGCGTGCCGTCCAGGAGCGTGTATTCGATCCCGGCCTCGGCCAGGGCCTCGGGCAGTCCGGGCTCCCAGACCCTCTCGGCCAGCCACATGCCCTTGGGTTCCACCCCGAACCGCCCCAGCAGCCGCTTGCGCAGCGCCACGATCTGTCCGATCTGGTCGTGCCTTGGGATGGGCGGGAGGATGGGCTCGTGGTAGGCGCCCGCCAGGAGTCCGCACTGCCCGCTGGAGACGAGGGCCGCCACTCGGTCCAGGTATTCCGGACGATTCTTGTCCAGCCAGTCCAGGAGGATGCCGGAGAAGTGGAAATCGACGCCGATCTCGGGGAACCGCTCGACCACCTCCACGAAGGGCCTGTAGGCGTTCTCGAAGGCGTGTTCGAAGACGAAGTCGAAGTTCCCCACCGGCTGGTGGCAGTGGACGGCCCACAGGAGCCTGACGGAGGGAGCTTCGCCCATCTCACCAGCCCACGTTGATGTCCAGGCCCTTGCGCTGGATGCGGTGGACCAGGCTGTCCGCGCGCACGACGGCGCTGGAGAGCTGCTTGTAGAATTCGTCGTCGTTCGCGAGCTTCCCCAAGGTGCTCTGGCCGTTCTTCGCCTTGTCCGAAAGCACGCGGATGTCCGCGGAGACGGCCTTGAGATCCTCCACCATGGGGCCCAGCTCCGCCGTGGTGCGGTCGGCGCGCTGGGCGACGCTGTCCACCACCGGCGCCGTCCGGTCGGCCATTCCGCGGGCGGTGCGCCCCGCCGAAGCGAGATCTCCGACGGCGTGCGCGACCTCGGGCTCGATCCGGGCCACCAGCTTGTCCAGCCGGTCGCTCACCTCGTCGGCGCGACGGACCACGTTGTTCACCCGGGGGACGAAATCCGGTCGCCCCACGGTGCTGTCCACGACCTTCTGGAGTTCGTCCACGATCCCCTTGGCCTGCTCGATGAGCACGCCGGTCGCGCCCATGGTCTCGGCGATGCCGTAGTCGTAGGTGGCCTGGAGGGTGGATCCCGGGGGGTAGCTGGTGTTGCCCGGGGCCAGGATGACGTTGATCATCCGCTCCCCCATCAGTCCCACGTTCTGGATCTCGACGGTGGACCCGATGGGGATCCCCACCCCCGACGCCACCTGGACCAGGATGTCGACCTTGTGGTCGGATTCCAGGCGGATCCTCTTGACCTTGCCCACCTTGACGCCGTTGAACTTGACGGGATCGCCCTGGGTGAGGAGCCCCACCTGGTTGGCCACGATGGTGTACTGCACGTTCGATTCGCCGGGATGGTACTCGTTGAGGAACGCCATCCCGAAGACAAGCACGAAGAGGGCCGCCAACACCACGGTCCCCACGATCACGTTCTGCGCGTTGCGGCCGCTCATCTCACTCCCATCGCGCGACCCGGCGCGCCCTTTCCTCCCGCTTCTCGTTCATCAGTTGGATCAGCCGCTCGTTGAAGGTGCGGGCGGGATCCTTTCCGTTGAGCTTGAGGAGGGTGTTCATCGCGATCACTTCGCCGATCACGGTGATGTTCTTCCCGGGCGACAGGGGGATGATGGTCCGCGGCACGTCCACGCCCATCAGGTTGCAGGTGTAGGTGGAGAGTCCGGTGCGGTCGTAGGTGTCGCCTTCCTGCCAGATGCGCAGTTCCACGACCATCTCGATGCGCTTGCTCTGCCGGATGGCGCGGATGCCGAAGAGAGACGCCACGTCGATGATCCCCACTCCGCGGATCTCCATGTGCTGGCCCAGGAGTTCGTTGCCCGTTCCCACCACGTCGTTGCCGCGGCGGGTCAGGTACACGACGTCGTCGGCCACCAGCCGATGCCCCCGTTCCACCAGGTCCAGGACGGCCTCGGACTTTCCCACCCCGGACTTGCCCACGTAGAGCAGTCCGATGCCGTAGACGTCCACCAGGCTCGCGTGGACGGTCGCGAAGGGTGCGAAGTGGTCCTGGAGGATGTCTCCCAGGTGTTCCATCATCTCCAGGGTCGGTCGCTTGGAGCTGGCGATGGTCGCCGACTGGACGGCCCCCTCCTCGACGATCTCCTTGTGCACGGGATTGCCGTGGGTGAAGATCCAGAGCGGCGAAGGGGTGGCCGAAAGCCTCTGGAACACCGCGCGTCGCTGGTCGGATCCGAGGCTGTCCAGGTAGCACCATTCGGTGTTCCCCACCAGTTGCACGCGCTTGTGCGAAAACACCTGCGTGAATCCGGCCAAGGCCAGTCCGGGCCTGTGGAGATCCGGCTCGGTGATGTCGGTCTCGAAGACTTCGGTCTGCGCGTCCAGCCCCAGCGTCGCGGCATGGGACTGGAAGAGCCGTCGGAGGGGTAGGACCCCCCGATGGCGCACCTCCAGGGGTTCCAGGAGGGAGGACGGCGCGGGAGAACTCAGACGTTCACCACCGTGTCCGTGGGCGGAGCGCGGTGGTCCTTGTTGCGCTCGTTCTCCTTCTTGACGATGCGCGTGAGCTTCTCGAAGAGGTCGTCCAGGGCCTTGCCCATGGTTTCCGATTCCGCGGAGGCGGAAAGGACCCCGTGACCGGCCACGGAAAGGTCGGCGTGGGCGGACCGGTTCTCGTTCGGCTGCTTGTCCAAGATGACATGCGCGCCGGTGATCCGGTCGTTGTACTTCGCCAAGGCGGCGACCTGGGCCTCGATGCTGGCCTGCAGCTCGTTGGAAGCATCGAAATGCCGCCCGGTGACTTTCACTTGCATGGACTCGTCTCCTGTCGGTGACGGTGGATGGCCGTCGATCCCGTGTTCGGCGCCAAAGGTAAGCATCGAGAACGCCGCGGGTCCGACACCTTTCGACGATCGATCGCCCCCTGGTTCGGGTCGAACTCGCCGGGTGCCGCGAAACCGGCGTGACCTAAGTTTACCATCCCCGAAAGTCTCGGTGGTGGAATCGGTAGACACGGCGGACTTAAAATCCGCTGGCCCAACGGCCGTGCGGGTTCAAGTCCCGCCCGAGACATTTGCGGTGCCCTCCCATTCCGCTCGAGCGGGCGGAATGGGAACCCTAGACTTCCAATTCGAGGATGCGGTTGAAGCGCTGGCGGCCGTCTTCGATGTATTCCAGGGCCTTGGAGCGGGGTAGCCAGTCGCCGATCTCCACGACCTTGCCCTCCAGCTCCTTGTACCCCTTGAAGAAGTTCCGCAGGATCATGAGGAAGATGGGATCGATTCCGTCGATGTCCTTGGGCGGATTGAGGTTGAAGGCGGGGACCGCCAGGACCTTGTAGTCCTTCACGCCTCCATCCGTCATGTCCAGCACGCCCACCGGAATGGCTTCGACCACCGTCCCGGGCGGCATCTTCGCGTTCATGTAGACGAGGATGTCCAGACAATCCCCGTCATGCGCCCGCGTGGACGGGATGAACCCGTAGTTGGCCGGGTACAGCATGCTGGAGAGCAGGACGCGGTCGAGCACGAAGATGTCCAGGTGCTCGTCGTACTCGAACTTGGTATTCGTATCCTTGGATATCTCGATGACCGCCCGCACGATGCCGGGCGCCCGAGGTCCAATCGGAAGGGTCAGGTAGTTCATTGAAGACCAAACCTAATCTTGGATTGCTGTCGTTCCCCGCGATCGCCCTCCTCGCCTCGTGCCAACCGGGTTTCAGGATCCTCCACCACCTGCAGGTGGCCAGATCCGGCTTCGCCCTGGACGGCGTGGCGCTGGACTCGGCCGCGGCCGCCGATTCGCTCCGGCCCTTCTGCGCCGACCACCGTCAGCGCCACATGTGGACCCTGGACGCCGACTCCAACCTCACTTCCAAGGACTTCGTGGATTTCCTGTCCTGGATCGCGAAGGTGAACGGGGACTGCCGCGGGCTCTTCGCCCTCGACAAGGAGGACCCCCCGATCCTTCTCCAGCCTCCCGTGCCCGCTCCCCGCTCGATCTATTCCTTCGATTCCCGGGACTCCCTCAAGCCTCGGGTGTCGCTGGTGGTGGTGGCTTCCCGAACCCGGATCGGATTCTGGACGGACGGCGAGTGGCTTCCCGAGATCCCGGTGGTGCGCGACGTCAACACCGGGGTGGACTACGTGGAGGGCAAGAAGCGAAACACCGTCCAGACCGGCTGGCACGACGCCCTCGGCCGCTGCCTGGTGGAGGCCCGACAGGACCGCTGCACGGACAGTCTTTGGCCGGGCACCAAGTACGTGCTGCTGGGCAATCTTTCCCGGTTGCCCGACACGGTGGACCCGCGGTCGGAGAAGGACATGGAGTGGGTGATCCGCCGTCCCCTCACCAGGGACATCGCCGTGGCCGCCGAACTCCACGCCTACCGGACGCTTCCCGGCGCCCTTCCCGACGTGCGCCCCTGGTACCATGGCGTTTTCGCCCCGAACATGACCTGGAGATCCACCATCCAACTCCTGATCGCGTTGAGGCGGGCGGGCGTCGATCTCAACACGGTCGAACTCCAATAGGCCGAAACTTTTGTAAAGTACCGAGCCGTCCTTACTCCCGAATGGAGAATGCATGGCAAAGAATCTGCGCCGATGGCTGGAGACCCTTCTCGCCCACGCGAACGTCGAGGTCGACGGAACCCATCCCTGGGACATGCGGATCAAGGACGAGTCCGTCCCGGACAGGATCGCCTCCCAGGGGAGCCTGGGCCTGGGCGAATCCTACATGGAGGGCCTCTGGGAATGCGACGACCTGGAGGGGTTCTTCGACAGGGTCCTCTCGGCGCAGCTGCACACCAAGATCCGTCCGAACCTCGCGATCCTGGCGTACGCCGCCAAGGCGAGGCTCCTGAACCTCCAGTCGCGCCGCAACTCCCTGAAGGTCGCGGAGGTCCACTACAACCTGGGAAACGACTTCTACGAGGCCATGCTCGATCCGTGGATGCAGTACACCTGCGGCTACTGGGAAAACGGCATCGCCACCCTGGAGGAGGCCCAGGAAGCCAAGCTGGACCTGGTGTGCCGGAAATTGGATCTGAAGCCGGGCGAGCGCGTCCTGGAGCTCGGCTGCGGCTGGGGAGGGTTCGCCCGCTTCGCCGCCAGCCGCTACGGGGTGGAGGTGGTGGCCTACAACATCTCCGTGGAACAGGTCGAGTGGGGCCGGGAGAAGTGCAAGGGCCTGCCCGTGGACATCCGGCTCTCGGACTACCGCGACGCCACGGGGGAATTCGACAAGGCCGTGTCCATCGGGATGTGCGAACACGTGGGCTGGAAGAACCTCCGCTCCTTCGTGCAGCTGGTCCACGACAGGTTGAAGCCCGGAGGCCGTTTCGTGCTCCACACCATCGGAGGGATCACCGCCGCGAAGGAACTGGAGCCCTGGCTGGAGAAGTACATCTTCCCGGGTGCGGTCCTGCCCTCCCCCGCGATGCTGGGGAAGGCGGTGGACGGGATCTTCGTGCTGGAGGACTGGCACAACTTCGGCGAGAGCTACGACCGCACCCTGGTGGAGTGGCGCAGGCGCTTCGAGGCCTCGTGGCCGCGCTTCTCCGAACAATACGGGGAACGGTTCCGACGCATGTGGATCTACTATCTGGCCTGCTCGGCGGGCACCTTCCGCAGCCGCTACAACCAGTTGTACCAGCTGACCCTTTCCAAGGGCGGAGTCCGAGGCGGCTGGAGGGCGGTCCGGTAGGAAAAGGGGCGCCGGCCGGGGGCGCCATCGCCCGGAATTTGTAAAGTTGCGACCTCCAATCACCGGAGGCTACGACGAAAAACTCCCTCAAGCAATGGGCAACGGACCTTCTGGCCCAGGTGGACGTGCGACTGGACGGCAGCCGCCCCTGCGACATCGGGTTGAACGACGATCGCGCGCTTTCCAGCGTCATGTCCAGGGGAAGTCTGGGGCTGGGCGAAGCCTACATGGACGGTTGGTGGGACTGCGAAGCCCCCGACCAGCTCTTCGACCGGATCCTGTCCGGGCGGATCCATCGGAAGGTCCGGCTCAACGCGAACTTCGTGGCCCAGGTGGTGAAGGCGCGCCTGCTCAACATGCAGAGCCGCCGCAAGTCCCTGGAAGTGGCGGAAGTCCACTACAACCTGGGCAACGACTTCTACGAGGCGATGCTCGACCCCTGGATGCAGTACACCTGCGGGTACTGGCAGGGCGGCGCCAAGACCCTCCAGGAAGCCCAGGAAGCGAAGCTGGACCTGGTCTGCCGGAAATTGGATCTCAAGCCCGGCGAACGGGTCCTGGAGCTGGGCTGCGGCTGGGGAGGCTTCGCCCGGTTCGCGGCCTCCAGGTACGGCGTCGAGGTGGTGGGTTACAACATCTCGGTGGAGCAAGTGGCGTGGGCACGGGAGAAGTGCGAGGGGCTGCCCGTGGAGATCCGGCTGTCCGACTACCGGGACGCCACCGGGGAGTTCGACAAGGCGGTGTCCATCGGGATGTGCGAGCACGTGGGCTGGAGGAACCTCAAGCCCTTCTGCAAGCTGGTGCACGACAGGCTCAAGCCGGACGGCGTGTTCCTCCTGCACACGATCGGCGGCTTCGAGATCTCCCGCGAGCTGGACTCCTGGATGGACCGGTACATCTTTCCGGGCGCCTTCATGCCTTCCCCGGTGCAGATCGCCGGAGCCTTCGACAAGATCTTCATCCTCGAGGACTGGCACAACTTCGGCGTCGACTACGACCGCACCCTGATGGCGTGGAACGAGAACTTCGAGGCCGCCTGGCCCCGATTCTCGGAGAAGTACGGCGACCGGTTCCACCGGATGTGGCGCTACTACCTCCTGAGCTGCGCCGGAACCTTCCGTAGCCGCTACAACCAGCTCTTCCAGCTGGTGCTGTCCAAGCGGGGCATCCGCGGCGGATGGAAGACCACGCGATGAAGGATGCACTGTTCCGCAGCCGGTCCGAACACGACGCGAACGTGGAAACCCTGGTGCGCGCGGCCCGTTCGCGCGAGGGAAGGCAGCTCCGCCTCGCCAAGCGCACCTCCAACCTCTTCCGCGAACGCGCGGCCCACGAGGGCGGACGCCTGGTGGTGGACGGCCTGGACAAGACGATTTCCGTCAGTCTGGAAGGGGTGGCCGACGTCCAGGGGATGGCCACCTTCGAGGACTTCGCGGACGCCTGCCTGGTCCACGGGTTCGTTCCGCCGGTGGTGCCGGAACTGAAGACCATCACCATCGGCGGCGCGGCCACCGGGATCGGGATCGAATCGTCCTCGTTCCGGCGCGGGTTCGTGCACGAGACCGTGGAGGAGATGGACATCCTCTGCGGAGACGGCGTGGTGCGCACCTGCCGCCCGGACGGTCCCGACTCCGACCTCTTCCACGCCTTCCCCAACTCCTACGGCACCCTGGGCTACGCCATGCGCCTCCGGGTGCGCCTGGACAGGACCCGGCGCAACGTGCGCCTGTCCTACCGGAAGTTCGACGACCCCGAGTCCTTCCTCTCCGCCATGGCGGAAGCCTGCCGAACCGGGCGTGGATCGTCTCTTGGCGGTCCCGACTTCGTGGAAGGCGTCGCGTTCGGTCCGGGCGAATACGTGCTCTCCACGGGCTGGCGCACCGACGACGACGGCCCCACCTCCCCCATCGCGGGCAGGATCCCCTACTACAAGACCCTGCGCACGAAGGAGACGGACCTCCTGACGGCCCGCGACCATCTTTGGCGCTGGGACGCCGACTGGTTCTGGTGTTCCCGTCCCCTGGGATTCCAGAAGCCCATGGTCCGGGCCCTGGTCCCGCGCAGGCTCCTGAGATCCACCACCTACATGGCGATCCTGAAATCCTACCGGCGCCACAAGCTGGAGGAGCGGATCCACAAGCTCCGCAAGCTCCTGGGTCTGCCCTACAACGGGGAAGAACCCGTGATCCAGGACGTCGAGATCCCGTTGGGGAACAGCGCCGAATTCCTGCGCTTCTACTGGAAGACGTTGGACATCCGGCCCCTCTGGATCTGCCCGGTCCGGCCCCTCCCCTCCGCGCGTCCCTGGACGCTCTACGACCTGCCGGACGCCCTGCACCTGAACTTCGGGTTCTGGTCGGCGGTCGAAACGCGCGAGGATCTTCCCAAGGGGCACTTCAACCGCCTGCTGGAACGCGAAGTGGTGCGGCTTTCGGGCCACAAGTCGCTCTATTCGTCGTCCTATTTCGAGGAAGACGAATTCTGGCAGATCTACAACGGTCCCGCCTACCGCGACCTGAAGGCGAAGTACGATCCGGACAAGGCGCTGCCGGACCTCTACGAGAAGACCGTGCGCGGGCGCTAGGAGCCCGCTTCCAAGAGCCGGGCCAGGAACGGCGCGAACTCCCCGGCGTTGCGGCGGTGCTGGGCCGCGGTCGGGTGGAAGTCGGCCGCGAAGCCGTCCGCCGGATCGCAGGGCGAAAGCGAGAACCGCAGGGCGCCGGCCTCCGTCGCCACATGGTTCAGCAGCGACCGCACCAGGTCCCGGGTGCCGGGCGCCGGGTGTTCGGACGCGAGCAGGGGTCCGTCCACCACCACCAGGGGAATCCCCGGTCGGGCATCGCCCAACGCCGCGAGCCAATCGCGGAAGGCATCGACGAATTCCGTCCGCGAAGGGAAAGGCAGCGTCCCGAAATCGTTCGATCCCAGGTTCACCACCACCGCGTGTGGCTTCCAGGAGCCGAGGTCCCATTCCTCGCCGCGTTCCGGGTGGGCCAGACTCCACCGCGAGGGCATCGGGTCCCCCGCGACACCCGGCCAGTTGCGGAAGACGCCGATGCCGGAGATCGCCTGGGCGTGGACCTCCGCGCCTGCGGACGCCGCGGACAACGCCGCCCAGGAAAGGGGAAACGATTCCGTGGCGGCGAGGAATCCGTGCTCCGGCACCGGATCCAGGCAGCCGTAGCCGCAGGTGATGGAGTCGCCGTAGAACTCGACCCGGCGCCCGGGGGAGGGAGGCGGCGGAAGCAACATCCCGATCGCGGGGGAAACCGCTGCGATCACCAGGTCCCCGACCATCGCCTCCGTGCGTTTGCGCACCCTGAGCACGTGAGGTCCGGGTCCCGGTGCGGCGAGCCCCACCTTGGAGGATGCATCGAGTTCGATGCCGATCGGAGCGCCACCGTCCCAGCCGGCATCGATCCAGGCGCGGCTTCCGGCGAAGTCCACGTCCAGCCGCTCGCCCTCGAAGCCCAGGTCGAAGCCGGTTCCGGGCCATCCGAACACGAACCGATCCCCCTCCACGACGAACCTGCCCACCGGGAGGACGCGAGGATCGATGGAAACCTCCGTCACTCGAACCGGAATCCGACCACTCCCAGGAGAAACTCCTGCCCGGGTCGGAGCACGGCGTAGGGCACGCGTTCGTCGCCGCAGAAGAGGCCGTTCACCGACCCGCTGTCGGCCACGTAGAGCGACCCGTCCGGGAGCAGCTTCAGGACGGCGTGGTGACGGGAGATGTGCGGGTCCGGAACCGGGATTTCGATCTGGTTGTCCCGACCGAGCCGAAGCAACTTCCCCTGCGGGAGCAGGACCCTGGTGGTGAGAAAGGCCAGACTGGACACGGAGGCAAAGATACCTGGTCCACGCTCACCGCTGGCACTTCGGGCAGTGGACCGTGCCGCGAGCGGCCACCACGCCGGCGACGAGCCTGGTCCCGCAGCGCAGGCAGGGAAGTCCGGCCCGCCCGTAGACCCTCAGATCCTCGGCGTTGGTCCCACTCGCCCCGTCCGCTCCCACGAAGTCCCGGAACGTCGTTCCCGAGTTGCGGATCCCACGTTCCAAGGCGTCGAGCACGCACTCCGCCAACCGGTGCCTGGCCCGCCCCGGCAGGAGGGCCGAGCGGGCGGATGGTCGGATTCCGGCTTCGAAACAGGATTCGTCCGCGTAGATGTTCCCCACGCCCGCCACCACGGACTGGTCCAGGAGCACGGCCTTCACGCTCCGCGACCCGAACCGGTCCGCGAAGACCCGGGAGAGGGCGTCGGCATCCAGGGACAGCGCATCGGGGCCCAGCCGGTCCAACCGGGGGTGTCCGGAAAATCCCCAACCCGAGACCAGCAGCAGCCTTCCGAACCTGCGCGGATCGCGGTACAGGAATTGTCCACCGGATCCGCAATCCAGGACCGCGTGGGTGTGGACATCCACCGGATGCGGGCCCAGGCTCTTGCGGTAGCCGGAGGCCAGGCGCACCCAGCCCTCCACGGTCCCTTCCCCCGCCCCGCGGAAGGTGAACTGCCCGCTCATGCCCAGGTGGACCACCAGGGTCCGTTCGCCCGCGCCGCAGGACATCCGGACCAGGAGATATTTCCCCACGCGATCGAACCGTTCCAGGCGGGCGGGACCCAAGGCCGCGAGATCCCCGGGACGGCAATCCTCGAGGATCCCCGGATGGAAGATGTTCCATCCCACCACGATTTCACCCGCGGCCCTCCGTTCCAGTCCGCGTCGTACGGTCTCCACCTCGGGAAGTTCGGGCATCGCTCCGTGAACGATACACGGCCACCTACCTTTTCGCCACCGTGGACAGCACCAGACTCCTGTTTCCGCTCGGACGGTTCTGGCTCGACAGCCTCCGCTTCGGCCGGTCGGAAGAACTCCGCGACGGCCCCGCGGTCTTCGCCTGCTGGCATCGCGATCTGGTGGCCGCCTCCGCCTTCTTCCGCGCCAAACCCGTATCCGCGCTCGTTTCGTCCAGCAATGACGGCGAAGCCTTGGTGCGGCTCCTTTCCGGAGGACGGTTGACCTTCATCAGGGGCTCGAGCTCGAACGGCGCGATTTCCGGAGCCAAGGCTTGCCTGCACGTCCTGGGCGCGGGGCGGGCGGTGGCCACGACCTGGGACGGGCCGAAAGGCCCGGCCGGCATGCCCAAACGAGGCCCCGACTGGATGGCGCGCAGGTCGGATTCGCCATTGGTCCACCTGCGATTCTCGTACGGTTCCCACTTGCGGCTTGGCGACTGGTCTCGGATGGTCGTTCCTCTCCCGTTCTCGCGGATCCGGGTGGACGCAGGCCCCACCATGGTGACCGCATGACCAGGAACCGCCCTCTGGCCGTGGGAGCCGCCATCCTTGCCCTGGGCTGGACCATCTCCATCTCGGCTCTGCTCGCCGGTTGGCGCTCCACCCTCACGCGCTCGCAGCGGGAGATCCTGGATCTCCGCGCCGGCCTCGCCGCCCAGGTGCTGGGTGCCTGTTCCGAGCGCAACCACGGGCCCTGCACCGCCGACTCGGCGCGCTGGACCCTGGGCGACAACAGGGAACTGACCGCGAAGATCGAACCGGACTCCCTTCGGATCCTGCCCGATGGGGCTGTGCCCGAGGAAAGGTTCGTCCCCTCCCGGAACGCCTCGTGCCTGGTCGCCGAGAGGGAAATTCCCGGGAACAGGGTCATCCGGCTGGAGCTCCCGACAGGCCACGGCTATCTGCCCCGATCGGCCTGGACGCTCTCGGGCATATCGGCGGGCCTGGGCACCCTGCTCCCGCTGGGGTTGCTGCTGGGCCTCCTGCGGCGCGAACGACTGCGCACCTCCTACCTGGTGGAAGTCGCCCGGTCCGTCGACCAAGGCCGCACCCCCCCGACGCCACCGGCTGGAATCCCCGACGAGGACGCCCACCTGGTCGCGACCTTGGGAGCGGACCTGCGTCGGCGACGGATCCTGGCGCGATGGGAAGAGAGGAGGATGGGTCGGCTCCTGGAGCCCCTGTCCGAGGGCGTGGTGCTGCTGGACGGACAACTGCGCGTGGTCGCCTGCAACGCCTCCGCCGCGACGGCCCTGGAATTCCGGGTTCCCAAGGGCGCCGCGCGAGGACGACCCCTGGTTTCCCTGGCTTCCGACCTGGGGTTCCTGGACGACCTCCGCCGCGCGGTGGCGCGTCGGCTTCCCGCCAATTTCGAGATGGAACGGTCCGGCCGGACCCACTGGGTGCGGCTGTGGCCCGTCCCGGCCGACGCGGAGGGGAACGGATGGCTGGTGTCGCTTCAGGACGCCACGGACCGACGACGCGCCGAACGGCTCCAGGCGAGGCTGGTCTCGGACGCCTCCCACGAATTCAAGACCCCGCTCACCTCCATCCGCGGCTGGACGGAAACCCTGCTGGAGGACGAACAGGACGATTTCCGTCGGGGCGCCCTCGAACGCGTGGTGTTGGGGACCAGGCACCTGGAGGAGGTCGTGAGCGATCTTCTCGACCTGGGCCGCCTCGCCGAGGCGCCGGATCGAAGGAAGGAAGTCGTTCCCGTGATGGAGGTCTGCCGGGAGGCCATCGCGACCTTGGATCTGCAGGCCGAATCCAGACGGACCCGGATCGCCCTGGACGGCCCGGAATCGGCTTCGGTCCAGGCGCACAGGGGCCACCTGGTGCGCGCCATCCTGAACTTGTTGTCCAACGCGGTGCGGTATTCGCCGGAAGGCCAGCCCGTGAGGGTTTCCGTAAAAGGCGTCGGGGACGAATGGCACATCGAGGTCCGGGACCGCGGTCCGGGAATCCCGGAGGAGTTCCTGCCCCACCTGTTCGAAAGGTTCTACCGCGCCGACCACGGCCGTTCGCGCGATCTGGGAGGCACGGGCCTCGGGCTCGCCATCGTCAAGGAAACGGCCGAAACCCATGGAGGAAGGGCGGAGGTGGAAAGCGTCCTCGGCGAAGGAGCCACCTTCCGCATCGTCCTGCGCCGCGCGACGTCGTAGCGGCGATCCCGCCGGTTGCCCGTTGGCGGGACGCGGCCGCGAATGGTACGATGGAACCATGTTCTGGACACTCGGAGGATGGTACCTGATCTGCCTCGAATCCCTCGCGTGCGGGACGTTCGCCTGGGCGCGCTGGTTCGATCCGGATCTCGGTTCCGGATCCGGGTTCTGGATCGCGGGAATCGGAACGATCCTCCTGGGGATCTTCGCGACGACCTTCCACATCGTGGGTCTCTTCTGGAGCCCCGAACGTCGCCCGGTGCGCCAGCTGCTCCACGTGCTGGCGGGAGCCGCGGTGGCCGCCGTCGCGGTGTACGGGTTGGGCCCCTTCGGCCAGGCCGCCTTCTTCAGGCTCGCCGAGACCGGCAGCCTGTAGCGGCGATCGTCCGGTCCCATGGGACCTACATGCGCGGTTGCTCCGGAAGCAGGAACGATCTGGGGTCCACGGGTTGTCCGTCCATGAACACGGCGTAGCTCACCTGGGGGCCGGTCACCTTGCCCGACTCCCCGGAAAGACCCAGGACCTGTCCTCGCACGACGGGTTCGTCTTCGGTCACATCCACCCGCGACAGGTGTCCGTAGAACGTGAGGCATCGCTCGTCGTGGCGGATCTCCACGAACTTCCCCCATCGGGCCTGCGACCCGACGGACACCACCGTCCCCGCACCCGTCGCCCAAACGGGAGTTCCCACCGGTGTGCTCCAGGAAAGCCCGGGAAATTCGATGTGCCGTCCGGTGAACGGATCCAGGACGGGACCGAACTGCTCGACCAGGGGTTCGTCGGCCCTCACCGGCCGGATGGTGGGAAGTCTTCCGGTCTCCGCGGGATGCCGCTGGAACCAGTCTTCCATGGCATCGTAGCCCGCGCGGATCTTCCTCGCCGTGGCGAGCATCTCCCCGACGTCGGGAAGCCCCTCCTCGACGGGAGCGCGGACCTCGTCCTCCTTGGGCATGCCGGCGAGTTCGCGCACCTGCTCCTTTTCCTTCTCGGGCATCCGCACGGCGGTGGAGACCTCTTCCAATCCCTTCCGAGCGGTGGCCAACTCGCGATCGAGCCTCTGGTTCCCTCGCTCCAACCGATCCAGGCGTTCGCGCAACTGGAGCGGCGACCACGGACCGCTCCACAGGACTCCCAAGAGGATCGCGACCAGCAGGAACAACGCGGCGGGCGAAAAGAACGCCCACAACGGGACCTTCACGGTCCGCGGCTTTCCGTCTTCGGAAAGCCAAGTCAGGTGCAACGCCTTCATCTTCGGATCATGGAACGTAACTTTCGGCGCAGCCATGGGCATCCTTTCCGTCCTCGTCCACTTCGCGCTCTTCGGCGCGCCCTCGCCCACCGAGATCCGGCAAGACCTGGACGCGCATCCTTGGCGGCCGGTCCCTGCGGCACCGGTGGCCGCGGAATCCACCACCCGCACGGCACCCCTTCCAGCCTCCGCACCCACGACCGGGACCGCGGTCTTCTCCGGAAAGACCACTCCGACCACCGGTGCCTGGCAACTCCAGTTGGGCGCCCTCGCCAGCCCCGAAGCAGCCGCTTCGGAGAAGCTGCGGCTGGAGAAGATGCTGGGTGCAGGAAGCGTCCAGATCCTCTTGGAGGGCAACATCCGCAAACTTCGGTATGGACGATTCGGATCCAGGGCCGAAGCGGATTCCGCCGGGGTCGCCCTGAAGGCCAAAGGCGTGGCGGCATTCGCGACCCTGCAGCCCTGAGGGCCCGTCCGGGGGTCTTCGGGAGACGTGCGGCTCCAAGGCGAGGAGCGTGTCCGGAACTAGCTTTGCGCCTCTATGAGCCACGTGATCATCGTCGGCAATGTCGCTGAAGACCCCTTTGCCATCGACGTAGGGCACTCGTTCGGACAGGAAGCCGACCTCTCCGACATCGTATCCCTGAAGACCTTCGCGAACGGGGAATTCTGCCCCCGGTTCATCGCGGAGGAGCAGGACCTGACCCGCATCGGGGAGAAGCTCGAGGGCACCACCGTGGTGATCGTGTCGGTCAACAGCCACAACCACAGTCGCCAGACCTTGGCCATGCGCACCTTCCTGATCGCCAGGGCCGCCAAGGACAACGGAGCCGGCAAGGTGGTCCTGGTGGAGCCCGACCTGTTCTTCTCCGCCCAGGATCGCGGCCCTCGTCCGGAGCACGGGCGGACCGCCCACCCGCGCGACCTGAAGGACTTCAAGAAATTCGACGGGCAGCCCTTCAGTTCCCTGATGTATGCCCAGCTCCTGAAGACGTCCGGCGTGGACGCGGTCTTCACGGTCCACAACCACAGCCGGTCCGTGCAGGACGTGTTCCGTTCCATTTTCGGGGGCGACTTCCACAACCTCCGACCCTCCGAACTCTACGCCCACTACCTGAAGCATTCCGACATGGTGGATGCCGGTCACGACGGCTCCAACCTGATCCTGTGCGCACCGGACAAGGGGGCGGTGGAGTTCGTGGAAACCATGCAGCAGGCCATCGGGATGCCGGGCCTGGGACTCTGCATGATGTCCAAGGAACGCACCGGCGAGCGCCAAGTGGACATCCACGTGTCCGCGGATTCGCCGATTCCGCTGGAAGGCTTGGCGGGCAAGGACATCGTGGTGTTCGACGACATGGTCCGCACCGGCTCCACCATCGTCCAGTGCTGCAGGGCGCTGCGACAGGGCAGTCCCCGACGCGTCCTGTTCTGCGTGAGCCATTTCTACTCGAGCCAGGAAGGCCGCGAGAACATGGCCTCCAACGCGATCGACGAGATCCTCACGTTGAACACCCTCCCCACCATCCTGAACCGCGACACCCAAGGTCGGCTGCGACACAAGCTGGTGGTGTTGAAGATCGAGAAGTGGATTTCCAGGTACCTGCTGGACTACTTCGGCAAGGATGTCGGCAAGCTGCGCGACGACTTCTATTCCTCGGACATGTCGTCCAAGAACCCCCGCTGGAAGCCCTCCGCCCGAACCTGACCCGGAACGATTCCCGTTTGGACCAGGGATTCCATCAGATCCCGGCTGGAAAAGGGCTTTTGCAGGAATCGTTCGATCCCGAGCCGATCCAGATCGGTTCGCGGCACCTCCAGACCGGACATGACGACGCATGGAACTCCCGGCGTGTGTCCGCGCACCATGCCAAGCACCTGCTCCGGTCGGCTCCCCTGGATCCACCAGTCCATCAACACCCCCCGCAAGGGTGGTCTCCTCGAACGCAGCACCTTCCGCACATCTTCGATGTCCGTGGCTGCGACCACCTGGAACCCCGAGGCTTCCAGCCATTCCTGCAGGAAAGTCCGGATGGCCGCCTCGTCCTCCACCACCAGCAGGCATTCGCCCTGCGAGGCGGCCGAGGGTGTGTCCGATGGCTCGACGGTCCTGGCGGGAAGTCGGATGGCGAGGCGGGCACCCCCCAGACGCGGGGAGTCGGCGACCTCCACGCTCCCTCCCCAGTTCCGACTGAACTCGTTGACGTTGGCGAGTCCGATACCGGTGCCTCCGGATTTGGACCGGGTCGTGAAATAGGGCTCGAGCACGCGGGCGCGCAGTTCGGGGGGGATGCCCGCACCGGCGTCTTCGACCGAGATTTCGACCTGAGGTCCGGACGGCGCACGCCTTCCGAGCGTTTCGACCTGGATCCGGGGTGAACCCAGGGAGGATTGCTTCGCGTTGACGAGCAGGTTGGTCACGGCCCGGTGCAGCTCCCTGGGGTCGGAGACCACTTCAAGCCCCGGCTCGCACAGCACCTCTACCACGAGACCGTCCGGGAATCCCTCCGAGAAGTCGCTCACCGCCTCGCGCACCACGGGTTCGACCTGAAAGGCGATTCCGCCCCGACCTTCCCCGAACTCCAACAGTCCGCGCACCATTTCCCTTCCGCGCTCGATGAATGCGATGGCGCTCTCCACGCGGGCCGGGGTGTCCGTTCCCGCTGGCTGTTCGCGAATCCGGTCCATGGCCAGACGCATCGGGGTCAGGACGTTGTTCAGGTCGTGGGCCACGCCGGCGGCGATCCTGCCCAATCCCTCCAGACGACGTTCCCGCGCGTCGAGCTCCCTCCGTGCGGCTTCCTTCGCCCGGGCGTCAACGACGGAGGCTTGGGCGGCTTCCACCTGTCGCAAAAGCCGACGGATCAGGAACAAGAGCAACAGGGAGGTCACCGCGACGAATCCGATTCCCTTCAGGATGGAAAAGCTTTCCCGACTCACGAGTTGGACGCGCGTGAACACGAGATGGTCCGACCCCAGGATCCAGATGAGGGAGACCCCGGCGTACACCAGCACCACGAAGGTGGCACTTCCCCCCGGAATTCCGGATTGGCGGGCGGAATCGTTCAGCTCGTCGGGATTTCCGGACATAGAAAGCGATTCTACCATCGTCGCCTCCCACGGGGAAATCGCCGAGATGGGGTCAACGCATCAACACTTCCTTATATTTTGATGCATTGTTCGCTGGAGGCTTTTCCGGCGAGTGTGGTTCCAAATCGCCTCTCGAAGGAATTCATCCCATGGCCCGTCGTCTCTTCACGTCCGAATCCGTTTCCGAAGGCCACCCCGACAAGGTGTCCGACCAGATTTCCGATGCGGTCCTGGACTTCTGCCTTTCCCACGATCCGGACAGCCGCGTGGCCGTGGAAACCCTCTGCACGACGGATTTCGTCTGCGTCGCGGGCGAGGTCACCACCCGCGCCCCGCTGACCCGAACCAACATCGACGCCCTGGTCCGGTCGGTCATCCGCGAGATCGGGTACGTGGATCCTTCCATCGGGTTCGCCGCCGACTCCGCCCAGATCGACATCCGCATCCACAGCCAGTCTCCCGACATCGCGCAGGGCGTGGACGCGAAGTCGGCCGACGGCAAGGACACGGCCGAGCAGGGCGCCGGCGACCAGGGACTGATGTTCGGGTACGCGAACAACGAGACCCCCGAGCTGATGCCCGCCACCATCGCCTACGCGCACGGACTCATCAACAAGCTCACCGAGATCCGCAAGACCGGCAAGTTGAAGTACCTGCGTCCCGACGCGAAGAGCCAGGTCACGGTGGAGTACGACGGCGACAAGATCGTGCGGGTCCACACGGTGGTGATCTCCACCCAGCACGACGAGAAGGTGGCCCATTCCACCATCCGCCGGGACATGATCAACAAGGTGGTCAAGGAAGTCATCCCCGCCGAGCTCCTGGACAAGAAGACCATCTACCACATCAACCCGACCGGCAAGTTCGTGGTGGGAGGTCCGCACGGCGACACCGGGCTCACCGGCCGCAAGATCATCGTGGACTCCTACGGCGGCGTGGGTCGCCACGGCGGCGGCGCGTTCTCCGGCAAGGATCCTTCCAAGGTCGATCGCTCCGCCGCCTACGCGGCCCGCTACGTGGCCAAGAACATCGTGGCGGCCAAGCTCGCCAAGCGCGTGGAAGTGCAACTGGCCTACGCCATCGGATTTCCCGAGCCCGTGTCCATCCTGGTGGACACCTTCGGAACCGGCAAGGTGCCCGATTCCAAGCTGGAAGCCGCCGTCCGGTCGCT
>Ga0209415_10003789_pt1 | contig 28075 bp, 30 predicted proteins | sample PeaSoiSIISIP2007_FD_187696 | JGI IMG/M metagenome (GOLD analysis project Ga0209415, IMG submission 187696) | Peat soil microbial communities from Weissenstadt, Germany - SII-SIP-2007 (SPAdes) (version 2) | ecosystem: Environmental > Terrestrial > Soil > Wetlands > Peat | place: Germany... | reverse complement strand
CACCCCATTGCACGCCAAAGCAAAGTTACACCGGAGCGGCCGTCCTGTCCAGCCGGTACTCGCTCAAACGGTTGTACAAGGTCTTCAGGCTGATCCCCAGCACCGCCGCCGCCCGCTTCTTGTCGCCCGCAAATTGGTCCAGGGTCGCCAGGATGAGACGCCGGTCGGCTTCGGCCAGCGAAACGCCAACCGCAAAATGCAAGTTGGGCTGCAACGCCTCGTCACAACCGCCGAGCGGCAGCAGCAGGCAGCTCGGATCGATCTCGGTTTCCGCGAGGATGAAGGCCCGATGGAGGAGATTCTTGAGCTCGCGCACGTTTCCCGGCCACTGGTGGCTGCGCAGGCGCTGCACGGCGGCACGCGTGAGGGTTTTCTTGGTGCCTTCCGCTTGGTTGAGCCCGTGCAGGAAATGCTCCGCGAGCAGCTCAACGTCGTCGCCCCGCTCCCGCAACAGTGGAAGATGCAGCGGAAAGACTTTGAGGCGATACCACAGGTCCTCGCGCAGCTTCCCCTGCGCCACCGCTTCCTCCGGCTGGCGATTGGTTGCGGCGATGACGCGGACGTCGACCGGGATTGGTTTCTCTCCACCAATGCGAATAACCGAATTGGTTTCCAGGACACGCAGCAGTTTGACCTGCAACTCGATCGGCATTTCGGTGATCTCATCCAGCAACAGCGTCCCGCCGGCGGCGCGCTCGAAATAACCGCGGTGCAAGCGATCCGCCCCGGTGAAGCTGCCGCGCTCGTGACCGAAGAGCTCGCTCTCGATGAGATTTTGCGATACCGCCCCGCAGTTGAGCGGCAGAAACGGCTCTTTGCTGCGCCGGCTCAACGCATGTACGGTTTGCGCGACGACTTCCTTTCCCGTACCGCTCTCGCCGATCAGCAGCACCGTCGCATCGGTCGGAGCAACTCGGCTGATGAGGTCATAGAGCCGCTGCATCGGCAGCGACGCGCCGATCAGCCGGCCGAAGTGGCCGAGCTTGCGCAACTCCCCGCGCAGGTTGCCGATCTCATCTCTGAGCTGCTGGGTACGGACGATGTTACCCAACACCGCCTTCAGCCGCGTGATGTCGATCGGCTTCGTCAAGTAGTCGGACGCGCCGAGACGCAGGGCCTCGACCGCTGTGTCGATGCTGGCATGGCCTGTAACCAGCACCACCTGCGCGGCCCCGTCGATCTCCTTCAGGAAGTCCATGCCGCTACCATCCGGCAAGATGAGGTCGCACAACACGACGTCCGGAGGGTCCGCGCTGACCAGGGCGCGGGCGTCCTTGAGCGTACTGGCGACACTGGTCTGGAAGCCCTGGCACTCGATGAGCTCGGCGAAGGCGAGCAATACACCGGGATCGTCGTCAACCAGCACCGCGCGAGGCAAACGCCGCGCCGCCGTGTTGAGCGCGGGCGCTTCCGCCGCCTCGCGGGATTGCGCTTCACAACTTCCTACGTCCTGCATCTTTCGTGGGTCACCGTGCCTTGATGGCAGCACGCGGTGTGCAAGTGCTGCGCCATCCGCCGGCATGCGAGGAACTCCCGTTCGGCGCGACAATTCCCCCCCGCCGAGACGGTAAGGCTTACACTTCGAGGGAAAAAAGGAAAAATGGAAAGGCGGCGTGCCGGTCGGACGGCAAGGAATTCGTACTGCAAAGTCTTCATGCAACTGCTTGCAGGATTGACCAATTTGAAAGCATGGCGTCGACAATGCCCGGCGCGAGCGTGAGTTCCTTGCGCCGCAGGTGGAACGGTACGCGGGTTGCTTTCTGGGGAGCGAGCACACCGGATGGAGGGATAGCATGAGGTCAACGGCTGGAATTGCTATTTTGATGATGATCGGCGTTCTTTCACTCCACGCGTCGGCTCATGTGCGGCCGGCGGCGAAGGTGAAAGCTGCCCGTGCCGATCAGTCGTTTCGATCCACCGCGCGGTTGGAGCGGGGACTGACGATTCTGCCTGCAGACGATTCAGGCGAGGACGACTCGGGGGATTCTGACGACTCAGGCTCAGACGATTCACAGTAGCCGACATCCGATCCAGGCGACCTGAGGGGAGGCTTGGTGTCTGATCCGCGTCGTTGTGAACCGTGCATGCGTGAGCCCCGGGATGGGGATTTCACTCCTGCGCGCCCCACCGATGTGGTGACACGGAGCACCGCCGACCGTGTCTGCGACTTCTGCGCGGAAACGATCGACTACGGCACAGACTTTCATGTCGGCCTGCTGACACCCTACGAAGCAGCGGCGTTGCTCGACGTCGACGATCCGGCGTTGGTTCCGACCTGGACGCAGCTCGCCGACGGCACCGTGCGGCTGGACATCTGTCTGACGTGCTGGAGCCTCGTGGACGACGCCGCACTCGGCTAGCCACCTCCAGCTCAGGGGAGCTGCTTCAAATACTCGATGATCGCCCGCGCCTTGGTGTCGTTGAGGATGTGCCGGTAGTGCGGCATTACCGGCTTTTCCTCCGCAAGCATATGCCACACCGATGCGCGCAAGCGCTCCGGGTCCCGCCGAACGAAATAGGCCTCGTCGAAGACCACGCTCGGGCGTGACAGCGTCTCCGCCAAGCCATCTTCGCCGCGCCCGTCGTCACCGTGGCAGGCAGCGCAGTAGCGCGAGTACAGCTCGAATCCGGGCGACAGCACGCGCACGAAACGGGTCAGCGCCTGCGCGTCGGTCTCGGTGACCCGTGGCGTCAGCGCGGGCATACCTTTGCGTCCGTGGCGTACCAGCGTGCTCAACTCCTCGTCCTTGATGGACCGTTGGAACGCTGGATCGGACAGATCGCGCGGCGCGCGCACTCCGGGCGGCAGCTCCGCCCCGGGCCGGCCGTACAGGCCGTGACACAACGCGCAGCGGTCGACATATGCTGCCTCTGCCCGACCCAAGCGGCGCCAGTCGATCGTCGGCAGCCGCCGCAGATACGCAACCACGGCCTCCACATCGGTGGCGTGGGCACGTAGCGCCGGCAGGTCGAGCGCCAGCTCGAGCGGTCGGCCCTCACGGACCCGCCGCACGAGATCCTCGGTCTTGTAGCGCTGCAGGAAGCCTTCACGGAGGTTCCGGGGGCGTGCGACAAAAATTGCAGCATCGGGGCCGTCGCCTCGGCCGGCCAGACCGTGGCACGACGCACAGTACTCCCGGTACAAGTGGCCACCGTCCGGCAGCGCCCCGTTGCGCGCCTGCGCAGCCGCCGGCACCGCCGTGGTGGCAAGGAGAAGGATCCCCATCAAGAATACGCCACGTCGGAGCCATTCCATACCCTGTTGCTTGAGCAACCTTCCTGCCATCCACGGAGGTCCATCCATACCCGTCGAGTTCATGCTGTGGGTGTCATCCGTGGGAATTGCGCGCCCGCCCAGTCCGCATTTTGCAAAACGGCTTCCGTCGCCGGTGAATATGATAGAATCCACGTGACGGCACGCTCCTTGGACGCGGCATACTCTCCGCATCAGGTTAGTGGCAGGGTTTGCCATGGACAGAGCTTTAGACATACGCCGTCTGCTGCATACCATCCTCACCTGTGTCACAGCAGGTCCGGGCCTCGGGTTCAACCGCGCCGTGCTGTTCCTCGCCGATGAGGAGCAACAGGCGCTGGTGGCACGCATGGCGATCGGCCCGGCAACTGCCGAGGAAGCCCATGCGACATGGACAAAATTGGCGCGCGAGCAGAAGTCGCTCGACGATCTCTTGTACGCCGCGCCGAACCACGACACGCGGAACGCCTTCCAGAGCACCGTCGAAGGTCTGACCATCCCGTTGCCTGCGCCGGGAGGAAACCCGTCGGGCCTGCCGCGTGATCCCTTGCTCGAAGCCTATGAGACACGACGTGTGGTCAAAATCGCCAGCCCCGCCGCGCATCCGCTGCTGCATCCGCGCTTGCGGGAATGGCTCGGGGCGGAAGTCGTCTGCGTCCCGCTGGTGGCGACGGAACGATCGGTCGGGTTGATCGTTGCGGACAACGCCTTCAGCCGCGACTCGATCGGCGGCCAACGGATCGATCTCCTTCACCTGCTCGCCTTTCTTGCTGGGCTCGCCCTGGACAATGCACGCGTGTATCAACAGGTCGAACGCCAAGCGGAGGAACAGCATCGCACCTTCGAAGAGCTCAAGGCGGCGCAGGAGCGCCTGCTCCACGCCGAGCGTCTGGCGACGATTGGCGCCGTTGTCGCGCGCGTCAGCCACGAGATCCGCAACCCCCTCGCCACCATCGGCGGCTTCGCCCGTCCGCTCAGCACGCATCCCGATGATGTTCAACGCGTCACGCGCAACGCGGCGATCATCGTCGAGGAAGTCGAAAAGCTCGAAGCGCTGCTCAAGGAAATGCTCGATTTCACCAGTCCGCGGCCCCCGCTGTTGGAGTCGACCGACATCAACCGTCTCATCGACACGTTCGTTCAGGTGCACCGCGAAGAGCTTGCCGGCGCGGGGGTATCCCTCGACCTCGAGCTGAGCGACGACTTACCGCTCGTTCCCGCGGACCGCCACCAGATGGAGCGCGTCTTTCTGAACCTCTGGCAGAACGCCTTGCAGGCGATGGAAGACATCCCCGACGGTCACAGCCACCGCCTCGGCATCCGTACCTGGAGGGAGGACGGTAAACTCAAGATCTCGTTCTCCGACACGGGCACCGGCGTTCCGCGCGCCGCCGTGCAGAACATTTTCACGCCGTTCTTCACGACGAAACAGCGCGGCACCGGTCTGGGACTGGCCGTCGTCAAGAAGATTACCGAAGATCACCACGGAACCGTCACTGTGCAGAGCAGCCGACGACAGGGCACGCTGTTCACGGTGGCCTTGCCGCTGCAAGGATAGCGGAGCGCCATGGTCGCCGCCGACTGGAATGCAACGACCCTGGTCATGCTCCTGGCGGGTGGGCAAGGTGAGCGACTCTACCCGTTGACCAAGAAGCGCGCCAAGCCCGCCGTTCCCTTCGGCGGCCTCTACCGCATCATCGACTTCACGCTGTCCAATTGCTTGAACAGCGGCCTCAAGCGCATCTATGTGCTGACCCAACACAAGTCGCTGTCGCTCGATCGCCACATTCGCGCGGCCTGGAGCATCTTGCATCCCGAGCTCGGCGAGTTCATCCAAACGGTCCCGCCGCAGCTGCAGTTGGTCTCCCGCTGGTACGCCGGGACGGCCGACGCCGTGTTCCACAACTTGCATCTCCTCGAAGAGGACCGGCCGGAGCACGTCCTGATCCTGTCCGGCGATCACGTGTATCGCATGGACTATACGCAACTGCTCGGCTTCCACACTCAGCGCGGCGCCGATGTGACGATCGCCTGTACGGAGGTGCCGCGCTCCCAGGCATCGCACTTGGGCGTCGTCGACATCGACGCTCGGGCCCACGTCGTCGGCTTCGCCGAAAAGCCCGCCGAGCCGAAGACGTTGCCCGGGACGGTCGCGACGTCTCTCGTGAACATGGGAGTCTACGTGTTCCGCACCGAGGCGCTGGTCCGCATGCTCATCGCCGATGCGAAAGCCGACAGTGAACATGACTTCGGGCACAACATCATCCCGAGAATCATCAACGCCTATCACGCCTACGCTTTCAATATCATGCGGGAGTGCCAGACGGAGTTCCACTACTGGCAGGACGTGGGGACGTTGGACAGTTACTTCCAGGCGCACATGGAGCTCCTGCTGCCGCATCCTCCATTCGACCTCTTCGATTCCCGCTGGCCCGTGCGGACGTATTACGGACAGCATCCGCCGGCGCTCATGCGCAACGCCGGCACGCGCGAGGCGCGCGCGGTCAACAGCATCGTCTCGCCCGGCTGCATCGTGTCGGGGGGAACCGTGCTGCGCTCGGTGCTGTCCCCGAAAGTCTTCATCGGCGAAGCGGCCGTCGTCGAGGAGTCGATTCTCATGCCGGGCGTCAGCGTCGGCGAGCGTTCTTACGTGCGCCGCGCGATCGTCGACGAGAACGTCGTCATCCCCCCGGACATGCGCATCGGATGTGACCACGATGCCGACCGGCGCCAGTTCGTGGTCACCGACGCCGGTGTGGTCGTCGTGCCCGAAGGCATCGTGATCAGCCCGTAAGCGGGATCGGGCGCATCCCCGGAGCATCCGCATGTTGGAGCAGCTGCGCGTCATCTTGGAAGCCGAAGCAACGGCACGCCGACAGCTCGATGGCGCCCGTCAAGAGGCGCAAGGCATTGTGCGCGCCGCCGAGGACGACGCGCGCCGCCTGGTGCGCCAAGCGCAGGAGACCAGCCACACGTTTGCGCGCGACGCTGAAGAACGTCTGGTCGCCGGCGCCCAAGATGAAGCCCGACAGATCGCCGACGCGGCGCGCGCCAAGGCGGAGGCCATGGGCGCACACGCCGCGCCGCGCATGGCGCAGGCGGTGGCCAGGATCGTCGGCAGCGTCCTCGGCCAGGACGGCACCGATGCGCAGTGACTTGCAGCGCTATGCAGCCGTCAACGCCCGCGTGCGCGCGCTGCTCGCGACGTTGCTCGGACGCCCCGGCTTGGAAGCCCTCTACAGCTATCCGACCGCGAGCGCCGTATTCGAGGCCATCGCGCGCACGTCCTATGGCGCCACGCTGTCGGCCGCCACGACGGGCGAAGTCGGCCTCACCGGACGGCTCGCTGCCGTGGGTCGGACGCTGCTCAGCTTGGTTGCCGGCCCAGAGGCGGCGTTTCTGCACCTGTACGTGCTGCGTCTCGAAGTGGAGAGTCTGAAGCTGGTCATCCGCGCGGTGCACAACCGGCTCCCGTGGTCACAGGTGGCGCCGCTCGTGGTGACGGTGCCGGGCCTATCGCGCATCAAGCCGGAATCCCTTGCCGAAGCACCCGACCTTCATGAGCTCACCAACCGTCTTGCAACGACCCCGTACGGTCCTCCGCTGCATGCGGCGCTGCACCGCGTCGACGCAGCCGGTGCTTTCGCGCTCGAAGTGGCGCTGGAGCTGGACTACTATGACCGTTTGTGGGCGGCGACCGAGCGCCTCGCCGCGTCCGACTGCCACCGTACCCAGCAACTCCTGGGTATTCTGTACGACATCCTCAACCTGAGCTGGATCGCGCGCTACCGCCTGCCGCCGGTATTGTCGCCGGAAGAGATCCTGAACTACACACTCCGGCAAGGGCGCTGGCTGACGCTCGAGCTGCGCCGGCGCTTGGCGGAAGACTCAGCGCCGGACTGGAGCGTCGTGCTGGCGCGCACGCCGTACGCGCCGCTGCTGATGGATGCGCCGCCGCAGAGCGCCCGCGTGCTGGCGGCGTTGTGGCGCTTCCTTGCCGGCGAGGTTCAACGCGCACTCTACGGCTACCCGTTTCACATCGGCGTACCGCTCGGGTTCCTGCTGGCACAGGACATCGAAATCCGCGACGTGCGCATTCTGCTAGCCGCGAAAGCGATCGGCGTACCGAGCACAGAGGTTTTCGAGCATGTCGCCACGGTCCGCCACTAGAGGAAATGCCGCATGCTGAGCCCGGAACCCATGCGTCATCTGTCGTTGGTGGTGCCCACCCGCGATCTGGAAGTTACCACACGGGCGATCGCACAGGTCGGCGTGCTGCATCTGCTCGACGTGCGTCACGCGGTTGAAGGGTTGGCGGGCATTCGGCCGTACGACGTCACCGAGCGCCTCGCGCAGCTCGACGGCTTGACGCGGGCACTGGGCGGCATCATGCGTTTCCTCGGCGTCGAGCCCGCCGCGCCGCAGGAGATCGGACCGGGCGACGGGGGACTCGATCTCCTCGCCGCGCAAGCCCGAACGGAGGCCATTGCCGGCGAGGTCGAGGGGCTGCGCAAGCGTTGCGCGCAGTTGACCGTCGACAGCGAACAACTGTCCGCCCTGTTGGCGAACCTGCGCGCCCTAGCACCCGTTGGTTTGCCGCTCGAAGACCTGCGTCGCTTGCACTACGTGCACCTGACCTCCGGGCTGCTGATCGAGCGCAACCTGCCACGCCTGCGCGACAGCCTGGCACGCATTGTCCACCTCGTCTCCTCCGCGGGCCCCGTCGGCGTCGATGGGCGCGTCCTGGTGACGGCGCTCTGTCTGCGTCCGGATCAGGACGTGCTCGATCGTGCCTTGCGCAGCGTCCACTTCGAGCGCGTCGACCTGCCGGCGCACTTGAGCGGGACGCCGGAGCAGGCGACCGCGCAGGTAGAGGCGCAGCTCGCGAGCGCCCGGCACACGATCGCCGCCAGCGAGCAGGAGCGCACGGCGCTGGCGCAGCGTCTCGCCCCCGAGATCCGTGCGCTGCACGCGGCCGTGGAGCGCGAGCGTCTGCTGGCGAAGGCGCGTGGCCTCATGGGCCATTCCGAGCGCATCGCACTGATTACCGGCTGGGTGCCGGCAATGCTGGCGCCACGCTTGGAACAGAGCATACGCGCCGCCAACGACGGCCGTTGCGTGATCGAGTGGACCGAGCCGCCGGCCATCGAGGACGTGCGCCGCGGCCGCATTCCGGTCCCAATTCTGTTGCACAACGCATTGCTTATCCGTCCGTTCGAGCGTCTGCTGCGCGGCTACGGCTTGCCGCGCTATGGCGAGGTCGAGCCGACCGCCGTGGTGGCGCTGGGCTTTCTGACGATGTTCGGCTTCATGTTCGGCGACGTCGGCCAAGGCGCAATCCTGTTCGGGGTCGGCTACTTCATCTACCGCCGCATGTTCCGCTATCGCGACTACGCGGTGATGCTGATGGAGTGCGGCGTCTTCGCGGTCGCCTTCGGCTTCTTGTACGGCAGCGTTTTCGGTGTCGAGCACTGGCTCCCGGCACTGTGGCTGCGTCCCATGGAGGATATCCCACGCCTGATGCAGACTGCGATTCTGTTCGGGATCGGTTTTCTCAGCATCGGGCTCGGCCTCAATCTTCTCAATGCCTACCGGCGCCGCGATCTGTCGGCCCTGTGGGAACGCAACGGCCTGCTCGCCGCCATGGCGTACTGGATCGCGGCCGCGTTGTTCATCCGCCGCCTGACCGTCGGCGTGGAAGCGGTGACGCTCGGCACCGCGCTCATTTGGCTGGGCATCCCCTTGGGGCTCATCTTCTTGAAGGAGCCCGCGCTGGCGGCTTGGAAAGGGATCCGCGACCGGTCCTTGCCTGGCGCCAGCGACGTGTTTGCGCTCATTGTTCAATCGCTCGTCGAAGTCCTGGACACGGTGCTCGGAACCGTTGCCAACACCGCCACCTTCATCCGACTCGCGGCGTTCGCTCTCAGTCACGCGGGGCTTTTCCTGGCAACCTTCAGCGTGGCGGATGCCGTATTCCACGCGGGTGGCGGCACGGTCGGCGCCCTACTCGTGGTCGCGCTGGGCAACGCGGTCATCATCGGGCTCGAAGGTCTGATCGTGGCGATCCAGAGCATCCGTCTCGAGTACTACGAATTCTTCAGCAAGTTCTACAGCGGCGGCGGCGAGGAATACCGGCCGCTCCGCTTTGCGTCCGCACCGTCAGCCCGAACGTAAGCGGGCAAGGAGGAAACCATGCGCACAGAAGATACGGAAACTTCCGCGGAACGCTCAGGAGGGCGCAGGGCGCTGCGTTCGGGCGCTGCGTACCGTTGGGTTCTCGGACTGAGCGTCAGCCTGCTGGCGGTCATCGGTGTGGAGCTGCTCGTGGTTGTGCTGCGGGTCGTGCCAGCCGGAGCGGCGGCGACGGCGGGCGGAAGCACCTTGTCTGATCAGGTCATGATGTGGGGGTTCGTCGCCGCCGCGCTGTCCACCGGCCTCGCGGCGCTGGGCGCAGCCTATGCCGTAAGCCACGTCGGCGCCGCCGCACTCGGCGCGATGGGGGAACGTCCGGAGGTCGCCGGACGGGCACTCATCTTCGTGGGTCTGGCCGAAGGCATCGCCATCTACGGTCTGATCATCTCGATCATGATCCTGTCGCGCTTGGGATGACTCCGATTCAGATCATCGGCGACGAGCACACCATCCTGGCCTTTGCCTTGGGGGGCATTCCGGGCCATGTCGCCCGCACGCCCGACGAAGCGCGACGGATCATCGAGATGATCATCGGCGAGGTGCGCCAACACGGCGGACCGGCGCGCCACCCCGCCCTCCTGCTGGTGACGGCGGGCACCGCCGAACGGATCCGCGACTACCTCGACGAGGTCGTCCTCGATGCCTCTGGACCGCTGATCCTCGAGATCCCGGGCTTCGAGGAACCGCAGGGAAGAAGCCCGGCCACGGGCTTCGTGGCGCGGGTCTTGGGGATGCACCTGTGACACCCGCCGCCGACATGCGCCGCTCCGCCCCGGAGTCCGCCAGGCTCGTCGCGGTGATTCGCGATCAATGCGCGGCCGAAGTGGCGGACGTCCTTGCTCAGGCCCAGGCGCGCGCGCAGCGCGTGCGGGCCGAGGCCGAGGCCGAGGCACAGGCGATTCGCGATGCGGCGCGACGCGAAGGCGAAGAGCGCGGGCGGCGCCGTGCCGCGGAAATCGTCGCCCTCGCCCACGCCGAGAGCCACCGCACGTGGTTGGCTGCCCGCGAGCAGCTCATCGATACCGCGATCGGACAGGCATGGCTCGAGCTGGCACGTTTCGCCGCGCTGCCGCAGGCCACGCAGATCCTCGCCGCGCTGATTCACGAGGCGCTGGGCGTCCTGCCTCCCGGGCCGGTGCGCGTGCAGATCTCCGAGGGCTACGGGCCCATGCTCGACGAGGTCACGCGCAAGCTCGTCGTACCCGACGGCCACAGCGTCCGGGTTGAGAAGGCCGCCATCCCCGACGGCGTGATCGTCGAGACCGAGGACGGCCGGCTGCGGGTTGACAACTCCTTCGAGGCGCGCGCCAGCCGCCGTAAGGAATCACTGCGCCGACTCGTGGCCGCGGTGCTGTTTGCGGACGCCGCGCCCGCGGAGCATTCATGACCGACGCACGCTCCTCACGCTCCGGAACCGTGATCGGGGTGAACGGTCCCGTGGTGCGCGCCCGCACGTCGCGGACGCTGCAGATGTCCGAGCTGGTACGGATCGGTGACGAACGCTTGGTGGGTGAGGTCATCGCCTTGGACGAGGATCTCGCGACTATCCAGGTGTACGAGGACACCAGCGGGCTCAAACCTGGCGCCCCCGTGGAAGCAGCGGGCCTGCCGCTGTACGTCGAGCTCGGTCCCGGATTGCTCGGACAGATCTTCGACGGCATGCAACGACCCTTGGAAATTCTGGCCGGGCTCTCCGGCGACTTCATCCGGCGCGGCACGGCTGCGGACGCCCTGGACCGCACCAAGCGCTGGCCGTTCACGCCGACGCTGGCCCCCGGCACGTCTGTGCACGGAGGCGAAATCATCGGCAAGGTCCGCGAAACGGCGAACGTCGAGCATTGGGTGCTGGTGCCGCCGAACGTCGTGGGTACGGTCGACTGGGTGGCCGGCGCCGGCACGTACGGCGTCGCCGACCCAGTCGCGCACGTCGAGCGCGCCGGCACGACGCAGGAGCTGCATTTGTTTCACCGCTGGCCGGTGCGCGAGCGCCGGCCCTGCCGTCAGCGACACGCGCCGTGCACGCCGCTGTTCACCGGCCAGCGCGTGATCGATGCCTTCTTTCCCCTCGCCCGCGGCGGAACGGCCGCCATCCCGGGCGGCTTCGGCACCGGCAAGACCGTCACGCAGCACAGCCTGGCGAAGTGGGCCGACGCCGAGATCATCGTGTACATCGGCTGCGGCGAGCGCGGCAACGAGATGACCGGCGTGCTCACCGACCTGCCGCAGCTCGAAGATCCGCGCACCGGCCGCCCGCTCCTCGAACGGACCGTGCTCATCGCCAACACGTCGAACATGCCGGTGGCCGCCCGCGAGGCGTCGATCTACACCGGCATCACCATCGCCGAGTACTACCGTGACATGGGCTACCACGTCGCGCTGCTGGCCGACTCGACCTCACGTTGGGCGGAAGCGCTGCGGGAGATTTCGGGGCGTCTCGAAGAGATGCCGGCCGAGGAGGGCTTTCCCGCCTATCTCGCCACCCGTCTGGCGGAGTTCTATGAGCGCGCCGGATTGGTGACGGCGCTCTGCGGCCGGCAAGGCTCGGTGACCGCCATCGGCGCCATCTCGCCTCCGGGCGGCGACTTCACCGAGCCGGTGACGCAGCACACCAACCGCTTCGTGCGCTGTTTCTGGGGGCTCGATAAGGAGCTGGCGAGCGCGCGCTTCTTTCCGGCCATCAACTTCCGCGACTCCTACAGCGAGTACGCCGCCGACCTCGGCCTCTGGTGGCGCGACCAGGGACTCGCCGATTGGCCGGGGCTGCGGGCGCGCGGCATCGAGTTGTTGAACGCCGAAGCCAAGCTCCAGCAGATCGTCCGCCTGGTCGGTGAGGAGTCGCTGCCCGACACGGAGCGCATGGTGCTCGAAGCTGCCTGGATGCTGCGCAACGCCGTCCTCCAGCAGAACGCGTTCGACGCAATCGACCGCTACAGCACGCCCGAAAAGCAACTGCGCATGCTGCGGGCGATTTTCCGCTACATCGACCGCGGCATGGGGCTCGTCGAAAAGAAGATTCCGATCTACCGCATCAAGCAGCTGGGCGTGCGCGCCGATCTCCTGCGGATGCGCTTCGAGATCCCGAACGATGTCCCCGGCCGCTTTGAGGCGTTGTTGAGCCAGCTCGACCGCGAGATGGACACGTTGCTCGAAGAGTGATCCATGACGCATGCGCGCCAAACCGTCGGGCTCGAGTACCGCGGCCTGCACCAGATCCAAGGTCCGCTCATCTTCTTGCGCGGCGTCTTCGACGTCGGCTTCGACGAGGTGGCGGAGATCGTCTCGCCCGCGGGCCGCGTGCTGCACGGGCGCGTGCTCGAAGTGCGCGACGACCTCGCGGTCGTCGAGGTGCTGGAAGGCACGGCCGAGCTGTCGGTCGGCCAGACGCGCGTGCGCTTTCTCGGAGACGCGCTCAGGATTCCCGTGGCGCGCGAAATGTTGGGGCGCGTCTTCGACGCGCTCGGCCAGCCGCTCGACGGCGGGCCGCCGCCGCTGGCGGAAGACCTGCGCAACGTCAACGGCGAGCCGATCAACCCCGTGCGGCGCGATTATCCCCGCGACTGCATCCAGACCGGCATATCGAGCATCGACGGCATGAACACCCTGGCGTGCGGCCAAAAGCTGCCGATCTTTTCCGGCAGCGGCTTGCCGCACAACCTGCTGGCGGCGCAGATCCTTCGGCAAGCGACGTGGGCGGGAAGCGCCGAAGGTTTCGCCGTGGTGTTCGGAGCCATCGGCGTGAAGCACGACGTCGCCGATTTCTTCCAGCGCAGCTTCCAGGAAGGCGGCGGCTCCCGCAACAGCATCCTGTTTCTGAACCTTGCCGATGACCCGAGCGTCGAGCGCCTGGTCACGCCGCGCGCGGCGTTGACGTTCGCGGAGTTCCTCGCCTTCGACCTTGGAATGCACGTGCTCGTGGTGCTCACCGACATCACGAACTACTGCGAAGCGCTGCGCGAGGTGGCGACCGCGAAGGGCGAGGTACCCAGCCGGAAAGGCTACCCCGGCTATCTCTACAGCGATCTGGCCTCGATCTATGAACGCGCCGGCCGCCTCAAAGGTCGTGACGGCTCGATCACCCAGATCCCCATCCTCACCATGCCCAACGACGACATCACGCACCCGATTCCGGACCTGACCGGCTACATCACCGAGGGACAGATCGTGCTGTCACGCGACCTGCACGGCAAGGGCATTTACCCGCCCATCGACGTGCTCCCCTCGCTCTCGCGCTTGATGGAAGACGGCATCGGCGAGGGCCGCACCCGCGACGACCATTCGCGCTTGGCGAGTCAGCTGTACGCGGCGTATGCCAAAGTAAAGGAAATCGAGCGCCTCGCCAGCATCATCGGTACCGAGGAGCTATCCGAGAGCAATCGGCGCTACATCCAGTTCGGCAACCGCTTCGAGCACGAGTTCGTGGCACAGGGGACGTACGAGCAACGCAGCTTCGTGCAGACCTTGGAGCGCGGCTGGGAAGTCCTCGCGCCGCTGCCCGACGCCGAGCTGACGCGCGTCAGTCGCGAGCTCATCGACCGCTATCGAAAGGCGCGCTCCACGCCCTGAGCCTTCGCCATGCGTCGCACCGATCTGCCCGCCACCAAGAGTACGCTGCTTCGCCTGCGCGAAAACTTCGGCTTCGTCAAATCCGGACACGAGCTGCTGGACCAGAAGCGGCAAGTGCTCTTGGAAGAGCTCATCGACATGTTTCGCGACGCCGGCCAGCTCCGCCGCGACCTCGAAGCGTCGCTGGCCGCGCTCTACGCCACCCTGCGCGACGCGCTGCTCGCCGGGGGGCGCACGCCGCTGGACGCCGAGACACTGGCGCCGGCGGGGACCCAAGAGCTGCACGTGCGCGAGCGCAGCATCATGGGCGTGACCGTCCCGCTGCTCGACGTGCAGACCACCGAGCTGCCGGGGCCGGCGACGGCGCCGGGATGGACCACCCCGGCGGCGGCCGTCGCCCGCCATCAGGTGCGCGCGATGCTCGGCGCCCTGGCGCGGGTCGCCGAAATTGAAGTGTCATGCCGGCGCGTCGCCACCGAGTTGCTGAAGACCCAGCGCAAAGTCAATGCGCTGGAAAACATCTTCATCCCCGAGTACCGCGATACCATTCGCTTCATCGAGTCGTCCCTCGAGGAAAAGGAACGTGAGGCGCTCTTCCAACTCAAACGCCTCAAGCATCGCCGCACGCGCAGCCCAGAGGAGGGGTGAGATGAATCAGTTCTATCGGCTGGAGCACATCCTGGTTCCCGTCGACGGCTCGGAGTACTCGCACTATGCAGCCGAGCATGCCGTCCGCATCGCGCAAGCCCACGCCGCCGACATCATCTTTCTGCACGTGCTCGACGAGCAGGTGGTCACCCAGTTGGCGCAGCAGTTGGACGAAGACGGCCCGCGGCAGGCGCGCGAGCGACTGCGCGAGAGCGGTGCAGCCTACCTCCGCGACTGCACGCGACTGGCGGAGGAGCGCGGCGTCCGACACAGCGGGGTGATCGCCGAAGGCGACCCGGCGGCCGTGGTGTGCGAGACCGCCGCGCAGAACGGCGCCCACCTCATCGTCATGGGCAAGCTTGGCCGGCGCGGCGCCCGGCGCATCCTCATGGGCAGCATTACGCGCCGCGTTGCCGAATCCACGGAGTGCCCGTTACTCATCGTCACCGGTCCGCCGGCGGAGTAGCGCAGCCTTCCAACCGCAGACGGCGTTGCCAGCGCCGCAATTCGACTAGCGCGGATTCCGAACTGTCGGAAATCGGCTTCACCCCGTCCTTATTCGCTCGAAGCCATAGAGTTGGGCCGATCTTTGCTCTCCGAATCGTCATCAGGAGCAGGAGGAGTTTATCTATGGCAGGGATCGAAACGGTCATGATCAGCGAGATCATCACGGCGGCGCCGAATGAAACGGTGGCTGAAGTGGCGCGTCGGATGTGCGGCAACCGGGTCGGCGCCGTCCTCGTCGTCGAGCACGGTGCGCTGCGCGGCCTGTTTTCCGAGCGCGACTTGCTGACCCGCGTGGTCGGCCAGAACCGTAATCCGGAGACGACCAAGGTCGACGAGGTGGCGACTCATGAGGTGGTGACCATCGATGCCGGCGCGCCGTTGAAGCACGTGCTGGAGGTATTCCGGCGGAAGAAGTTCCGTCATCTCCCGGTGATGCGCGCCGGCAGGCCGGTCGGTATCGTCTCGACGCGTGACTTCTTGGAATACTTGGTCGAAGGGCTCGAACGCTACATTGATCAGCTGAAGTATCAGCGCGATCTCGCCGAAGGTATCGACCCGTACGACCACGTCGGCGGATCGTACGGGCGCTGAGCCACGCGGCGCCGCGGCCGTCTACTGTGGGAGCCTGTCGGACTTGGCAGGCTGGAGCGACCCAACGGGGAGCGGTCCCGCCGAATCGACGCCGACCGCAGGTGCTAGCGCTCCGCTTGGCAGAGCACGCCGGCGGTCAGGAAGAAGCAGCCCGTCTGGTTGACGCCGAGCGAATAGATGTCGGCCGTGCCGCCGGACTCGATGCTCGTCACGCGCAGGCCGGCGGTGGACTCGCGCTGCTCTCCGGTTGCATCGTCCACGAAGCGATGCGCCTGCGGATAGTGAAACGCAGGCACCAACGCGTCGCCGATCTGCAACGCGTCGGCGCGACACGCTACGATGCCTTGCTTGTAGAGCACCTGATCGGGGGCAACACGGAAGGACTGGCCGTTTTCGAGGCTGACTTTCACGACAGGTTGCTGCGCCGCGATCTTGCGCACGTCCTGCATCATGCGGAAGCGCACCCTGCCGCTCGGCTCGCGGGTGAATACGGCGATCGACTTGCCGGCCACCGTGCGGATCGCCATCGCCCCTTCGGGAGTCTCGACTTTCGTTTCGGCCGCTAAACCGCACACGCTCATCGCGAGTCGTTTTTATCGTCAAACCGCCGAAAAGGAAAGCTTAGAGCCTGTGACCAAATCGAGCGAGCGAATTCGCAACGGCTGAGTCGGTTGGACGCTCGCAGCGACCAACGGGAGCGGACCCCGCCGAACCGACGCCGTGCGCAGCACTGAGCGCTCCTCAATCGGCCAGCACCGCCGTCAAGGTTGGTCCGCGCAGCACGCTGCGCCAGGCGGCTTCGATCTCCCGCTGAGGCATGGCGCTGACGATGCGTTCCGCCTCTTCCGGAAGCGGAAAGCCGAGCAACGTCCCTTCCGCCAGCGCCAGAGCGCGATCGAAGCGGCTCTCGGCGAGCGACGCATAGCGATAGCGCAGCTTCTTACGTGCCCGCACCAGCTCGTCGGCCGCAAACCCCTCGCGTGCCGCGCGTTCGCAGGTCTCCTCCAGCGCGCGCAGCAGACGATTGGCGGCACCGCGCGCGGCGCTCGCCGAGACCAGCGCCACCGCCCAGTCCGCGCCCCAATCCAGAGCCGCCGACACGTCGTACCCCAGGCCGAGACGCTCCCGGATTTCCTGAAACAGTCGACTGTCGGGATCGGCACCTACGATGTCGAGCGCCAGACCAACGGCGATCAGCTCACGCGGCACCGGCGGCACGGCAATGAGCTTCACCACGTACGCCTGCCCGCCAGCGCCACGCCAGCGCACGGTGCCGTTGGCTCCGCACCCTGGCCGTCGCACGCTCGGCTGCAAGCCCGGGCGCCCGGTGTTGAAGTGGCGCCCGATCGCCGCGCGTGCGGCCGCCTGTGAGAGGCCGCCGACGACGGCGAGCACACTGCGTGCATGGGTGAAGTGCGTCCGGATGAACGTCGCGACGTCGGCCGCCTCCATCTGGCGCAGGCTCTGCACGCTGCCACACACCGGGTGGGACAGCGAACCACGAAAAAACCGTGCCCAGGCCCGCGTATGCAGACGGTCGGCGGGGTCGTCGGCGCGGCCGCGGATCTCATCGATGACCACGCGCCGTTCCTTGCGGAAGCGCTCGTCGCTGACACGGCTGCGATAGAACTGCCCTGCCAGCAGCGCGAGCGCATCGGCGGCATCTTCGTTGAAGACCTCGAAGGTCAGTGAAATATTCTCGTAACCGGTGTCGGCGTTGTGTTCGCCGCCCAGCTCGGCGGCCCGGCGATTGAGCGCCACCTGGTCGAGCTCATCGGTGCCCTGGAACAACATGTGCTCCGCCATGTGGGCGATGCCCGGATGCCGCCCATCGAAGCGTGCTCCCGCCCGCACGCTGAGTGCGATGGCAGTAAGCGGTCCCGGGATGTGCTGGTAGACGACCCGCAAGCCGCGGTGTCGAAACGTGTAGACGCGCGCCATATGCTCGGCTTAGCCTGACACCGACGCGCAGGCAACGGACAGCCGCCGCTAGCCGCGGCGGCGTTTCCAGGCGCCCATGCCCCACAGCACCAGCGGCACGCCGAGGGCGGGCAAGGCGCTGGCCCGTGGAGCGGCGCCGGAACCCGGATCGATCTTGCAGCTACACCCGCCACCGCCACCACTGTTGCCGCTGGATCCCTTCGTGGGCGTGGCCGTGAGGCCTACCGTCACCGCCCGCGTCCGTGTCGCCGTCGGTGGCAGCGTATGCGTGGCCGTCACCGTCGGTGTCGACGTGCGTGTCACTGTCGGCGTGTTCGTACGGCTTGCGGTTCCGGTCGGCGGCGGCACTGTCGTGTTGGTCGCGCTGGCCGTACCCGTCGGCGTTACACCCTGCGTCACGGTCATGGTCATCGTCGCCGATGGCACGAGTGTCGGTGTCGGCGTTGGCGTCGGGGTTGGCGTCGGGGTTGGGGTTGGCGTCGCCGTCAGCGTACGGGTGGCCGTCGTGCTTGGCGTCGCCGATGGTGCGGAGGTCTCGGTTGGTGTCGGTGTGGGCGTCTCGGTTGCGATCGGTGCGCCCGGCGTGATCGGATTGCTCGCGGCGAAGATGTCCAAGGTCGAGTTCGTATCGTTGGGGACGAGATTCGTCGCCGCCGACTGGAAGACGATCGTCGTACCGTCGGCGCTGACCTGCGGCGCGGTGCTGTCGCCGTTCGCCTCGCCACCGCCGGATGGGACGCTCACACGCGCCGCCGGTCCGACAACGCCGTCATTGATCTCGACCACGAAGACGTCGGCGCTGTGATTCGTGTCATTCGCAACGAGGTTCGACGCCGCCGATTGAAAGGTCACGAAGCGTCCGTCAGCGCTGATGCTCGGCGATGAGCTCGGGCCGTTCGCGGGGTCACCGTTGAGTCCCAGGCTCACGCGAACGGTCGTGCCGGCCTGCCGATCACGGAGAAAAATATTGGAGACACCCTGGCTGTCGATGCCGTCCAAACCGGTTTGATCCGACACAAACGCCACCAGATTCCCGTCGCCACTCACCGACGGGGCGTAGCCCAACTGTGGCAGCGAGCCGACGCGTTGAGTGGGCTTTCCGGCTTGCTTCCCCGCAGTCGAGACGTTCACCCGCTCGGTGGTGCCCTTGCAGCGGTCGCGCACGAACACGTCGCGATCTTCGTTGCTGTCACCGGCCACTAGATTGGTCGCGTAGGAGTTGAAGGCCACGACGCAACCGTCGGCGCTGATCGCCCCGCCCTCGCTGTCGCTGTTGGCGGCCTGGCCTTGCAGGCTGCCGACGGTCGCGACACTGATGAGCTCGGTCGTGCCGCTGCCGCGGTCGCAGGCGCCCGTCGTGGCGTTCAGGACGCCAACCTGGACGAAGACGTTGCTCGCCCCGTTCGTATTATCGTTGGGGACCGAATCCCCCGCCAATGACGTGTAGGCGACGATACAGCCATCGGCGCTGACGCTCGGCGGCAGGTCCAGTACCATGCCACCGCCGGCGGTGCCGGATTGCGGATGGGGCACCAGTGTCAGGATGTCGGTGCGCGCCAACGTGCGATCATAGACGAACATGTCCGCAGTTTGGTTGACGTCACCGCGCACCAGATTGTCGGCAGCTGAGCCGAACGCCACGAAGCGCCCGGCGGCATCGAGCGCGGGCGGATAGCTGTTATCCGTGGGTTCGGTGCCGCTGTCGGGCTGCTGCGGGATGCGGATGGTTACGGCCTGACTGCGGTCACGCACGTACACGTCGTAATACCCAAGAGTCGCCGGCGGCATGAAATTCGAGGCATGCGACTTGAACGCAACGACACACCCATCCACGTTCGTTGCCGGCAACACGCTATCCCCGTCACTCTGCAGGCCGTTGGTGGCAACGCTGACAAGCTCAATCCCCGCCACGGGCAGGCAGGCGGCACCACACGGCGCACTCACGCCGAGCACGACGGCGACCGGTAGCGCCAGGACGGCGGTGAGCGCTCGCCCAACGCGACCCGCCCGTCCTCCGCTGCTCCACATCGCCTGTCGCCGCATCCCTGACGCCTCCTCGGTGAGGGCTCGCATATCACACCTTGCGGTGCAGGGCCAAACCGCACGCCACCTTCGGCCGCGATGAAATCGTTGCATCGAATTGCCAAGTGTGGCGCCGCGGCGCAATTACTTGAGGATCTTCTGGACCACCTTGAATTCAGGGGCCGCGGCGGTACGCACCCACTCCAGGCAAGCCGTCTCCACCGTACTCGGCACCGCCCCGGAGCCGATCATTTTCTCCCAACCGACGCGGTAGTCGGCCTCGAACCGCGACGAGATGGCATCGAACGGCACATGCACCTGATAGCCGCGATCGAGCAGGTCGTGCACCGTCTGGTTGACGCACGCATGCGCCTCGATGCCGCAGACAACCACCTGCCGGCGGCGCAACGCACCGAGCCCTTCCGCAAACCGCGGCTCGCCGCAGCAGCTCACCGACAGCTTTTCGATGACCTGAACGTCCGCAGGAAGCGACTCGATCACTTCGGGGAGGAGATGCCCGAGCCCCTTGGGATACTGCTCGGTGGCCAGTATGGGCAGGTGCAGAACCTTTGCGGCTTCGATCAGTCGCCGTACGCCCCGCACCATGCGCTCGTGCTCGACCGTCCGGCCGCGATAGGCCTCTTGGACATCGATCACCACCAGGGCGCTCTGCGCGCGGTCCAGCACGCGGGGATGGGACACGGAAATCACTGCGGGACGCAGACGCCGCCTATCGGGCGCCGAAGCGCATTCCGCGCTGCGCCCCACGGGGCAACGATTGCAGCAGCATCGGGTTGAGGGTGATGGCCAGCGGCGTATGGCCCAGGCGCTGCGCCAACGCCAACGCGCCCCCATGCGGCCGGAGCCCTCTATGGAACCCGCGGCGGGGAAACGACGCCCCCACGACCGCGTAGCCGTACGGCCATCCGTAACCGTAGGCGTACGGCGACGCATAGTCGTAGTACGGAGCCCCACCCGATCCGCCCGCCACCAGCGGCGCATTGATTTCTATTGCGGCGTTGCCTCCGGCAACGGTCCCGACTTCAAGACCATGCTGCAAGCCGTTGAGATACGCGTTCAACCACTGTGACTGGTCGTACACCGCTTCGAGCAGTTGCGCTTGCGAGGGCTCCGGCGATCCCTGCTGCGCGGGATCCGTGGGGGCCGCGGCGTTCGGCGTGGTGTCGCCTGCCGATTGGGTTCGGCGCGCCGTTTCATCCACGACGACCTGCAACGACGCCTGCGCATCTTCCGGCACCTCGGCTTTGAGATTCGTGTAGTGGGTCACGCCGCTGGTGTCCGTCCATTGGAAGATATCCGCTGACGCCATGGCCGGAAGGCATACCGCGATCAATGCCAGTACGGTGGCTTTCATCGAGAGGATTCTACGCCCCCGGCTCGATTCCGGCAACTTCATTTTCCGCCGCGCCCTCTGCGGATCAGGTTGCCGGGGAACCGCGCCGCAGGAGCACGACGCCCAGCACGACGGCGCCGACGCTCATCCACTGCGCCGTCGTGAGCCCGATCAGCCAGGTTGGGTTGCGGCGCACAAGCTCGATCAGGAAGCGTGTGGTCGCCGCGAGAATCAGATAGCGCCCGAACTGGTCACCCGTTGGGACGTCGCGGCGCCGGCGCCGCCACAGGTAGGCGAAGATCGCCATACACGCGAGTGTTTCATAAACGGGTGCCGGGTGTACGCGCTCCGTCGTCGGCACCACGCCGTTGGGATAGCTCATGCCCCACGGTAAGTCCGTCGGTACGCCGTAGTCACCGTCGCCGGCGAGCTGACAGCCGATGCGCCCGATGCCCAGCCCCATTGCCAATGCCGGTGCGGTGATATCGGCGAACACGAGCAGCGCGACGTGTCGCTCGCGTGACAAGATCCACGCCGCCACGGCACCGCCGATGACACCGCCGTACCACACCCAACCGCTCGACGAGAGCAGGAAGCCGATCGGGTCTTGTGTGAAGTACTCCCAGCCGGTCGGGATCAAGAACAGCCGCGCTCCCGCCCAGCCGCCGACGTAGGCGTAGAGCGTGATGTCGTACGCCAACCCCACATCGTACCCGCGGCGCAGCACCTCGCTGCGCACGAGCAGAAACGCCACGAAGAATCCGAGAAACGCCGCCACCCAAAAGCTCGGTACGGTGACATCACCGATCGTGAAGAGGATAGGACGCATCACACACCCGTGCCGGCGCGCCGCGGCAAGCGCACGTACAGCAGCACGCCGATGAGAACCGACGCCACGCGCGGATTGACCCGCACGAGCTCGACGGCGGAGCGGAAGAGCACTGGGTACATCGATCAGTCCGTTAGCCGAGCGCGCGCCACGTGTCGACCGGGCGACACGCCGATGTAACTATTTGCAAGATTGTGCATCCAATGCCGTGGGAGTTTCGTATTCGTCCATGCAGGCGGGAACCGGAGGCGGCGCGATGGAACAACAGTGGCTCTCTGTATTTGGCGATCCGCGACTGATGGAGATCGCCGTCTGCCTGGCGGTGATCGGCGTGCTGCGCTGGATCAGTCTCCGCCAGTGAGCCGGCGCGATCACATCCCTACAACATTGTATCCCGCGTCCACATGCAACACCTCGCCGGTGACGCCGCTGCCGAGGTCGCTGCACAGGTACACGGCGCTGTCGGCCACCTCGTCCACGCGCACGTTGCGCCGCAGCGGCGCGCGCTCTTCGTGATGATGCAGCATGTCCTTGAAGCCGGTGATGCCCGCCGATGACAGCGTCCGCAGCGGCCCGGCGGAGATGGCGTTGACACGGATCTTCTGCGGCCCGAGGTCCCACGCCAGGTAGCGCACGCTCGCTTCCAACGCCGCCTTGGCGATACCCATGATGTTGTAGTTCGGCAGCACCTTCTCCGCTCCAAAATACGTCAGCGTCAGGACTGCGCCGCCCTCGCGCATCAACGGCTCGGCGTGCCCCGCGATGGCGATCAACGAGTACACGCTCACGTCCATCGCCACGTGAAAGCCGTCGCGCGAGGTATTGCTGAAGCGGCCCTTGAGCTCCTCGCGCAAGGCAAAGGCGACGCCATGAATGACGACGTCGACGCGCCCCCACTGCGCCGCGAGGGCCGCGAACGTGGCGGCGATGTCTTCGTCCTTCGTCACGTCGCACGGGAGAACAATGTTGCCGCCCAGCGACGCCGCAAGCGGCCGCACGCGTTTCTCGATGGCCTCGCCCACGTAAGTGAAGGCGAGCTCGGCGCCCTCGCGATGCAGCGCCTGCGCGATCGCCCAGGCGATGCTGTGATCGTTGGCGACGCCGAAGACGACCGCCTTCTTGTTGGCGAGCAACGCCATGGCTCCTCCGCGCTGGCCGTCCCTTAGCTGGAACGTGCGCGCAAGACAAATGACCGCCGTTTCGGCTTGCCGGACTGGACATCCTTCGCTACACGGCTCGACGATGAAACCCACCCAGGCGGGGGCCGCGTTGTTCATGGCGCTGGCACTTGCGGCACCGCTGCGCGCCGCCGCCGCGGACGGACTGGCACGCGTGCACGCGCGCGGCACGTTACGCTGGGGCGGTGACATTCAGGGCGGCGAGCCGTACGCCTTTCGCGATCCGCGTGATCCATCGCAACTCCTCGGCTTTGAAGTCGAGATCGCGAATGCGCTGGCGGCGCGGCTGGGCGTGCGCGCCGAGTTCGTGCAGAACGACTGGCAGAACCTCGTTCCGTCGCTCGAGCGTGGCGACTTCGACATCGTCCTCAACGGCCTCGAGGTCACGCCGGCGCGGCGCGCGCGCGTTGTCTTTACGCGTCCGTATTACGCTTTCACCGAATTGCTCGTGATGCGACACGACGCCGTGCCCGCCCACAGCCTGGCAGATCTGCGCGGCCAACGCGTCGGTACGCTGGACGCCTCGCTGGCGTTCGATCTTCTGCGCAGCACACCGGGCATCGACGTGGCGCTCTACGAGGGCGTCGAGGAGCCGTACATCGACCTCGAACAGGGGCGCATCGCCGCCGTGCTGCTCGATAACATCATCGCCAACCGCTACGGCTTGGCGCGTCCGAGCTTGCGCGCCGTTGCCACCATCGCCGCAGGCACGTACGCGATCGCCGCGCGTCCCGATGAGCCGGAGCTGCTGCGCGGACTCGACGACGCCCTCGCGGGCATGCGGCGAGACGGCGAGCTACAGGCCATCCTCACGCGCTGGAACCTGTGGGACGACCATCAGGCCGGGCTCGCCGCGCCCGCTGCAGCGGCGGTGACCGCGCCCGTATCCGAAGGGACGATGCTCGGCCAGCTGCCGCTGTTCCTGCGGGCCACCGGCTTTACGGTGGTCATCTCGACCTTGGCGATGGGGCTGGCCATCTGCGGCGGCCTGGTGCTCAGCCTTGCCCGCCGGTACGGCCGCACGTTCGGCCGCAACTGCGCGGCGATCTACATCGAGCTCTTCCGCGGCACGCCGGTGCTCCTGCAGCTTTACGTGTTGTACTACGGTCTTGCGCCGGTGCTGACCTTGAGCGCATTCTCAGCGGCGGTCATCGGACTCGGAATGAACTACGCGGCGTACGAAGCGGAACTCTACCGTGCCGGCCTGGAAGCCGTCCCCGTGGGACAGACCGAAGCCGGGCTGGCGCTGGGCATGTGGCACGGTCTGGTGCTGCGGCGCATCGTCCTACCGCAAGCGCTGCGCGTGGCGCTGCCGGGCATCGCCAATGACTTCATTGCATTGCTCAAGGACTCGTCGTTGGTGTCGGTGATCACGGTGGTAGAGCTGACGAAGCAGATGACGATCACTGCCGTCGACATGCGCGGCTGGCTCGTGCCGGGGTTGTTGTGTGCCGCCCTGTACCTCGCCCTCAGCTTCCCGCTGTCGCGGCTGGCGCGCCGTCTCGAGCGCCAGCTCACGCCGGTGCCCGCATGACGAGCGATGCGGCAGTCGTCACCGTGCGCGGCCTGCGCACGCGCCTCGGTGCCACGGAGGTGCTGCGCGGCATCGACTTCACCGTCCCCCGGGGCGAGGTGATCGCGGTCGTTGGACCATCCGGCGGCGGCAAGACGACCTTGCTGCGCGCGCTCAACTATCTGACACCCTTCACCGACGGCGAGGTCGAGATCGCCGGTCATCGACTGCAGCCGGGGATGAACGAGCGCACGCACGCCACGGCTCTGCGCAACGTGCGCACGCGGGTCGGCATGGTCTTCCAGAGCTTTCATCTGTTCCCGCACTTCACCGCGCTCGGCAACGTCATGGAGGCGCCGCGCCGGGTGCTTGGCTTGGACCCGGAGCGCGCCCGCGCCCGCGCGCAGGCGCTGCTGGCGCGCGTCGGCCTCGCCAGTCACGCGGACGCCTTTCCGCAGACGCTCTCCGGCGGCCAGCAGCAACGCGTGGCCATCGCCCGCGCGCTGGCCATGGAACCGGCGGCGTTGCTACTCGACGAGCCCACGTCGGCGCTTGATCCACGGCTGGTCGGCGAGGTGCTGGCCGTGATCGCCGACCTGGCGGCCGCTGGACAGACGATGATGATCGTCACGCACGAAATGAATTTCGCCCGCCGCGTCGCGCACCGCGTGTTCGTCCTCGACGGCGGGCGCATCGTCGAGAGCGGCCCGCCGCACGAAGTTCTCGATCGCCCGAGTACGGCCGCGACGCGGACGCTGCTGGGGATGGATGTGCCCAACGAAGACAGAATCTCTCAACGCGGAGACGCGGAGCCGCAGAGAAGGAAATGTGATCTGTAGAGTCTGGCAATCACCTCAGAGCACATCGGCGATGGGCTTCGGGGATTTCTTTCGGAGCGTTCCTTCCTCGCCTTCTCCGCGCCTCTGCGCCTCTGCGTTGAGGTTTTGGTATCCGCCACGATCTTCTGAGCTCACAGGAGGTGAAGGATGACACGACTCGAATCAAAAGTTGCGTTGATCACCGGCGCCGCATCGGGTATCGGGCGGGCCGCCGCGGTGTTGTTCGCCCGCGAAGGGGCGCGCGTGATCATCGCCGACGTGCAGGACGATCTCGGCGAAGCCACGGCGACAGCTATCAGAGACGCGGGCGGCGCTGCCGCGTTCGTGCATGCCGACGTGAGCCGCGCCGAAGACGCCGGCGCCATGGTCGACGCCGCAGTGCAGCGTTTCGGCCGGCTCGACGTCCTGTTCAACAACGCCGGCGTCGGCAAGCACATCCCGTTCGAGCAGCTCACCGAGGCGGAGTGGGACCGCATCGTCGACATCAACCTGCGCGGCGTCTTCCTCGGTTGCCGCTACGGCGTGCCGGCGCTCAAGCAAGCCGGCGGCGGCGCCATCCTGAACACGGCATCGCAGTCCGGTCTGCAAGGGCACCCGAACAACCAAGCATACTGCGCCGCCAAGGCCGGCGTGATCAACTTCACGCGCTCGCTGGCGAAGGATCTGGCGCGCTGCAACATCCGCGTCAACGCCATCTGCCCCGGCGGTACCGACACGCCGATCCTGCGCGGTTACATACCCACCGGCGAGTCAGCCGATTACGTCGCGCGTACGGTCGCGCCGCGCACGCCGTTCGGCCGCCTGGCGCGTCCCGAGGAAATCGCCGCGGCGGCGCTCTTCCTGGTGTCCGACGAGGCCTCGTTCGTCAGCGGCGTCGCCCTGCCCGTCGACGGCGCCGCGTCGGCGTGAGGCGGATCAAGGTGCCGCCCCGCCGCGTCTTGCTGGATGTCGCCCATATGCATATGCTTGCACCGTGAGTTTGTTCAAGGTCAACGTCATCGCGCGCAACCCGAGCGACGAGACCCGCGTCACACCCGCAATCGAGGCCTTGGTAGACACTGGCTCGGAGCTGACGTGGCTACCGACGGACGTCCTGATGCAGATCGGTGTCACACCGCGGCGCAAGCGGACCTTCGTGACCGCAACCAAGCAGATGGTGTCGCGTGATGTCGGCTACGCAATCCTCGCCGCCGAGGGATACGAGACGACAGACGAAGTGGTCTTCGCCGAACCGGGAGATATGGTGCTTTTGGGAGTCCGCACCATCGAGGGGTTCGGCGTTGCCGTCGATAACGTCGGCCATCGCTTCGTCGCACAGACGACCATCGTCGCGTAAGCTTGCGGTGCGGTCCGCACGCCCTCTCACATCTGTACGAAGACACCGAACGCCCTGCGCATGAGCGGCCGGCGCAGTGTCGCTCGCGAGGAGCTCAAGCCGGTCCGCTCCAGATACGCTCGTTAGCGATCACTTTGGCGGTGGAACTCCAAGGTCCTTGCATACCTTGCGCGCCAAGCCGTCATCGATCTCATTGTGGCGGGGAATTCCCGATCGCTTATTCTGCCCAGGATTGTGCCACCACGAATGCCGCCCGCCCTCGCGAAGAAATGCACACCCGTTGGCTCGAAGATGGCGAAGCAGATCGCCGCGCTTCATAGCGCGATCGATTCCTCGTCGAACCCTTCCCCGGCAGCTTCCAGCGCATCGCGGCGGTTGAATTCCAGCGCTTCCCGCAAGGTGATCCGGAGGCTTTCAATGAGTTGCTCGCGCGTGGACTCCTGGCAATTGATCCCCGGAATTTCCTCGATCCACCCAACCCACCAGTTGCCCGACTTTTTCACCACAGCGGTGTAGTTGCCCTTCATTGAAACCTCCATAGCGCAGCCGGTCCCGGATCGCCAACGCCATGGCGGTCAGGCGCGGCGCGCCCTTCGCCGTCGCCTGGACCGACGGGTTAGCTGGCGCCTTTGCTCAAGACAGAGACGCCGGATCACAAAGCCGCTCCAAGGCCTGCTCGATTCGCTTCCGAATGTCCTCCACAGTGGGTGGTACATAATAGCTCGGCGCTCCCTTTCCGATCTTGACCGGAGATCGCATCGACCCTGCCGGAACTACTGCCCGGTCTTCATTGCGATCAAGAAGAGCATTCGCGACACGATGGCACAGAACCAGAAGCTGGAAGAAATGATCGAGGACGAACTCCTGCGCGTGCACCTGGGGCTCATCGAATCTCAACTCTCCGGCGCTGCGCGCCTCCGGATTGTTCGGTAGCGAGAAGTATAGCGCGGGTGGTCCGTCAGCCCGCACCAAAACGCGGGGTTCGCTTGGCACTACACGTTAGTGTTGCGCCAGATCACGATACGCCTTGAGCTTGGAGCCGTGGCTTTGCCAATAGGCGATCAACGGATCCCGTAGTTCTTCGGGAAGGACCGTCGCGCCATCTTGGAGGCGATCGACCAATCGCCCGAGGCTCTTCGGAAGTGAGGTCGAAGGGAACTTCCGCCTCAGGTAGGGGACGAGACCGTTCTGGGCACGGCGGACTGCGTCGAGGAAGCAATCGAGCAGATAGCCTAGCAGCCCGTTGAAAAAGCTCCCGCCACCGCCGCGCCATATGGTATAGGAGCGGCGCGGTGGAGGTGGATGCGGA
>Ga0209415_10003788_pt1 | contig 28081 bp, 12 predicted proteins | sample PeaSoiSIISIP2007_FD_187696 | JGI IMG/M metagenome (GOLD analysis project Ga0209415, IMG submission 187696) | Peat soil microbial communities from Weissenstadt, Germany - SII-SIP-2007 (SPAdes) (version 2) | ecosystem: Environmental > Terrestrial > Soil > Wetlands > Peat | place: Germany... | reverse complement strand
CCGGCCTGATCGCGTTCGTCTGCCTCAACGTCGGACCTCTCTTTCGAGCGCAGATGGCTATTACAGGCTTATCTGCAAGATATCTTCAGTATGCCTGGGTGCTTGCGATCACCTTTGGGTGGCACACATTCGTTCCATTCCTCGTCCTGCGATATGTGGACAAGCTGTCCCTGCGCGAAAGCTTTGCGTTTCTGGGCCTGAATCGAGTGGACTGGCGTGGACTGTTTCTCGTATTGCCTATCTATTTTGTTCTGTTTGCGCTGGTCTCACTTCCCTATATGAAGTTTGTGGCACCTGTGATCGAAAACTGGACAAAATCCGTGCCGATCTTCCGCATTCCAGGTGACAGCATCTTCCAAGACACGCCGGAAGCTATGTATAGCTTTCCACCCATTGCACTATTGGTCCTGGGTATTGGCAACTTTGTCGGCGAAGAGTTGTATTTTCGCGGCTACTTAATGAAAAAGTCTGCGTTCCTGGGGCAAATGAACTGGTTTGTGAGTTCGGTGCTTTTCGCTCTTTATCATCTTTGGCAAGTCCAGCAAACCTGGCCGATGGTGGGACTGGTGTTGGCGTTCGGATTCCTGATGACGCTTCGCAAGGACCTCTATGTTTTGATTGCTTTTCATTTCCTGGTGAACATGTGGATGGCGTACGGACCGGGCTAGGGAAACCGGAGAAGTACAAATTCATTGGACGCTGAAGGTTCTTCCGCCATGACACACGAGTATCGCTGAGACCGTTTCAACTCCCGCATCGCTGACGACTCGGAAACGACGCCAGTTCGTTGACATAATATCGCCATTACGCTCATTCAGCTTGTGACTGGGGTTTTGAGTGTAAAGGCCTGTTTACAACAATTGTTTCCGAATACTTGGTTTCCCGCTTACAATCGGCGCGGGAAATATGGGCGAGGGTTACCAGACCTTCGGCCACCGACAACGTGCGGTGGTAGACTACGGAAGCTTCAATGATTTTGAAACAGTACTACCTGGGTTGCCTGGCCCACGCCTCCTATCTGCTCGGAGACGAGGCCAGTGCGACTGCGATTATCGTCGACCCCCAGCGCGACATCCAGCAATACCTGGCGGACGCCGAAAAATCTGGGCTACAGATCCGCCACGTGTTTCTCAGCCACTTCCACGCCGATTTCGTCGCAGGTCACCTGGAGTTGCGCGCCCGGTGCGGCGCGACCATCCATCTCGGCTCCCGCGCCGAAGCGCAATACGCTTTCACCGCCATGAAGGATGGCGACACTCTCGAGTTCCCGGGACTGCGACTGCAGGTGCTGGAGACTCCTGGCCACACCATCGAGTCGATCTCGATCCTGGTGTTCGATCTCCAAAAGGATCCGGCGCAACCTTACGCCGTTCTCACGGGCGACACGCTGTTCATAGGCGACGTGGGCCGCCCGGACCTGCGCGCGTCGCTGGGGTGGAGTGCCAACGACCTCGGCTCCCACCTTTACGACTCGCTCCACAACAAACTTCTGAAGCTTCCCGACGAAACCCTTGTCTACCCTGCTCACGGCTCGGGCTCGCTGTGCGGGAAGAATCTCTCCTCTGACACGGTCTCTCCCCTGGGAGTTCAGCGGCTGACGAACTACGCGCTGCAGCCGATGACGAAGCAGGAATTCATTCGGCTGGTCACAGCCGACCAGCCAGACGCTCCTCCGTACTTCACATACGATGCCATTCTTAACACCCACGAGCACACTTCGCTCGACGAAAATCTTGAGCAAGTTCTCTGTCCCATCGAACTCGATGAAGTTCTGAGGATGGGAGATGCGGGCGCTCAGATTCTCGACGTCCGCGACGCTGCTGAATACGCGAAGGGTCACCTGGCAGGCAGCATCAACATCGGTCTCGGCGGCCAATACGCCACGTGGGCGGGTACAGTACTTGACCGCACCAAACCCATCGTGATCGTCGCCGAGCCCGGACGCGAGAAGGAAGCTGCCCTGCGCCTGGGTCGCATCGGTTTTGATCACGTCACCGGCTACATGCAGGGAGGCATGGAAGCGCTTGCCGGCCGGCCCGACCTGGTGTGGCCAACGGAACGTATCAGCGCACCCGCGGTGGCGGAGGAACTGGCGAGCGCCGGTCCGCCGCTATTACTGGATATCAGAAATCCGCGGGAGTGGGCGACCAAACACGTTGACGGCAGCGTGAACATCCCGCTCAACCACCTGCAGGAGCGCATCGCCGAAATTCCGCGCGACCGCCGCATTGCGATCCATTGCGCGGGCGGCTACCGCTCGTCGATCGCCGCCAGCATTCTGCAGCAGTACGGAATCACGAATCTCGCCGAGATGGCCGGAGGGCTTGCTGCCTGGGAAGCCGCTAAACTGCCGGTGGTTTCGTAAGCCTAGGAAGTAGGTTCAGTCTAGTTCGTCGCCGGCTGCTTTTGCCCCGCGGCGATACGCTGGCGTGAGTCGGCCAAGAGAGCGTTGAAGCGCGGGTCTGCATGCAGTGACTTGCCAGAACGCACAGCTCGCAAAATTGGTCGGGCTCGGCAACCGGACGTACGGTCGTCCGGTTTGGTCGAGGCGACATGCGTCCTGAGGTTACGAACGAGATACAGATGAGTGCCTAAGGTTCGTTTCCCTCTGCTAGCATCTCTTAGGAGAACACATGGGTGCAATGCGCCACTGGTGCACTTCGGCCGCTTTGCTTTTCTTCTGCATACCTTTTGTCCTCGCGCAGCAATCACCCGATAGCCTGCTGAAAATTGACGAGCGCAATGTCCGGTTTCATCTCCTTCCCAAGCCCGAACTGTCACTACCGGTAGTTAATCTTTCGCGCCAGCGATTGGAAGGAACGTTCCTCCTAGAACTGGTTCATTTTGATGATCAGGTTCACTCGACCATGAAGGGGACGTTTCAAGAAGAACCAGGAACCACAGTGGAAAAGCTACAGTGGGACGCGAAAGCCCTCCCAACCACGACTCCCTCGGAGTTGGGGTGGTACCGGCTGCGATACACGTTCACTCCTTCCATCAACGGCCTGGATGCGGCGCCAGTCTGTGGAGTGCTGCAGATGGGACGTTTGATCCCCGACGCATTTGAACTCCGGCTAAGCGGCGCCGAAATGGTTGGATTCGGAGTGAAGTATCCGCTGCGAGTGCGGGTGGATAACCCGGCCACGGGAGAGCCAATCGCAGGCGTCCCGGTCGACTTCAAGCTGGAGGTCGGCGACGATGATGACAACCAACCGACGATGCGTAAGAAGGTGGTCACCAACCGCTCGGGGTATGCTGTCGTGGAATTTAACCTCCCCAAGGCCTCTTCGGCCTCCGATGGGAAAGCGATCGCAACTGCAACTCTCGGCGATTTCAGCGAAGAGGAATCGATCGAGATTCGGTTCCCCGACACTGTGCAGTTGACGCTCACCACGGACAAGCCGCTGTATCAGCCGGGTCAAACCGTTCACATGCGCGCATTGGCGTTTGGTCCTGATCACCGTGCGCTTGCGAATGTCGCCGTCAAAATCACTCTTGCAGACGACCAGGGGCAGACTCAATTTGAAGATACGTTCAACACGTCAAAGTTCGGCGTGGCCAAGGCCGATTGGGAGATTCCACAGAAACTGCAACTAGGTGATATCTCCATCACGTCCGAGGTACAGAGTGACCGATACTCGAGCCAGGAGTCTCAGTCGAAGATCCGCATCAGCCGCTATGAACTGCCCACTTACACGGTGAAGGTTACTCCCGACTGCGCCTACTACCTTCCCGGTCAGAATGCCAGCGTGGAAGTTCGAGCCGACTATCTTTTTGGCAAGCCCGTCCAGCGCGCCAAGGTGAAGGTTGTTCGCCAGGAAAACCGGCACTGGGATTCCGAGAAGCAAGAGTGGGTGGCGGACGAGTCGCAGGCTCTCGAAGGGGAACTGGATTCCGACGGCAAGTTCACCGCCCATGTGGACCTTACCGGGGATTTCCACGACTTCAAGGAGTACTCTTACCAGCGCTTCGAAGACCTGACGCTGGCCGCCTATGTTACCGATCTTTCAACAAAGCGCACGGAACAACGGCGGTTCAATTTGCGGCTGAGCGCGCAACCGATTCATCTATACCTCTCGACGGCGGGAACGATTACGCCGGATGCCCCGTTTACGCTGTATGTAACCAGTTCTTACGCAGATGGAACTCCAGCCTCGGTTGACGGCGTGGTCGAAGGCGCACGGTCCGACAGTCTTGGCCAATTCGGCGAAGAGCCCAGTGCGGCCGACCGCGTGCCGTTGGGGAAGTTCCATACCAATCATTATGGAGTAGGGCGCGTTGAGCTTCAGCCCTTACCGAAGGATTTGCTCACTGCGGTCGGCGGTCGCGGATATCAAGACTGGTATTCGCATCCCTGGATGCGTTCCTGGTCCGAGTACCGCGACTATAGCAATTCCGGCCAGCAGAGCGGCCAGAGCAACGCGTTTATTCTCTTGCACGGGGCTGATGCCGCGGGCAATGCAGGCCACTACAGCGAACAGGTCGCAATATTCTTCAACCTTGATTACGTCAGGGTAAAGACGGACCATGTTCTCTACCGGCCGTCCGATCCAGTCCTGATCGACATAGTTTCAAACGCCAAAGTCAAGGACCTGATCGTCGACATCTTTGCCGACAGTGGGTTGGTGGTGTCGGAAGTTGTGCATCTGAAACATAGGCAGGCAGAACTGACCGTGCCCTACGATCCGCGGTTCCGCGGCGCGCTAACCGTTGTGGCCTATGCGATGACTGGTGTCGGCGACCAGAATCGTGCCCTCTCAGGAATCACGAACGTCATTTATCCCGCTCGCCAGGAGCTGCAAGTGGCGCTGCGCATGGCGCGCACGACATTGCGTCCGGGAGAAACCGCGAATGCGGACCTGCACGTCCTGACGCCCGAAGGAGGCGCAGTCGAGAGCGCCCTGGGAGTATTGGTTTTTGACAAGGCCGTGGCTGAGCGGGTGCGAACCGATGAAGAGTTTGGCCGCGAGTACGGCTTCTCGGTTTACGATTACGCGCCTTATTACTATCTGAGTGTTGGCGGCATTACCTATCGCGACTTGCTCAATCTGGATTCGAGTAAACCCTTTCCTGAAGGGATTGATCTTGTAGCCGAGGAGATTCTGAGTTCGGGATATCGCGCCTGGCGAGGCGATTTGTCGATCGCTGGGGGTGCCTCGGACTACAGCCGCGAGGCGGCTTCTCACTTCGACGACGCGCTTAAGAACAGTACGCAACTCTTGAAAGGCGCTCTGGACGAGGTTTATCAGACAAGGATGTCGTATCCGAAGAACGAGAAGGAACTTCGGTTTGAGCTTAACGATTGCGGCGTTGATCTGGACCGCGTAGTCGATCCATGGGGCATTCCTTATAGGACAGCATTTTCTGTATCAGGCCAATATGACGTGCTGTCTCTCGTCAGCGATGGCGTCGACAAGACGCCCAATACCAAGGATGACTTTCAGGCTTTGAGTTTCGGCTGGCCGTACTTCCATCAAACCGGCGTCGCAATTGACAATGCCGCGCATGCATTTTACGAGAGTACCGGAAAGTACATTCGCGATTACACCACGCTTCGCGAAGAGATGAAAAAGAAGAAGATCGATCTGGACGCGCTTCGCGACCCCTGGGGACACCCTTACGCTTATCATTTCGAAGTTGCGGGCGCTTTCTTTGAGATTCGCATCGACAGCGCGGGTCCGGACGGCGAATTCGACACAAAAGAGAAACCCTCATCGGATGACGTTCACGAATGGACCTCATCGATCCATTACTTCCAACAAGAGACAAGCGACCTGCAGAGAGCACTGGGCGAGCATTTTGCGCAAACGGGCAAGTTTCCCCAGAGTGCCGACGAAATCAAACCCGTTCTGCAGGCTGCGAAGTTGACTCCTGAGCGCCTGCTCGACCCGTGGGGCCATCCCTACCGCTTTACGTTCAGCACGCGCAGCCGCTATTGGGACCGTGTGAATACTCAAAGCATCTCGGTATATGGCGAGCAACCGCGCCGGACTACTGAGGTAACTCCGGTCACGCAACAGTTGGCGTACATCCAAGTGGTCAGCAACGGCCCAGACAACGATCCTAACGGTGGCTTTCAAGTGGCGGAGTTCAGCCGCGTGATCGCCGAACAAAGCAGCAAAGACATCAAGGTAATGCCCACTCCGAAGGAACCTCCGCGGACCGGAGGGCATGGCGGAATCAGCGGCGTGGTCACTGATCCGTCCGGCGCGGTGATTGCAAAAACTACGGTGACGGCGGAGGCGGAAAATGGCATGCAATTCACCGAATACTCCGACAGCAGCGGCCGGTACACGTTCTCCAATATCCCCACGGGAATTTACCGCCTGGAATTCTCGGCTACCGGGTTCCGAGCGCGCGTGGTGGTGAGGGTTCCCGTACAGCAGTCCGGAACAAGCCAAGTCGATGTGACTCTCGACGTCGGAGGCACCTCCGAGGAAGTGATGGTTACAGGTGAAGCGCAATTGCTGCAAACAGAAAACGCATCCGTCGCCCAGAAAGTAATTGGGGCGGCGCCGCCTAACAAGGCGCCGCCTGAAAAGCAGCTGTTTACGCCTCGACTGCGCCAGTATTTCCCCGAGACTCTGCTCTGGCTGCCAGAAGTGATCACAGATAAGCAAGGACACGCTCGCATCAGCTTCCCGATGGCAGACAACATCACAGCGTGGAAAATGTCGGTGATTGCTTCCACCGAAGGCGGGCAGGTCGGAGTAGCGGAAAAGGAATTGCGAACCTTCCAGCCGTTGTTCCTGGAACACGACCCACCAAAGATACTCACAGAAGGCGATCGAATCCATTTGCCCGTGGTCATCCGTAATTACTCCGCGAAGTCGCAATCGCTCGAAACAGAGTTAAAAGCAGAGTCGTGGTTTTCGGCGCTGTCGGCCCCACGTCAGAGCGTGACCGTGGCCGCCAACAGCGACGCCAGCACCATTTTCTCCTTTCGGGCAGATCACAGTGTACGAAAGGGAAAGCAGCGCGTGACCGCACACAACTCGGAAACTGGAGACGCGGTCGAACGCGAAGTGTTGGTTCATCCTGACGGGCAGGAGATTTCTTCCAGCGTAGCGCAAGTGCTGGCGGGGCCAAACAATTCCCTGGAGATCGAGGTTCCGGACGACGCTATCCCCGGTTCGATTGACGCTGAGTTGCGCCTTTACCCCAATCTTATTGCGCACGTTCTCGATGCGATGCACGGGATTGGGCAACGTCCGGCGGGGTGCGCTGAGCAAATTACCTCTGTGGCGTATGTGAGCCTGATGGGGCTGCAAGTTCTGGCGAAAGCAAACCGCAGCAACGATGCTTCCAATCCTCGCGCTCAGCTGGAGGCAAGCGCCAAGAAGGCGGTGCAGGATGCTTATGTTCAACTTGTGGACCTTCAGCAATCCGACGGCGGGTTTCCATACTGGCAGAATAAGGTTTCGGATCTGGCGCTCACCGCGTACGTCGTGCGATTCCTGGAAGGTGCGAGTGAGTTTATCGATGTCGATCGCAGCGTATTGAACCGGGCGGCGGATTACATTGTTGGCCGTCAAAGCAAGACAGGAGCGTGGCTGACGCATCGCTGGGGACAGGAGAAAGATGTTGAAGACTTGAACCTTACGGCATACATGACACGCACCCTTGCTCCCGCGGTTGGGGCGAAAAGCACTATCAAAGCGGGCACCAAGGATCAGCAAGACATCAAGGGCCGGCAGGCTGTAGAAGCCTCATTCAAGCTGGGGATGAATTATCTCGAAGACCAAATCGATTCGTGGAAGGACCCGTACCTGGTGGGAAATTACGCTATTGCCGCTTCTGCATCAAACGAGAGCGAATATGTTTCTCGCACACGAGCTCTGCTGAGCAGCCTGGCGCATCGGGAAGGCACCGCTACTTATTGGAATCTGGAAGCGAATACCTCGCCTTTCTATGGCTGGGGAAACACCGGCCGACTTGAGACAACCGCTCTCGCGGTCGAAGCGCTGGCCAAACTGCAGGACAAGAATCCCGATTCGGACACAGCACAGCAGGTCAGTCGAGGACTTCAGTACTTGCTTGGCCATCGAGATCGTTATTCGGTCTGGTATTCCACACAAGCTACCGAGAACGTGATCGAGGCGATGATTGCCGCTATGCCCCCGGGAGATGAGACCGCGGGTCCCTCGAAAGCGGACATCGTCGTGAACGGGCACAGCGTTTCCACCATGCAACTGCGGGATGCGAGCGCCATCGTTGGACCCGCGACGCTGGAACTCGCACAATACCTGCACACTGGCCATAACACTGTGCAAGTCGTTCGGGGGGCAAACTCATCGGCGATGAACGCGCTGGTCATTACTTCGCACTACGTTCCCTGGAAGGACTCTCGTTCGACTGCCGGCGAAAACTTTATCTCCGGCGATACTCGCGCACTCCGCCTGAAAGTGAGATACGACCACACCGATCCGAGGCCTGATGAAGCGGTGAAATGCCAAGTAGAAGCGGAGCGTATCGGGTTTCGCGGCTATGGGATGATGCTCCCCGAAATCGGATTGCCTCCCGGTTCCGAGGTAGACCGGGAATCGCTGGACACGGCAAGAGGAACGGGCTCGATCCAAGGCTATGAAGTTCAACCCGACCGCATTGTTTTCTATGTCTGGCCCGAGGCAAGCGGATCCCGGTTCGAATTCCAGTTCCGTCTGCGTTACGGTATGGACGCAATGACGGCGCCGTCTCAACTCTACGATTATTACAATCCTGAAGCGAACGCTACGGTGGTTCCCGTACGCTTTGTCTCGCATTGAATGCGATTATGCGGCAAGTTTCGAGCTGGGGTTGGCGACTCGCTTGGCTCGCAGGTGACCTGTCAACCTGAAAGGATCCTGAATACCTGCGATCATTCCGTTTCCGGCGATTAGAACTCGAAGCGCAGCATGAATTGAATCTGCCTGGGCAGACCCGTGCCAGTATTGGGCGAGGAGGCGTTGTCGTTGTTGTTGTTGAAATTTACCGTCGTGTCAATCAGGCCGAGGCTGCCCTTGGGGCTTAGCGACTGGATTGTCTGGATGGTGTTTCCTGTTTGAATTCCCACCAGGTTGTAATTAAAGGTCAGGTTATCCGGGTTCGGATCTCCAAATTGAACGTGATTGAAGATGTTGAATATCTGCGCGCCAAACTTCATGGACACGCGCTCTGTTAGCTTGGTTTCCTTGGTCAAGGCCAGGTCAATCTGCCAAGAGTTCAGCGCCCGGATCAGCCCGTTCGGCGCCGTGCCAAACCGGCTCACCAGGCCACAGGAGAGTGGGCAGACCAGGGTTTGGTTGGGACCGGGGTTGATGATTTGCGTGACTACGCCGCCGGGATCGAGTGGCGGTGGGGCGAATGCAGCGGGATTAATCTGCAGGGTGTGGCTCGGCGCTCCTCCGCCCAGCAGTATCGGCACCCCGGGAACCAGGTCCGGCCTTTGTGTTGTCTGATCGTTGCCGTCTGGTAACTGGGGGGCGTTGATGTTCATCGTTATCGTCAACGGATGGCCCGTATGCCAGACGCCGATGCTGCCCAATTCCCAGCCGCCGACGATCTTGCCCAATATTCCTTTGCTGTTCAGGAACTCCTTGCCCGGCCCAAGAGGCAGCTCGTAGACGGTATTCACGGTGACATTGTTGCGCACATCGAAGACGCTGGGACCCTTGTCGCAGGCCAGGCAATTCACGTTTTCCGGGCCATTGGATTCTCCTCCGCCCACGGACCCGTCGTTAATAGAATGCGACCACGTATACCGGCTCTGAAAAGACAGGCCGTTGGAGAAGCGGCGTTCCAGGCTGAGAAGAAGAGCATGATAGGTGCTGGCGCCAATGTCGGACTTGTAGTCCACCGAACCATAGGGATCCGTGGTGTCGAACGGATCTGTCAGGCCATTCGTGCCGGGATAGTATTGGTCAAGAGGACGGGAGCAAATGAGGTTGCCTTGACCGCTCGGATCGTATAGGGGCGGGGCGCTGCAGAAGTTCACTCCACCGCGAGAGAAAAGTCGTACACCACGCGATCCGATGTACTGCGCCGACGCCAGAAAGTTTGCTGGCAGCTCACGATCAATGGTCAGACCCCAAGTCTCGACGTAGAGGTCCCGGCGCCCATGGCGCTGCAGGGCGCGAGGTTGCTGTTGCGCGGCAAGGCCCAGGGCCACCAAACCACTTAGGTCTGGATTGGTCTGCTGGTAGGCTGGCTGCAGCGGCGTACCTGGACCGGACCCGTCCAGATTGAGGAACGCCGTGGAGCGATCGCTCTCTAGGCCAGCGTTCAAATCATCGTTCTGCGCTGCTCCGTGATAAATTCCAAAACCTGATCGAATTACCGTCTTTCCATGGAAGATGTCCGGAGCCCAGGCAAAACTGACGCGAGGATCGAAGTTTCTGTAGTCAGCGTTGTAAAGAGCGGGGTTCGCCGGACACGCCGGAGTGTTGATAGGGGTTGGAATCGGAGCGGGAAGCGCAAGGCGCCAAGTGGAGGCGGAGCCAAAGCAGACACCGTGGAATTGGCTGACATCAAAAACCGTCGTGCGATTGTCGGCCTCGTGCGCCACGCCGTAGTATTCATACCGAACTCCCAAGTTTAGAGTGAGATTAGGCTTGACCTTCCACTCGTCCTGGAAATAGGGCATGTAAAATGTGCGCCGCAGCTTGTGGCAACACCAGGTTGAAGTGTAGGAAATCCCGTAAATATCCGCGTTTTCAAAGCCTGTATCGGACGTGCCGCTATTATCCTGAAAGGAAAGGGTGTTGCCGGCCGTCAACCCTTGATTGAGTCGAACCCGGCGAATCTCCATTCCCGTCTTGAACGTATTACGGCCGCGCACGAAGGTTAGGTTGTCGACAATGCCGAAAGTGGTCCCGACTTCGTGATCCGTCTGGTTGTTGTTGACGGTGGCCCAGTTGTTGGTCGCGACAGAATAGGGCAGAGGGGGGGTCTGCGGATTGAGGAATGGGGCGCGGTTTACAAAAACCTTAACCTCATTCAGCAGGCGCGGTGAAAAAGTGTTCTGCAGAGCAACGTAGTAACCGGCAGGATGGTTGATGGTCTGAAGGAGGTCGTACGGAAGAGAGCTGCTGCCGTTGGTCCCGCTTACCAGGCTGATGTCCCGGTGTGCGCTTCCGTATAACATGGTCTTCGCGCTAATCTGGTAGTCCATTCGGATGAGCCAAGTGTCTTCGTGAACGGTGGTTGGGGCGGGAGCTGTAAGCAGATCCGAGTCTGGCAATGGGTTAGTGGGATTATTTGTCTGATCGACGAAGGCCCCATCGGGGTAAACATGGATGGGATTGCAACCTCCGATAGGGCCCGTAGAGGCGTGCCAAGGAAAGGCCTGAAGGATAGAGCACATCTGCGGTGACGTGGCTAGGGTCGCCTGTTGAGTGATGGGGTTGGGTACGAGGACTTGGTTCGTGGTCGCCCCGTATTGACGAAGACCCTCGTAGTTTACGAAGAAGAATAGCTTGTCCTTGACGACCGGACCGCCGAACGACATTCCATATTGTCCGTAGCGAAAGGGCGGGATGGCAGGATTACCGTTAACGTCAAAATCGTTGAAATTCCGCGAGTCGAATACGGAGTTCCTGAGGTATCCAAACAGTGAGCCGTGAAAATCGTTGCCGCCGTGCTTGGTCTCGACGTCAATTTGACCGCCGGCTTGCGTGCCGTACTCGGCATCGTACAACGCGCTGTTGACGCGATATTCCTCGATGGCGTCCTGGGAGATTTGCAGACGGGTTTGTGACTTCTGAGCCTGCTCCTGAATGCCGCCCGCGTCAACTCCGTCAATCTGAAAGTTATTGTCGTCGCGCGCCCTGCCCGCAAAGCGAATGGTTCGCTGATCGCCTCCGCCGTCATCTTGAGCGAAAGGGGCGAGTAGCGTAAAACTTGACCAGTCGCGCCCGTTGTTGGGCAGATTCTCGATCTGGTCCGTGCGGATGACGGTGGCCGCTTCTGCGGAACTGCGGTCCGCGGGCGCCGCCGACGCCTCCACCTCGACTCTTTCAGTAGGCGCGCCAACAGCAAGCTTGGTATCCAAGGTGCGGGTTTGACCAACCTGTACTATCACGTCGTCGATGACTTTAGTCTTGAAGCCAGTTTCCGTAACAGTTACGGAGTAGCGGCCAACCGCCAGGCCAGGAAAGCGGTAGTAGCCGTTCGAATTGGTCCTCTGTTCCTGCGCGATGCCTGTATCCACGGCAAGGATTTTGACGTTGGCCCCAGCGACCGCCGCTCCGCTTTGATCGGCTACAGTGCCTTCGAGCACGGCGCGATCCACTTGGGCAAGCGCTGCCGTGCCCAATAATGCGCAAAGGGCCAGCAGGACGAACAGTTTTTGGGCTATGCGAATACAGATAGAGCTTCGTGTATTCATGATGGTGTTCCTCGAGCGTCAGGAAAAGAGAAATGTAGGCTTTGTTTGTGACAGGATCTTGAATACTGCGTTAAAGTTTTTTCAGATATGAAATCGCGAGGCGGCCACTTTTGCGCTAATCTTCAGGAAGCAAGCCGACGATGGCAAAACGGGCTGCCCTCCCTATGAACCTGCTCATTGTGGAAGACGAGGCGCGAATGCTGGAATTGCTTCGCCGCGGCCTCGGCGAAGAAGGCCACTCCGTGACCTGCGCACGCGATGGGGAGGAAGGTTTGGGCTTCGCCCGTACCTACCCCTTTGACGTCGTTATCCTCGACGTTATGATGCCGAAGATGGACGGGTTTCAAATGCTGCAGCGGATGCGTTCCGCGAGGGTTGCAACGCCAGTCCTGGTGCTGACTGCCAAAGATACGGTGCCCGACGTGGTGCGCGGGCTTGATCTGGGAGCGGACGACTATCTCACCAAGCCGTTCTCCTTCAACGAATTGCTCGCCCGGATTCGAGCGGTGCAGCGCCGCGCCCATCACCTACAGAATCCGAAACTGCAGGTCCTGGACCTGACGCTGGATCCTTCCACTCGCGAGGTGTCGAGGGCAGGCCGCAACATCTCCCTGACGCGCACGGAATATAGCCTGCTGGAACGGCTCATGTATCGCGCCGGCAAAGTTGCGGAGCGGCGGGCGCTGATCGAGGCTGTGTGGGGTTGCGATGCTGATATTGAAGAGAACACTCTCGATGCCTTCATGTATTTGCTGCGAAACAAGGTTGACAAGCCCGGACAGCCCAAACTGATTTACACGGTACGGGGGGTGGGATATGTGATCCGCGAGGGCGCGCAGCCATGACCAGGCTGAGCTGCCATCCGTGGAGGGTGTAGTTCAAGCCTAGTTGTGTTTTTGTATGGAAGTGGCTGCCGACCGGCAAGCGGTTGGCAGCCGTTCCAGAAAACGAAGACGAGCCGCCTGCGCGGTTCGTCTCACGCTGCTATCCAGTTACTTTGTGAGCTCCCCCACAACCTCGGAGAGCACTTGCGTGCCTTCGGCTCGCACCGCATCCAGCGTTGCCGGGTTCAGTCCCAACGCCTTCACGATCGTCGGCGCGACCTGCCTGGTTGCGGCCGGAGCCGAGACGGTCCGCGCCTTAAAGCACGGATTGGCTACCAGCAGCATGACGTTGGTATCGTCATGCGCGAAACCGCCATGATCGCCTATCATCGACGTGCTGCCCGAATACGTCACACCCTCATTCGGCGTCACGATAATGTCTGGCGAGCGCGGATCTTGACCGGGGTCGAGACCTCCAACGTTATAGTTCAGGGCGAGCGTCGGCCCATAATAAATCTCCCCCAGGCCGATCGCTGGCGCGTTGCTTTCCAGCATTTCCACGGCCGTGGGCACGCTCACGCCCTTTTTCAGCCACAGCACCGACACATCATCTTCAGTTGCGCCAATACCTGTCGTGTTCAGTGGCGACTCCGAGAAGGGGATGAGATCCCCCAGCAGCGTTGCCGGCGTATTGGTGCCGTCGGCAACGTAACGGGTCGGGTCGATCGGCGACTCCCCATGCTTCGCCGTGATGATGAGCAAAGTATCGTTATAGATGCCCGCACTCTTGAGCGCACCGACGATCTCGCCCAGCGCGGTGTCAACGTATTCGATCTCCCCCAGCAACTCGTCGCTGGGCAGAGCCGCGGCGTTCTTATAGCCGCCCGCGGCCACTCCCGCTTCATTCACAGATTGCCCCACGTACACCGACTGGAAGTTCATGCCGAAGACCGCCGGTACGACGGCCGGCGCGCCCGAGTGCGTCTTGCCTGCAATCTGGTTCAGCAATGCGTATACCTTGATCGCGTCATAGCACTGGATGTTTGCGAAGCTGCTGTTCCAGGCCGACACGCCAACCGTGTCGCGGATTGGGGCGCAGGCAGCGCCTTCCAGCGTTTTTACCCCGGGCAAGGGCACTACGGCGGAGCTGACTTCCGGCGAATAATAGTCATCCAGGCCCGTACCGCCAGGCCCACCCACAAACGAGTAAGAAGGATGCTTGTCGATCCAAGCGGTGTACCCACCAGCGGCGTGGATCACGCCAAAAAGCGTGTTCGTCCGGAGGAAGTTCCAGGGATACACCGGTGCGCAACCCGCGTGCGGGTTACGCGCCAGTTTCTGCGGGTCGATGGAGGCGATGCCGCCCTCGGTCAGTGCGGCGCCCGGCGCCCCACCGTTGAGCTTGGTATCGTCAAGGTCAACGCCTTGGTCGTTGTCAGTCGTTGTTCCGGTCGGCGTTGCGTAAGGTGTGCACGGTCCCGCAGCGAGGCCCGTGCCGGTCGTCTTTGCCGGCGCATCCAGCGAACGGTCATAGGCAACGTCGTAATAAAAGCCGGTCGTCTTCGGCGTACCGCCAGACGCCAGCGCCGCCATTCCTGGAAAAGAGTCCGAGGGTTTCGATGACTCCGTGTTCACATAATTAATCCCCGTCTGGCTCAACGCCGCCATGTTCGGGCAGTACGGATACCCGCCATTCACGCCTGCAATCCCGTTAGTGCAGTTATAAAAATCCACGGCGTGCATGCCATCGATGCTCAACAGCAGCACGTGCTTGATCTTTCGCGAACCCACAGTACGCGCGTCGGCCGCTCTTGCGTGAGTCGACGACGCCAGCGTCAATGCTACGGCAGCTACAGCCAGTACCAGCCTCTTCGCTTTCATGTAATACCTCCATGAGAATTGTCAGGCGAGTATCAGCACCATGTATTACCCAAGCGTGAATTCTCTGTGAAATTTCTGCTAATCCTTACGCAAATAGAGCGAAGATACCGAACCCCGCGCAGAAATAACGCTAACTGGGGTGCAGAATAGAATTCTTTCGGTCAGACAAGAAACGGACGCCCGCGAGGGGCGTCCGGTGTCGGTTGATCGGCTCTTGCGGATTGGTTACCTGCCGAGTGGGACTGCTGGAAGGACGGGGGTTCCCTCGGCGCGAACGGCATCGAGGGCCGAAGGATCGATACGCAAGGCTTTGAGGATGGTGGGCGCCACCTGAACCGTACCGACTGAGGCGCGGACCGTCTGGGGTTCGAAGGACGGATGGGAGAGCAGCAGAATGACATTGGTGTCGTCATGGGCGAAGCCGCCGTGCTCGGCCAGTTTCGCTGTGCTGCCGGAGTAGGTGACACCGACGTTCGGGGTGACGATGATGTCGGGCGTGCGCGGGTCTACGGTTGGGTCGTTGTAGTTAAGGGCGAGCGAAGGACCGTAGTAGATCTGGCCGAGTTCGATTCCGGCGGGAGTGGCATTGTCTTCGAGGATTTTGACGGCGGCTAAAGTATCGGAGGAGTTCTTAAGCCAGATCAGCGAGACGTCATCTTCCGTCGGTCCAATGCCGGTGGGGTTGTTGGTGGATTCCGAGAATGGAATGAAGCCTGCGTTGGAGAGCAGGGTGACGGGTGAAGTGCCGTTGATGAGCTGAGAGACATAGCGGCTGGGATCGATGGGCGACTGACCGTGCTTGGCAGTGATCACGATCAGCGTGGAATCATAGAGACCCTGGGCCTTCAGCTCGTTGACCCACGCCCCGATGGAGGCGTCGACGAACTTGAATTCGCTCAGCAACGCCGGGGAAGGAGTGCCCGCGGCGTCCAGATATCCGCCGGTCACGCCGTTGCTCTTCTCGATAAGCTTCTGGCCTACGCTGAGGGCTTGGAAGTTCATGCCGAAGACGGTGGGAACCTGTGTGTTCTTGGTGCCGAGGTGGTTCTTGCCATTGATCTCGTTGAGGATGGCGTCGACCTTCAAGGTGTCGTAGCACTGAATGTTCTGGAAGCTGTTGGTCCAGGCAGTCAGATCCGAGCCGGGATCGCGGATGGTAGCGCAGGATACGCCGAGGGGCGTGGTAACGCCGGGAAGGCCAATCACGGTGGAGTTGATTTCAGGACCGTAGAAGTCGTCGAGGGCGGCGGGGCCGATGCCAGAGGCGACCGAGGAGTAAGCGGGGTGCTTGTCGGACCAAGCTGCGTATCCGCCAGCCTGGTGAATGACGCTGAAGATGCTGTTGACGCGGACGAATTCCCAGGGGAAAACGGGTTTGCATCCATTCGCTGGGTCGCGAATGAGCCGCTGAGTGTCGATGGAAGCGATGCCGCCGTCGGTGAGGGCCGCGCCGGGGGCGCCGCCGTTTACTTTGGTCTGATCGATGTCGATGCCTTCTTCATACTCGCTGGTGGTGCCGGTGGGCGGGGCGCCGAGGGTGCAGGGGCCGGCTCCGAGGCCGTTGCCGGTGGTTTTGGCGGGAGCGTCAAAGTTCCGGGAATAGGCGACATCGTAGTAGATGCCGGTCAGGGCCGGGCTTCCGCCGGTGATGATGGCGGTGAGGCCGGGGAAGGAATCCGAAGTTTTTGAAGTGCTGGCGGCGACATAGTTGATGCCGGTCTTGCCGAGGGCAGCGAGCGCCGGGCAAAAGGGCTCGCCATTGTTGACAGTGCTGATGCCGTTGGCGCAGTTGGTGAAATCAACGGCGTGCATGCCGTCGACGCTGATCAGCAGAACGCGTTTGATGTGGTTTTGGTGGTAGTCATTGTCCTGAGCCATTGCGGTGCCCATGGAGCAAAGCGCTGCGAGGGAGAGTAAAGCGAGTGTTTTTTTCATAGGGTTCGTTTTGACCTCGAGCGGTCATAATATGGAACGCAGCGTGACTGGGACGTTACAGAGAATTGAATTGTTGGTTAAAACTGCTGTGGAAAACCGCTTTGTGTTCATTGCAGTCTTGCTGATGATGCTCCCTTACGCTACCGTGGGGGCGCAAACGCCGCATGTTCATTTGGAATCGGGGTCGGCTCACGCACAGACGATCGAAGCGATGAGCAACGCCCGCAAGATTCTGCTTCAGTTTCGTTCCATTGTGGTGAAAGTCGATTCTGCGAGCGGAAAATCCTTCGAGTTCACCGTCCAAATGCTTTACGACCCGAGGAGCAGGCTTTTTGCTTGGACGTACTTCCAGAAGTCCTCGGATTACGACGCGGAAGGCGAGGCCAAGGAATTTATTAAGGAATCGATGGTCAATGTGGCCGGGGACAGGTTAGTGGTGTTTCGGCGGCCGGTCTTCTTTCGACAAGTGGCGGTGTGGGAGGGTAGCGAACTCTATGACAGCATGGAGCAAGGGCAAGCTGGTGTGATCCGGTTCTTCGAGGAACATCGGGCGACGGCAGAAACGGCTTGGAATGCGCGTTCGAAGTCAATCGACTTAATGCAACAAATACCGCGAGATTTCATGGAGCAGTGCTATAGCGACATATCGATCGCGCCTACGATTGACGAGGTGCGGCGCGACGGAAAGGAGTGGATATTCAAGATTACGGGAGCGAACGGGAATTCCGCGGAAATTCACTTGGACGACGGCTTCAAAGTTGTTTCCACGAAGCTCATACCGCGGCCCGGCGTCATCGTTTTGGACAGTGCCCGCTTACCGAAGGCGGTTCGCGCGATTCGCGATGGGATTCCTGTCGAGTTGGAGGCCGAGGAACTGCGGGTCAATATTGCTCAGGGGTGCTCGCTCGCGTCGGTCCAGACGGTGCTGACGATTTACGATCCTGCCAGCAAGTTATTTATGTGGGTTCCAGGCCAACCGCGGTATGTGGCAGCCGGAGCGAGCCGGCTTCCGGATGAGCTGCCGGCGTGGTTTTTTCCGTATTCTATTTTTGTCATTGCAGACGACAAGATGGTGTCTTTCAGCGCAAATACTGAGATCGTCCGACAATCGAGTTCTCGTTTTGCCAGCATTCAGGAAGCGCAGGAGGCGCTTTTCGCCGAGGTTGGAAAACGACATTACGTGGCGGACGATGGGAAGCCTTTCCCGCTGAACTCTGCGCTGTTCTCCATGGAGCAATGCAACCCGAGGTGCGATCTGCCTTCGTGGCGAGGCGCAACGCATGGGAGCGGAAAGTGGCGGCTGCAGATGGAATGGTCCGCGGGGCCCTTGAAGGATGCTACGGTCACTCTCGATGACAGCTACAAGTTGTGGAGCGCGGACCTCACTTATGCAAACCGGCCAGCAGAGAGAAGCCGCGCGGCAAGTGCTCCGCTTCTCATGGATGCGCTTCATAAGATGAACGTGGATCATCTTGCAGGACCTCCTCAAATCAAATTCAGCATGACGGACAAATCATCCTCCATTCATGGAATAAAAAACGGACAGCCCGTGAAGGTGGAAGCGTTTCTGGTTAACGTTGAGCACGCGGGAAAGATGTTGGCAGTGTATGAACCAATGTCACGGCTTTTTTGGTGCATTTATGAGGCAGCGGCTGCGTGGGACAACATCGGTTATTATGCGAGCCAATTTGAGAAAGGAAACTCCTGGCTGCTGATTACGGATGAAAGGATTATCAGTTTTGACGCGATGAGTAGTAATAACTACATCGGGGTTCAGGAATCCACAATGAAGTATGCCAGTTTCAGCGATGGGCTCAACCACGCTTTGACGGCGATCTGGCAGAGTGGAGGGGCGATCCGCGACGGGCACCTTACCTTCGAAATTCCGCTTCCGAGAGCGTTTGAGTCAGAGAAGGTGGCGCCGTACCGGGTGGCGCCGCGGTATCTTGGCATTTCGCAGTTGCATGACGACTGGCAGCTGGTTTTTGAAGGATCCAGCGGTCAGCAGGGCGTGGTCATTCTAAGCGAGAAATACGAAACGCTGCGCGCGAGTCTGACTTTCGCCGGGGGCGAGCAGAAGTGATGCACGTCCTCATGCTAGAAGGGACGAAACCATCCACTGCCGGTGAAGAACCGGGTTAAGAAGGAAGACGGGGGGGACCGTTTCCTGCCACGTATGGCTACTGCAGCCTGGCGTACTCCGCCTTGGCTTCGGTCAGGATGGGGATGCCGGGGTCGGCGTCTTTCCAGAGGGTGAGGAAATCCTGGTAGGCGGCCTTGGCTTTTGCGGTGTTGCCGGAGATGGCGTAGGCGCGACCGAGTTGCAGGTGGGCGAGAGAGCCGAGCAGGAAGTTCTGGATGACTCCGGGATGATCGAGGAACTTCTGGAATTCCGCGGCGGCTGCCGGACCGTTCTTTTGCGCGAGGTACGCCATGCCGCGAATGTAGGCGGGATACATGGAGACGCCGGGAGGAGGAGCGCCGAGTTCGTAAGGCAGGGAGGGTTCGAGGTCGATGATGGCACGGTCGGGCGCCTGTTGGGCCAGCGCGATGGAGGCCTCGATCACGGGGAACCAATACACCTTTAGATAGGTGTTGCTGGGCTCGGACTTTTGCAGAGCTTCGAGGATGGATCTGGATTGAGAGGTTTCGCCGGTGCGGGCGAGCGTCATGGCGGCGATAACTTTGACGTCGCGGCCGGGAGCCAGGGCTAACGCCCGGGTAATGCCTTGCCGGGCAGCGGTGACGTTGCCGAGTTCGGCCTCGCGGAGTGCTTGAAATGCGATCCACTGGGCAGCGGTTTCTTTGGCATCGGAGCGGACGGCGGAGTCGGCAGCACGGCGGGCGAGGTCGCGGGCTTGTTCCAGGTGGCCGTAGTAGGCCTGAGTATCGGCGTGATCGTCGAGGAGTTGGTCTTCTTCGCCGGGGCGGCCCGCGGCCCACGCGACCTGGCGCTCCATGCCCACCGCATCCCCAGCCAGAAATGCCAAGGAATACAGATCGCCCCGAATGACGAAGCCATCAAAGTTTTTCTGCTGGGCGTCGGCCAGAGTCTGGCGGGCTTCCTGCAAGCGATTGAGGTTGATGTAGGTGCCGGCCAGGTTGCCGTAGCCGGTGATGGTGGGTTCGAGGCGCTGCTGGGCTTCGGTTTCCACGATCGATTTGTCGTATTGGCCCAGAGCGGAATAAATGAAACCGAGATTGCCGTGTGGCACCTGGTCGCGGGGATAACTTTTTGCCCAGAGTTCGTAGGCTTCGGTGGCCTTTTCAATTTCCCCGGTGACATATTGGAAATAGAAAGCAGAGATGCGGTAGCGCTCGCGCTCACTGACGCGGTCGCGCAGGTCGTAGGCCCTCTTGGCATTTTCCGCAGCCACGCTGGCGCGTCCTAGATTGGAGTACTCGACGGCCAGGCCTACGTAGGCCATGGCGAAGTTGGGATCGAGTTCGATGGCGCGCTTCATGAAGGGGATGGCTTCGGCGTCACCCTTGGTGCGTCCGGTGGTGATGCCCATGCTGTAGGCCTTGAGGGCTTCGAGGGAGGGAGTGGTCGCCTCGACGGGCACATCGAACTTTTGCACCGAGGCCAGCGATTCGCCGAGCTTGGTGCGCAGGTTGGCGGCGGCCTTACTCAGGGCCTTCAGCACGTCGGGCTTGCCGGTCGCCTCTTCCTGTTCCTCGGCGAGTGTGTCTCCATTACTGCAGCCCACAGCGTTTACGCCAATCACGTACTGGCCGCCGAGGTTCGAAATGGAACCGAGCACGATGGCCTTGCTGCCGGTGCGCACACAGAGTTCCTTGGCTACTTCCGGGGAGATGCGGGTGCCGGGTTGGCTGCCCATGAGGCGCAGGGTTTCGCCGACCTTGCGATCGGAAAGAATATTGATGAACGGAGACTGTCCGAGTTGTACGGCAAGGGCTTGCTTGAGGGCGTCGTCGAAGACGGCGTCTCCAGTTTTGTTGTCGAAGTCGGCCAGGACCACGGTGTCTTTTTCGGTGAGGGTTGCGGGCGTAGCGACAGGGGCTGTGGAACGTGAGCGCCAGTAGAGGGCGGCGGCGATGAGCGCGACGACGACCACTGCAACCGGAACCAGGATCTTCCACCGGGTGCCCAGCGACGGCTTTGTCACCGAGGTTTGACTCGAAGAAACTGCCATCTGCTGCTTGCTGGTCGATGCGGCCGAACTTGCGGCCGCTGTGCCGGTTGCCGGGCGGCTGGAGTCGTCGACGGCGGCCGGAATTCCTGACTTGCTCGATTCGGTTTCACGCTTGAGGCGTTTCAGGTCGGCGCGCATCTCCGCCGCAACCTGATAGCGGAGCTCGCGGTCTTTCTCCAGCGCCTTAGTGACGATCTCTTCGAGCTTGGGCGGAAGATCGGGATTCAACCGCGCGGCGGGCACGGGCGTTTTATGGAGGATGGAATCAAACAGGTCGGTGGTGGTGGCACCGCGAAACGGCAACTGGGCGGTGGCCATCTCGTACAACACCGCGCCGAAAGAAAACAGATCGGTACGGGTGTCGAGCTCGCGTCCGCGCGCTTGCTCCGGAGACATATAGGCGGCGGTGCCCACTGCGGTGCCGGGACTGGTAAGGTGGGGTTCAACCGCCTGGGTTCGCGTGGCCTCATTTTGCCCGGTGGCGGCCGATGCTGCGACCTTGGCCAGGCCGAAATCGAGCACCTTGGCGTTGCCGCGCTCGGTTACGAAGATGTTGGCGGGTTTGATGTCACGGTGCACGATGCCCTTGGCGTGAGCGGCATCGAGCGCGTCAGCTATCTGGATGGCGAGGGAGAGCAGAGTGTCCAACTCGAGCGGTCGAACCCCGATGAGGTGCTTCAGCGTCTGGCCGTCGAGAAATTCCATGGCGATGAAGGCCTGGCCATCTTCCTCGCCGATGTCGTGGATGGTGCAGATGTTGGGGTGGTTCAGAGCGGACGCGGATTGAGCCTCGCGTTGAAAGCGGGCGAGGGCTTGCGGGTCGCGGGCTACTTCATCGGGAAGGAACTTCAGCGCGACGAAGCGATGCAGGCGCGTGTCTTCTGCCTTGTAAACGACACCCATGCCGCCGCCGCCGAGTTTCTCGATGATGCGGTAGTGCGAGATGGTTTGGCCGATCATTAATTAGTGATTAGCGCTTAGTCGATCACCGGAAATGCCTTCTTTTCGGGTCGCTTCATATTACGGACGCGCTTTCCTTTAGTCAAAGAACGTTCGGCATGCAATCGTGCAAGCACGTTAAAGATCGAGATGTATGCCGGGGTCACTTCTCGGAATTGCGGATGAGGACGACGTCGGAGTCGCGGTGGCCGCGGATGACGGCGAGTTGTTTGCCATCGAAGGACCAGTCGAAATCGCGGATCAGTTCCGATTTGAAGTCGGTGACTTGTTTTCCGGGCGAGCCGTCGAGGTACTGGAGCCAGAGATTGTCGACATCGCCGTCGCGCACGGGATAGACAACACCTTTGCCGTCGCGGGTGAAGCTGACTGGCCCATCGCCCAAAACCGCAAGGGACTCTACGCGGGGCCGTTCGAATTCCAGAAAACGGGGCGGCTCGGTGGAATCGAGAGACAGCATGGCGAGTTTTTCTTTGGGGTCGCCCAGACGAAAAGTGACGAAGGCTGCGAGCTTTCCATCCGGAGAGACTATGATCCGGCTGAAAACCTCAAATTCTGGACCTTTTTGTGAAGCGCCGCCCTGCAGCGGAACCTTCTCCAGCTTTCCGTCCGCGTCTTCGTAGATCACGGTCTTGGCATCGGGAGTGCAGATGGGAAGATAGTCGAATTTTCCGCCGGTGAGTTTCCTGGAGTTCGCACCATCGGCGTCTGCAATCCAGATGTTGTTTTGGATTCTTACCCCCGTGGGTTCGGCGGAGAAGACAATGTGTCCGTCGGAGCAGGCGCGGGCAAAATCTGCAAAACGAAGCTGCGAGAGGAAAGGAGTTTTAGCGCCAGAATCTGGATTGAGCAGGGTAAGACCGTTGGCTCCGGCTGAGGTCATGAGCTGGCCGTCCCGAGTCCACGAAACGTTAGTGACCGGAGAACCCGTAGTGAGTTGCCGGGCCCGGGAACTGCTGGCGCCATCGGGCATGACATACGGAGTGAGATGGGTCTGGCTCAGGACGGTTGCCAGAGAGCGGCCGTCGGCGGCCACGCTGAGGTCCACATAAGAGTTGGCGTCGCGCGTGACCGCCGACACTTTGCCGGTGGGAAATGAAACAAAAACGATCTGCACCTGGGTGAAATAAGGACCAGCGCCCAGAACCAGCAGACCGCTGCCATCGGGCAGCCAGACTGGTTTTTGTAAGTACATCTCATTCGTGGTCACGAACAAATTCTGTTTACCGCTCTCGACGTCAATGGCAACCAGGCCGGAAAGCGCGTCACCCGGCTGGGAAACCGGGCTGACGATGGTTTTGCCGTCCGGCGACCAGGCAGGATCAAATAGCTGCTCACTGATCGGGCTCACGGCGAGAGTTTTTTCTTCGCTCCCTTCGAGCGAGCGGATGATCAAACGGACTTCGCCGATCTTGGGATTGTTGGCCAGCATGTAGACGAATTTCTTGCCGTCGGGAGAGAAGCTCAAGTTGGAATCAATATCTGTGACCAGCTTCTCGGGAGTGCCACCGAGCACTGGAGCGCGATACAGGTACTTCAGCGAGCGGCTGCCGACTTCCGTACGAACGAAATATAAATAATTGCCGTCGGGAGAAAAGCGCAGGCCCTGGTAACCCACAGGCGCGGGAGCCACGACCTGGGTGTTGCTGCCGGTGGGAACGTTGCGCAGCCACAGGCTTTGCTCGCCGTTGTCGTTCATGACGTTGAGGACGTATTTGCCGTCGGGTGAGATGGCGACCAGTGTGGCTTTGCCGGTCTCAGTTACTTTGCTGACGGAAAAGTTCTGGAAAGGAGCGGGCTTCGACCGCGAGAGGAATGCGTAGATCCCATAGGAAGCCGCGCCGATCAGCAGGATGCCAACGAGGCTGGTGATTCCCAGGCCCAGTTTGTGCTGTTTGGCAACGGCGACGACGGCGGAACTGCTGGAGGCATGCGCGGGCTGAGCGGCCGCTGGGACGGAGCTTGCTGAGTCGGCACTCGCTGCCGGCATCTGGCGGCTGGAATCAGTGTCGCGCTTCAGCCGCTGCAGGTCGGTGCGCATGTCGGAGGCGTGCTGGTAGCGCAGATCGCGATCCTTCTCCAGAGCTTTGTTGATGATGTCTTCGAGCTTGGGCGGCAGATCGGGATTCAGGCGGATAGCGGGGGCTGGAGCGCGGTTGAGAATCGCTTCGAAGATGGTGGCTGAGCTTTCTCCGCGGAAGGGCAGAGTGCCCGTCGCCATTTCGTAGAGGACCGCGCCGCACGAAAAGAGATCGGTACGGGGATCGAGTTCTCTGCCTTTGGCCTGCTCGGGGGACATGTAGGAAATGGTTCCGACGGCCGTGCCTGGATTGGTCAGCTGCTCGTCCACTGTGCCGGTCGCGGTGTTTAGCGAGGCGATCTGGCTGGTGGAGCTGCCGGTGAGCGTGACCTTGGCCAGTCCGAAATCCAGAACCTTGGCGTGTCCGCGTTCGGTGACGAAGATGTTCGCGGGCTTGATGTCACGGTGAACGATGCCTTTGGCATGAGCCGCGTCGAGGGCGTCGGCAATTTCGATGGCCAGGGAAAGAATCTGACTGGTTTCCATGGGACGGCCGGCGATGCGGTGCTTCAGGGTTACGCCATCGAGGAACTCCATGGCGATGAAGGCCTGGCCGTCCTGCTCGCCGATATCGTAAATGGTGCAGATGTTGGGGTGATTCAGAGCCGAGGCGGCCTGGGCTTCGCGTTGGAAACGGCTGAGCGCCTGGGGGTCCCGAGCAACTTCGTCGGGGAGGAATTTCAGGGCAACGAAGCGGTGCAGCCGCGTGTCCTCGGCCTTGTAAACCACGCCCATGCCGCCGCCGCCGAGTTTCTCGAGGATGCGATAGTGGGAAATGGTTTGGCCGATCATGTTTAGTCGATCACGCTTAGTGGATCACAGGAAGCACCTGGCTTTTGGGTCGCTTCATCTTACGGACGCGGCACCTGCTAGTCAACGAATGATGGCTGAAATCTGGGTGGTAGGTTGGGGATCCTCGAACCAAGCGGTCACTTGCCGGTGCGCCAATTCCATACTGGGTTGCCTTTGTCGTCGCGGAACATGAGGGTGTCCGTGCCTTTTATGAGCTCTCGCACGAGGATTATGTCCGAGGCGTCCTGTTTGACCTTGGAACCGGTGACGGCAATCTCGTCTCCCTTGGTGAAGCTGATACCCATTTCGTCCTGGAATGGTTTGGGGCAGACGTAGATGTGGATCTTGTCGTCTCCGCTCTTGATGATGAGTTCGGTGAAGTCTTTTCTGGTTCCGAAGGAGAGAAGGTTCACTTCGTCCACGACTCCTTTGGTTTTTAGCTCGGTATGGAGGTCGTATTTGGGCGGGCTGCTGTCTTTCTGTTCGGTCTTTTGGGCGAGCGGCGGAGTAACGCACAAGAATAGAAACAAGGAGACGCAGAAAAGCGCCTTGGCGGCATGGCTCGGCGGGATGGGGAGTTCCCGACTATGCGGCACGGCTTCTCCTCCGTTGCTCACGGAAAACCCGATGCCGAGGGCGAGGTGCTTCTCTATCTGCGCTGCGGCACTGAGATACGCATGGGTCTCCGGGTTTGCCTGACAGTTTCCCTGACGATTAGGCCGTTGACTCGGTCGCCTTCTAGAAAGACAGGAGAATCGTACACCCTGGCACCGGAGACGCCAATAGCGTGGAGGGATTCAGCCCACGACATTTCCGGATCGGGCAGAGCATACTTGGGGCGGGCCGGGAGTTGTTTTCGAAGGGACAGGTCTTCGATGAAAGTGCTGTTGGTGGAGGACAGCAAGTTCCTGCGGGTGGCGACGGAACGGACACTGAGCCAGGCGGGATATGAAGTGGTCTGCGCCTCGGATGGCGAGGAGGCGCTGCGGCTGGCCCGCGAGCACTTGCCCGGGCTGGTGCTGCTCGACATCATGCTGCCCAAGGTCAGCGGGCCGGATGTGTTGAAGGCTTTGAAAAAAGATCCGGCGACAGCGGGGATTGCGGTGATGGTGTTGACCAGCCTTTCGCAAAAGAACGCGAAGGCACTGGAGAAGGATGGCGCTGCCGGGTTCTTCGAGAAGTCTGACCTGATGCTGGGGTCCGGGCCGGTTTCTCTGGTGGCGGCGATCGAGAAGATGTTGAAGAAGTGAAGCTGGATGGTTGTTGCCGAAGATGAGCGGCCGGGATGTGCTCATCGCGCTGAAGAAAGACGCGCTCACCCAGGCGATCCCGGTGGTGGTGATGACGGGCCTGTCGCAGAAGAATGCCGCCCCGCTGCAGGTAGATGGAGCCGCCGGTTTCCTGGAAAAGTCCGCTCTTGAGTTGGATAAAGGATCGGAGAAACTGTTGGCGGCGGTGCAGGAGATCCTCGAGAATCTTCCCGAGCGCACGAGAGCCACGACGGCGTAGGCTCCATCGTCAACTTCACTCCGGCGAGCCTTAGCCAGACAACCTGGCAGAATTACTTCCGAGGAATGGCCTCATTCCCGCACTGGGACCGCGCGTGGTTTCTAGCCTTCTATTGCTTTCTTTTTGCTTGACAGACGCCGTAAAACGAAAGTAAAAATAATCGTTCGTAATACCTTAACCGCTGTTACGCGCGGAGGGTCCGACTTTCAAAGGGAAAAACTCAGAAATCCATGAGGAGGCTTTCAATGACCAATCGCTTTCACCGCAGTATGCAACTCGGGCTGAAGCGTGGGTTGATTCGCGCTCTGTTCCTGTTCCTCACAAGCTGCCTCGTGCTTTCCTGCTGCGCGCAAGCTCAGGTGTACTACGTTGCCAAGAACGGGAGTGACTCCAACAACGGCAGTGCGAGCGCGCCCTGGCTCACCATCGGACACGCGGCTCTGGAAGCGCAGGCGGGCAGCACCGTCTATGTGGGAGCGGGAACGTACAGCGAGAGCGTGTTGTTCGCCAACTCGGGAACGTCCACGGCTCCCATCGTCTTCAATGGACAGGGCGTGGCCATTGTGGATGGCACGAGTGTCGCCTGCTGCACCACGCCGAGCTTCGCCACCAGCAACGGCTTCCTCTGCTGCAACACCCAGGGGCTGTTCACAATCGGGGCTACTAGCGGCGTGAGCTACCTGACGATTGAAGGGTTCACCATCCAAAACTACAAGACCGCGAAAAAAGCGGACGTTCCCGCCGGAATTCTGATTGCCGGCAGCGGAAGCGGGATCAACATACTGAACAACACAGTGCAGAAGATTCAAACCACGGCGGGGAAGAGCGGCAACGCGTATGGTATCGGCGTTTTCGGTACCAGTTCCACTCCGTTGAGCGTGACCGTCAGCGGCAACACGGTCACTGGATGCCTCACCGGGGAAAGCGAGACGACTACTTATAACGGCAACGTGCAAAACTTTGTTGTCTCCAACAACACGATTTATGACAACGACAACATTGGTATGGACGCCATTGGCTTCGAGGGGGTCGGTCCGACGGGCTACGATCAGGCCAAGAATGGAGACGTGTATGGCAACCTCATCTACAACAACAGCGCCAAGGCCAATCCTGGAGAAGGTAATTCCTACGACGAGGATGGCCTGTACTGCGACGGCTGCACGGAGGTGACGTTCGAGCGCAACACACTTTACGGCAACGATCTGAATATCGAAGCTGCCAGCGAAACCGCGGGCGAAGTATCGAGCAACGTGATCATCCGCAACAACCTGGTCTACGCCGCAAATTCGTGCGGGATTTCGGTGGGCGGCTACGCCAAAACTGGGACGGGTGGAAGCACCGACATCACCATTGTGAACAACAGCCTGTATGACAACGACACGCAGAAAACCGGCAGTGGCGAGTTCCAGATCCAGTACCGCGCCACCGGGATTGTGTTCGAGAACAACGTCGTTTATACCGGGGCGGAGGGTCTGTTCATCTACGGTTTCGTATCGGGCAGCGGAGTGACGGCCAATTACAACGATTACTACACGACCGCGTCGACCACAACGTTTGAGTTGAACGGGAAAAGCTACTCCTC
>Ga0209415_10003787_pt1 | contig 28081 bp, 22 predicted proteins | sample PeaSoiSIISIP2007_FD_187696 | JGI IMG/M metagenome (GOLD analysis project Ga0209415, IMG submission 187696) | Peat soil microbial communities from Weissenstadt, Germany - SII-SIP-2007 (SPAdes) (version 2) | ecosystem: Environmental > Terrestrial > Soil > Wetlands > Peat | place: Germany... | reverse complement strand
TCCATACCCAAACCATAACTCCTATGGAATGTTTTGATTGGACCTCCGCTTCGCAAAACTAAGTGGCATTGCGCACCTTGCGTGCCGCGTTCACACTCGTGTGAACGCTTCTCCGGATTTACGCCACCCTCGATTATAGGGAAGGGGTTCGGAGATCGTCGAGATGATCCTGATGCAGTCAATTGGTGCCTGCTTGGAGCACCGATTCAGGCGCAAGAGGTGATCGTCGCCGGTCACGATGATTTTTTCCCTGGCCGTCCACCGCGCACTCTAAGATCCGGTTGTCGTCAGGATCGGCCGTGATGACGTTCAGCCGCGTTGTGATTTTCACAAGCTCGGCTACTTCCCACAGCGGCTCGCAGCACCCTCAGTGGCCGGGCTCGCGCTTTTTGAGTGCATCCGGCAACGAGTACGATGGTATTAGATGTCCGATCTCACGCTTCACATTCCGGACGATCTGGCCGAGCGTCTAGCCGGCCGGGAGCACCAGATCCGCGAAATCCTTGAACTGGGACTGCGCGAGCTCTCCGCCGATCCTGGTTTTCCGGGGGTTGCCCCCGTGCTGGAGCTGCTCGCAACGCTGCCCAGCCCGCGCGACATCCTCGACCTTCGTCCTTCTGAACAACTCCAACAGCGGGTTAACGAGCTCCTCGAAAAGAGCCGCGCCGGTCCCCTCACGCCCGCCGAAGAATCCGAGTGGGACCGCTACGAATACATCGAGCATCTGGTTCGCCTCGCGAAAGCTGCCGCGCAGTCGAAAATTCGCACGTCCTCTGGAAATGCCTGATATGGAGCGGCGTGTCCGCTCCATGGTGACCAAGCGCAAGCCGCGCGGCGAGCGGACTCCACCCGTAGCGCCTCCGCCCCGGCCGTCCTCAAGGGATTTCCCCTTGCTGCGCGAGAAGGTGGCGGACCGCGCTTCGTATACTTGCGAGTACTGCCAGACACCCGAACAGGCATCCTTCGCCCCTCATCAAGTCGATCATATCGTCTCAGTCAAGCATGGAGGAGATAGCGGTATCGACAATCTCGCGTTCGCCTGCACGTTGTGCAACCGCCGCAAGGGGAGCGATCTCTCTTCACTCGATCCTGAAACAGACCAGCTCGTGCCTCTATTCCATCCACGACGCGACCAGTGGCATGAACACTTCAAATTTAATGGCGGCGAACTTGTCGGTTTGACGCCCTCCGGCCGAGCCACCATCCACCTGCTGCGCCTCAATCATCCCCATCGCGTCCAGGAGCGCCTGGTCCGCTTCGGCTGGCGCTGGACCCGCGAGGAAGGACCGCCGAATGCGTAAACGCCACCGAATCGTCTACGGAAATAGAAAGCCCGGAGCACGTCGAAAAATCGCGTGCTCCGGGCACTTTGCCTTAACTGAGCCATTCTTCGCTTAGACCGGCAAGCTATTGTGGTGGCGTGTAGGTGTCACACTATATGCAGGGTGGCGCTTGCACGAATTTTAAGTTGTAGTATTCTATTAGAGCCTACCGGAAACGGAAGGCGGGACGTAAAGACCCGGCACGTTGGAAACGGGATGCAAGAGGGAGATAGCGTTCGGAAGGACGCGAGTCGAAGGGAATACCCGGACACTACTCGCATTGGGGGTTGCTAAAGTTCCTTAGGCCCGGCGACTGGCAAAGAATGTCGCTACTCCAGGTTTAGCGCAACCCGTGCAGGTTGGCATCAGACCGAAGATCGAAGATGCCCAGTTTCAAAAACTGACGAGAGCGATGGGTAAGCTCCCGTCTGCCCAACCGTTCAGCCTTGCGGGGCGAACTCTATTAACTTCCCATCTACACAAAGCGCAGATAGCAGGCTTTATGATTTCTGAAGGCGAATAGACTTCGCCCCGCAAGGCTGAACGGAAAGAACTGACAAGCCCGGAAACTCCAAGATTGAATAGAGGAGTCCCGGAAAATGCAAAAAACACTTTTTGTCACCTGCACAGTATCAGTAGGGCTCTTTGAGAGCGAATTCTACGTCACCGTGAGGGACTCAGCAGCCTACGTTGATCGCGAAAACGTTCGGGTCGATCATTCGCCCCACAACGGCGACAAAGTTCAAGGACAGGTTGTAGCTTATCTTATCGAGGAGAAAAGCGATCAGGCTCTAATCGAATTGCCCGGCGAGCCGGTAATCGGCGGGCTCAGAGCATGGGTGCCAAAAGACGATTTGGCCTACGCCTACTGACTTCATGATCCTCAGTAATGACGGCATCAAAAGGGCGCTCGAACAGGGTGCCCTTGAGATCTTGCCTGTCCCGGACGAAACGCAATACACCACCTCGGCCGTCGATCTTTATCTTGGCGAAGAGTTCAACGTCTGGGACACAAAAAAACTTCAACTTTCTGGTTTCAAGGGGGAACTCGACCTTTCGGCCCAGCAATTCAACGAGACAGCGAAGGCCTACCTAATACCGCTGGAGAAGGAAAAGGACGGCTCCGTTATTTTTCCGCCCTTTGGCAAACAGCCATGGCACATGCTTGCCATAACCCGTGAACGAGTTCATCTTAAGCGAGACTTCAAACTTGCCGCCCGCGTTGAGGGCCGAAGCTCTCTCGCGCGCATCGGCATCATCGTACATCTTACGGCACCCACAATCCATGCCGGATTCAACGGTAAAATTACGCTGGAGATGATTAATTTCAGCCCCTTCTACCTGAAGATGGTGCCCAACAAAACGCGCATCTGCCAGCTCATAGTTGAGCGGTTGGAATCCGACCCCACGCGAGAGATCAACACTGCCTTCCAAGGCCAAACAGTCCCCTCTGGCGAGAAGAAATAGCTAACCTTCAGAAGGCGAAACTTCCTTGCCGCCTTTTCCTTCAATCGTACGAAATCGCCTCGGTCCATCGGACGCGCATCAACGCCGGTCCTTAGCGCCGCAGGATTCGCTCGACCCGGTCCACGACCTCCGCGTGGTCCACCCTCGGCGGACGTCGGCTCGGCCTTCCTCGACAGCTTCAAGGAACCGGGCGTCCTGTTCCAGCATGCGATCGACGGCTTCCTCAACAAGAGCCGAGGCCTCTTTACCCGAGCGGGTGGCAATGTCGCGAAGGCGGGCTTCCTTATCCGCTGAAAGATGTACTTCCATTAGGTTCCTCGGCGCAGCACCGCTGCGTCTCCTCAAGTATACCGGTGGAATCGAAGAATAGGAACGTGCGCAAACAGCCGCGGATCAACGCCGATAAACGCGGCTTGAAAAACAAAGTTATCGGCGTGTCTCTGCGGTTCATCCGCGGCCAAATGCCTTTCCAGCGCGGGCTAGCGCCTACGCCGCCTTCGCGGGCGCCACCGGGATGCACACCACTCCCGGCAGCATCTCCGCGATAACATCCTCCACGCGGTCCGCGAAAACGAACGTCATCTCCAGCTGGACCTCCTCGGGCAGATCGCGCAAGTCTTTCTGATTGCCGCGCGGCAGGATGACGCGCTTCAACCCCGCGCGCCGCGCCGCCAGCACCTTTTCTTTCACGCCGCCGATCGGCAACACCAGGCCCGTCAGCGTCACCTCGCCCGTCATCGCCGTATCGTTGCGCGCGGCCTGGCCCGAGTATAGCGACGCCAGCGCCGTCGTCATGGTCACGCCCGCCGACGGACCATCCTTCGGAATCGCACCCGCTGGCACGTGAATGTGCAGCCCGGAGTTCAGGAACTTCTCCGGATCGATGCCGAATTCCCGCGCGTGGCTCCACAGATAACTGCGCGCCGTCTTCGCCGATTCCTGCATCACTTCGCCGAGCTGTCCCGTAATGGTCAGCTCCTTGCCGTTGGGCAGCAGAGCGGCCTCGATGTACAGCACGTCTCCGCCGGTCTCCGTCCACGCTAGACCCGTCGCCACGCCCGGAGGCAGTTCCTTGCGGGCCTGCTCCGGTAGAATCGCCTCAGGCCCCAGCATCTCCGGCACGTCGTCGCCCTTCACGATCACCGCATCGGTCGTGCCCTCGGCGAACCTCACGGCAACTTTGCGGATGATTCGCCCCAGCACCTGCTCCAGCCGCCGCACCCCCGCCTCGCGCGTATAGGAAGCGATCAGCTTGTGCAGCGCCTCGTCCGTGATCCTGCACTGCTCCTCCGTCAGTCCGGCGTGCTTCAACTGCCTCGGCAACAAGTACCGCAGCGCGATCTGCATCTTCTCTTCTTCGCTGTATCCCGACAAGCGCAGAATCTCCATCCGGTCCAGCAGCGGAGCCGGAATCGTATCCAGCGTGTTGGCCGTGGTGATGAACAACACCTTGGACAAGTCGAACGGCAGATCCAAATAGTTATCGCGAAATGCCTTGTTCTGCTCCGGATCCAGGATTTCCAGCAACGCCGCCGCCGGATCGCCCCGGAAATCGTGGCCCAGCTTGTCCACCTCGTCCAGCATCAGCACCGGATTCGCGAATCCCGCGCGCCGCATCGCCTGAATCAGCCGGCCGGGCAGCGCGCCGATATACGTGCGTCTGTGCCCGCGCAGTTCCGCCTCATCGTGCATGCCGCCCAGGCTCATGCGCTCGAACTTGCGGCCCAAAGCCCGCGCGATGGATTGCCCCAAGCTGGTTTTGCCCACGCCCGGTGCTCCCACCAGGCACAGTATCGGAGCCTTCGCCTCCGGATTCAGCTTCAGCACGGCCAGCTGCTCGATGATCCGTTCCTTCACCTTGGCGATTCCGTAATGGTCTTCGTCCAGTACTTGCCGCGCGCGCGCTAGATCCAGGCTGTCTTCGCTTTTCTTGGTCCACGGCAATTCGATCACATACTCGAGCCATGTCCGGAGCACGCTGAACTCCGGTTGAGCCGAGGGCAGCTTCTCCAGCCGTCCCAACTCCCGCTCAGCCTCCTTCCGGATATCCTCGGGCAGATCCGCCTCGGTCAGGCGCTCGCGCAGCTTCTCCACCTCGGCCTGATCCCCGTTCTTCTCGCCCAGCTCCTGCTCGATCGCGCGCTTCTGTTGCCGCAGAACGTACTCTTTCTGCTCCTTGGTCATCTCCGTCCGCGCCTCATTAGCGATCTTTTGGCGCAGCTCCAGCACGTCCACTTCGTGCGAAAGCCAGCCGTGCACCATGCGCAGCCCTTCCAGCCGCGTCGGCGTTTCCAGCAGCGCCTGTTCCTTGGCCGCGTCCAGGTTCATCACCGACGCGATGGTGAACGCCAATTGCAGCGGGTCCTGTTCGAGGTTGAACATCCTCGCCAGATCCGGCTGCGGCGCGCCGTTCTGCGCCAGCGTCACGAATTTCATCCCCAGCTCTATCAGCGACAGCGCCAGAGCTTCGGTCTCCCGGCTGGAATCGTCGGGAAGCGGCAGCGGCCGCACTCGCGCGTGCATGTGGCCGTTCTCTTCCACCTTCACGATCACCACGCGCTCCATCCCCAGCACCATAATGTCCAGTTGGTCCGGCCGCGCGTGATGGTACCGGCGAATCGCCGCCCTGGTGCCGACCGTGTACAAATCGTCGGCGTGCGGCGATTCCACCGACGCATCCCGCTGCGCCACCACCACCAGCTCTTTGCCCTCGGTCGCCAGCGCCGCTTCCACCGCGGCTACCGAACCCTTGCGCCCCACCGAAAGCGGCATCATTACTCCCGGAAACAGCGCCGAATTCTTCAGCGCCAGCAACGGCAGCATCCGCATCCCGTTCTCATTTGCCTCTGCCATATTTTTCCCTTTCGTATTACTTATGATGCAGCCGCCCTCACTGGCGACTCTACCTCGAATACGAACCCGCCGCGATTGTCGATCCGGATCTTCTCTCCGTCGTGGATTTCTCCCGACACCAGCTTCCGGGCCAGCGGCGTCTCGATTTCCTTCTGAATCGCCCGCTTCAGGGGCCTTGCCCCGAAGGCCGGATCGTAGCCCACCTCGATCAGCCGCTCCTTCGCCGCGTCTGTCAGCTCCAGATCGATCCTTCGTTCCGCTAGCCGCCCCTTGAGCGTAGCCAGTTGGATGTCCACGATCTTCTTCAATTGTTCGCGGCTCAGCCGGTGGAAGTCTATGATCTCATCCACCCGGTTCAGGAACTCCGGCCGGAACAGCCTCGGCAGCTCCTCCTTGGGCGCGTTCGAAGTCATGATTACAATGGTGTTCTTGAAGTCCACCGTCCGGCCCTGGCCGTCTGTCAGGCGCCCGTCGTCCAGCACCTGCAACAGCACGTGAAACACGTCGCTATGCGCCTTCTCGATTTCGTCCAGCAGCACCACGCAGTACGGCTTCCGGCGCACGGCCTCGGTCAGTTGGCCGCCCTCGTCGTAGCCGATGTAGCCCGGAGGCGCGCCCACCAGCCGCGAAACCGTGTGCTTCTCCTGGTACTCCGACATGTCGATGCGGATCAGCGCCCGCTCGTCGTCGAACAAGAACTGCGCCAGCGCCCGAGCCAGCTCCGTCTTCCCGACGCCCGTCGGCCCCAGGAACAAGAAGCTGCCCACCGGCCTCTTGGGATCTTTCAACCCACCCCGAGCCCTCATCACCGCGTCCGCTACGGCATCGACCGCCTCATCCTGCCCAACCACCCTCTTATGTAGCTCATCGGACAGGTGCATCAGTTTCTGGATCTCGCCCTCCAGCAATTTCGAGAGCGGAATCCCGGTCCAGCGGCTCACCACTTGCGCGATGTCCTCTTCGGTAACCTCTTCTTTTAACAGCACCGGCTCGCGCGACGGTTTCGCAAGCTCCCTTTCCAGCCCTGCCAGTTTCCCGTACTTCAACTCGGCGGCTTTGTTCAGATCGTAGGAGCGCTCGGCCTGCTCGATATCCTGCTTCACCTGCTCGACTTGCGCGCGCAGATCCCGCTGCTTTTTGATGGCTTCCTGATCGGCCTGCCATTGCGCTTTGAGCGAAGCGGATTCGGTTTTCAGCTCCGCCAGCTCCTTTTCGATCTTCTTCAGCCGTTCCCTCGATGCCGCGTCGGACTCCTTCTTCAGAGCCTCGCGCTCGATCTCCAACTGCATCTGCCGCCGCAAGCTCTCATCCAGCTCGGCCGGCATGGAATCGATTTCCGTGCGCAGCTTCGCCGCCGCCTCATCCACCAGATCGATGGCCTTGTCGGGTAGGAAGCGGTCGGAGATATAGCGCTGGCTCAGTACCGCTGCCGCCACCAGGCTCGAATCCTTGATGCGCACGCCGTGATGCACTTCGTAGCGCTCGCGCAGTCCCCGCAGAATCGAAATCGTATCTTCCACCGACGGCTGATCCACCAGCACGGTCTGGAAGCGCCGTTCCAGCGCGGCGTCTTTTTCGATGTACTTGCGGTATTCATCGAGAGTGGTCGCGCCGATGCAATGCAGCTCCCCTCGAGCCAGCATCGGTTTCAGCAGGTTGCCGGCGTCCATCGACCCTTCGGCCTTCCCGGCCCCGACAACCGTGTGCAACTCATCGATGAACAGGATGATCTTGCCTTCCGCGGTTTGCACTTCCTTCAAAACCGCCTTCAGCCGCTCCTCGAACTCGCCCCGGAACTTCGCGCCGGCGATCAGCGCACCCATATCCAGCGCGACAACCTTCTTATCCTTCAAGCCCTCGGGCACGTCGCCGCGCATGATCCGCTGCGCCAGCCCTTCGACGATCGCCGTCTTGCCTACGCCCGGCTCCCCGATCAGAACTGGATTATTCTTAGTGCGCCGCGACAGAACCTGAATCACGCGGCGAATCTCCTCGTCCCGCCCGATCACCGGATCGAGCTTGTTCTGCGCGGCAAGCTTGGTGAGATCGCGCCCGTATTTTTCGAGCGCCTCGTAGGTCGCTTCCGGATTCTGAGTCGTCACCCTTTGCGAGCCTCGCACATCTTGTAGAGTCCGCATCAAGCGTTCGCGTGACAAGCCCAGATCCTTGAAAATCTTCTCATCGGTCGCAGCCAAAAGGACGTGCTCGACCGAAATGTAGTCGTCTTTCAGCCGCTTGGCTTCGCCCTCCGCCTTGGTCAACAGCGACTGCAATCGAGACGTGAGATAGATCTGATCCATGCTCGCCGGCCCGCCCGATACCCTCGGCAGCTTGTCCAACACCTCCGTCAGTCGGCGATGCATTTCCTCCAGCTTGACCCCGGACTTGGCCAGGATCGATTGCGCCAGACCGCCGTCCTGTTCCAGCAGCGCGACTAGAAGGTGCTCTACGTCAATCTGTTGCTGCCCTCGCTGCGCCGCCACAGATTGCGCCGCTCTGACGCCTTCCTGGAGCTTTTCAGTAAAACGATTGAAGTCCATAAAACCCGTCCCCTCAGTCAAAATTTTACCACATTTAGTCTTTGACAGTTCAATAATCTTAGCGTATTCTTGTCAAGTGTAGGAAAAGAAGCCATGGACAACCAACTGCCCCATCTCCTCACTTCGCTTCCAGGGCCGAAGGCCAAGGCGATCATCCAGCGGGATCAACAAGTTATCTCGCCTTCCTATACACGATCCTACCCCTTGGTTGCCCAAAGCGCCCGGGGCGCCATGGTCGAGGATCCCGACGGGAACCGCTTTCTCGACTTCGCCGCCGGAATTGCCGTCGTCGCCACAGGGCATTGCCACCCCAAGGTCGTTCAAGCCATTCAAGAGCAGGCTGCTCGTCTGATTCATATGTCGGGCACCGATTTCTATTACGAAAACATGGTCCAGCTAGCCGAGAAGCTAGCAAGTCTCGTGCCGGGCCGGGGTTTGGATTCGAAGAGCCTTCCCCGGAAGGTTTATTTCGGGAACTCGGGAACCGAGGCCATCGAGGCGGCCATCAAACTCGCCCGCTATCACAGCGGCCGGAGCCAGTTTATTGCTTTCGTCGGAGCCTTCCATGGCCGGACCATGGGCTCTCTGGCGCTTACGGCTTCCAAGAGCATACAAAAACAGGGGTTCTTCCCTATGATGCCGGGAGTGCATCACGTCCCTTACGCATATTGTTACCGCTGCGCATATGGAAAAACCCCGGATATGTGCGCAATCGAATGCGTCCAGACAATCGAAGCCGAGCTATTTCGAACCACTCTGCCGGCCGGCGATTGCGCGGCCATCTTCGTCGAGGCGGTTCAGGGCGAAGGCGGCTACATCGTCCCGCCCAAGAAGTTTTTCGACGAGCTGCGTCGGGTGGCGGACAAACACGGCATCCTATTGATTTTCGACGAGGTCCAGAGCGGCATGGGCCGGACCGGCAAGATGTTCGCCTGTGAGCATTTTGATGCGGTTCCAGACGTGATCGCGGTCGCCAAGGGCATCGCTAGCGGCCTGCCCCTGGCCGCGACCGTCGCTCGCGCGGAGCTGATGAACTGGCCCCCCGGCGCGCACGCCAGCACCTTCGGCGGAAATCCCGTCGCCGTGGCGGCCGCGCTGGCCACTATCGAGCTCTTGGAGCAGGAATTGATCGACAATGCGGCGAAGGTGGGCGCGCATCTGATGGCGCGATTGCGCGATTTGCCGCAGCGCTACCCCAATGTCGGCGACGTCCGGGGGCTGGGCCTGATGATCGGGATCGAACTGGTGAACGACCAGGAGACCAAGGAGCGCGCCCCGCTGCTACGCGATCAAGTCCTGCAAATGTGCTTTGAGCGCGGACTCCTGGTGCTGGGCGCCGGTCCGAATTCGATCCGCCTCTGCCCGCCGCTGGTCATTACCAAGGATCAGGCTGACTTCGCCGCCGACACTATAGAGGAGTGCCTTGGGGCGGTGGGCTAAATCGGGAAACCTACTTGGCGTCCTCGCCCGGAGGCGGAGCGTTGGGGTTCGCGCGGCCCTTGGCGCCGCCTCGGCCGGGAGGCGTGTAGCCGTCGTTGGACGGGCCGTTCTGGAAGAACTTGGCATCCTTACTGAGCGGGTGGCCGGTGGCGTACATGGCGTTGGCCTGGCCGAAAATCTTGCCGGCTCGCAGCGTATCGTCGTGGATCTTGGTGACCATCGCCTGATATTCTGGACTGTTCTGCGGATATCCGGAGAAGGAAGACAGATCGTTGTTGCCGATAATTACGACGTCGACGCCGGGGACCGAGGCGATGTCATAGGCATTCGCAACGCCGGTGGGAGTTTCAATCATGATCACCACCAGCATGTTGTCGTTGATGGTCTGGCGATAGTTCACGCCCTGGATGCCCCAGATCTGCGGGGCCTGGCCCTGGCCCGCGCTGCGCCGTCCGACTGGAGGAAAGCGAGCCCATGTTGCTCCCTCACGGGCGCGGCCAACGTCGTCGACTGTGGGAATGATCACCCCCAGCGCGCCGATGTCGGTGGAGTGCTGAATGTGCCACTCTTGGGCGTCCGGGAGCCGGATCATCGGCGTAGCCGCGACGTGGGGGCAGGCCGCGATCATGGCTTCGACGTCACGGAACTCCAGCGTGCTGTGCTGCATTTCGAACCAAGTGAAGTCGTAGTGTTTGGCGGTTTCGCAGTATCCGGCGGGATCGGCCTTGGATTGGGTAAAGCTGAAGACCTGCTTGCCTTGGAGCAGCTTCAGCTTGGCGGTGTTGTAGAGCTTCCAACTCCCGTCAGCCTGCTTGGGAAGCGGCGGTGGCGGGTTCTGGGCCGCGCTTCGGGAAGCCAGAGTCCAAGAAACAATCATCGCCACGATCATCGTCGCCGGCGCTGCGAGAAAAGCGAACTTCCTCATTGTCAATCCTCCAGATTCAAGATCTCTCCAAGCTGAATCAGGACAATCATACGTCAAACTTGGGGCGAACGGTACAGGCCGTGTGCGTAGATGTATTCGGCCACCGCAGGAGGCAGGTGCGCGGGCGTGAGGCCTTGTGACAGCTCCTGCCGAATTTCCGAAGAAGAGACCGGCAGCGCGATGGTCTCCAGGCGGCACACTCGCGCTCCGGGAGGGCTATCGTAGACGTGCCCGGGACGCGTCACCACGATGAATTCGACCTCCCGCAGCACGTCCTCCCAGCGGCGCCAGGAGCGGATGTCGGCGAACGCGTCGGCGCCGATGATGAAGAAGAGCGCGTCTTCCAGGGAACCCGCCCGCACAACGGAGGGCCCTGTGCGGGCTCCGGGAGCGCGCAGGCGTTCAATGGTGAGGATCGAGTAGCTTTTCTCGCGACCCTCTTCCAGGCGGGAAGGATGGAATCGGGGATCGGCGGCGCAGGCCAGCTCGACCATCCGGAAGCGATCCTCGTACGGCGCGCCGGCTTCTTTATGAGGAGGATTGGCCGCGGGGATGAACAGCACGCGGTCCAGCGCAAACGCTTCCGCGGCTTCACGGGCCACCACCAGGTGGGCGGAATGGATGGGATCGAAGGTGCCGCCGAAAATCGCGGTTCTCATAAGATACCGAGCAGCTCGTCCTCGCGCTCAATTTCGACGCCGATCTTGAGCCAATAAAGAGGATGGGGCGCAAGCAGCGCGGAGGCTCCTTCGCACAAATTCATGACGTCTTTTTCGGTGGTCACCAAGGCTTCGACGCCCTCGGCCGAAGCTTGCGCGGCCAAGCGGCGCAACTCGGAAGGGCTGTAGGGATGATGATCGCTAAACACCCGGCGGAACGCAACTTCAAGCCTCAGCTCATCGAGCGTGCGCCAGAAGGAACCAGGCGAGCCGAGTCCGCAAAACGCACCGACACGGCGGAACGGGGTAGGGCAGGAAACAGCGCCGTCGAAACGAATCCACTCGCGCGGAATCACGCGGCTGCGGAAAATCGGGGCATGCTGATTGTAACGGCGGATCAACCGTTCGAGGCCGGCGATGCTTCGTTCGCGATCCACGCGGGTGACGATGATCGCGGTGGCGCGCGCGATATTTTCGAACGGCTCGCGCAAACGGCCCAGAGGAAACACACCGCCGGCCAGAGGGTCCTGCGCGTCGATCAACACGATATTCTCATCGCGCTTGAGGCGAACGTGTTGGAATCCGTCATCAAGCAGGAAGATGCCAGGTGGGGCAGGACCAAGTGGGGTAGTTCTTTCACCTGCCAGTTCTATTTGCCGGCCTGCTTCGAACCGATCCGCTCCGATTCCGAGATGGGCGTGGCCGGCGCGCACAAACATCTGCGCCTCGTCTCCGGTTTGATCAATGGAAGCGGTCTCGCCGCGCGGAACGATGACAATTCCGCTCGACTTGCGGCGGTAGCCGCGGGTCAGGATGGCGGGATTTCGTCCGGCGGCATGGAGCCGCTGGGCCAGATGCGCGACGATGGGCGATTTTCCGGCGCCTCCCATCGACAGCGCGCCGATGCTGACGACTTTGGTCTCAAGAGAAAGGGCAGGTCGAAGACCTGCCCCACATAGCATGTTGATGCTGTGGCCAGCGCGCCAGATCCAGCTCAGCGGCGTCAGGGCCACGCGCGCGGCGAGGGTTCGCGGAGGGTTGGGGACACCCAGATCGGCATAGCTGCGGATCTCGGCCGTGATCCGCTCGACCGCGCCGCGCTTGGACATCGCCAGCTCGCGGGCTTTCGCACCGACGGATCGTGCGTGCTCGGGATCGTCGAGAAGCCCAGTGACGGCGGACGCCAGTTGGTCCGGCCCGGCAATGCGTAGCATCGCGTGCTGGGCGAAGAATTCTTCGGCAATCGCCGAGAAATTCTCCATGTGTGGGCCGACGATCACCGGCTTCGCGAAGTACGCCGGTTCAAGAATGTTGTGGCCACCTCGCGAAGCCAGAGTTCCACCCACGAAGACCACGTCGGCGCGTTCAAACAGCGCCGCAAGCTCGCCGATGGAATCGAGCAGCAATGCACGAGCATTGTCTGGCGTCGCATCAATAGAGGTCCGGCGCGCGAAGGGAATTCCGGCGCGGGCGAGCTTTTCCGCGGCGGCATCAAACCGCTCCGGCCTGCGGGGAGCAAGAATCAAAAGCAGCCCTGGCCGTTTAATGGCCGCGAAAGCAGCGATGACTACATCGTCTTCATCCGAATCGGAAGGTTCCTTCGGCGGCATCGTGCTGGCAGCGATCCAAACCGCCTCCGGCCGATGGCGATCGAGGAATTGGGCGATGTCGGGCGCGATGCCCGACGCCGGCGGATTGAAATCATACTTGAGATTGCCCGCGGTCGAGACACGATCCGTGGGAGCACCGGCGATGACAAAGCGGCGGGCGTCTTCGTCCGTTTGGGTGAAGATCGCATCGGGCCAGATCAGCGCATGGCGAAAGAAGCCGCTGGCGGAGCGGTAGCGCGGCAGGGCTCGGTCGGAGATGCGGCCGTTGACGATCAGTAAGGACGCTCCGGCGCGCTTCGATTCTCGATATAGATTGGGCCAGATCTCGGTTTCAAGAATCACCACGGCGGCAGGGCGAAGGCGGCGGAGCATTCGCCGAACGATGGAAATATAGTCTAGTGGCGCGAAGAAGATTCCCCGCGCAAGACCCTGGTTTGAACCAATGAGCCGCTGCTCGGCCAAAGCGCGGCCCGCCAAGGTGCTAGTGGAGACGAAAATGGCAGCGTCAGGCCGCTCCTCGCGCAGGCGGCGGATCAACTCGACCGCCGACAGGACTTCTCCGACCGAGACGGCGTGAAACCATATGGCGGCGGAACTCGTCGTGTGTAGGGAGGCTGGAGGAAGGCTCTTTAGAAACCCCAGACGCTCGCCGATCCGGGTGAAGTAAGCGCGCTGACGAATTCCCCGGTAGAGTAAATACAGGGCCACCAGGGGGCTTAGGGCGATCTGAAGGACCTGGTAGAGGAAATAAATGAGACGAGTGGCGTTAATCGTTCTCTTGAGTATAGCGGTGGCTGGTGCAGCCGACAAGGACAAGCGCTTCGCGCCCAAACCTGCGTCGTCTTACCCGGGCCATCAGACCATGAGCGGAGTCACCATCGCTGCGGTGCCCTACACCAGCGAGGATCAGGCCAAGAGCGCGTTCGACAAGGTGAATCCTTACAAGTACGGCATTCTGCCGATCCTGGTGGTGATCAAGAACGATACCGGAAAGGCGTTGCGGCTGAATCTCCAAACCCAACTGGTGGACATCCAGAATCACCAACTTGACCCGATGAAGCCCGGAGACGTGGTGCTGTTCGACGGCGCTTCCAACAAGAATTGGAAAGTTCCGCAACCGTCGCCCATCCCTCTGCCGCATCACAATAAGGGGCCTTTGGATACGTGGGAAATCGAGGGCCGCGCGTTCACGGCGAAACTGGTGCCGCCCGACGAATCGGCGTTTGGATTCGTGTACTTCAACAGCGCCCTGAGGCCCGAGTCCTATCTGTACGTGAACGGACTCGCCGACGCCGCATCGGGCAAAGATTACTTCTCCTTCGAAGTGCCCTTCGAGGACCGGAAGCCGTAGCTTCAGCGTCTATCGGAGAACGGCCCCGGTATCGGGGAACAGCCCCGGCATCCATCGTGAAGCCAGCGTCGCGGGAAACGCAAGACGCAGCGGCGCGCGGGGGCTCTCCGAGATCAGCACTCCTTTTTCTACCAGCGCCGAAACAATGCGCCGAGCTTGGCGTTCGCCGGTGCCGACAACCGTGGCGGCGTCGCCGCGAGGCAGCTCACCGCGATAGAGAATGGCTTCGAGTATGCTCCCCGACTTGGGTGGCAGCTTACCGAGCCTGATTTCCTCCTCAGCCCAGATCAGGATTCGGACGCGAAGCCGATCCTGCTGAAAAAGACTCTCCATGAAGGTGACCTGATCGATGCAGGTGCTTAAGAAGAACCGGGTGAACTCCGCGAGCGCTTCCTCGCTCAGCGTTCCCCTGCCATCAAGATCGTTGCGGCGCTTGCGGTCGCAGTTCGCAAGCAGCATCTTGTAATCGCCGACGTTACGCGCCAGCCCGCGCGCGACCGACCAGACCGCCCCAGTATCCAGAGTCTCCAGCAGCACAGCATGAGACATCAGGCGAGCCACACGGCCATTTCCGTCCAAAAACGGATGCATCCACAGCAGGCGATGATGCGCGGCCGCGCTGGAGACAATCGACTCGGTCTTGCCGAGCTTTGCGTAGACCTCCTCGAAGCGTTGCAGGAATCGCGGTATCGCCCCAGGACTGATGGCAACAAGCTGGCCCACCTTCACGTCGCGCTTACGCAACTCGCCTGGGACAAGGCGAAGCCGCTCCTCGGTTGCTGGATCGTCGACCCATAGAAGATCCTCGGGCAGCAAGGTGCAAAAGCGCGAATGGATTTCGCAAATGCCTTCAGCCGTTAAAGCGCGCCTCCCACTAAGACCACCGCCATCGATCCATTCCTGAACAGCGATATGAGCCCTGGCTTCGAGTTGCAGATCGCGCTTGTGCGCATCCTGACTGTAGTCGTTCTTGAGCGCCCGCTCGATGTCAATCGGATGTGTGTCATGTCCTTCGATGAGATTGGAATAGTAGCAGTTCATCGCCCGAACCAGACCGGCGAGCGAAGTCAGCAGGCTTGGGGGCAAGCTCCGCCGCAAGCCAGCGGATTTCTGGGTGAGATCGAATGCGAGATCGGTTAGCGGCCCTCGATGGCGGGAGCCTTCGCCGACCAGCAGCGGCTCCATCTCGGAGATGGCTTCACCTCTATCCGGCACCCTAATGTCCTGTTTCATGACCGCATCATCATAGGATGTAACCACTATATCAACATTCACTTATATGATAGATAAGGAATTATATGACCGCTATGATGTCCGGTAATAAGACCGGAAAAATATGGCTACTCAGCGAATCTCGACGACTCGATCTTCGGCCTTCAGGGCGGTTTCAACCTTCGGCCATGAGGTCTGCAAGACGACGTGGTCGGTCTGGTAGGCGGCGTAGTCGATCGCTGCTAGGATATCGTCGCGTTCCAGAAAAGAATAATCGGACAGGATTTCATCGAAGGAAGCGCCTGCGCTCAGAAGTTCCAGAATGCCCGTTACGCGGAGGCGCTGGCCGCGGATGCAGGGGCGGCCTCCGCACTTGCCTTCTTCCACCGTAATTCTACGAAGACGTTCCAGATTCATAGCTCAACGTTACCGTAGAGCACCGGATGCTAACGCATGGCGGCTCGGAACGGAGCCGTGACGGACGCAGCACTGCGCTTCGCTACAATAGGCGTGATGACCTACTACGGAGCAAAAGATCTCGCGGCCTCATTTCGCACGGTTCGCGACAACACCATCAAGATCGCGGAAGAAGTCGGTGAGGAGCATTACGGATTCCGCGCCACGCCGGAAACCCGCAGCATCGCCGAAACGCTGGTGCACATCGCCAACATCCCCAAAATCGCGTATGAGGTTCACGGGAACAGGAAGCTCACGACGCTTGCCGGGTTCGACTTCATGGGCTTCATTGGGCCACTGATCGCCGAGGAGAAGAACAAGTTTTCCAAGGCCGAGATTGTCGCGCGGCTGACCAGCGGCCGCGATCAGTTTGCCGGCTGGCTCGACGGCGTTTCCGACGATTTTCTAGGCCAGTCCGTGATGGGCCCGAACAATCAGGCCAAATCGCGCTTCGAAATGCTGCTGGGCGTGAAGGAGCATGAGATGCACCACCGCGGCCAGCTCATGCTGATGGAGCGGATGATCGGCCTGGTGCCGCACCTCACGCGCCAGATGCAGGCGAGGTTGAACCAAATGCAGGCGCAGGCCCAGCCGACGTCGGCGTCGTAGCCTTTCTTGCGCTGCCTCCCAGCTCTTCCACCACCGTCAGAAACTGCACCGCGTCGATGGGCTTTGTGAGAAAGGCGTCCATGCCGGCGGCCAGGCATCGCTCGCGATCGCCCTTCATGGTATGGGCGGTCAGCGCCACGATGGGCGTGCGCGTGAAGCTCGACTCCTCTCCCGCGCGGATAGCCCGAGTAGTTTCCAGACCGTCCATATCCGGCGTCTGCACGTCCATCAGAATCAAGTGGAAACTCTCGCGGGCCAGAATCTCCAGCGCCTGGCGCCCCGTGGCGGCGGTCACCACATGGTGCCCGCGCCGTTCCAGCAGCCGGGTGGCCAGCCGCTGATTGATCGGATTGTCCTCGGCCAGCAAAATGCGGAGCCCCGGAGTCCCGTCGTTGGCCGCGTTCAACAGCTGGCGGAGACTATCCACTTTCACCGGGGCGTCGGCTTCCGTGGCCTCCGCCAGGTCCATGCGCACCGTGAAGTGGAACGTGCTTCCCAACATGCCGTCGCTTTCCACCCAGATCCGGCCTCCCATCAACTCCACCAGCTTGGAGCAGATCGCCAATCCCAGCCCTGTTCCGCCGAAGCGGCGGGTAGTTGAGCCGTCGGCCTGCTGGAACGATTCAAAGATGATCCGCTGCTTGTCGGCGGGAATCCCTATTCCCGTATCGCGGACGGCGAAGTGAACGGTGGCCTCGCCGTCACCCGTCATCTCGTGCTTCACGTCCACGTCCACCCCGCCGAACGCGGTGAACTTGATGGCGTTGTTGATCAGGTTCAGCAGCACTTGCTGCAAGCGGTCCGGATCGCCCACCACCCGGTCGGGAGTTCCGTCGTCGATGCGCACGCCCAAGTCGAGACGCTTCTCGGCGGCGCTCACCGCGAAAATCTTGATGGTCTGGTGCACGCACTGGCGCAGGGAAAACGGGACTGGATTCAGGTCCAGCTTTCCCGCTTCGATCTTGGAGAAGTCCAGAACGTCGTTCAGGATCGTCAGCAGCGAATCCGCGGAAATGCGCGCGGTTTGCAGGCAGTCGCGCTGCTCCGGAGTCAGGTCGCTGGCCAGGACCAGGTCCGTCATGCCCACAATTCCGTTCATGGGCGTGCGGATCTCATGGCTCATGTTGGCCAGAAACTCGCTCTTGAAACGGCTGGCTTGGCGGGCGTCCTTGAGCAGGCGCTCGATCTCCTGGTTCTGCTGCTGCACCACCGCGTTCTCGTGCTCGGCCCGAGCCTTTTCTTCAACCACGCGCTGCTTTTCAAGCGACAGCTCGCGGGTGCGCTCCTCCACCGCAGTCTCCAGCCTCTGCCGCTCGTTTTCCAGCCGGCGGGTTCGCCGTCTCCACAGCAAGTGTCCCAACAGAAGAGCCGCCACACCGGAGCCGATGCGGAACCACCAGGCCAGGAACCAGGGCGTGCGGATTTCAAAGTGCAGGCGTGCGGGCTCGTCGCTCCAGAGTCCCTGGGCATTGCGGGCCATTACCTCCAGCGTGTATTGCCCGGGCGGCAGGTTGAGGTAGTTCAGCTCGCGCTGCCGCGTCTCCACCCAGTTCCGCTCGGATCGACCCAGACGATAGCGGAACACCACGCTCGATTCCTCGACGAAGGTCAGCGCCGCCACTCGCACTTGGAGCGAGTTTTGGCTATACGGAACCTCCTGGGCCGTGAGAGGATCCACTTCCTGTCCGCCCAGCTTCACCGAAGTGAACACCACCGGAGGAGGCGCCGCCGCAACGGGAGTGGCTCGCGGCTGGTAGCGCGACAACCCGCGGCTGGTGCCGATCCAGACGCTTCCACCCGCCTCGGCCAGGAAGGCGTTGGTGTTGGTGTCATCCCAGATCAAGCCGTCGGAATGCCCGAAGTGCCGCCAGCGAGTGTGGTCGTACACGTCCACGCCGTGATCGGTGCCCACCCACAGCCATCCGCGCTGGTCGCGGCCGAGAAACAGCGTCTTGTCGGATTCGAGCCCGTTGGTCGAGCTGACGTGCTCAACCCGCGGGTGGTCGCTTGTGCCTGTACCTGTAAACGTCAAATGCGATATGCCGTAAGCATTGCGATACCCCACCCAGATGGAGCCGTCCACATCCTCGGCGACCTGCGCCACCATGTTTTCCTTCAGACCGTCTTTGGTGGTGAAGCGAGTCCATCGGCCATCGGCGTATCGCGCCAGGCCCAGTTCTCCGCACGCCCACATGCGCCCGCGTGAATCCTCCAACGACATGAGGAATCCTTCGGAGGATTGTGCGGTGTCAGGCAGCACCTGTTCGAAGCCCGTCACGGGGCCCTTACCGCTCGCCGCGATGCTCCGGAACAGCCCGGCGCGCGTCGCTGCCCAAATTCGGCCTGAACGATCCACGGTCAGATGCAGAACCGAGTCGTTCAGCAAGCCCTGCGCGAGTCCAAAAATCCGCACCGATCCGTTGCGCGGATCCAGTTGATGCACTCCCCCGCGGTTGGCGCCGATCCACAGGGTGCCATCCGCTGCCGCGGCCAGCGCCCGGATCTCGATGCCGTTCAGCCGATGATGCCAGATCAGCCGGCCGCTCTGCTCCTCCGGCTGCTCCTCAAAATCGTCCAGCCCGAATTGCGTTCCCGCCCACAACCGACCCGACGTGTCGCGGGCGACGGCCCACACAGATTCGCGGCTCAGACCGTCGTGCTCATTCCAACTCTGCCACTCCCGGTAACCCAGCCAGCGCGCCAGGCCCGATCCCAGCAGACCGATCCAGATGGATCCTTCGCGGTCGTGTTGAACGGCGGAAATGTCGTTGGCGTTCAAGCCTTGCTCGGCGCCCACGATCTCCCAGCCGGACGCGGTCTGGCGCGCCAAACCGAGATTGGTGGGGACCAGCAGATTGCCCTCGGGGTCGAGCGCCAGCGCCGGCAGTGTATTGGTCGCCGGAGGTAACGGCCTTCCAGCACTCCCGGTGCGAGGGAGTGGGGTGCGAAGCTGAAAACGGCCTGTGGCCCGCGAGCGTACCGCCAGTTGGTGCTCGCTGCGCACCCAGATGTTGCCTTCCCGGTCTTCGAGGATGGCTTCCCAGCGGTCCGGCGGCAGGCCTTCGGGTCCGCTCAAGGCCTGACCTCCCGGCGAGCCGCCTTGCAGATAGCAGAGATCCGCCGCGCCGCAGCCGTACCAAACCAGACCCGTGGAATCCACATACACGGCGGTGGCCGGTTCGCCGGCCGGATGTCCCTGTGGCGGATCGGCCAGCGTGAACGCCCATCCTTGCGCGAGTTCCGCCCCCACGGCGAGGCCCTTTTCCGTGGCCACGTACAGACGGCCGCTCGCGTCGGATGCGATCGCCTCCCGTCCGGAGACTCGCGCGGCGGCGCCATGATTGATATTTAATGCCACCGGCTCAAATCGCCCTGCCCGCCGCCGCGCCAAGCCGATGGGCGTTCCCACCCACAACGTCCCGTCGGCGGCTTCATGCAGCGAATCGATGCGGCCCGCCGGCAAACCATCGGCACGGCCGAACGCGGTGAAACGATTGCCGTCATAGCGGAACAGGCCATTCTGCGTGCCCACCCACAGGAATCCGGCGCGATCTTGCAGCAGCACCTGCACCGCCAGGTTCTGCAAGCCCTCCTCCTCGCCGTAAAACTTGAAGTTGTAACGTTGCCCCGCCACCCGAAGCGGCAGGCCTAGGGCAGCCAACAAGACGGCAAAGAGGAAGCGGCGGAGTGTGCGCATGTTGCGCTCGAAGCGGTCCTTATATATTGAAGCGGTCCTTATATATTAAGGATTCGTCGGTTCTTGTTGAAATGATTAGGCCGTGTTAGCCTCTTGGATGCATGTCCCGACCCCGCATCGCAGTCGCCGGCGCCGGCGCATTCGGCCGCAATCACCTGAGAGTCATTCACTCCTCCGAACACGCTGCCCTGGCAGGGGTTTTCGATATCGATTCCTCTCGAGCCGCCGCCGCGGCCCAGCCCTATCAATGCCCGGTCTTTGAAACCATCGAGGATCTGGCCCGAGCCTCCGACGCCGCCGTCGTAGCCACGCCCACCGTGGCCCATTCCGAAGTCGGATGCCGCCTGATGGAGCTGGGTCTGGATGTTCTGGTCGAAAAACCTCTGGCCCATTTGCCCGAACCCGCTCGCGTGTTAGTCGAAACCGCGAAGCGCACCGGCCGCGTCCTCCAGGTAGGTCACCTGGAGCGTTTCAATCCGGCGGTGATCGCGCTCGCTTCGGTGGTGACCAGGCCGCTGTTCTTCGAGATTCACCGGCTGAGTGAGTTCACGACGCGCAGCCTGGATGTGGATGTGGTGCTGGATCTCATGATTCACGATATCGACATCGTGCTGGCGCTTACGCGCGAAACTCCCGAGGAGATCCGCGCCGCGGGAATCTCCATTCTTACGTCCAAGGTGGATATCGCGAATGCGCGGCTCCAGTTTCCGGGCGGCTGCGTCGCAAATCTGACCGCCAGCCGCGTATCCACCGAGCGCGTCCGGAAACTGCGCCTGTTTCAGCCTCACGAATACATATCGCTCGACTATACGCGCAAGGATGCCGTGCGCTTTCGCGTAAAGCCCGCACAGGGCCCGCCCGGCGAGGCTCCGTTGGGCGGGCAAGTTCAAAGACCTCCCATGGCCATCGACTTCAGCCCTTTGCCCGTCACACAAGAAGAACCGCTGCGGCTGGAACTGGAGGCGTTCTTCGAAAGCGTGACCACGCGCCGCCCGCCCTTAGTTGCCGGGGAGCAAGGTCTGGCCGCGCTGGAGGTCGCCAGCGCCATTCTTGATAGAATTGAGGAGCACTCCCGCCTGGTCGGCCAAGCCTTGCAGACCCAGGCATTGCAGACTCAGGCACTGCAGACCCAGGAACTGCAGAGAGGTTAAGTGCCAAGCGCGCCTTCAGTCGAACCCGGCGACCTGAATCTCCTCCGATCCTGGTCCGAGCCAGTTTCGCCGCGAAGCCTCGTGCGCGATGCCATCGGTTCCCTGTTCGTGCATGTGCTCTTTGTCGCGTTCCTGGTGTTTGCTCCCGACGTAGGGGTCTACCGAAACGCGCCCGAGATTCTTTCCAATTTCAAGGCGCCGACCATGCTGGTGCTGCCCAAAACGTTGGAACTGACACAGAAGGCTCCCAACCAGGGAAAAGTGGCCAAGGAACTGGATGTCCGCAGCGCGGTTCAGGCGCAGCCGGCGCAAGCGCCCCATGTCCGCCAGTTCGCTCCGCCTCCTCCAGGACAGGCGCCCCAGCCAGCGCCGCTTCCAGCTCCGCAAATCGATCTCCCGCAGATCCAGACAGGTCCTCTGGCCGCCGAGCTTTCTTCCACCGGCACGGGCACCGCGGGCTTGAATCCTCCTCTTCCCGCCCCGCCCCGCCCCACTCCAGCCGCGCCTCCAAAGGTGGTGCCCACTCCACGCCCGCCGGATATTGTTCGCCAAGCCTTGCCCCCGGGAGGCCGGGGCCCCACCGTCGGCGATATTTCCGAGGATTCGCCCAGAGTTCCCGGGGTCGCGCCTTCGCCGTGCAACGATTGTAGCGCTCTGCAATTGCTCAGCGATCCCAAGAACGTGGACTTCAAACCCTATCTGCTTCAAGTACTTGCGATGGTCAAGAAGAACTGGATGGCGGTCATTCCCGATAGCGCCCGCTTGGGCCGCAAGGGAGTCGTGGTGCTGAAGTTCGTCATTGACCGGCGCGGCGCGGTTCCAAGTCTGGAATTCACCACTCCCTCCGGAAACGATTTCGATCAAGCCGCCGTGGCCGGTATCAGCGCCTCGGTTCCTTTCCCACCTTTGCCCGCTGAGTACCAGGGAGATCAGATTCACCTGCAGATGGCTTTCGCCTACAACGTAGCTTCGCACTAAGGATGAGATAAGCCGATTATGAATCAACGGTTTGTAATCGCGATGCTGGTTTATGCCGCCCTCGCCGCCGTGGCCTCTTTCCGGCTCGACGGCCGTCCACGTCTCGTGGTTTTGCTATTTCTAGGCTTATTCGCAGTTAAGACGCTGCTCGCGCTACTTAGGGAGCGGCGTACGGACTAGGATTTAGGCATATTCCCATCGGATCATTATTAGAGCCCACCTAAGGTGATCCTTCGAGATACTTCCCAGGCCCTTACATCTAATCTTCTATTTACGGGTTGTTCTTTTGGAGCGTGGTACCCAATCGGGTGTCTGCGTTTCAGTTCGGGAGAGGGCCCGGTTTTCGCGGTTCCATTTTGGTACGAAGCAGGCAGCCGCCGTCCTCGCACGGCGTAGCGGAGGTCTGCCAGGCGAGGGAACAGCATAGGGTTTCTCACTCATAACACAGGTTCTGTTGCTGTAGAGGAATTTAGCCGCTAGGCTGCTCAGAGAAAGTGGTCTGGAGCGTGCATCTTCAGCGAGCGTTCAGTAGAAGATTTAGGGGGGATGCAGAAGATCATGATGACGATGAGTTATAAGACCGCCGCCGCCGCGATGACCGCTCCGGTGCCGTCGATCGGGGTCGCGAGCCCCGCACCGATGAGGACGGTCCGAAGAACCACCCGCGGAAACGGCGTGCCGGTGAAGCCCATGGGCACTGCCCCGACCGCGCATTCCGCTCATCCGCGCCCCGTCATCACACCCACCGCCAAACAGGCGCGCCGCGATCGCGTGGTGCTGGAGCATCTTCCGCTGGTGAAGGCGATCGCCGTGCGGGTGCATGAGAATCTTCCGGTGCACGTCGACCTGGACGATCTGGTCCATGCAGGCATTCTGGGCCTGTTCGACGCCGCCAACAAATACGATCCCGAAAAGCAGGTGGTCTTTTCGAGCTATGCCAAGCACCGCATCAAAGGCGCCATTCTGGACAGCCTGCGGCAGCTCGACTGGGCCTCGCGCGACATGCGCCGCCGCCACAAGCAGGTGGAAGCCGCCACGCGCGACCTGGCCGCCACATTGCAGCGCGCACCCACCGAAGCCGAAGTCGCCGAGAAGCTCGGCATGGACGTAGATCGCTGGCGCACCATGATGCTCGATCTGCGCAACGTCGGCTTGATCTCGGCCTCGACGCGCTCCAACGAGAACGACGATCTCCCCGCGCCCGATTTTCCCAGCAATCCGGAGACGCAGCCCGATTCCATCTGCGCCCGCGAGCAGCTCCGCAGCGTGCTCACCGTGGCGATAAAGACGTTGCCGGAGCGTTACCAGAAGGTCGTCCTCCTGTACTACACCAACGAGATGACAATGAAGGAAATCGGCGGCGTGCTGGGCATCAACGAAAGCCGTGTTTCCCAAATACATAAGTCGGCGCTTGAGAAGATGCAATCGGCTCTCGAAGCCAGCGGCATCACCTCCAGCCAGGCGTTTTAGGGAACGTCCGTCTCCAACAACCGATCAAAGCGGGATTATCGCGATCGCCCCTGCTTCGTGCGTGTCAAGCTGATCCCTTATTCCTGTCTCAAAACGTGGCGCAGAGGATCCTCGTCGGCGAACTACAGCGAAGTTTGCATGACGCACAAAGCGCAGGAGATCAGGAGACTGAAGGCTCGAAATTCAGGGCTAGCTGTGGCGGAGCGTTCTCCAATGCAGGACCTCCGAGTTCTTCAAACGTCCGGTCGGCCTTCCTGAAGCAATCGACTTGGCCCGAATCAGTTAGCGTCGTGAGCAACTGCCCGAACAGCACAATCTTCTGATCGTTCCGGGAGAGGGTAAAGGCCGCGTCATGAAGGCGTTTGATCTTGAAGTGGGCGGCCGCGGTTGCCTCCTGGACGGAAGGCGCCGCGCCGACAAATGCTTGCCGCTTTCGACACACGACAATGATATCGAGTTGGATAGGGTCTTTAGCCTGCGCTTTGGGGGTAGCCACGGACATTTCAGCCTTGACTGGCTGCGAATTCACAACTATGAAGCCCGCGTCAAGTATTGCCTTGGCGACGGCTTCCCAGCCCTCATCGCGCGAGTGATGATAGCTGAATACGAGTAGGCCATTGTTCTTCAAAACGCGGTTGCATTCCCTGAGCACATCCGTTAGCTTGCCCGCGAACCGGGCGGCGTCTGCATCCTGCACTTCAGCCGGACTACGAGTGGTCTCGGCGCTTCTTCCGTTGGAAAGCTGCTGCCACGCGTAGAAAAAGTCCGCAAGTTCGGAGTAGTGCACGTTATCGAAGAACGGCGGGTCCGTGATCACAAGATCGATGCTGCTTTCAGGAAGACCGGTATTGGCGGAATCGCCACACGAAAGATAAATCCCCCGTTCAAGCAATCGCCCGCCGGCTGGCCATTTGTCAACGTTGCCGCTAAACGGGAGAGACGAAAGCCTACTTGTGCCGCGCGCCCGACCAGTGACTTCAGTGGGCGCAAGTTGATATTCGAGTGCCCTTAACAAGCGACTGCGGAAGAGGGTCGAGAATGAACCAGAGCTCTTGCTCGTGCCCCAAAGATTAGCCTCGATAGGCACACGTTCAGGTTTCAAGATGTGATGCGAAAACATATGACGCACAGCTCCAGTGCCCTCACCCTTGTACGACGTGAATAGATTGTTAAATTCGAGGACGCCGGAGAAGAGCGTCAAGAGCATGGTTCGCACCGGCGGATCGTCAATCTCGCAGATGGCCCGACGGAGCAAGGAGAGCGCTAAAAGTTGTCTATCGTTGAAAAAGTCACGCCACGACCGGAAGTTGTAACTGATCGCTTGGCGCGTATTATTTCCGTCCGTGAGTTTGAGGGTTGGAAGATCGGCTCGGCTGGCGCGAAGAACCTCGGCGCTGTCGCCGTACGCCTTCTGATCGGCGGGAGTTGCCTTCAGATATTCTTTATCTCCATCCAAAGTGAGTACTAACTTGGCGTACAGGCGGAAGTCGGGTCTTGAGTGAAGGGCGGCAGCAGAGCTAAGCACGGAAAACGTATGGTTGCAAGCATTGCAGGTGGCCTTGGCGCCCTTAGAGTTGCCCTCCTCGGCGTTGAAGCGATGATGACACGAAGGACAGGTAACGCATAGGTCGCTACACCGGGCCGCGAAGATGTTGCCGCACGAAGGGCATAGAACCTGCACTATTGGTTTTCGGTTTGGATAGGCATTCCTAGCAATGACCCACGATGGAAATAGATCAACCGGCTTGCCGCATTCCAAGCACGGAAGCTGCATTACCCAGAAGAAATACAGCACGTCGCAATTACGCCCAGCCGAGTCTTTGGAGCGATAAAGAGAACGGAGACGCTTGCCGACACTGTCTGACAGATGATTGAACGCGTCCTGCAAAGCACCGCGGTTCACAGTGCCAAGCGCCGCGCGCACCGATGAAACAGCCACTGGATTGATGTCGCGGCCAAGCGCGGTGAGGCCGAGCTTGTGCGCTTCGCCGATGGTGGTACCAGAACCCATGAACGGATCGAACACCGACAAGCCTGATGCTTTACGGACGGAATAAAACTCGGTGGCAATATCGCCGTTTTCGGGAAGCATCGAGCCGAGCAAGATGCCACGGAACACCGAGCCTAAACGTTTGGCCCACCATTTGTGGATATGGTAAATCGGCCGATGGACCTCCTTGCGCCAGCTCTCATGCATGGCCAAGCGGGAAATGAACTCAAAGGAGAAGGCGTCGGTTTCAATAAGCCGAACATCACTCATCGGACACCCCAGACACCACGTTCTCGGGCTGGAAATCGCGCATCGTCACCGGGTCGGGCGGGGAGCCGCTCAGCCGCCAGGCGCGGAAGTGATGCTCGCGCCCAGCACCTGGATTTGGCACAGCTTGTGGACCCAAATCGTTGTTTTGGAGATTGAAGGTGTAGCCGACGACGAGGCGTTCCGCCTCGCGGCGGGTTAACTCTCCAACTTCAAAGAAATCTTTGCCCGGTTGATCTTCAGCTGGAAGGATTAGGCTCTGGAGATGTGCAACGCCTTCCACAAGCCGAAAAGGGGTGGGCACCACGTACATCTTGCGATCCCGAATGAGAATGTCGCCATAGCTGCCGAATCCCTTGACGCTCTTGTTCTTGTGGGTGTATTCGTGGTCGGCATTCAGGAAACTCCCATGGCAGATTACGAGGTCAAGGACCGGATACTTGTTGCCGTCGGGGTTCTTCGGATACCGCCCAAATACATAGTAAATCTGTCGTCCGTTGTGGAAGCCTGCCGGCATCTGGCTGTTGCTGTCGAAGCTGGCGTCCCGACCTGGATAGGCGAGGCCCTTCAGTTCATACCCTTCGGTGGTTTTCACGATTCGGAAATCGGGGTAGCTATTGCGGCCTCCGGCATCGAAGTTCAGGCCCAGCTCCGCCAGCCGTGCACGGAACCAGTTTTGGAAATGGAACTCTTTATCCGTGGAACTCACCCGCTTGATGAGGCGACCGCCGCGGATGGCCTCAACACAATTACGGAAGATAGGAGCGGCTGTCATTTCGCCTGACCTACTATGAGACCAGGATTCCAGCATGCACGCAATCTGGGCTACGCTTCTAGTTTCTTACATCTTTCTACAGCGGGGCAAGTGCAGACATTATTGACTAGCTAACGGACAGGGAGTAGCCCATGCTTCGCTGTAGGTAGTGCGCTGAAAACTTACCCCGCTGTACGGGCGTACCGATGAGACGGTAAAATCGTGACAACGGTGCCTCCCCCAACCGCCAAAGCTCTAACCGTCCGCCAGTTCTTCTCGAAGAAGGGTCTGCTCTCGCAGTGGCACCCCAAATACGAATATCGGGACGGCCAGCTCCAGATGGCGGAGGCGGTGGAGAGCGCGCTGGCCGAAAAGAAACACCTGATTGTCGAGGCCGGCACCGGCACGGGGAAAACGCTCGCGTATCTGGTGCCTGCGATCCTCTCCGGCAAGCGAGTGGTCATCTCCACCGGCACCAAGAATCTTCAGGAGCAGCTCTTTTTCAAGGACATTCCTTTTCTCGCGAGGCATCTTGAGCCGCACCTGGGTCCGCTGCGCGTCTCCTATATGAAGGGCCGAGCCAACTACGCCTGCCGCCAGAAAATCTACGACGCCGAGAAGGAGCCGGTGCTCGAAGGCCTGGAGGAGACCGCCGATTTCCAAGTGATCCGCGAGTGGGAGAAGACCACCCAAACCGGCGATCGCGCCGAAATCAAGACTCTTCCCGAATCCTCCGCGGCCTGGGCCAAAGTGGATGCGCGCTCGGATCTCTGCACCGGCCAAAAGTGCCCTCAGTTTGAGCGCTGCTTCATCACCCTGATGCACCAAAGGGCCCAGGAAAGCGACATCATCATAGTCAATCACCACTTGTTCTTCGCCGACATGGCCGTCAAAGGCGACGATCGCGGCGCGATCATCCCGGATTACGGCGCAGTAATCTTCGACGAGGCCCACGACGTGGAGGACGTCGCCAGCCAGTATTTCGGGGTCTCGGTTTCGAGTTATCAGTTCGAGGAGCTGGTTCGTGACATCTCCGCTCTGGCGCACCGCAAGAGTTTTGGATCGCAGGAGCTGGACCGGACGCTGATCACGCTGGGCGATTGCGCGGCGCGCTTCCTGGCACTTTTCGGGGCAAACGAAGGCCGAACCGGATTCCGTTCTCACGAGGCGTTTCTTGAAAAGCACGACGAGCTCTATCGGGACGTGCTCCGCGCGCTGGAGCTGGCGGCGTTGCAGCTCGAATTGCTCAAGTCTCCGCCCGAGGAGTCGCTGTTGCTGGTGGCTCGGGCGCGGGACTTGGCGCGGCGGCTGGAGTTCTGGATGGAGTCGG
>Ga0209415_10003785_pt1 | contig 28091 bp, 33 predicted proteins | sample PeaSoiSIISIP2007_FD_187696 | JGI IMG/M metagenome (GOLD analysis project Ga0209415, IMG submission 187696) | Peat soil microbial communities from Weissenstadt, Germany - SII-SIP-2007 (SPAdes) (version 2) | ecosystem: Environmental > Terrestrial > Soil > Wetlands > Peat | place: Germany... | reverse complement strand
GACGTGGCTCAGCCTGGTAGAGCACTCGCTTGGGGTGCGAGGGGTCGGCAGTTCAAATCTGCCCGTCCCGACCATTTTCTCATTTGGTGGGTGATGCCGCAGCGGAAGCGTAATTCCTGGCCCAGGCTGGCGATCATTCTGATTCTAGGTTTGGGCACCTTCCCGTTTTCGCTCGCCCAAGCAAACATGCCGTCGAGCACCTACTCGGAAACGCTGGCCGAGCTGAAGGCTTGGAACTCTGATGGGGATGACGACGCGCTTTCCGCACTGTTTGCGCTTGGCGACTTAAGAACTCCGGATTTGGTTGCAGCTTCCCATCAGAGTAATCCTGACATCGCGGCGGCGGCATCCCTGGTGCTGGAATTGTTGGGAAGTCCGGAATGTGGCGGGGAGGTTGCAATCGAGGACCGCCGCACGGCAATATCCTGCGGCCATGCCCTCACCGAGGCAGACTTTCATCGGCTGGAACGATTACTCCGCCCGCGAGATTGTGAAAAGAATCGTTCTTGCACCTACAAAGACGCTCCCGCCATAGACGACTCCCTCATCTATGCGCTTATCCTTGATGGTTCAGCTCGTTCCGAGTCGCTGCTTCGGCGCGCCCATCAGCTGGAACAAGCTTGCGGCGAAGGGGAACAGATCGAGGGCGAATTGTTGGGGCAAGCGGAGTCGATGACCGCCTCGGCGAAGGGGCTTGGGCGTGACCTAAGGCTTGAGCCCGCGAATTTTGAAGGCGCCATTCGCGCCTCGGCATTCTTCTTGTCCCCTGAGTACCGCGAACGCAGCGAGATTAAATTGCTGGCGCGGAACAGCAAGAACGACCGCATGCTGTTCATGGTTTCCTACACCTGTGGGATGCTCTGCGGCCGGGGTTGCTACGTCGTGTTGCAGAAAAGTGGTTCTGCGTGGCAATACGCCATCATTCGGATGGCGTGGATCTCGTAGCCGGGGCGCAGCCACTCCGGCCGCGCCTGACCGCGCGATGGATCCTGTCCAGTGTCGACTGATATGCCTGAAGGCTTATCCTGATACGAATCTTGGTCTACTTGCCGCCCGTCACCACAAGATTGTTGGTCACCGAGAAAGCGTTGGGCACGCCTTTGGCCTTGATTTCCGCGACTTGCCGGTCCACTTGACTGTCCACCGAGCCTTCCAGGGTGATGTTGCCGTGGTTCACGATGATATGAATCGACTGCACGGATTCCCAGGCGTACTTGGTCAGCTCCGGGCTGCCGTAGATGGCGCGGAAGGCGGTGTGGCGTATCTGGTCGTCCAGGGGCGACGGAGGCAGCACCTGAATTTCATTGTCCACGCGCTCCACGCCTTCGATGTGCTTCACGGCGGCCTCGGCGTCAGACTTCAGAACCGGGTTGACCACCTGACCCAGCAAAGTCACGGTGCCGTCGGGGCCGACCTTGTAGGCCAGAAAATCGAAAACTCCGTAATACGGCAGCAGCGCCAACTCATGATGCGCTTCCTTGACAATGCGCTCGATACCGCGAGGGCTAATGCCGCGGTCGTTGGCTGTGGAGCCCTGAGCGACGGCGGTCTGCCAACATCCCGGCACCAGAACCAGAAGCAGGGCCAAAATCGTAGTCTTCATCGAAGTTTCTCCTCTGGATGTTTTGGGAATGGATGAACATTGTGCTCCGGCGTGGCTGTGAATCGCAATACAGGTCAATACTAGGAAAACAAAATGCGAAGGGTGGCACCACGAAAAAAGCCGCGAGTTGTGTTACGCGCGGGCGGAAAGCAGGGTGAGGATCTCCCGCAATCCCTGGCGGATGGGGGTTAGGTTCGCGGGCGAAATCGAGGGGAAAGGGAGCGGCGGCTGCTTCTTATCGGCTTTGTTTTCTGCGCGCAAATGTTGCCGGGCGCCGGCGATGGTGAACCCTTCGTCGTAGAGCAGCTTCTTGATACGCAGCACGTTTTCCACATCTTTGCGGCGATACATCCGCTGGCCGGTGCTGCTCTTGACGGGCTTGAGTTGAGGAAACTCGGTTTCCCAGAAGCGCAGTACGTAAGCGGGCAAGCGGCAAAGGCGGGCTACTTCGCCGATGCGGAAGTAGAGCCTTTCCGGGATGATCACCTCTGCGGTCTTAGCCGCGGCTTTGTTGCGAGGGCTCATTTTTTGAAGTCGCGCGGGACCGGGACGGGCCGCGCATTCCCCAATGGCGTTTCTAGCACGTGCCAGCCTCCGCGACAACTGCGATTTTCGCAGAAATGCGATTTCTCCGCCGAGGACGTTGAAAAACGTGAAAAAGCCCCTCGGGAGGTGCTTCTCTCGAGAGGCAGGATAGAACTTTATGGTGCGTGTGAGGGAATTTCCTCGCGAACGCTTAGTGCTTCTTTTTCTTCTTTGCCTTTTTCTTTGCTGGCATGAAGTATCCTCCGTGAACGATTTTCCCTTGTGGGGTTACTCAATCGGGGCCCATTTTCAAATTGTGCCCAAGTTGTTGCATGGGCACCTCTCTTACCACAAGATATTGCGGTGTATACGATTCATTGTCAACATAATTCCGCATTCGCGGAGTAGCTCGGCGGACGACCAGCGAACCCAACCATCGAAATGCTTGTTAGACTGCTTCGGTCACGATGACGGAAATGAATCCCGCAACGCACTATCTGGATGAAGTTCGGCGGCAGTTCCGCGGGCACAAGAAACTGGCGGACGGCGCCATGGCGCAGCTCGCGGATGACGAGCTGTTCCGCACGCTGGATGCAGAGTCGAACTCGGTGGCCGTGATGGTGAAGCACATGGCGGGCAACATGCGCTCGCGCTTTACCGATTTCTTAGCCAGCGACGGCGAAAAGCCGGACCGGCGTCGCGATGCGGAGTTTGAGATCGATGCAGCAACCACGCGGGCCCAAGTCATGGGTTGGTGGGAAGAAGGCTGGGCGCGGGTGTTGGCGGCGGTGGACGGGCTGCAAGCGGAAGATGTCATGCGCACGGTCACCATCCGTGGGGAGCCGCATACCGTGCTGCAGGCGCTGAACCGGCAAGTGGCGCACTACGCCTATCATGCCGGGCAGATTGTGTTTTTGGCCAAGCACTGGCGCTCGCAGGATTGGAAGTCGCTGAGCGTTCCGCGAGGCAAATCGGAGGAATTCAACCGGAAGATGCTGGCGAAGCAGAAGCCGGACGGGAGTTGAGACTACGTTCCCGCCGGCATGCTGACGATTTTCTTGCGGATGGCGTAGGTGACGAGCTGCACTTTGTTGTGGACGTTGAGCTTCCGCATCAAATTGAATTTGTGGGCTTCGACGGTTTTGGCGCTCAGGCCGAGGCGAGCCGCAATCTGGCGCACCGAGCTGCCTTCCGCGATCATTCTAACTACTTCGCGCTCGCGCGGAGTAAGCGATGGCCCGCGAGCGATGGCGCGCGGGGGCAGACGGGGCGGGGCTTCGAGCTGATTGAACTTGGGGTTGAGACACTTGCGCCCTTGATGGACCTCGCGAAGCACATGGATCAGTCGTGCCGGCGGCGCGTCTTTTAGAACGTAGCCGTCGGCTCCGACGGCCACGCACTGTTGCAGGCACTCTTCTTCTTGGTACATGGTGAGGAAGACGACGTGAGTGCCGGGACAATGGCGGAGCATGAGGCGCGCGGCCTCGAAACTCGACAGGCCGGGCATGCCGATGTCCATGAGAACGACATCGGGCTTGAGTTCACGGACCTTCTCCAGGCCTTCGGCTGCATTGCCGGCCTGACCCACGACGGAAAAATCGGGCTCGCTTTCGAGCAGGCGGCGTATGCCGTCGCGGAACAAGGTGTGATCGTCAACGAGAATGCAACGAATCGGCATGGGGCGAGTTGAATGGCCCTCGGAGAAGACGATTATCTCAGCACCTGAAGCCGCTGACTTTGAGCCTGGCTAACGACGAGGCTGAGGAGGATGCGGAAAGGGTCCTCCGATTCCGTTCTCGCGCACCTCAGGCGCTAAAACGCGGGTTCATTCTCATGGATTCAGCGGCACGACCAAAGGTCGAGCCCTTCCTGACAGAGCCGACCGGCACGCGGCCATCACCAATTTGACTAGACCGGCGCTCAGCCGCGGCGCGTTTGCGTGCTGCATCCGGCGGGTGGGGAAGGCTGATCTTGACTTGAGTGCCGCATCCTTTCGCGGAATGGATGCGCATTTTTCCACCGAGCGCGGCAATCCTCTCGCGCATGCCGAGGAGGCCAAAGGTGCGGACGCCGGAGTTGCGCTTGCGCGAGAAGCCCACGCCGTCGTCTGCGACGGTCAGGGAAATCGAGCCGTTTCCGCTGGTTAGCTGGATGGCGAAATTTCGTGCCTGGGAATGTTTGGCGATGTTGTGTAGCGCTTCCTGCAAGGAACGGTAAATGGCAACTTCGATCTCATGATCGAGCGGGCCAAGATCTTCCGGCAAATCCAGCTGCGGCTTCATTCCGGAGTTCTGGCTCAGATCGTGAGTCTCCTTCCGGATGGCGGCGAGCAGGCCGAGTTCCTCTAAAGTTCGCGGCGACAGCCGGCTTATGATGCGGCGCAGGTCTTCGGTGGTGTGGTCGAGGAGCTTCAGCGCCTCCTGGATTTTGGCGAGGGATTCCGAGCTTTGGCTTTCGCTGGCGAGCATAGCCAGATAGAGCCGGAGGACCATTAATCCCTGGCCGGCGCCATCGTGCAGCTCGCGGCTGATGCGTTTGCGTTCTGCTTCCTGGGCGCGAATCAAGTGGCGCGGGAACTCCGCGATGGGCGCGATGGATGGCTCCGGCCGGGGAGCAGGTTTCCGGTATTTGGAAGGAACACTCGCAGGCATTGGTTGACCCCAAACGGCCAGAAAACCACTCGCGGCAAGGATAGCGCCGCGCAACGGTGAAGCTGGAAGTGATGATGCCTGCAGGTATTCTAGCAAGTCCCAGGCTCAAGCTCCACCCCTAAAGGTGCAAAAATTCCCTGAATTGCCGCTCGGCATCGAGGTTTGGCCCGCTATCGGATACAATCCAGAGTTCATGTTGCGCTACTTCACAGCAGGGGAGTCGCATGGGGAGGCCCTGGTGGCTTTCCTTTCCGGCTTGCCCGCGGGTCTGCAAGTGGGGCTGGAGTTTGTGGACCGCGAATTGTGGCGGCGGCAACAGGGCTATGGCCGCGGCGGGCGAATGAAGATCGAAACCGACAAAGCTCATATGTTGTCGGGAGTGCGGCAGGGGATGACGATTGGCTCGCCAATCGCCATTTTGCTGGAAAACAAGGATTGGAAAAACTGGGAGGAATCGTTGCCCGTGGCGGAAGGCGATCCCGCCAAGCATAAGCGCGTGGCTTCGCCGCGGCCGGGGCATGCGGACCTTGCGGGGGCGTTGAAATATAACTTCGCCGAAGCCCGCTATGTGCTGGAACGGGCCTCGGCGCGGGAATCGGCCGCGCGGGTGGCGATTGGGGCGCTGGCGAAATTATTCTTGCGCGCGCTGGGGATCGACGTGCTCAGCCATGTGGTTGCGGTGGGATCGGCGGCGCTGGAAAAGGAAGTTTCGTGGGAGCAGATTCTGGCGCTGGCGGACCGGCAGGAAATTCTGCTGAATTGCGTCGACGGCGAAGCGGAGCAGCGCATGAAGGCGGAAGTGGACCGCGCGCTGAAGACCGGGGACTCGGTCGGCGGCGTGTTTGAAGTAGTCGCGCATGGTGCTCCGCCGGGGCTCGGAACCTACGCGCAGTGGGATGAACGTCTGGATGGACTGCTGGCGGGAGCGGTGATGTCGTTGCAAGCAGTCAAGGCGGTGGAGATTGGCGCCGGAGTAACGGCGGCGGCCTCGCCGGGATCGGCGGTGCATGACGAGATTAGCTATGGAGCAACCGCCGGATTTACCGAGTTTCAACGCAGCCGCAATAACGCGGGCGGCATTGAAGGCGGGATTTCGAATGGAGAAGACATTCGCGTGCGGGGTTATTTGAAGCCGATTTCGACTTTGCGGCGTCCGCTGCAGTCGGTGGACTTTACTTCGCGGGAGCCGGTGAAGGCGGCGTATGAGCGGTCGGACGTTTGCGTGGTGCCGGCGGCGGGCGTGGCCGCCGAGGCCATGGTGGCCCTGACTTTGGCTCGCTGTGCACTGGAAAAGTTTGGCGGCGATTCCATGATCGAAACTCTGCGCAACTTTCAGGGCTACTGCCAGCAATTGAAGAATTACTGACGTCGATTCGACAGAGAATGATCTATCCCATCGTGAAATTTGGAAACCCGGTGCTGGAAACGCCAGCCGAGCCGGTTACGGTGTTTGACAGCGAACTGAAGAAACTGGTCGAGGATATGTTCGAATCCATGTACGCGGCGCACGGCGTGGGATTGGCGGCTCCGCAGATTGGCATCGGGAAACGGCTCGCGGTCGTGGATGTGACGTTCAAGGAAAACCCCAAAGCCAAGCTGGTGTTGGTGAATCCCGAGATCATTCATACCGAGGGCAAGAACCGGCAGAACGAGGGCTGCCTCAGCATCCCCGATTTCCGCGAGCCGGTCACGCGCGCGAATAAAGTGACCGTGAAGGCGCAGGACATCAACGGAAAATGGTTCGAAGAAACCGGGGAGGAATTGCTGGCCCGCGCCTTTCTCCACGAAACCGATCATCTGAACGGGAAGCTTTACATCAGCCACGTGAGCGCGCTCAAACGCGATTTAATGAAGCGCAAGATTCGCAAGCTGATGAAGGCAGGGGAGTGGTAGGAATTTGGTAATTTGGTTATCTGGCAATTCCGTAATTTAAAAGCAACAGATTCCAGTTTCTCTTAAATTACAAAATTACCCGATTACTCAATTACCAAATTTGCTTGTGCTTTCCTCTCTCCATCTCGTGTTTTGCGGGACGCCGCGCTTTGCGGTGCCGGCGCTCAATGCCTTGATGGTGGCCGGGTTTCCGATACGGCTGGTGGTCACGCAGCCGGACCGGCCGCGCGGGCGCGGGATGGAAGTCGCTTTCTCTCCGGTCAAGCAGCGTGCGCTGGAATTGAACTTGCCGGTTGCGCAGCCAGAGAAGATTAAGCACAACGACGAATTCGGCGCCCAGCTTACCGGGCTGAAACCGGACGCCATCATCGTGGTGGGTTATGGGCGGCTGATCCCGAAGTGGATGCTCGATCTGCCTCCGCTCGGCAACATCAATTTGCACGGGTCGCTGCTTCCGAAGTATCGCGGAGCGGCGCCGGTGCAGTGGGCGATCGCGTACGGAGAAAGCGTAACCGGCGTGACCACTATGCGGCTTAATGAAGGACTCGATACCGGCGATATTTTGCTGCAAAGGGAGATGCCAATCGCACTGGAAGACACCGCGGAAACCCTGGCGCCGAGGCTGGCTGCGAGCGGAGCAGAGCTGTTGGTCGAGACGCTGAATGGATTGCACGCGGGCAGCATCCATCCGCGGCCCCAGGAGGATGATCAGGCTAGGCTGGCTCCCATCCTAAAAAAGGAAGACGGCAAGATGGATTTTCATCGCACGGCAACGGAGGTTTACAACCGATTGCGCGGGTTTCAACCGTGGCCGGGAGCGTTTACCACTTTCCGAGGCACGAATCTAACTGTGTGCGCCGCGAAGCCCGCGCACCGCGCTGTGGCCATTGGCGAACTTGTCGTGGACTCAGATCGTCTGATCATCGGATGCGGCGAGGGCACGGCATTGGAACTGCTCGAAGTGAGGCCCGAGGGCAAAAAGTGCATGGCGGCGAATGACTTTATCCACGGGTACCGGCCGCGGAGCGGAGAGCGGTTGGGCTAATTACGACCTCGCTGTTCACGGCGCTACAAGGAAAATCAGACATGTCCGTTTCTCCCGCGCGCGCCGCCGCTTTCGATATTCTCCTCCGCGTCGAACAGGAGGACGCTTACGCCTCCGAGTTGCTGCATTCGGGCAGTCCCAGTCAGCTTTCATCGTTGGATCACGGACTTGCGACCGAACTGGTGATGGGAGTGCTGCGCTGGCGCTCGTGGCTCGACGGATTGATTGCGACGAAATCGTCGCAGAGCTTGGAGAAACTTGATCCGGAAATTCTGACCGCTCTGCGCGTGGCGGCCTACCAGCTTGCATTGCTTGAGCGCGTTCCGGCAAGAGCTGCAGTGAACGACAGTGTGGAGTTGGTCAAGCGCGCGCGTAAACGTTCGGCGGTGCCGTTTGTGAACGCGGTGCTGCGGAAACTGGCGGGATCCGCGAACATGCGTCCGCCTGAAATCACCGACGGGAAAACTGCGGCGGAGTTGGCAGGGATCTCCGCGCATCCTCTATGGCTGGTCGAGCGCTGGACCCGGGATTTAGGCGCGGAGGCAGCGCGGCAAGTTTGCTCCTACGATCAGCAGGTTCCGGAGACCGCCATTCGGCTTACGTCTGTTGAGGTTGCTGACGAACTCAAGGCCGAAGGAGTTGAATTGGCGCCGGGCAAACTGCTGAGGCTGGCGCGGCGTTTGCTTATGGGCGATCTGGCCCAGACGCGGGCGTTCCGCGAAGGCCGCGTCGCAATTCAGGATGAGGCTTCGCAGCTCGCGGCGTTGCTCGTCGGCACGGGCGCGAAGATCCTGGATTGCTGCGCGGCGCCGGGTGGGAAAACCAGAGTGCTGGCGCAGCGCAATCCGGCGGCTGAGATTGTCGCGGTGGAAATACATCCGCACCGGGCGCGGCTGCTGCGCAAACTGGTTCCGGAAGCCAACGTTCGCGTGGTTACCGGCGATGTGCGCGAGCTTCCGATGAATGATTCGTTCGAAAGTGTTTTGGCGGACGTGCCTTGCTCGGGTACTGGAACCTTGGCCCGCAATCCTGAAATCAAATGGAGGCTTCGTTTGGAAGATCTCGCCGATCTGCAAAACCGGCAGATCGCGATCCTAAGGGCCGCGATGCGGCACGTCGCGCCTGGCGGAAAGTTGGTCTATTCCACCTGCTCGCTCGAGCCGGAAGAAAATGTGGACGTGGTGCGGAAAGCTCTGGCGGAGGATGCGTCGTTTCACGCGCTCGATTGCGGCATGGGGTTGCAACGCCTGCGGGAGGCGGGCGAAATCGTCCGCAGCGACTTGAATTCCTTGGTCAGCGGACCTTATTTGCGCACGATCCCCGGCATGCATCCATTTGAGGGGTTCTTCGCGGCGGTGTTGCAGAAGGCATGACCGCGGTTAGGTCGTCAACGGACTTCAAAATTCACGGCTCCACCGGCCAGGACTTTCTCGCCTGGGGCGGGATTCTGCGACGCGACAATGCTATTCGGTGGCGGGGTGAATGGAACCGGGGGCGGCGCAGACGGAGCGGACGCCGCCGTTGGGGCGGTGGCGGGAGATGCCGGCGCCCCAGCCTGGCTGACGTTGCCGAGGCGCAACCCCGCGTTCTGCAAAATCAGTTTTGCCGTGGTCAACGGCTGGCCGATGAAACTCGGCATTACTAAAGCCTGGGGCGGCGCGGGATCGGCCAGCAGCAGACTGATCTTGGGCGCCGCCACGTCGCGGGCGTTGGGTGGCGGGCTCTGCGCCAGCACCTGCCCGACGGGCCCAGCGGGCGAGACCATGTGGTCCACGGCGCCGACCTCCAGCCCGCGCCGCTGGATGTTCAGCTCGGCGGCTCGCTCGCTTTCGCCCAGCACATTCGGAATCTCCACCCGCTGCGGGCCCAAGCTTTGGGAGACGCGGATCTCCCATCCGCGGCGCACCAACGTGCCTGCGGGCGGAAGCTGCGAGAGAATTTTTCCCTCCGGCACATTGGCGCTGTAGTACTGGCGCTCGACCTCCATGTCAAAACCATCCTCGTCCACGATTCTGCGGGCCTCGACGGGGGTTTTGTCCACCAGATCGGGAACGGCCACCTCGCGGCCGTGGATGGCAAAGCGCATGGCGGTGAGCGCGGAAATCAGCGCCACTACCAATAGCACCAGCGCGCGCAGCAGAAAACGGAAGAACGACTTCATGGGACACGAAGATTATAGTGTGCCGTTCAGGCCGCGAGGCACGATTGCGTTCCGGAAAGGGAAATTCAGCCATTCCGGTTCCGCCAATTTGCGGCCCTCTCAACCTATACTGTTTCGATGGCCGAGGAAACCGATCTGCTCGCTCCGCTGCGCCGCTACTGGGGCTACGATTCGTTTCGTCCCTTGCAGGAACGCGTTGTGCGCAGCGTGCTGCAGGGTCGGGATACTTGCGTGGTCATGCCGACCGGCGGCGGGAAGTCGCTGTGCTATCAGTTGCCGGCGTTGGTGCTGGAACAAACCGCGGTGGTAATTTCTCCGCTGATCGCACTGATGCAGGATCAGGCGGCGCAGTTGGCGCAGATGGGAATTCCGGCGGCAGTGCTGAACAGCTCGCAGGCGTCTGCAGAACAATCTGCTGTGATGCTAAAAGCCCGGCGCGGCGAGTACCGCCTGCTTTATCTTTCGCCCGAGCGGCTGGCGCGCGAGGACACCATCGACTGGCTGCGCAACATTCCAGTGGCGTTTTTCGCTATTGACGAAGCGCACTGCATTTCGGAATGGGGGCATGAATTCCGGCCGGAGTACCGCCAGCTCAGCAGCCTGCGCGCGCACTTTCCCGACCGTCCCATCGCCGCGTTCACCGCCAGCGCCACGCGGCGGGTTCGGCACGATATTCTTCATCAGCTGCAGCTGCGCCAGCCGCACAAATACATTGCCAGTTTCCACCGTTCCAATTTGCGTTACGTGGTGCGGGAGTGCGTGGGCTATGAGCAAACAGGGCTGCTGCTCGATGCGCTGCGCCACTACGCCGGCAGCAACGTAATCGTGTATGCGCCCACGATCGTGCGCGTGGAAGAAACGGTGGACTTCCTGGAGGAGCAAGGTATTCCAGCGATTGCGTATCACGGCAAGATGGAAACCGCCGACCGCAGGCGGAATCAGGAGCGCTGGATGTCGGACGAAGTGCGCGTACTGGTGGGCACGATCGCCTTCGGGCTGGGCATCAACAAAGCGGCGGTGCGGGCGGTGATTCATCTGTCGCTGCCGAAATCCATCGAGCAGTATTACCAGGAAGCCGGACGCGCCGGGCGCGATGGCGAGCCGGCGGATTGCGTTTTGCTGTGGCAGAAGCGCGACGCCGGCTTGCTGGCGCACTTCATCGGGCAGGTCACCGATGCGGCAGAAAAAGAGCGCGCCTGGCAGCGCTATCACGACATCCGGCGGTTTGTGGAGGCCACGCATTGCCGCCATCGTGAGATCTGCCTGCATTTTGGCGAGACTCCGAGGTGGAATTCGTGTGAGGCGTGCGATGTCTGCGGGTATGCACCGCAGTGGTTGGCGGAACCGGCGGCGAGCCGGTCCATCGCGGTTGCCGGAGCACGCAGCGTGGAAAAGGCCGCGCCTGGCGATGTGGATCCGGAATTGCGCGATTATTTCCGCGACTGGCGGCGTCGCATCGCGAAAGAGGAGAACGTTCCGGCTTTCGTGGTGATGCACGACACCTCCCTCGAAGAGCTGTGCCGCAAGCGTCCAACTTCGATTCCAGAACTGATGAGCGTGGCCGGCTTTGGCGAGCGAAAGTCGGAAATGTACGGGCAGCGGATTTTTGAGGCGTTCCGCAAATTTCAGAATGGCGCGCGCGCCTCCGCGCTTCCGGAGAAGAGGTCGCGGCCCGCGGAAGAAACCCTGCGTCTGCTCAACCAAGGCAACAGCTTCGAGGATATTGCGAAAATTCGCGGGCGGCAGCATTCCACGGTAGTCACTGCTGTCGCCAGCATGGTGGAACAAGGAGAGCTGGAATTCAAGCCTGGCTGGGTGCCGGCGGCCCGGCTCGCGATGATTGAAGCCGCCTGCGCCCAATGCGGAGTGGAAGGGTTGCGTCCACTCAAAGATGCTCTACCGCCGGAAATTACGTATGAAGAGATAAAGCTGGTGGTGGCGCGAGTGAAGTGGGAGAAATCCGTGGCGGCGCGGGCGACAGCGTGAGGGCGAGCCGCGATTTGCAGTCGTGGAAGGGCACGGCTTGCGGAAGCCGCAACATGGCGCAGTTGAGCAGGCCGGGAAGGGCACGAGTTCCACTCGTGCCGCTAGGTCCTTAAAACTCTGCAATCGCTTTAGCGCCTGCGGGCAATGCCGTCCCAGGCAGCACGGGCCGCCTCAGGCGCTAGAGCGCGGAAACGTTTTCGTCGACTTGACGGCACGACCGAGGGTCGTGCCCTTCCCCAAAACCGTGCCATGCCTGACTTTTCTCGCAGCCCTCTGGAAGCCGTGCCCTTCCACGGCGCTGCTGGGCGCGATTCCGTGGCCTGCCTACACTCACGTGCAGTGATTGCTAGTGCGCTTCATCCGCCGCCGGCGCTTCGTCTTGCGTGTCCAGCTTGATCTCCACGGACGTTGGCGGCAGTTGCGGCGGGGGCTGGAATTGGCCCGGATCTTTTCCCGCGAGGGCTGTCCGCATGAAGTCCATCCAAATCGGTAGAGCAGCCCGCGCGCCGGTTTCCTTGTCTCCCAGCGATTTCTTTTCGTCGTAGCCCACCCAGACGCCGCACGTTGTTGCAGGGGAGAATCCAACGAACCATGCGTCGGTGAAATCGTTGGTTGTGCCGGTCTTTCCGGCGAGCAGGTATTTCATGCCGCCGGCCGCGGCCGCGGTGCCGTGCTGCACTACGTCCTGCAACATAGAAGTCATGATGCGGGCAGTGCGGGAGCTGACGGCATCTTTCACATCGGGATAATCTTCTTCCAGCACACGGCCTTCGTAGTCGGTTACCTTGGTGATATAGCGTGGTGTGGTGCGAACTCCGTCGCTCGGAAAAACGCTGTAGGCGGAAGTCTGTTCGAGCAGGGTGACTTCGACCGCGCCCAGCGCTACGGGCAAATACGGGGGAATAGTGGAAGTAATTCCGAAACGATGGGCGTAGTCGATGACCGATTTCATGCCCAGGCTGTCGGCAAGTTTGAGGGCCGGAATATTGCGCGAATCCGCCAGGGCGCGCCGCAGCGTGATCAGGCCCTCGTAACGTTCGTCGTAGTTGTGCGGAGAATAGGGCCCGGAAGCGGACTGGAACGTGACGGGCGCATCCAGAACAGTGTCATTGGGAGATGCACCCTGATCGATCGCGGTGGTGTACACGAAGGGCTTGAAGGACGATCCCACCTGGCGCAGAGCCTGGGTAGCACGGTTGAACTTAGACTCGTTGAAATCCCGCCCACCGACCATGGCTTTGATCTCGCCGCTGGCGTTGTCGATGGCGACCAGCGCGGCTTGGGCGCCGGAATCCTGTTCCAGGCTGACGCGCGCTTTACCGCCGGGATTAAGCGCGAGGATTTTCACGTACGCCAAATTGCCGGGCCATAGAATCTCTTGCAGAGTGCGGTGGGTCCAGGCCACGTCCGCGGGAGCGATCGCCGCGGTGTAGTCGCCGAACTTGATAAACGCGGCGGCCGGCGAGACCGCGGTGATCAGCGCGTGAATGTAGTCGTTCACTTCCGGTTCATCCTGCCAGTCCGGATCCTGGTAGTTTTCGAGCGTCACATCCTTGGTCAAGACGTTGGGCAGATTTCCCTTCCAGCCGTGGCGGCGCTCATAGGCGGCTAGGCCGTTGAGAACGGCCTGATTCGCGGCGCTTTGCAAGTCCATATCGAGCGAGGTGTACACCCGCAACCCACCTTGGTGCACGCGGTCAGTGCCGTACCTGTTCTCCAGGTACCGCCGGATTTCCTCGACAAAATACGGAGCCAGCGAGTTGGGATCGTGGGCCAGCTTGAGTTCGAGCGGCTGATCGCGAGCCTGGTTGGCCTGCTGCGCGGTGATTTTTCCATCCTCGAGCAAGGAGTTGATCACCAGATTGCGGCGTTTGACGGCGCGGTCGGGATGGTTGATGGGAGAATAGAGGCCGGGGGATTTCGGCAAACCGGCCAGCAACGCGGCTTCGTCAAGCGTAAGTTGCTTGGCGGGCTTGCTGAAGTAATACTCGGAAGCGGCTTCGAATCCATAGACGCCGTGACCCAGGTAAATCTGATTGGCGTATAGCGTAAAGATCTGCGGCTTGGTGAAGCGGCGCTCGATTTGAACGGCTAACAGCGCTTCCTCGATTTTGCGCCGCCAGGAGCGGTCCGGCGAGAGAAAGAGATTGCGCGCCAGCTGCATGGTGAGCGTGGACGCGCCCTGCACCTTTCCGCCGGACTCAATGTCGCGATACGCGGCTCCGGCAATGCGCCACACGTTGATTCCGAAATGGCGGTAGAAATCTTTGTCTTCGATGGAGATGAGCGCGTCGCGCAGGTCTTGCGGAAAATCGTCGTAGGAGGAAACCACGCGCCGCTGCAGGGCGAAGGAGCCGATGATGCGTCCCTGATCGTCGTAGAGCTGGGTAATGGAACTGGGGCGGTAATGCTCGAGTTCTTCGACTTGCGGCAGGTCGGTGGAATAGACCAGCAACAGGCCGGCCGCTGCGCCTCCCAGCGCCGCCACGAAGATCAACAATGCGAACAAAAGGCGGCTGGCGATTTTGCCGCTCTTGACTTCGGTTTCCACCGGCGCAGGAGCGGGATCTTCGAAGAGAGGCTGCATAGCGGATGCTTGTCATTCCTCGTCGCTACGCTCCTCGGAATGACAACTGCTAGACTGTTGCCCGCATCTAGCTGCTTTTGCTACTCAGCAGCTGAATGGCTTTTTGCAGTTGCTGATCGACCTGCGGAGTTTGCGGCTTTTCCTGATCCGGTGGGGCGGTATCTTCGTCCTCGTCGGGCAGCGCGAAATCCTCATCCCCGGCCGCGACGACGACGTTGGGTGTCACCGCGGCATCCTGAAAAGCTTTGCCACTGGGAGAATAGTACTTGGCGACCGACAGAATGATGGCCCCGCCATCGGGCAGGTCCATGGTTTTCTGCACTGAGCCTTCGCCGAATGTCTTGTCGCCGGCCACGTCGCCGCGGGCGTTGTCCAGCACCGCGCCGGCTACAATCTCCGCCGCTCCCGCCGTTCCCTTATTGACCAACACAACCAAAGGCAAGGAAGTAATGGCTTGCGAAGGATCGGCGTTGAAAGCCTGGCGCGGATATTTCTGGCCCTGCAGGTAGGCAATGGTTCCGTGATTGAGGAAAAGGTTGGCGGTGGCGATACCCTCCGGCTCCTCGCCCTCGGCGCAGTTGCGCAGGTCAAGAATCAGCTTCTTGGCACCGGACTTTTGCAAATCTTTGATCTTGGCCGCGATCTCCTGCGTCTTGCCTTTGGTGAATGCGTCCACCTGAAGATAGCCAATGCCGTTGTCCAGCATCTTGTCGGCAACCGGCGGAATGGCGACCATGTCGCGCGTGATCACTATCTTCTCAGGCTCGGCGCGGCGCGCGCGCACCACCGAAACCGTCAGCGTCGAACCCGGCTGTCCAGCCAACAGGCTATGAATCTCGGCTAGCGACAAGTCATGCGTGCTGCGGCTCACGCCATTGTTCTCGATGGCTTCCAGGATGTCGGTAGCCTGCAATCCCGCCTTGTCGGCCGGGCCGCCTGGGATGATGGAGACAACCGTGGCATAGCCAAAACGTTTCGAAACCATGGCGCCAATCTCGCCCTTGGCTTCCGTCTTGTGCGCCTTGTATTCCTTGTATTCCGCCGCCGTCAGGTAACTGGAGTCGGCATCGAGCGAATCGAGCAAGCCGTGCAGAGCGCCGTCGGTCACCGAATCGATGTTGGGCTCCTCCACATATTCGCTGCGCACCCGCGAAAGCACTTCGCTGTAAACCTGCAACTGACGGTACGCGCCCTCATTGCCGGAGGCGCGGACGGCGTTTACCCCACCGGCAACCACGAACAGCAGCAGGGCGGACGAACAACTCAAAATGATTGCCTTAGTCTTCATCGACATCGGATTTGTCTTCTTCTCGACAGGACAAGGTTACTTCCCAAGGAAGTTGGCTAACAGTATAAACCTTTAGATGCGGATTCTCCGCACACCGCATCCCGGAAAGAACGCTCTTCGGTAACTAGGCCGGCGGCGTAGACGTTTCCCAAGGACCGCAGCCGAAGCCTAGTCTGTTTTCAGCGACTTACGGTATAGCCTCGCAATCGGCGGCTGAAAACCTGCCCTTCATGACTCCGGATTGGCAAAGTGGGACGGCTGGTTTTTAGGAAGTCCTGAACGCTCGCGCCCTCCTCGCGGAGGGCTGAGTTCATCAGGCGCTGGCGGGCGGCTGCTCGGTCTTTTTTAGCTCCTCCATCACGCTTTGAATCAGTTCCTTCGCGTCGGCGAGCTGCTTCATGATGATCTGGATATCCATCACCGGCTTGCCCGGCCAGCGTTGGCTTTGGCAATAGACGCCGTGCTGGCCAATTAGCGCCATAGCGTCGGTGATTGCGTCCATGGTCACCGCCAGGCGGCCGCGAGACACGCCCAACATGGTCTCGTAATGTTCCAGTTCCTCGCGCTTTTCTTTGAAAACAGGCATGACAAGATTGTACTTTGTGGGCGCCCAGGTTTTCCGCGAATGCTCGTCGCAAAACTGCGTTCGCGGCGCGAAGTTGAGGAATCGATCCTGGACTATCGGGTAGGGTCGAAGGTGACGTTGACGCGGATATTTGTGGTCGCGGGGCCAGGAGAGTACTTCCACTGCTTAACCGCTTTCACGGCGGCATCGGCGAGGATGGGATTCCCGCCGGCTACTTGGACGTAGTCCACTGTGCCGCGGGCCGTTACGACGATGTTCAGGCGCACCACTCCGCCGATCAAGGCGCGCTTGAGATCTGGCGGATACTCGGCTTCCACCTGCGACACCAGCTTTCTGGTGGCGGCTGTCTTGTCGGTCTTTTGCGCGTGTAAGCTGATGACAAATAATGGAGTTAGAAGAAACAAGCCCGCCAGCGCCAGGCAGAAGCTCGGGCGGGCCGCGACCTTGCCGGGGGCCGAGGCTTCACAGCGTTTTGCCCACACGGGGCGAGATGGTTCCCTTCTCTGCACGCAACTCCGGTGCGGGCAGGGTTCCTTGAGCCCAATTTCTCGACCCTGCGCGCCAAGAACAAACAATAGGCAGGAGTTTTGGGCTCGGCAAGATCACGGAGGTAACGGGTCCAACTTTCAGAAAGGAGGGTGGCAAGAACTAGAGCCCGATGAAAGCGTCCTTGCTGCCAAAGCCAGTGCCGTCCCGGGCAGGGTGCGGTGACCCTTCCCGGGTACGAATCAAGTTTGTCAAAGTGGGATGACTGCTTGCCGGGAAGTCCCGAACAGAAAGTAGTGTCCCCTGAATTTGACGAAAAAGCCGGAGGCCGAAACATCGCTATTGTCAGTTGGTGTCCACGCGCAGGTTGATGTTCAGCTGTTGGCGATCGTCAAACTGGCTGACCGTCTTGGTGTCACTCTTGTGCCCTTTGTACTCGGCATACACTTCATAGTCGACGTTCGGGGAAAGCGCGGGAAATCGGTAGATGCCATTGGCGCCCACAATGAAAGTCTTGACCGCGCGGGTGCGGGTGTCGGAGAGGTAGACCACGGAGTCGGCCAGCGGGCTATCCTGCTTGTCCGTTACCTTGCCGGTCAGCAGGCGGCCCGGTTCAGGCTTATCCTTTGCGTAAGCAGAGCGCGGTGTAGCTGACAGAATCGCCAGAAGTAGCAGGGGAAGGGCAATCCGATATTTTTTCATGAGGTCCGTTTCCACGGCCAAGCGCCCTTCTATTGCGTTAGATGTAATCCGATATCTTCCCGTTCTTCGCCATCGATGTGGACCTTAACTTCCTGATCCAAGTGCAGGGGCGCGCCGGGATATTTGAAGCCTTTCAAGTCGGGCCACACTACGTAGTCGGCCGGACCCGGCGGCACGCGAAGGGCGAACTCGCCCCGGTGGTCGGAATGCAGTTCCCAGCGAGCCCTCTTCTGATCGGCGCGCCGGATTTCGACCGGAACACCGTGGAGAGGACGGTTGTCTGGACCCCAGACCGTCCCGTAGATGAGAGCGTAGGGCTTTTCCGCCTTCTTGTCCGGCATGGCGCTGCCGGGAACGGCTGTGGCCGGATTGAAGCAGAGAAATGCAGCCAACAACCCCAGGGTCAGGGATGGAAAACTAAAACGTGAGATACGCGCTTTTGCAAGCCGCATCGAAAATGAACCCATGATCGAGCTCGGCCTAGGAATAGTCACCGTCTTCGGCTTCCTCCTCGCCAGCATCGTCGATGATGGTTTCTTCCACCGGCTTCAGTTCCAACGGGCTTACGGTGACGACTTCGAAGTCGGTGCCGCATTCCGGGCAGGAAACGATTTCGCCTTCGTCGACCTCGTCTTCCTCAACGTCGAGATTGGTTTCGCATTCCGGACAATAAACCATGATTGCCTCCGTTCGGCCGGGAACCCAGTCTTATCAAAAAAGCCCGCCATTAATATTTAGATTCTTCCCGGCCCGCGGTCAAGGGCTTCGGGTTTCCCACCCTCGCCTTTGTCCATAGTAGTCCGGTTAGGCTCCGCATGCATGAGGGAAGCAATGGGTTGAGAAACCGCGCAAGCTTCGCGGCCTGAGTGCCAAAGTCCAGAACGGGAACACGGATGGGCGCGGAGCGAATAACCGCTGGCACATTTCTTTGCATGCCAGGATACTATGAACTTTGCGGACGCGCCGCCGGCGGCACGCCGAGTGTTGCGCTGGTCCCAAGCGGTTGGACCCTCGTTGGATATGACACCTGCTAAGATTGTTGCAGCACATTGAATTCATGTATCGCAACCGCACTTTTTCGCTGAGTTTTCCGCCCTTCACCAAAGCGGTGAAGTGGCTGATCCTGACCAATGCGGCAGTGTTTTTGCTGCTTACGCTGCTGAAGGCGTTCACCCCCAGCTTCGGCGGCGTAACGGAATACGTTTTATCGCTCATACCGCACTGGGTGATGCTTGGCGCGGTTTGGCAACTGATCACCTATTCTTTTCTCCATGTTTCCATCTTTCACATTCTGTTCAACATGCTGGCGCTGTGGATGTTTGGATCTCAACTGGAGAGCGATTGGGGCGCGAGCAGATTTCTGGAGTTCTACTTTTTCTGTGTGGTGGGGGCCGCGCTGACCACCATTGCCGTTTCCTACACCGGCTTGGCGGGCGTGAACCCAATGGTCCGAACGGAGGGCGCATCGGGCGGCGTGCTGGGCATTCTCATGGCCTTCGGGCTGCTCTATGGCAACCAGGAGATCATGCTTTTCCCCATTCCATTCTCGATCAAGGCCAAATACTTCGTCGCCGGTATCGCGTTCATCGAGCTGATCAGCGCTATCAACGCCGCCGGCCCGGGGCACGGCCAGAGCGTCGCTTACGTCGCTCACCTCGGCGGATTGTTGTTCGGTTTTATCTACGTGAAATTGCTTCCCCGGCGCGGGGTAAAGCACGGCGTTTCCGAGCGCTACTTCGGCGTGCTCAATTCCTATTACCGCTGGAAGCGGCGCCGCGCCGCGCGCAAGTTCGAAGTCTACATGCGGCACCACAATCGCACGGTTTCTTTCGACGAGCACGGCAACTACATTCCGCCCGACGATCCGGACAAGAAGAATGGCGGCTCGAAGTCGGGCTGGGTGAATTAGCGCCGCCCAGTGAAAGTTGGTGCAGACGGGAGCCTGCATCTTTGCTGGCTGGCTACGGCTCGAATCAGCGGGCTAATCGGCCCGAAAACCTATCTCAGCGTGCCTATCCGGCGCGGCGCTTCTCTTCCAGCACCTCATCCAAAGCATTGGCCAGACGATGCGCCCGTTTCAAATACTCCACCGCGCCGCCGTCCTGGTTCCGCTTCAATAGATGATATTCATCGGCAATGTTCAGCGCCGCCAACACCGCCAGCCGCGCCGTGTCCACGGTGTGCGTCTGCTCCGCCACCGCCCGCATCTTGGCGTCCACATATTCCGCCAGCTTCAGGATGTATTCCGCATCCGACCCGCGCAGGTTGTACCCCTGATCGAAAATCTCCACGCGGACGCTGTTGTTGCTGGCATCGGTGACCGGCTGATGTTTTGAGGCGGTTGCCATGGTTGTTGCTGCTCCTCTCCCGCGGCCGGAAGCGGTGGTTTGCTTCTAGCTCGCGGCCTGCTCTTCAGCCAGAGTCTCGATCTGCGCCAGCATCTTCTCCACCCGCCCGCGAATTTCTTCGCGTTCCTTGCGCAGGCGAACCATTTCCCGGCGCATGCTTTCCACTTCTTCTTCGCGCTCTTCCAATTGCTCGCGCAGGCGCTTCACATCCCGCTCAGCCACGCCGCGCGCCTCGCGCGCCGACTTGTATAACTCAATGGTGCGATAAACTTTCTCTTCCAGCGCCTGAAAATCGTCAGCCGGAACCTGCTCCGATACCTCTTCCGCCAATTTGAGAGACATGAGGGCACTTCCCAAGGAGAAATTCGAACTTTACCGCAGTATACCCCACATCTTTGTGAATAATCGTGGTCGCGCTCGATCTCGAGTCCCCGACTTCGCCCAAAGATTACGCCGCGAGCCTCCCCACCGCCGCCTCGTATTTCTGCGAGACTTCTTCCGCCCGCGCGATGCTAATCCCCAAATCGCGCAACAGCCCATCGTCAATCGCGTAAATCCAGCCATGGACGCTGACTTTCTGCTGTCGCACCCACGCCTCCTGCAAAATGCCGGTCTCGGAAACGTTCCTTACCTGCTCGACCACATTCAGCTCGCACAACCGGTTCCAGCGCAGGGTTTTCTTGAGCGCGCTCAACTGATCGGCATGCTTATCCCGCACCGCGCGCACATATTTCAGCCATTGATCACTCAGCCCGAGGCTGCGATCCTCCAAAGCCGCCTCCACGCCGCCACATCCGAAATGCCCGCAAACAATAATGTGCCGCACCTGCAGCACATCCACTGCATACTGAATCACGGAAAGACAGTTGGGATCGTCCAGCGCCACCACGTTCGAAACGTTGCGGTGCACGAAGAGTTCTCCGGGCAACAATCCGACAATTTCATTCGCCGGCACCCGGCTATCCGCACAGCCAATCCACAAATATTGCGGCTTCTGCTGGCGCGAAAGCCGCTGAAAAAACCCCGGATCGCGCGCCGTCATCCGCGCCACCCACTGCCGGTTGTTTTCGAAGAGATGATTCAGTGAGTCCATCGACCTGAAATCTTATCAGCCTACCCGCAATCTTCGCGATGTCGACGAACCGAGGAAGGGCACGACTTCCCGTCGTGTCGCACGGCAGCAGAAAAGGAAAAACAATTTGGAACAAGTCGCGTGGGGACAGCCGCCCCCGGCTGTCCAGGCCGGGTGAAACTCGGTCGGCCCTAAGCTTGCACAACTTAAGACCTCAATTTCCCGCCTAAACCTTCGAGTGCCCGAACGATCCCCGCAGACCACTCTGCCACTTCATCCTCGCGCAGCGTGCGCTCTTTGGACTGAAACGTAGCCCGCAGCAACAGCGAATACTTCCCCGCGGGAACATTCCCGCCGCGAAAAATCTCCACCGGAACAAAGCTTCGCAACGCCATCAACCCCAGTCCCGCCACCGCTTGCGAAATCTTTTGGAACACAACCGACTCCGCAAACACAAACGAAAAATCCCGCTCCACCGCCGGATACCGTGGCAACGCCACGTACCGCCCCTGCTGCAAACCATGTTTGTACAACCGGTCCAGGTAAAGTTCCGCGACGAAAACCTCCTGCCGCAGCTTGCGCCCCGCCGCAATCTCGGGATGAATCTGCCCAAACTGCGCGACGGTTGCCCCATCCATGACCGCCCGCGCCGCATGCCCAGGACGGTAGTATTCAGCCACATGAGCGTCGAAGTTGAGCGCGTCACTTTGAAACAGATGCAGCAAGCTCTCGACATCCCCTTTCAAATCAAAAAACGAAAACGCCCGCGCCGCTTGGTTCGCTCCCGGCGACATCGCGTTTCCTGTCGCCCCGAGGCACACGCGCTTTAGCTCCAAAGCTTTTTCTCCCGAGCGCTCAAAAACATTGCCGCTCTCAAACAGCCGGACATCGTCGCTGCCACGGTTTAGGTTGTACGCCAGCATGCCAAGCATCCCGGGCACCATCGAGCTCCGCATCACGGACGCTTCTTCGCTCAGCGGATTCGCCAGCTCCAGCACCGGTGCCGTCGAGAACTGTTCCACGTCTTCATGCGAGATAAAACTCAGCGAAATCGCTTCGTTGTATCCCAAAGCGAGCGAAGTCGGCCGCAGCCGCTCGTCTTTTTTCGCATCCGGCAACTCCACCACCGCCCCGGCATACGGTGGCAGGGTATTGGCAAATTTGTCGTAGCCATGCAGCCGCGCGATTTCCTCGATCAAATCAATCTCGCGTTCCACATCCAGCCGCCAACTCGGAATCTGCACCGCAAAGGCAGGTTCCTCGCCCGTTTCCGGCATCAAGTCAAACCCCAGCCGGCGCAGAATGCGCAACACCTGAGCCGTGCGCAAGGATTCGCCCAGCACGCGGCGTACCTCGGAAAGATGCAGAATGATCGGCGCCTGATCCAGCTTCCGCGCCACCACGTCGATCGCGCCGCCTTCGAGCCGCCCACCGCCGCTGTCCAGAATTCTCTCCGCCACGCGCGCACAAGCCAGCGGCGTAGCCCCGAAATCCGCCCCCCGCTCGAAGCGATGCGAAGCGTCGGTGTGCAGCCCATGCCGCCTCGAGGTCTTGCGAACCGCCACCGGATCGAACCACGCCGACTCGATCAGTATGTTCTTCGTTCTGTCCGTGATCATGGTGTCGAAGCCGCCCATCACCCCGGCCAGCGCCACCGGCTTGCGTGCATCCGCTATCACCAGGTCTTCGGGAGAAAGCTTGCGCTCCACGCCGTCCAGCGTCTTCAGGGTTTCGCCCGTGAACGCGCGGCGCACGACGATTCTTCCGCCTTCGAGCAGATCGAGATCGAACGCATGCGTGGGATGGCCCATCTCCCACAATGTGTAATTTGAAGCGTCAGCAGCGTTGTTGATCGGCCGCTGGTCCACGCTAAGCAACCGCTTGGCAATGGGCTCAGGCGACGCCTTGATTGCTACCCCGCGCAGAACGCGCGCCGTGTAGCGCGCGCAACCATCCTTATGGATAATTTCGATCGTGAAAGGCGCAGCCGGGAAGGGCACGGCTTCAGCCGTGCCGCTACGATCTCTAGCTGATGCGGCTTTAGCCGCTGAGGTTAAGAACGGCTCCAGCGGTTTCAGCGGTAAGTCATACAACGCCGAAATCTCCCGCGCCACGCCGTAATGATTCATGGCGTCGGGCCGGTTGGTGGTGATCTCCATTTCGAAGACGGTGCTCTCACCCTCGCCGGAAACCGACTCCACGGCTACACCCGCCAATGTCAGGTCGTCGGCGAGCTGATGATAGTTCACCGAGAAATCAGTGAACTCGCGAAGCCATGTGGGAGAAAGTTTCATGAAAAGCTTCTATCCAAACTGCTGCAAAAACCGCACATCCCCATTGAAAAACAACTGAATGTCATCCACGCCATACTTCAAAATCGCGATGCGCTCGACGCCCATGCCGAAGGCGAACCCGCTGACTTTCTTGGCATCGTAATCGACGAACCCGTACACATTCGGGTCCACCATGCCGCAGCCCAGCAGCTCAATCCACCCGCTGGCTTTGCAGTTCGGGCAGCGCCCGCCATCGCGATATCCCGTACCTCCGCAGAAAATGCAACTGATCTGAACGTCCGCGCTAGGCTCGGTAAAAGGAAAGAACGATGGATAAAACCGCGTCTTCACACTCGACCCAAACAGCGCCTTCATGGCGTAGTCGAGCGTGCCCTTCAGATCGCAAAACGTGATGTTCGTATCCACTGCCAGCCCTTCGACCTGATGAAAAATCGGCGAGTGCGTGGCGTCCGGCGCGTCATTGCGATGCACCTTCCCCGGACAAACCACGCGCAGCGGCGGCTTTCTCTTCTGCATGCTGCGAATCTGCACCGGAGAAGTGTGCGTCCGCAGCAACAGCCGGTCGCGCGGCGGCTTGCTTTCCTGGTTGGCGATGAACAACGTGTCTTGCGTGTCCCGCGCCGGATGGTTGGGCGGAAAATTCAGCGCCTCAAAATTGTAGTAATCGGTCTCAATCTCCGGCCCTTCTTCGACCGAATACCCAAGATTGCGAAACACCCCGACAATCTCATTCATCGTCTTGATGATCAGATGTTCCGCGCCCAGCGGCCGCCGGATGCCGGGGAGGGTGATGTCGAGAGATTGCGCGGTCGCCACCGCTTGTATGGCTCTGTTGACGGCTTTAGCCACAGGTTCGCTTAGAATCGCGATAGCCTCATGGCGCTCCTGCGCCTCCGCTACCGCGACCTTGATCTGTTGACTAAGGTCATTAAAGCGCACTCCGACCCTTGGTTTTGCTTCCTTCGGCGCGGCCTTCAACCACAGATCGTTGATCTGCGTCGAAATGCCATTCGTCCGCGCCATCCAGCGGTCACGGAAGGCCCTCCATTCTGCTTCGTTGCTGATTGCCTGGCTCTCTTCACGAAGTGCGGAGAGCAGTTTGTCAGACGCCTTATCCAGTGTCTTAGCGGAGAAATCCTTCAGCTTCGGCACGGCATATTCGGTTTTCTTTTTCGGAGGCATGGGTAACAAATGTTGCCGCTTGGAACATTTCCCGCGGCGCAACCGGCAATCATAAGCGGGAATCGCGCCCGCGCTGCAAAAGCCACGCCGGCGAGGAACCTGGTCAGTCAATTCTTTTGCTGAATGCTGATGGCTGAGAGCTAAGAGCCGAGAACAGAGAACTGCCTCTACGCCGCCCCGCCGAGTGCGCCCTTCGCCTGCTCGGCGAGGCTCTTAAACGCACCCGGATCCTTGACCGCCAAATCCGCCAGGATTTTCCGGTCCAGCTCCACGCCGCCCTTCTTGAGCCCATGGACGAACTGGCTGTAGCTCAGCCCGTGCAGCTTGGCCGCCGCCCCAATGCGCACAATCCACAGCGAGCGAAACTGCCGCTTGCGTTGCTTGCGCCCGGAAAAGGCGAACTTTAGTCCGCGGTCGACGGCCTCTTTGGCCGCCCGGTGCAGTTTTGATTTGGTGAGGAAATATCCGCTGGCGCGCTCCAATATCTTCTTCCGCTTGGCGCGGCGTTTGGTACCACGTTTTACACGAGGCATTGCTGGCTCCTTTAAATTGCTGTTTAAGGCGGCTGGAGGTAGGAGACTTCTCAGTCCATAACCTCTTCACTCGCCGGCGCAGGAATCTTCTCCCGCAGATCTCATTCACAGGCAAGAATCTAGTACGGAATCATGCGCTTGATTCGGCGCATATCGGCGTCGCTCACAATCACCGACTGCCCCAATTTCCGCTTCCGCTTCTTGGTCTTGGAGGTCAGAATGTGACGCAAATGCGAATGCCCGCGCTTCACCTTCCCCGTCCCCGTCTTCTTAAAGCGCTTGGCAGCGCCCTTGTGCGTCTTCAATTTCGGCATGTAGCTTCTAGCTCCTAAGCTTCTTAGCTCCTAGCTAGCGGCTCGCCGCTAGAAGCTGATTTTCTACGCCTGGCTCGCGCGCTTTTGCTGTGGCGCCGCCGCCGGCGGTTTCTGCCCCGCGTCTTTCTTCGGCGCCAGGATCGCGTGCAGCGTATTGCCTTCCTGCCGCGGCCTGAACTCCACGATGCTCTTATCCTCGACGTCTTTAATCAGCCGTTCCAGAATCTGCCGCCCCAGCCCGGTGCGCGTCATCTCGCGCCCGCGGAAAAAGATGGTGGCCTTGACCTTGTCGCCCTCGTCCAGAAAGCGCAGCACGTGGTTCTTCTTGGTCTCGTAATCGTGATCATCCACGTTGATGCGGAACTTCACTTCCTTGACCGTAATCGTCTTCTGATGCTTTTTCGCCTCGCGCTCTTTCTTCTCCTGCTGATATAAGAATTTGCCGTAGTCCATGATGCGGCAAACTGGGGGAACGGCGCTTGGCGAGATCTCGACCAGGTCCAGGTTTTTTTCGCGGGCCATTTTGAGCGCTTCAAACGGAGGCAGAATACCAATCTGAGTGCCTTCGTCATCAATTACGCGAATTTCGCGGGCCCGAATACGATCATTCGTGCGGATAAACCGTTTATCGATACCATCCTCCGTCAGCGAGCAAGGCGAATAAGATGCAAAATTATAGCATGGGGTGCGTTGCCTAAAGGCAACGGCGGAGCCGCTTTTCCGCCGGGCGAACGTCGCCCGCCAGGACAGAAATCGGGTGTGATCTCTTACCCTTCAGGCTGCGGCGCCCTGTTAACTGGCTTTTCTTGCCTTACCTTCTGTTCGGCCACGCGCATCTACAGCGCGTTCGTAGCCTACAGCAGCGGCGTGGATGGCACGATCAAAGAACTGGTCGAGCAACCGCAGCAATTCCTGTTGCCCAAAGATTTCCACGGGACGGTCCGGGCAGGCTTCGTCCAGGATGAACTCCCAGAGGTTATCTTTGGTCAAAATGATGGCCCAGATCAGCTGGCTCAGCGGCACATCCTGCAGCGCGCGGCGCAAGCCGATTTCCATGTAACGCCGCTCAACCTCAGCCTCGCTCTTGTCCAGCAGCCATTCGCCCAGATGGCGATAGATTTCATAGACTCGCTGCTTAAGTTCCTCGGGCGGAACGTTCGTGTAGGCGGCTGTGTGTTCGGACCGCTGGACTTTGTGCAGAAGACCGTTGGCCAAGGCGTCGGAGTGGTCTTCAGTGAGGCGAACAAACTTATAGGTCACCATCATGACCGCCTCCTTCCCTGTCAGGGTTATTGTCGGCCTTCGACCGGGTCGTTGCTGTGACAACGATCACAACGGCATTCGCTTATTGCTCCGGCGGACGCTTTTTGTCATACTCAGCGGCTATGAAAGGCAATCCGAAAGTCCTCGCCGAACTCAACAAAGCCCTGCGCGAAGAACTCACCGCCATTAACCAATATTTTTTGCACGCCGAAATGTGTGAGAATTGGGGCTACCATCTGCTTTCCGATTTCATCAAGAAGCAGTCCATCGGCGAGATGAAGCATGCCGAAGTGCTGATCGAGCGCATCCTGTTTCTCGACGGCTCGCCCAACATGCAGCCGTTGCAGCTCACCGTGGGCGCATCGGTCAAGCAAATGATCGAGAGCGACCTGGCACTTGAGGTTGGCGCGGTCAAGCAATACAACGACGCGGTGAAGATCGCGACTGAACACGGCGACAACGGATCGCGCGACCTGTTCGTGCAACTGCTCAAAGACGAAGAAGGCCACGTGGATTTCCTCGAAGCCCAGGTTCATTTGATCAAGGAATTGGGCTACGAGCGCTACCTTACGCAGCAGATGGGCGAGCACGAAGAAGAGTGATTCTGGGTCGCTTCATCATGCGCTTGGCCGCAAAATGCGATGGATGGAATCCCGCAGCGGCTAAAGCCAGCCTGTCTGAAGGTCTGAATCGCAGCGCTGAAAGCGCTGCGCCACCCGAAGGCACAGGAAGCGCTCCGCGCTCCGAAGTGGCCAAAACGGGCCAATCTCGTTTTGAGACAATTCTTGTCAAGGGGTGAAACGCCCGCGAAATCGCTTATGTTGCTGTAAATACGGCAAATATAAAAATAATTATGTCTTTGACTGAGGATGCCAGGAATTGCTATAGTTCCCCGCATGTACGAATACAAAGTCATGCGGTTTCATGGTACAGAGGAACTTGAAAACGAGCTAAATGTGCAAGCGAAGAACGGTCTCAGATTCGTTCAGGTGGTAACCAACGCTTCTTCGACTTTTCTCGTCTTCGAGTCGGAAAAAATATCTTTGAAATCCGACTCGACCATTTGATTGGCCGGACGATAGATTTCCGCTATCCGGCCAGCTCGTGTCAAGCTCTTCAGTGCGTCATACGGCGACTGTTGGCTAAATGCAAAGTCAATAATCGCCTGCGTATTGGTGTCATTAAACATACTATGTACTAGTATATAATACTTCTAGACAGAGAGATTACTATATGGTAAACTGCGATCTGAGCGAGGGGGATAAGATAGGCTTTATCCGGCCGGGAACTTTAGGCATTCACACGGAGCGTTGCCAGAAACCTGTCGCTTTGCGTGAGCCTTGGCAGAAATCGGATGAACGCCGCCATCACACTCTATTGCAACGAGTGCGGCACATACAAATTCGGCTGTTTCGTTTTCGCTATGCTTGCTATCATTTAGCATATGCCATCTGGAAAGAAATCCGCAGTTTTCCTGCACGCATTCAACTTCTATACCTCAGCGATCACCCAAAACCGGCCAGTGATTATCACCTGAAAACCGGCCAACGAGAGTAGCGTCCGGGACATTGA
>Ga0209415_10003783_pt1 | contig 28107 bp, 26 predicted proteins | sample PeaSoiSIISIP2007_FD_187696 | JGI IMG/M metagenome (GOLD analysis project Ga0209415, IMG submission 187696) | Peat soil microbial communities from Weissenstadt, Germany - SII-SIP-2007 (SPAdes) (version 2) | ecosystem: Environmental > Terrestrial > Soil > Wetlands > Peat | place: Germany... | reverse complement strand
ACGAACATTTCCGAAGGCATTCCCGAACGTGCGGTCATGGAAGATGCCAAATCCGCCACGAATGGCAGTCTTGCCGTCTTTCCACGGGTCCCAACTAAAACCGATGCGCGGTTCGATATCTTTGTAATCCGGCTGGTAGAGCTGGTGGCCTGATCCCGGACCTACGACCGTGAATGTCACTGACTGCCCAGTTGCAAAAGTGCTCGGGTCCTGCAGCAAGTTCGAAAGGTTTCCGCTAGTCTCGTAAGGGACGCCGTTGTATTGGTAGCGTAGTCCCAGGCTCAGCGTAAAGTTTGGCCGGACCTTCCAGGTATCCTCCCCGTACCAGTCAAACTCGTGCTGCTTGAAGTTCTTGTTATCTGAAGGCCGGCGCCCCCCCGCCTTGTTGAAGAACTGGGACTGCGCATCCTCAATCACGTCGCCGTAATACGCGGCCGCCGAATCCACCAATGATCTGTCAAGATCGGTCGGGGAAGGAGCGTCAAGAAAAGGTGCATTGGCAACCAGTCCTGAAAGTGTCGTAAGTGATTGCCCAGGATTAAAGCCTTCAAACGCGGCTTCCGGATCCAACGTGAGTTGACGGCGCGAGCTGAAATTATCAAAGCCGCTTTCACCCACGTCACGGAAGTCAAAGCCGAACTTGAAGGTATTGTTTCCATGGACCCAGCTAAGACTCTCGGTGTAGCTGATCGTACCCGTCTTGCGAGCCTGGCTATTCGACCCTGAGAGAGTGCTGGCAAAACTGCTGAACGGATCCAAAGCGTAATCCCAGCCGTTTCCGACGGCGTCCGTTCCCCCGGGAGCGTCCAACTCGTTCACTGTCGTCTTTGGGAGATAGAAGGTTGCGTAGATGTGGTTCCAGCCAAACTGGAGATTGTTGACCAAATGATTGCTTAGGGTTGAGGTCAATTGCACCGCCAGACCTTCGTCGATGTCTTTGGTTGCAATGGCACCGACTCCACCCGGCAAGAAATCCGCGTGAAAACCGTTGGGATCGTAAAGGTGGTTATAGCCGTAACGGAGGCTGAGGGATTCTCGATCCGTAAAGTGGTGATCGAGCTTGATGACTGGAGCGTAAGAGCTGGTGTCCGAGGTGCTCGGGAAAAAGATCGTTCCCGAGATCCCGTTGAACGACGAAGCTGCGGGCGCAACCGGATAATACGCGAAAACCTTCTGCATGGTGGGATCAAACGGAACGGGCTTGCCGACATAGCTGCCGGCTGGGAAGTTCAGCGAGGGGTTATTCCCGCTGCCGCCTGGGCCGGTGCCCGGCGTATCAACCAGGTCAATCGGGACGGTTTGCTGCACGAAGTTGGTGTCCACGTAGGTGTATTGGAAATTCCCATTCAGAAAACCCTGTGTGGGGATGCTGGCAGGGTTGGTCAAGGTTGTGAGGAAGCGGTCCATTTCGTCGTTGAAGAAGAAGAATGTCTTGTTCTTGATGATGGGACCACCGATGGAAAATCCGAATTGATGGCGAATGTAGGGGTTCATCGGCCCCGCGTTTGGTCCAGTGCCAGGGTTGAAATAGTCGCGCGCGCCTCCGAAACCGTTCCAGCGGCCGAAGTAATAGAGGTTGCCGTGGAGGGAATTGGTGCCACTCTTGGTGACCACGTCGATGATGGCGCCGGTGTTGCGACCGTACTCGGCGGCGAAGTTGTCGGTAATAACGCGGAATTCTTCCGTCGACTCTGGATTGGCGCTCAGCACTCCGCCCATGCCGCCGGGCACTGAGGTGTCGTTGTTATCGACGCCATCCAGCAGGAAGTTGTTGTTCCGGTCGCGCGCGCCGTTGACGGAAATGCCTCCGTTCCCGCTATCGGTCTGCGATGTCCCCGGCGACAGCAGTACGAGTTGGTAGGGATTGCGCGTGATCAGGGGCAGGCTTTGCATCTGCCGTTCATCGACCAGGTTAGAGATCTGCGACGTTTCCAGATCTATTTCTTGCTCGGCATCGGCCCGCACCGTCACTTCCTCACTGGCCGCACCGGCAGTCAATTTTGCGTCCGCGGTGAACGCTTGCGCCACCGTCAGCACAATGCCGGGCTGGCGGAAGAGCTTGAAACCCTCCATCTTCACTGTGACTTCGTAAGGGCCGACCGGGAGATCGGTCACGGTATAAGTGCCGGTGGCGCTGCTGGTCGTTTTGTGGGTCTCGTTGGTCGCCGTGTTGCGGACCGTCACCTCTGCGCCCTGCACCACGGCACCGCTCGCGTCAAATACGGTCCCGGCAATCGAGCCGCTTTGTGCCAGTGAGACCGCAGAAACGACCAGGACAACGAGAACCATTCCCAAACAAAACCTGATATTCGACATTCTTCTTTCTCCTCTTAGCGAGACCCGCTTGGCTTGCAAGCATGATTCAGAACGCAGGGCGAACAATACTATAAGCAATCGCGAAGTAGCTAGACCCTCGTGCAAATCTCCTTCCATGATCACAATCGATGCAAGCTCACTGTCTTCATAGACATAGACAAGTTTGGCCGGGTGACAACTCCGGGAAAACACATTTTCCGGGATAGCATCTATGAAAAACTGTATAACCTTGCGATTTCGGCCTCAACCCCGGACAGGATAAGGACTTCCGACCTGGCGGGAGGTAGACAATGGCCCCGGAACTCAAAAAGCCCCGCGTTCGTCGGTCCACTGTTACAATCTCCCTTTCCGTGACCATTTCTTCCACGAAACCCGAGGGGTCCAAGCCGGATTCGGCAGAAGCGGATTTGCCCGCGGCAACGCCGCTTGACTCCGTGCCAATGCTAGATCTGCAAAGGCAGTACGAACAAGTGCGCGCCGAGGTACTGGCAGCGGTTGGGCGCGTGTGCGCTTCGCAACACTACATCCTGGGGTCGGAGGTCGAGGCTTTTGAGCACGAACTGGCGGAGTTCTGCGGCGCGAGCGAAGCCGTGGGCTGCGCCTCAGGCACCGACGCCTTGTGGTTGGCTCTGGTGGCCGCTGGAGTGCAGCCGGGAGATCTGGTTCTCACCACGCCCTTCAGCTTTTTCGCTTCGGCCAGCGCCATCGCGCGAGCCGGCGCCCGCCCGGTATTTGCCGATGTTGATCCGCACACATTTAATCTCGATCCCGCTCAGGTGGAATCTTTTCTGCGCGGCGGCCAGCGTGACAAACTCCGGGCGATGCTCCCGGTGCATCTCTACGGCCAATGCGCAGACATGGAGTCGTTGCAGCGTCTGGCTGACGAGTTCCGTCTGCCCTTGATCGAAGACGCGGCGCAGGCCATCGGCGCCGCGTGGCGCGGTCGCCGGGCCGGAAGCATGGGCGTATCCGCGGCCTTCAGCTTCTATCCCACCAAAAACCTTAGCGCCTACGGCGACGCGGGGTTGGTGACGACAAACAGCCCCGAGATGGCGGCGCACATGCGCCGCCTACGCAATCACGGCAGCCCGCGCCGTTACATTCACGAGGAGTTGGGATGGAACAGCCGCCTCGACGCCATCCAGGCCGCTATCCTGCGCGTGAAGCTGAAGTATGTGGAAGGATGGAACAACGCCCGGCGCGAGCGTGCCGCGCGATACGACCTGCTTTTTGCTGCAGCCGACCTGACCTCAACCGGCGGGCAGCCGGAGAACGCCGCACCCATTCGGCTTCCGCTGACTTCTGGGCACGCTCATCATGTTTTTCACCAATACGTCGTCCGGGCCTTCCGCCGCGACGAACTGCGAGAATTCCTCACCGCGCGCAAGATCGGAACAGAAGTCTACTATCCCCTTCCGCTGCACCTGCAGCCCTGTTTCGTTTATCTCGGCTACCGCGAAGGGGACTTCCCCGAGGCCGAGCGCGCGGCAAGAGAAGTGCTCGCTCTACCTATGTTCCCTGAACTGACCGAAGACGAACAGCACTGGGTGGTGAAAAGCATAGCGGACTTCTACTGCTAGCTGCTTCACTGACTTGTGTAACTTTCTAGCTGGGCGGGCATCCATTCTGTTGACACGAGTGCGATGAAAATGATGAGACATTTTTCAGCCGCAGCGGCAAGCCTAGTTCTCGCCTTACTTCTCGTGTTCTCGCTCTTCGCGGCTAAGCCGAAAGCGCAAACCTCCGCCGTGGAAGCCGCTCGCCAGTCCGTGGTGGTTGAGCTGTTCACCTCAGAGGGCTGTTCCAGTTGCCCACCAGCGGATGCTTTGCTGCAGCAGTTGGAACAGCAACAACCGGTAGCCGGAGCAGAGATCATCGCGCTGGAAGAACACGTGGATTATTGGAATCACGACGGCTGGATCGATCCCTATTCCTCGCCGGAATGGACACAGCGGCAACAGGACTATGCCGCTCTGTTCAAGAACGACCCGTATACTCCGGAACTCGTCGTGAACGGCCACAGCCAGTTCGTCGGCAGTAATGCGCGAAAAGCCGAATTCGAAATCGGCAAGGCGGCGCACGGTTTGAAAACGGAGGTTGCGATTTCCGCGGGCAGCGCGGACGCGAAGGGATCGCAGCGCTTTATCGTGTCGGTTGGAAAACTTGCGCGAAGCACGGCCGGCGATGTTGCTGAGGTCTGGTTGGCGGTCACCGAGGACGGCCTGCATTCGTCGGTGAGCCTGGGGGAGAATGCCGGGCACGTCCTGCATCACATTGCCACGCTGCATTCCATGCGGAAAATAGGGGTCGCGGACGCGAACGGGGCGTCAGTGTCCTTTACAGGAGATCCCGTTGTGAAACTAAACTCTCATTGGGATCTCGAGAATCTGCACGTGACAGTTTTCGTCCAGGAGAAAAAGGGCCGGGAAATTCTGGGAGCGGCTTCGACCAAAATCAAGGCTTAGGCGGCCCCAGCCTAGCGCTGCCGATGCTTGGTGCGCGACGGCGCTTGCTTCTGCTCGCCCGGAGCCAGCACTCTGCGCACAATTGGCGTGTTCAGCTTGTATTTGCGCTCGCTGATGTTGCCGCTGTCGTCTTTCACTCGCACGATGAATACCGGCAACACGCCTTCCTTTTCGAAATTCTCGCTGGTCACAGTTACCGGCAGCACGCCGTTCAGACCGTGTTCGCGGTAGGCGGTTTCGTAGCGGTGTTTCTTGACGTTCCAGGTGAAGACGCGAATCTGATCGTAGTCGTAGGGCAGGCCGTCGTGCGGTTCGGTGAGGACGCAAAGATACTGTGAAACGTTCTTGCCTGTGCCATCTTTGCCGGTATCCTGCACCTGATTCAGCGCAAAAAACGCGACGATGCGCTGGCCTTCGGCATATTGCGCGATGTCGAGCGGGACATCGAGGTCCACCATTCGACCCAACACCCACCCCACGCGGTTCTCAGCGTCGCGCACCAGCCACCAGTCCTCCAGCACGGGGCCGGACGGCGCTCTCCCGCCGGAAGCTCTCACGGTCTTTGCCGATTCGGGCACAGCTCCCGGCTGCTTCTCCGCCGTAGCGCGCTTGAGCACGGAGACCCTCGCTCCCGCCGAAAGCTGGTACAGATGCTCAGCCTCGCGAGCGGGCGTGATGTGCAAGTTCGTCTCATTACGCAGCACACCGGGCGATTGCACTGGATCGTTAAGGTTCTCTTGCGTGAGTTTCTGCAGGACATCGTAGGTTTGCTGATCTACCAGGTAGCGTTGCTCGATCCAACCTTCGGTGCCGGTTGCGGTGCGCACACGGGAAAAGCGCTTCTCGCGTTCCAGAACCTCCACCCGCTCGCCGTTCTTGACCGTGCCTACGTGGTTATAGACGGTAGCCACCCGGTCGCGCAGCATGGCTTGCGCGGCCGACACATAGTTGACTTCCAGCACGCGGTGGCCCCTGCGATTGCAGGCGGAAAGTCCGAACAAGAAGAAGGCAGCCAGCGCGAAAAGCAGGACGCGCCGATAAAGATGCCATGGAGAGGACGGTTTCACGATCTTAGCGAGGTTCACTCAGTACTTTGACCAGTTAACTACAGCCGGCGTGAGCGCGGTTAACTCTCTACTATAGCGCGGCGGGGCGATGGTTTGCGGGCACGGAAGTCCACCAGCCCGCACGCCGCGAGGCGAATCTCTTTCAGTAACCTGACATCAAGAAGGCGCTTCGGTTACCATAAAAGCAGGCCGTGATGAAAAGCTTATCCAGGAATCATTTCTCTCTTCTCTCGCTGCTGGCATTAGTGTTCGCTGCTGGTTTGTGCGTCGCAGCGAATGAGCCGGTGAACCCGGCGTTGCGTCCGCCAAAAGGCGCGCAGGTGGCCATCGTGGTGTTCGAGGATCTGCAGTGCCCGCAATGCCGACGCGTGGCGCCCATTCTCGAGCAGGCTTCCAAGACCTACAAGATTCCGCTGATTCGTCATGACTTTCCCCTGCCTATGCACAACTGGTCCTATGACGCGGCCGTGATGGCACGCTATTTCGACGGAACTTCGAAAGAGCTGGGAAACGAGTTCCGCGACTACATTTTCTCGAACCAGCTTGAGATCAATCCGCAGAACCTGCGCGGCTACGCCGAGAAATTTGCCAGCGAGCACAAAGTAGGATTCCCCTTCGTGATCGATCCGCAAGGCAAGTTCGCCGCCGCGGTGAATGCCGACCGCGACGTGGGCAAGGCCATAAAGCTCGAACACACGCCCACGGTGTATGTAGTCAGCAGCCGGCATCCGGAAAGACCTTACGTTGAGATGAAGGACGCGAGCCAACTTTATGCGCTGATTGATGCCATGATGAAGGAGTAGCGGTTCGCGGTTCGCGGTTCGCGGTTCGCAGTTCTTTCAGTCCCCGATGCCGATGGCGCGGGCGGTGCGCACGATCTCTCCGTTGGGATTCACCGACTTGAGATGGCCGATGGCGTGGGCGACATCGACGGAAACGACCGACTCGCCGCGCAGGGCGACCATCATGCCAAAACCTCCGGCAGCGATCAGGTCGACAGCCGCCACGCCGAAGCGGGTCGCCAGAATGCGGTCGAAGGGCGAGGGTGTGCCGCCGCGCTGGATGTGCCCCAGCACGCTGATGCGCACTTCCTTTTTCGAGCCGTGGGCGATGGCGTTGCCGATCAGGGTACCGATGGGGCTGGCGCGGCGGTTTTCCTTCAATTCGGGCGGCAGCTTCACGCCTTCGGCCAGCACCACGATCGTGAAGTACTTGCCGGTTTTTTCGCGCTCGGCAATATAGCGGCAGACGTGCTCGATCGTAAACGGGATTTCCGGGATGAGGATGATGTGCGCTCCTCCGGCGATGCCGGCCTCGAGCGCGATCCAGCCGCAGTCGCGGCCCATCACTTCGACCACCATCACGCGATGATGCGACTCGGCCGTGGTGTGAATCTTGTCGATAGCGTCGGTGACTGTGTGCAGCGCGGTGTCAAATCCAAAAGTGACCTCGGTTGCGGAAAGGTCGTTGTCGATGGTTTTGGGCACGCCGACGATCTTCAGTCCCTTCTGAAAAAGTTCGTAGCCGATCTTCTGCGAACCGTCGCCGCCGATGGTAATGATGGCGTCGATGCCCAGCTTGGCTGCATTCGCGACGATCTGGCCGGAAATGTCGCGCGACACCTCCTTGCCGTTCTCGACAGTCTTGTAATGAAAGGGATCGCCGCGGTTGGTGGTGCCGAGAATGGTGCCGCCGCGGGGGCAGAATGCCGCTTACTTCCTTGAGCGTGAGCTCAAATGATTTCTCGGGACAGATGAGGCCGTCGAAGCCATCAGGGATGCCGATGACTTTCCATCCGTACTTGATGATGGCGGGCCTTGGTGGCGGCGCGAATGACCGTGTTAAGGCCGGGCGCATCCCCGCCTCCGGTGTTGATGCCGACACAGCGAATGTTCTGACATAGGAAAATAGGTCGTTGGTCGTTTGTAGTGGCGGCGTCACATGTGGGCCGCCTTTACGATAATACTGTGACTTGCGGGGATGGCAACTTACGAGTGGGCATGGAACGCTCACCGCGCCCCGAATCTGTTGGCCGGCTGCGTCGTTCACAGGACAAGATTGAGGCGCGCGGCGTCGGCAAAGGCGCGGAAGTCCTTATCTCGCGTCAGGAGGGCAATGCTGCGGTCGAGGCAGGTCTGGGCGATCAGCGCATCACCGAGGCGAGCTTTGCGGCGCATCGACAATACTTTCGCCCGCAGCAAACCGGCGCGCTGCCAATAGCCCGGTTCGACCTCAATCATAGGAATCTCTGAAAGCGTTCCCGCGACTCCGGAGGAAAGCACCGGATCACTTAACAACTCGGTCAACACAACTGGGATCATCAATATCTGGCGATCTCCCAGCGCCCGCTCCAGCAGTTGCGAATCTTGGCCGGGAGTGCCTTCCAGAAACGCGATCCACGTGCTGGTGTCGGCAGCGATCATCGGCTAATTAACGATCTTCTTTCAATTCCTCGAAGGTGCGACTGAAACGAACCTTGCCACGCAAATGCAGAAGGCGATCATAGGCTTGCGAAGCCGCCAGCAGTTGCAGTCCAGTGCGGACCGTCTGGGTGATGCCGGTGCCGCTGGCCCGCTGCGCCTTCTCCAGAAGGTCGTCTGGAATTTCGACCGTGATCTTCCGCGCCGTTGCCATGATGCGATCATTATACCATATTCGATACCAGCATCGAGTATGGTGTTTGGGCAGACTTGGGATCACCCGCCGGCGGTGGATTTCTGCCGCGAAATAAATCTTGCGCGCGCTTGCAGGAAGGACCTTGACTGAGGCCGAGGCTGGTTTTATCCGGGGTATCCCCCCTCCCCCCTCGATCTCTGAAATCATGAGGTTAGCAGGAAATTTCCCGCAAGATCCGGATGTCAAAGAACTTAGAGTTCAAAATCTAGGCAACAAAAGACTTAGGGCGTGGCGAGCCGCTGTGTAGCAGACCGTTACGGCCTCGACCATGATCGCTGATTTGAAATCTGGAGGCAAGGTTGGATCTCACATACTGATTGTGGAAAAGTCAGAGTCCACGGGGGCGCGGTCCGTGGTGCCCAGCTTTGCAAAACCAGCAAAGCTGGGGCAGCCTCAGTCGAGATGATGCTGGCGCTAGAAATCAAAAGTGGGCCAGCCCCCTTGTCCGATTTTCGTAATGCAGCGACGAATCTTCGGATTTCCACAGATTCGCGGGCTAGCGTAGGAGCACAGTTCAATCCCACCCCCGGAGAATATCAATGCCCAGGAAAACAGTTCTTCTTTTCACCCTTCTCACCCTCGTCGCTTGCCTCCTGAGCTATCAACTCGGCTCAGCTCCATCAGTCCTAGCCAAGTCGCACGTTACGGCGCAGGATGCAGCGGCAAATGTGCCGCCGCCGCTGCCCGCGCCGCCTGCCGAGTGGGTTGTCTTTGATTATGCGAGTGGTACGGCGGCCACGACGACCAAGGCGGGCGCTGCAGGTGTGCAACATGTTGCCGACTGCATAAGCTTTTCCGGCGTGGTAACCGGAAACTCTCCCTCCGCGCTCACCGCCACCGTTGAGCTCCTGGACGGCAGCACGATCATAATGCGTTGGGATCCCGGCCTACCCACCCGCGCCGCGGGCAACGCTCAGGTGAACATGTGCGGCCTAAATGTCGTTGGAACTGTAGGAAACAGCATGACGCTCGAATTCACCAGCGGAACGAGCGGAAATTCCCTCACCCTGGAGAACGTTAACCTAGTGGGGCATGACGCCACTTAACTACGTCGCTGCCCCTGCTGACGCCCTTCGCCGGGGCGCCCCAGATGTTCGCGCCCCCTTACGCCAGAAGTGCGGAGCCCGCCGGTGCTCCTTCAAGGAGTGCTGGCGGTAACTGTCACGGTATTGCTTGGGAAATTGCAGAGCGAAGCCGAAACGGCAGTTGACATCCCGCTTTCATTATTCTCGACGATGCCGGTTGCGGTGGCAGTGGAACCGGTGCCGCTGCCAGTTATCGAGGCTATGACGGCGGTATTGATGATGTTCCATGTCACGGAGGCACTCACATTCTGCTTGCCCGAAACACCGTTAAAAGTCGCATTGGCGATGAATGTCGCGGTCCCGCCTCCCGGCACGGACGCGCTGGAGCTACTGCCGTTCACCGTGATCGCTAGCGTCTGGACGACAGGACAGACATTGACTGTCTGCGACGAACTGGTTACCGTTCCGATTGAGGCACTGACGCTCGTTGTGCCGGGAAAAACTCCCTGCGCCTCTAGTTGCGACAAGGTAGCAGCCGTGAGGTCGCCGGGAGTGGGGAAAGTAGCGACGTTCTCATCCGTCGAAACCCAGACGGATTTGCCGGTCGCATCACTGGTGCTGCCATCGCTATAGGTTGCCGTCGCCGACATCTGAAACGACGTGGCGGGGACTAGGGACAAGTTTGTCGGGCCGATAGCCAGCGAGGTAACGGTCGGGTTCACGAAGAAACCTCGGCAACTCACGGCCAGGGCCAAGGTTGCGAGCGTAGCGAAGGCGCCGGCGAGGCGGAGTTTGTGTTTCGCTGATGACATAGTTATCTAAGACTCCTTGAGCGCGCCTGCTCGGCTTTCAAAAATTGTAGCAGAGAAGATTCCGGCTCGAGCGCGTTGTTGTACTTCCGTGCAAGTGCCGAACCAGCGCGGCTAACGCCGCTCTTCGGATAAGAACGTCCGGAGAGCAGAGACCTTGCAGGAAAAATGGCAGCGACCCCACGACCTCTTGGCGGAGCTGCGCTCCGCGGACAGCCGAGGCGGCTGTCCCCACATGATTCGGCTACGCCTTCCAATGAAAAAGTGGCCAGGGCTGGAAGCCAGCCACTGGCCACTCGGTTGACGCTAAGCTGTCACCGTCCCTTATCGTGCTTCTCCTCCTCGGGAGGTTTCTTATTGTTCTTGGGCGGCTTTGGCTCCTTAGCCGGCTTCGACTTGGGAGCGTTTTCCGGATGCGACTCGTTCTGCGGACGGGCGTTCTCCGCTCGCGGCGCGTTGTTACCTCTTGACTCTGCCGGCGACGCAGCGCGCGCTTCCTTGGGCGAGATGGCCGGAGCATGGTACGGCGCTCCGGCAGCCTTCGCGGCTACTACGCCGTGTCCGCTGAATTCGCCCGGGCGAGCCGTGGCGGCGACTGCGGGCGCGCCATGGTTTTCCGAGGCGAACATGGCGCGGTTCTGGCTGGCCGCATGTTCATGTTCGGTCTGCGACGCTAAAGGAGCCTGGTGCGGTTCCCGCCCATAGGCTTCTTCTTGTGCGGTTGCATGAACCGCGATGCCACCTTCACCGCCGTTAAATGCGACGTGAGATTCGTTGTTAACGATGACCGTGCGGTTCACGTAGACGTTGGTGATGTGGACGGTGTCCACATGCATCACGGCAGTGTTGTAGAAGAAAGCGCCGCCGCGCCATTCGCCGCCGCCGAATCCGACGCCGCCGTAGCCGAAGCCGTAGTTAATGCCGCCATAGAAACCGACGTGCGGGCCCCAGTATCCGCCGTTCCAGGCGTAGACACCATTGTTCCAGCCCCAGTACCCAGGAGTCCAGAGCATGCCGACGGGTGCGACCACCCAGGTGCCGGGCACCCAGTAGTAGCCGCCGTCATCGTTCCAGCCCCAGTAGCCGGGCGTCCACAGATAGCCGGCGCCGGGAGCGATCGGCTGCTCGTAAACGGGCAGCGCGGGCGGACCGATGCGGACCGAGATGCCGATCCCAATCCCGATCTGAGCGGAAGATGGAGAAGAAAGGGCCGCTGGAATAGCCAGCAGCAGAAGTCCGAAGGCTAGAAAGCGAACTGCACGGTGAAGTCTCATCGTGTTTTCCTCATGCCCGGCGCGCTTGCCTGAAAAGCTTGCAGCGCCACGGTCGGGCGAAATTGACAAAGTATGCCTCGATTCAAAGATCCGGTTAAAGAAAAGCTCTGGCTCCGGACATTGTCTCCCAAAACCAGCGTCTTGGCGGATCACGTTCCTAATGTGTAAACACCGCGTCGGGAAGGATGTTGCTAGCCAAAAGATGTTTGGAATGAGCAGGGTAGAGGTAGCGTTTCTGAGGACTAGTTCGCCCGCTTGGAGCGGGCGATCCGTTCGTCGATGGGCTTCCGGCCGGCGAATCCCTCTTCAGTACTGTGCCAATGCGTGATGGAGTGTTCCCCCATCTTCCAGCAAAGCAGGACGACGCGGCCCTCGACTTCGCAGGGAAAATCGAGCAGGCCGATGTCGAGGTCTTTGACCTGGACGCCGATGGAATCGATTTCGGCGAGGGCGTCCTTTGCCCTTTGTTCGGCTTTGGCGCGCTCGGCCTTGCGCCGCGCCACGGCCACGACGTCGACGTGGGTGCCGCCGTTGAGGAAGATGCGGTGATTGAGCGCCTGCATTTCGCCCTCGACCTCTTCCATCAGCTTCTTGCCATCGATGGCAGTGCGCAGCAGAGACTCGAGTATCGGCAGCAGAGACTGAGCTTCGTCGAGCGTGAAAGTGCGGTCAGACATGATCGATAGTTCTATTCTAACGCAAGCGGCACGCGGCAGTTGGAAATTAGTTGCTTACCGGCTTGATCATTTCAACGTCGAGCGTGATGGTGATTTCATCGCCGACAATCCCGGGAAGGCCGCTGACTCCGAAATCGTTGCGGTTGATCTTGGTGGTCGCGGAGGCGCCCATGCGCAGCCGGTCCTTACCCATAGGATCCTTGATAGCCGCTGTAGGCCCGTCCACGTCGAGAACAACTTCTTTGGTGACGCCGTGAATGGTGAGATCGCCGGTGACCTTCAGCTTGCCTGCTCCGGCGGCTTCAATCCTCTTCGACTGGAAGGTGATGGTCGGGTACTTCTGAGCGTCCAGGAAGCGCGGGCTGCGCAGATCGTTGTCGCGCATGTCGACGCGGGTATCCACGGAAGCGGTCTCGATGGTGGCCTGGATTGAAGCCTTGTTCAGATTGGATGCGTCGTATACCACGCTGCCGCTCACTTTGGTAAACGCGCCGCGAACGGTAGAGACTCCCAGATGGCGTACGGAAAACTGTGCCGAAGAGTGCGGCGGATCAAGCTGCCAAGTGTCCTGTGCGGCGGCGGACAGTGTGAGAAGGAAGGTAACAGCGACAATAAGTGCGAGTATGGTTCGGGACATGAGGCAGCTTTCTCCTGAAGTGGATTCGCGGGATCCGCTACAGTTTAACGCATTTGGTGAGGGCTGGCTGCAAGCCGAGCAAATGCGAATCAGGGCGTTCTGCCGGCTGAGGGGTCAGGCGATGTGGCTGTGTTCACGTCTACGTGGAGTTGTTTGGCGGCGGCGATTCCCGGCGGATAGCAGTTGCCGTCGCGGCTGTAGTTAGAGCATTGCGCGGCGACATCCTTACGCTGGGGGGACTGCGCGAACTGCCAGACTTCGGCGAAGCGGACGCCGCTCTGGGCGGGGCTTGGCGGGTGCTCGGGCGGATTTACCGGGAAAGCACAGCCGGGTGCGGGCGGGCAGGCGTCGTTGATCGCCCAATAGACGATCTGGCGCCCAGCAGCGTTTTCGCGGATATCTTCGGAGGTGACCACATTGTCGTCGTCTTTCGCCAGGATACCGGAGCAGTAGATGCCGGCGCGGAATCCCGCAGCGGTGACCGAGTCGACCCAGGCGTAGATGTAGGCCTTCTGCTCGGGCAACATTCGTCCGCCTTGCTCCTGGTCGAGGAAGATGACGGTCTGCGCGGGAAAGCCTTCGCGGCGAGCGGCAGCGGCGGCGGCTTGCGCGTCGGAGTTGCCGAGTTTCGTTGCGTGGGCGACTGATTTCAGTTCGGCGTAGAGGCGTCCGTTGAAGAGCACGAGGAATCCGAAGCCAGCGGATTCGACGGCGGCGCGGTGGCCGGCCCAGGTGTTCGTCTTTTCGCTGGGAGGATTATTGAGCCAGTAGCCGGTGTAGGAGAAAGTCTGGTGCAGGGCTTTCAGATTGGCGTCGCCGGGGTAGGTGTTGCGATCGAAGCCGAGGTAGGAAGAGGATGTCTGCGATTGCGATAATACGGTGAAAAAACACAATGCAACGGCGGCAGCGAGGGATTGAAATTTCACGCTTTGATCTTAAACGAGCCAACCTCAGCGACTGAAGCCGACAATCACCGGGCAGCTTAATCGGCACGACTGGAAGTCGTGTCCTTCCCGATCCGTGAAGAAAATAGTCAGCGTCATCCCCCGATATGCACCATCGTTCTTGACGCTGGCACGAAATCGGGCTCGCCAATGTGGTGGCGTTCTTCTTTCTTCTGAATCACTCCGCGGATGAAATCTGCCAACTCTTCGTCGCTCGCACCGCGGCGCATTTGGGCGTGCAGGTCGTGGTCCCACACCGAGAACAGGCAGGTGCGGATTTTGCCGTCGCTAGTGATGCGGATGCGGCTGCAGTGTCCGCAGAAGGGATGCGAGACCGGGGCAATGATGCCGATTTCGCCGACGCCGTCGTCGAAGCGGTAGCGGCGGGCGGTTTCCGAGCGGGCGTGCGGGATTTCGACCAGCGGGCGGTACTCTGCCATGCGGGCCAGAATTTCGTCGAGCGTGACCACCGTCACCGGAGACCAGGTGCGGCCTTCTTCGAGAGGCATGAATTCGATAAAGCGCACGGTGACGCCTTCTTCCCGCGCGAACATGCCGAAGGGGATGATCTGATCTTCGTTGAAGCCGCGCATCAGAACGCAATTCACCTTCAGCGGCCACAGACCGGCGCGGCGCGCGGCGCGGATGCCAGCGAGCACGTGATCGTATCCGTTGGGCACGCGGGTGATGCGAGTGAAGCGGTCGGGATCGACGGCATCCATCGAAACGGTGACGCGGGTCAAGCCGGCGGCCTTGAGCGGCTGCGCGAGGTCGGCGAGAAGATGTCCATTGGTGGTGAGCGCGATGTCGAGCGGTTCGCCGCCGTTTTGGTTCGGAGAGCGGAGTCTGGCGAGGTCGCGCACGAAGTCCACTACACCTTTGCGCAGCAGCGGTTCGCCACCGGTGAGGCGAACCTTGGTGACTCCCATCCCAACCAGCACGCGCGCCATCCGCAGGTAATCCGCGAAGGGCAGGTCGCCATATAGCGCGCCCTCGTTCCCGGTGCGGCAATAGACGCACTTGTAGTTGCAGCGGTCGGTGATGGAGATCCGCAGGTCGGTGATGGGGCGGCCGAATTTGTCTGTGAGGGGCACGAGCGCTGCTCACATTATAGGCTGCCCGCGGGAACGGCGTTCAGCTCTAGCGCGTCCCGAGCGCCTTCTCGATCGCCGCTTCCGCCAGCGGCGCCATGATCTTGTGTCCCGCCGCGTTGGGGTGAAGGCCGTCTTCTGCCAGATCGCGTTTGAGCAGACCCCTGTCGTCGACCATGGCGGTGAAGTAATCGAGATAGATGTAATCGGGGTGTGCGGCCACGTAGTTCTTCATCCAGTGATTCAGTTCGAGGATTTTCTCCGGCGGGCGACTGGCAAAAAAATTCTGCGACTGCGGCGTGTAGTTGTGTACGGGCAGCATCGACGAGAACACAACGCGGATGTTGTTGGCGCTGGCGAGTTCGGCCATGGACGCGTAATTCGCCTCGATGTCTTCGAGGCGCATGGGACCGGTGTTGCCGGCAATGTCGTTAGTGCCGGCCAGAATCAAAACCACTTTGGGGTGAAGCTCGATCACGTCCTGGCGGAAGCGGACCAGCATTTGCGGCGTGGTCTGGCCTCCGATGCCACGGTTGAGGTAGGGCTTGCCGGGAAAATATTCTTCGATCTTCCACAGGTCGGTGATCGAGTCGCCGAAAAAGACTACGCGGTTCTCATTGGGGGCGGGCGGCTTGAGGGCGGCGTTGGCCTCGCGGTAGCGGGCGAGTTGCCCGAAATCATCGGTGAAGATTGCGATACGCGAGGCCCGGTATTGGTCAAGGCCGGGGTTACCGGTGGAGGGGATGCTGGGCTGCTGGGTTAGAGCCGGCAGAGCAAAGAGAGCTACAACGACAGAAACTATCAGGCGGCATCGCATGGCGGAAATGCTACCACGGGCTCGGCCGGAGGACAGCGCGGGTCTCTTCCCCACACATTCCTCCGGCTACGTTAGACTGTCAGGTTCTCGGGAGACATCCTTCATATGAACTGGCCCGGACAAGTCGTCCTGCTCGTCGCCATCTTCGTTTCTGGGTTTCAGTTCTGGCGGAAGTTTGGTGCGGCGCTGCGCATCATCCTGGCAGCGAAGCGTGACCCCGATTTCCGCTTACGGCCCATTGGACCACGCATCCGCAAAGTGCTCTGGGAAGTAGGCGCGCAGGGCTTGGTCATCGCGCAAAGGCCCTTGCCCGGTTTGGCCCACGCTTTTGTGTTTTGGGGATTCTGCGTCTTTGCCTTGGTGACGCTCAACCACTTTGCTGCGGGATTTGGTCATCCGTTTCTCTCGCGCAGCAGCTTCTGGGGGAGTCTTTACTTCTTCATTGCCGGATTGTTTGCGATTGCCGTTGCGATTTCGATTGCTGGGCTGGCATTTCGCCGCTTCGTGATCCGTCCGAAATGGCTGGAACCGCTTTCGCCCGAGTCCGGGCTGATTGCGTTTCTGATCTTCGCGTTGATGGTCACCTATCTGCCTACGTTCTGGGTACCCGAAGGTGACGCTGCGGGCTGGACGCTGTGGTGGGTGCACACCCTGGTTTTGCTGGTATTTCTGCCACTGATTCCGAGCACCAAGCATATGCACCTGGTGCTGAGTCCGCTGACGATCTTTCTGGAGCGCGACGGGTTCAGCCAGATTCCGCCGCTGGTGGGCGATGAGGATTTCGGTCTCGTTGCCGGCAAGGATCTCACGCAAATCACGGCCCTGCAGGCGTATTCCTGTGTGGAGTGCGGACGCTGCACCGAGCATTGTCCCGCCAACAACACGGGCAAGATTCTGAATCCCAAAGAAATCATTCTCGGTACGCGGCATTATCTGAACGAATTTGGGCCGAAGAGCGAAGAGTTGCTGCTGGGGAGACACCTCTCGACCGAAGCCGTTTTCGAGTGCACCACGTGCGGCGCCTGTGAATTCCAGTGCCCGGTGGGCATTCAGCATTTGCCGATCATCGTGGGGCTGCGGCGGGGCGCTGTGAATACCGGCAAGTGGGAGAACAGCCACGGCAGTGAACTTTTTGTCACGCTGGAGCGGCAGGGGAACGCTCTGGGATTTCCGCCATCGGACCGAGAGAAGTTCATCGAGAAGAATGGGCTGCCGTATTTCGACGGCTCGCAGGAATACTGCCTGTGGATGGGCTGCCTGGGATCGTTCGATCCGAACGGGCGGAAGATTTTGCTGGCGCTGGTGGAGGTGCTGAATCACCTAGGAATCAGCTTCGGTGTTCTGCGGCAGGAAAAATGCAGCGGTGATCCGGTGCGGCGGTTGGGCAACGACTACTTGTTCGGCGAGCTGGCGCAGGGAAATCTAGAGCAGATTCGCGAAGGCGGAGTAAAGAAAATGGTTTCGATCTGTCCGCATTGCGTGCGGACCATCGGCGAGGACTGGAAAGAGCACGGCGGCAATGTAGACATCGAGCACCACAGTGAGTTGCTCGCCCGCTTTCAGGACAAGCTGCCGCTGGGCGGCGAAGAGCAAAAGAGCATGGTGTTTCACGACGCGTGTTATCTGGGGAGATATCGCGGCGTATATGACGAACCGCGCGAAGTGATTGCGCGTTACGGCAAAGTCGTGGATCCGCCGCGGGCGCGCGAGCGCGGCTTCTGCTGCGGTGGCGGCGGCGGACTGATGTTCCTGGGTGAAGAAACTGGCAAGCGGGTGAATCTGGAGCGGGCCCAGGAGCTGGTCGCGACGGGAGCGAGCGTGGTGGCAGCGGCGTGTCCGTTCTGCAACTCGATGCTGCGTGATGGATTGGCGGCGGCCACGGCCACGCCTCCGGAGTTGCTCGATGTGGCGCAGATTGCGGCGGCAGCGATTGGGAAGAAGGCCGCGAGGGAGTGACTAGCCCGCGATTTTGCCAAGGATTGATCCGTGTGAATCCGCGGCAATGAGGTTTAGCTTCCCGCTTTCGCCTTCTTTACCTCCTCAATCAGCGGCGGCACGATATCGAACAGATTCGCAACCACTGCATAGTCGGCGATTTCAAAGATCGGCGCTTCCGAGTCTTTGTTCACGGCGATGATGGCACGCGCGCCTTTCATGCCCACGATGTGCTGGATGGCGCCGCTGATGCCGAGCGCGAGGTAAAGTTTTGGCGCGACCGTCTGTCCCGAGGAGCCCACCTGACGATCCATGGGCAGCCAGCCGGAATCGCAGATGGGGCGGGAAGCGGCGATTTCGCCGCCCAGCGCGGCGGCGAGCTGCTTGGCCATTTCGATGTTCTTCTGCTCTTTGATCCCACGGCCAACCGAGACGATGATCTCGGCTTGGGTGAGGTCGACAGCCTGTTTGACTTCTTTGAAAACTTCCTGCGGCTTCGTGCGAACGATCCCGTCGGCGATTTCGATGCTCATGGTTTCGACCGGAGCCGCGCTTGCGCCGGCTTCCGCTTGGTCGCCGCGGAACGCTCCGTTCTGGAATGTAACGAACCATGGAGCGCCGGAGGTGAAGCTGACATCGGCAGTAAACTTGCCCTGGAACATCTGGCGGGTAAAAACGAGCTTTCCGTTTTCGTGTTTGAAGCTGATGCAGTCACTGATCACCGTGCGTCCCATGGCGGTGGCGAGTTTGGGGACGAAGTCGCGTACCTGGTAGGTGTGCGGCATCAGGACGAGTTTTGGCTGCTTGGTGCTGACGAGTTGCTTGAGCGCGGCAGCGAAGGCGTCTGGTGTGTAAGGTTCGAGCTTCGGTGACTCGACCGCGTAGACTTTCGCGACTTTCTTGGTGGCGACTTCGGCGGCGAGGGTAGACACGCTGCCTCCTACGACGGCAGCTTCGAGAGTCCAGCCGGTCGCCGCAGCGATGGCCTGGCCGGCGGTGATGGTCTCCCAGGAGACGCGATTGAGCTTGCCTTCGCGTTGTTCGACGACTACTAAGATGGTATCGGGCATAAGACAGCTTGTAGCTCCACTAACGAAAAGCCGGCGGGACGCCGGCGTTACAGCACGCGCAGTTCGTTGCGCAACTTGTCCACCAGCTTCTTCGCGATCTCTGCCGGCGTGCCTTCTATGTGTTCGGTCTTTTTCGTTTTCTGCGGCACGTAGAGGCGTTCGATCTTCTGCAGGTTCTCGCCGATCGCCGACTGCACTTCCGCCAGCGTCACCTTGCGGATGGGCTTGTTCTTGGCCTGCTTGATGCCGATCAGCGTGGCATAGCGCAGCTTGTTGATGCCGGACTGAATCGTCAGCACGGCGGGCAGCGGCATGTCCACGAACTGGAAGAATCCAGCTTCGAGTTCGCGCTTCACTCGGATCCCCACGCCAGTTTTTTCAATCTGCATGATGATGGTGGCGTGTGGCCAGCCCAGTAGTTCAGCAAGGATGACACCGGTTTGCGCATAGCCGTAATCGTCGGATTGCAGACCGGTGAAGATCAGATCGAATTTCTCGTCTTTGATGGCGGCGGCAAAGGCCTTGGCGGTGTTGAAGGCATCGAGGCCGACGAAGGCATTGTCTTCGAGGTGAATTGCGCGGTCGGCGCCTTTGGCCAGGGCCTCGCGCAGCACCTGCTGCGATCGAGCCGGACCGGAAGTGATGACCACTACTTCTCCGCCGTGCTTTTCCTTCTGGCGCAGCGATTCCTCGAGCGCGAAAGCGTCGGGCTCGTTCACTTCATACGAGACGTCTTCGCGGATCCAGGCGGCGGTTTCGTTGAGCTTGAGCGGCGCGTCTTTCTGCGGCACCTGCTTCATGCAAACCAGGATTTTCAAACATGACTCCTGACTCCTGCTGCTTCGGGAGCGACAGGAAAACCATTCAGTATAAATGAGCGGTTGGCGATTGGCACTTAGAGTTGAACAGGGACTCGGGCCACATTATTCCGTGAAAACCACCGACTGCACTCCTGAGATTTCAAACCGTTTGCGGCAGCGCATGTTCTTGCAGGCCATCAGATCATCTTTGCGCAGCATATAGGACCGGGCCTTGGCAAAGCGGGCGCGGTCGCGCTCGTCGGCGCGTCCGGCAAGCTGGCGTTTCTTGGTGCGCACCACCCAGGTCACTTCGTACTCCGCGGGCTGGTGGCAGTGCGGACAGTTCAGGGTCGCTAGCTTCTTCTCGGTGCGCTCGTCAAAGAAATCGCGTTCTTCCATGAAACACGATTATTGCATGTTCGCGGCGGTACAGGCTATGGCAACATGAAGGTCGAGGTCCGCGGGAAAATGGCGCGCAAGAAAAAGGTAAAACGGTTTCGCGCGGTGCAGGCCGTGAAGGAGCTGGCACGGGAGCGCATGGGCGCGCCTCCCGCCGGGAAGGTGGTCCCGCACAAGAATAAGAAGCCGGAAAAGCACAAACCCACGCTGGGAAAGCTGCTGGGCGACGAAGTGGAGTAAGCGCCCTCGTTGCAGCGCTCAGCTTTGATTGAACGTAGCCGTCACGGTGGTATTGATTTCAAGAAGAACCGTGCAGACCGTACCATCGGGACTGGTTGAGGTGCAGCCACTCCAACCCGCGAAAATCGATTGGTTGGTGACAGAAGCCGTCAGCACAACTGTGGCGCCGGTCGTGAACTGGTCGCTGCAAGTCGAGGGGCTCGAGCAACTGATGCCGCCCGTGACGGTTCCACTGCCGAGGCCGGCAAAGTCGACCGTGAGAATCGGCTGGGGACCGGCGGGCGTGCAGCCATCGGCGGCTGGGCCGTCCACAACAATGGCGGCGGAGTTGCTAGAGACAAGATTCGGGCTGTCATAGAACGAAGCACCAATATTGGCTGTTCCACAGTTGGCGTTTGGAGTGACCACTCCCGCGCTGCTGATCAGGGCTACCTGTGGTGCGTCCGATCCCCAGGTGACAATATTCGTGATGTCTATGGTCTTCGGCGGGTGTTCGTAGGTTCCGGTGGCCGTGAAGCCTACGAACAGATTGGGATTGACACTTCCGAAGGTGAAGCCTGAGGGCGCGATCTGGATCGACACCAGATGCTGATTGAATCCGCAACTGGAAAGGCTCAAGAAGAATGTCGCGGCGGCAATTAGTGCCATGATGCTGAACCACTTCCGGCTCATCAACGACTCCTGGGGTCACGCGACCCGTGCTGAATGCTCACGCAGCGCGGCAATTCGCTCAATTTAGTCAATAACGGGGCAAAAAGCAATCGTTAACCGCGAGGTTGAGCATCGTCGGTCACCCCTTCACCGCCTCGGCGACCACCGCTGCAAACTTGCGGATATCGTCTTCGGTGGTGTCGAAGGAGCACATCCAGCGCACAATCGATTCCTCCTCGATCCACGTGTAGAAAAAGTAATGCTGCTTGATCTTTTCGATCGAGTGGCGCGGAATCTGGACGAAGACGCCGTTGGCCTCGACCTTCCAAACAACTTTGACTCCTGGGATTCGGCTGATTTCCTTTTCCAGAAGGCGTGCCATGCGGTTGGCATGTTCGGCGCTGCGCCGCCAGAGATCGTTGGTCAAAAGAGCCTCGAATTGCGCCGCGACGAAGCGCATCTTTGAGGCCAGTTGCATGCTCTGCTTGCGCAGGTAGAGGAAGTCGCGGCCGAGTTCGGGATGAAAGAACACCACCGCTTCCCCACCCAGAATTCCATTCTTGGTGCCGCCGAAAGAGAGCACGTCTACGCCCAGATCGCGGGTAGCCTGGCGCAAGGTCTGCCCGAGGGACGCGGCGGCGTTGGCGAGACGCGCGCCGTCCACGTGCAGGAACATATCGCGCTCATGAGCAAAACGGGCGAGTGCTTGAATCTCCTCCGGTTGGTAGACCGTACCCATCTCGGTGGACTGGGTTATCGAGATAACGCGGGGCTGGGAGTGGTGTTCATCGCCGATGCCGTGGTAGGCGTGGCGGACGGAGTCCAGCGTGATCTTGCCATCTTGATGGGGCAATGGAATCAGCTTGCAGCCGGTGTGCTTCTCCGGCGCTCCGCATTCGTCGGTGCAGATGTGCGCGTAGCCGCTGCACAGGACCGACTGAAAAGACCGGGTTAGGGCCTGCAGACTCAGAACATTGGCGCCGGTGCCGTTGAAAGTGAAGAAGACGGCGATGTCGGGTCCAAAATGCTCCTCGAACTTCTTCACCGCCGAACCGGTATAGGGATCGTCTCCGTAGGCAACTACGTGGCCCTGGTTGGCGCGGGCTATGGCTTCGAGAATCTCGGGATGCACACCGGCATTGTTGTCGCTGGCAAAGCTCCGGGTAGGCTTGTTAAGCACCGATGACATACCGCATAATCTAGCAGACTCGCCGAATCAAGTATCCCGCTGTCCCGTTCGCCCCGCGGTTCTCCATCTTGATCGAGGCGTCGACCCGCTTGCAAAAAAATTTGGAAACTGATGTCCATTTTCGGGGTCTCCGTTCGTCTAACGTTATGCAGAGCACGAATCGGGCGCAAAAGCCGGCGCGACTTCTTCCAGCGGGTCGCGATCGGGTGGATAAAAGGAGCGCGCGACGCTGCCTGATTGTGGCAAAGTTTTTCATGGTAAACAGCAAACAAACGTCTGGGGGAGTTCCTGAATCCTTTGGCCAGTCTGCTAAATCAATAGTTAGAATATTTGTTGGCAAGGCTCGTCTGAGCCTGTAATAGTAACCTGTTGGGTGTTCCTGTCTGGAGAATATATGGCGAAAAGAATGTTCATCGTGTTGTTGCTGATGGCGGCTCTAATTGGCGGACTTGGTTTCGTAAAATACCATCAGGTCGAATCCGCCATCGCGGCGGGCGCCAGCTTTCAGATACCTCCCACGTCTGTCACCACCGTAATCGCCAAGCGGGAGACGTGGCCTTCGACCTTGTCAGTGATCGGGACGGCGGCCGCAATCCAAGGGGTTACGGTCAGCGCCGATCTGCCAGGCACCGTCGACAAGATTCACTTCGAATCCGGCCAGGCGCTACATGATGGGGACATCCTGGTCGAACTCGACACCCGCCAGGAAAGGGCGCAGCTCGCCAACATGGAAGCCCAGCGCGATTTGTCGCGTATTCAATATGGCCGGGCGGAGCAACTGGTCAAGGCAGGGGTAATTTCCAAATCAGACTTCGATAACGCCGCCGCCCAGCAGAAAGCCACCGAAGCTCAGGTCAACGATGTTAAGGCTGCCATCGCTCGCAAGACCATCTACGCTCCATTCACAGGAGTTCTTGGAATTCGCCAGATCAGCCTCGGCCAATATCTGGCCGCCGGGCAGGCAATTGTTTCCCTCCAGTCCGTCGATCCGATCTATGTGAACTTCGGCGTGCCGCAGCAGGATACACCGAAGATGAAAATCGGGCACAGCGTGCGCGTCACCAACCAGGACCTTCCCGGCATTGGGTTCGGGGGCAGGATTACCGCGCTGGATTCCGTGATCAACGAGCAGACCCGCAATATCCAGATCCAAGCCACGCTGGAAAATCCTGGCGGGAAGCTTCGCCCCGGCATGTTCGTGCAGGTCGAATTGCCGCTGGGCCAGCCGCGGGACGTGATTCCCATGCCGGCATCGGCCATCAACTACGCGCCCTATGGCGATTCCGTGTTCGTTGTAGGCGACATGAAGGACGAGAAAACCGGCAAAACTTATCGCGGTGTTCGCCAGCAGATCGTCAAGATCGAAGGCAGCCGCGGCGATCAAGTGGCAATCACCTCGGGACTGAACCCGGGTGACGAGGTGGTTAGCGCCGGCGCCTTCCGCCTCCGCAACGCAGCACCGGTCGAAGTCAACAACACAGTGAAACCGTCGGACAACCCTAAGCCGAATCCGGAAGAAAGCTAAGGGAAGACAGTTGAGGCCAGAGATCCAGCTCGGCTATCGGGCCGAGTAAGGAGCACGCATGAAGTTCACTGATTTATTCGTTAAGCGTCCAGTGTTGGCGACGGTCGTGAACCTCGTCATTCTGATAGCTGGTCTCCAGGCTGTGCGCTCGCTGAGTGTCCGGCAATATCCGCGTAGTGACATTTCTGTCGTTCAGGTGACCACGGTCTATGTCGGCGCGAACGCGGACCTGGTGCGCGGCTTCATTACCACGCCGCTGGAGCGCGTCATCGCCAGCGCCGACGGCATCGACTATATCGAGTCGAACAGCGCTCAGGGCCTGAGCACGATTACCGTTCACCTGAAGCTGAACTACGACACCAACGCGGCCCTCACCCAGATTCAGGCTAAGGTCGCCCAGGTGAAGAACGATTTGCCGCCTGAGTCGCAGGTGCCCGTGATCGATCTGCAAACCGCAGACACCCAGTTCGCCGCCATGTACATCGGTTTCTCGGCCAAGGAGCTCGACGAAAATCAGATCACCGACTACCTCACCCGTGTCGTGCAGCCCAAGCTGAGCGCCGTCAGCGGCGTGCAGCGCGCCGACATTCTCGGCAATCGCACGTTTGCCATGCGCGTCTGGCTTAAGCCCGATGAGATGGCGGCCCGTGGCGTCTCGCCCTCCGACGTGCGCGACGCGCTTTCCAAGAACAACTATCTGTCCGCGCTCGGCAGCACAAAGGGTTCCATGGTTTCCGTGAACCTGATCGCCAACACTGACCTGCGCACGCCCGACGACTTCAAGCAGATGGTCATCAAGCAGCAAAACGGTGTGGTGGTTCGCCTCGGCGAAATCTCCGACGTCCAACTCGGCGCCGAAAACTACGATCAGGATGTCCGCTTCAACGGCGAAACCGCCACCTTCATGGGAATCTGGGTTCTTCCCACGGCCAATTCGCTGGAAGTTATCAAGGCCGTCCGGAAGGAGCTTCCCGCCATTCAGGAACAGTTGCCGGCCGGCATGAAGCTGGGCATTCCCTACGACTCTACGGCCTACATTCAAGATGCCATCAACGAAGTGCTGCATACGCTGGCGGAAACGCTGCTCATCGTGGTGGTTGTCATCTTCCTGTTCCTGGGAACGTTCCGTTCGGTGCTGATTCCGGTGGTTGCGATTCCAGTCTCGCTGATCGGCGCTTTCTTCCTGATGCTGGTGGCGGGTTTCACCATCAACCTTCTGACCCTGCTGGCGATCGTGCTTTCCGTAGGCTTGGTCGTCGACGACGCCATTGTGATGGTGGAAAACGTCGAACGCCACCTGCAGATGGGCAAGTTGCCCCTCCGCGCCGCGCAGGACGCGGCTCGTGAACTGGTGGGGCCGATTATTGCCATGACCATTACCCTGGCTGCCGTCTACGCGCCCATCGGCATTCAGGGCGGACTGACTGGATCGCTCTTCCGCGAATTCGCTTTCACGCTGGCAGGCGCAGTCATCGTCTCCGGCGTTGTGGCGCTCACACTCTCTCCCATGATGAGCTCGAAATTGCTTCGTGCCGGCGACACCGAGCGTGGATTTGCCGGCATGGTGAATCGCCATTTCGAGTGGGTACGCAATCTCTACACCCGTCTGCTGACTGGTACTTTGCACTATCGCCCGGTCGTGCTGACCGTGTGGGTAATTGTCGCCTTGCTCATGATTCCGTTTTACATGTTCTCCTCGCGTGAACTCGCGCCGCAGGAAGACCAGGGAGTTGTTTTTGGCGTGATTCAGGCCTCGGCCAATGCCACGCTCGATCAAACCAACCTGTTCGCCAATCAGGTGTACGACGTCTATCACTCCTTTCCCGAGAGCGAGAGCCTCTTTCAGATCACCAGTCCCGGTGGTGGTTTCGGAGGCATGGTGGTCAAACCGTGGAGCGAGCGCAAGAGAACCACGGCGCAGTTGCTGGTTGAATCCTCGGCCAAGCTGTCGAAGATCGCCGGCGTTCGCGTGATCCCTTTGACGCCGCCACCTCTGCCCGGCGGCGGCAACTTCCCCGTTGACTTCGTGATCGCTTCGGCCGCTGAGCCTCAGCAGGTTAGCCAGCTCGCAGAAAAGCTCGTGCAGAAGGCCATGGCGAGCGGCATGTTCATCTATGCCGATACCGATGTGAAGTTTGACCAGCCACAGACCGAGGTCGTTTTTGATCGCGACAAACTGCGCTCGCAGGGCGTCGACTTGAGCCAAGCCGGCCAGGATCTCTCCACCATGCTGGGCGGCAATTACGTCAACCGCTTCAGCATTCAGGGCCGCAGCTACAAAGTGATCCCGCAGGTGCAGCGCGTCGAGCGCCTGACGCCAGATCAGCTCTCGCACATCTATGTAAAGGGATCGGCCGACAAACTCGTGCCCCTTTCTACGTTTGCCACGCTGAAGACCACCACCGAACCCCGCTCTCTGAATAAATTCCAGCAGTTGAATGCCGTGCGCATTCAGGGTGTAATCCCCCCGAATGTGCCGCTCGATAAAGCGCTCACCTTCCTGGAAGATCAAGCCAAACAAATCCTGCCGCAGGGATTCACTGTGGACTACGCCGGTGAATCGCGACAGCTGCGCGTTGAAGGCAGCAAGTTTCTCGGCACCTTTCTGTTGTCAGCAATCCTGATTTACCTCGTGCTCGCCGCGCAGTTCGAAAGCTTCCGCGATCCCTTCATCGTTCTCGCCGGATCGGTGCCATTGGCCATCTCCGGCGCGCTGATGTTCTCGTTCCTCGGATTCACTACCCTCAACATCTACAGCCAGGTCGGTCTGATTACTCTGGTCGGCCTCATCGCCAAGAACGGAATCCTGATTGTGGAGTTCGGCAACCACTTGCAGGAAACCGGACTCACCAAGCTGGAAGCCATCATCGGCGCGGCCAATACTCGTTTGCGTCCGATTCTGATGACGACAGCCGCTACTGTCTTCGGCCACTTCCCGCTCGTCTTAGCCAGAGGCCCCGGCGCCGGAGCTCGAAACAGCATCGGCATCATGCTGGTAAGCGGCATGATTATTGGCACAATCTTCACCCTGTTCGTGGTGCCATCCATTTATATGCTCGTCGCTAAAACTCATACGGCGATCCAGGACGTGGATGACGAGAAGATCACTATGCGCGAGCCGGTAGGAGCAGCGTTTTGATCGATAAGTTTGAGGCTTTTTCGTTCAAGCGCTGTATCTGAGTATCGAGGGCTGGCGGAAGCACGGGAAGGCGCAGGAGAAAGGCTTGGTGCACATCCCGGGTGCATCTTCAGTCGTGCGGCTGCAGGGAACGCTTTTTTCTAGCTACTTCGAACTTGTCGGCCAGGGAATCCTCACCGAGGCCTCTCAGATGATCCACGATTACTTGATACTCCGGGTAACCATGGTAGGACTCAACATCGGCCAGGAAAGTAACTAACTGGACCTGTTTGGCAGCCGGGAGGAGCTTTAGAAGCCTCACAAACGCCTTCGTGTGTTCACTTCCATATTCGGCCGTGGCTTGCTGCAGGGAACCGGGTGCGTCTGCCTCATAGTGGGCATCTTTGCTCAGTCGAATAAGCAACTCCCCCACCGCAGCTTCGTGGTGCTTCGCCAGCGAGGGAAGGACAGCAATGAAATCGTGGCCATCGTAGAGCTCCCGACCGAGATCGAACAACTCCAGAAAACTCTTGTAGTCGCTGGGGAAGGCGTGCAGATAGGATTCCTGGACCTGCGGATCGTCCGGGGTGCTCTGCAGTTCAGCCAAGGCGCTGGTTAATTTCTCCGCTCTCGGCGAGAGGGGTTTCTCTTGAGCGGCGCTTAGAACCGAGATGGCCACAAATAGAAGAGCCGCGAGTCGGGTCTCGATTCTCATTGAAGAGTTTGCCTTTCTGTCGTCTTCGCGTTGTTTCCTTGGATCTTGCGCCTAGGCTCCTGTGCCGTCATCACCTTCTTCTCACGAGCCTTGCGCCGCATCCTGGCCATCCATTCCCGGGAATACATAGTGCCGCGGCACTTGTGCGAGCCACAGTGGCAGGGCGCGGGAGCTTCGTCGTCGTAGAGGTTGTAGTCCCAGAGCAGTTCTTCGCCGGCAGCGATGTTGCGAAGGGCGAAGATCCATGCGCGGCCTTTGATTTCGTCGATTTCGCAGTTGGGATCGCAGGAATGGTTCAGGTAAGCGCCTAGCCCCTCGCCATCGATGATAGTCTTGCCATCTTCCAGACCATAGAGGTAGGTGCGGTGCGCGCCGTCATACAGCCGGTCGGCCTCCTGTGGCGTAATGCGCGGACCAGCATATTCAACGATGCGCTTGCCTTTGCGCACGGGTGTGGTGGTGAACACACCCACGGAATGAATACGTGAAGGACGAACCACCAGGGCCATACGACTAATTTCGCATGCTGAGCGGTTTGAAGGAAGATGAAAAAGATGTTTCCGGCGAGTCTTGCGGTTACGGATCGTATATCGAGCTTCCATAGCCTTGTTTGCGGGCGGAATCTTGCATGTCCTCCAGGCGCCTCTTTTCCTCTTCCAGTTGAGCT